>Ga0075011_10000970_pt1 | contig 15345 bp, 20 predicted proteins | sample TARM_MetaG_T_14_FD_72354 | JGI IMG/M metagenome (GOLD analysis project Ga0075011, IMG submission 72354) | Freshwater microbial communities from Pennsylvania, USA, analyzing microbe dynamics in response to fracking - TARM_MetaG_T_14 | ecosystem: Environmental > Aquatic > Freshwater > River...
CTGTAGACCCATCCTCAAAAATCACTTCCACAGAAAAATTCAGCTCTCCATTTGATGGCATCTGTAATTGAATAACCCTTTCGTCCTCCATCAGGTGCAGAGTCTGATCTATCCCATCAATGAAACCCTGGCCTCTGTCATGGACTTATTGGACCTATTGGCAATCCTTAAATAGGACCTTCCGTAGGTTGTCATAACCTCAATATTATCAAAATCAGGATTGAAATCTGTTACAAGCCAGACTCCCTCCTGGTCTACAACAGTGATCTTACCGTTGTATCTAACAGTATTTATGGTGTCCTCGTCTTGCTTTAACCTTGTATTGGCCTGGTACTTAAAGGTCCTCTCATGGTCCGTATCGTATGCATTATACAAGGTGACCTGGTTTGTATCGATTTCCTCCAAGAATCCATTTCCTGCAATTCCTTCCTTTGAAACAAGACCCTTATCAGCTGCATCTTTAAAAGCATCTTTAGCCATTAGGCTGCTTAACTTATCCAGTTTGGCAGAATCATCAACCCTTCCTCTTATGCTGCCGGTGTAGTATTCAAATATAAAACTTGAAGCAGCATTGGAAGCTGTTGGTTCCTCTCTTAATCTAAATCCCATTAGGTAAACTCCCAATATGATTAAAACTATCACCAGGACAAAGCTGAATACTTTTTTTGTTATCTTGTTGGTCATCTCTTCACCCCTTATGACACAATTGTAACATGCACCCACAAAAAAAGGAACCTGATTCCCATCAGATTCCCATTTAACTTGATACTATTTTATTGGTGCCGGTGCCTTTACGACAATAAGCTCCAAAGTCTCCTCATCCCTGTTTCTTACATTCATCTTAATGTCCACTGGAATCTTGAGAATGCTTCCCTTTGGATACCTGTGTATCTCCTGATCACCCAGTTCAATCGATAATGTTCCCCTTAGCACTGTCATATAGACATTTGAGTTGGAGAAGTGCTCGGGAAGCCCTTCATCCTTATTGAAAACCATGTGAATGTAGTTGATATTGTCATCGAATATCAACTTCTCAACTGCAAAATCGTCTCCTGTTGAATAATTGAATACCTGTTCTATCATTCTATTCCCTCCAAAATTTTTATTTATGACCATAGTATAGCATCCATTTGAACAATGGTCCGTAACATCTGTTACAGAAATCTTTGGATTGATAGTTTTTTTTGCTAAATTTTTATCAATTTTTGTCTTAAAACCTTGATTTATATTCACGGTGGTCTATAATAGACTTTATAGGTAGCAAATTTGGTGGCAATATTTTTTAAAGATTCATGTTAATTATTTAACGTAAAGGAAGGGAGTGGATTTATTTGAACAAAGGAATGAATTTTGACCTTAGCCCAAAACAGGCCATGATGCAAAAGCTCTTCAGGGAATTTGCAATCAATGAGGTTGAACCAATAGCGGCAGAGGTGGATGAAGAAGAGAGATTTCCAGAGGAAACAGTCAAGAAGATGAGCGAGATCGGAATGCTTGGAATCCCCTTTGAGAGCAAATACGGCGGTGGAGACGGGGACAACCTGTCCTACATACTGGCTGTTGAGGAATTATCCAAGGTTTGCGGAACAACAGGGGTTATAGTTTCCGCACATACATCACTTGCATGTAACCCAATATATACATATGGAACCGAAGAACAAAGACAAAAATACCTTATTCCCCTGGCTAGTGGACAAAAGCTTGGTGCATTCGGTCTCACGGAGCCAAATGCTGGAACCGATGCAGCAATGCAGCAGACGGTTGCTGTTGATGAAGGTGATCACTACAGGATCAACGGAACAAAGATATTTATCACTAACGGAGGTTATGCTGATACATATGTTGTATTTGCAATGACGGACAAGGCCAAGGGAAATAGAGGGATTTCAGCCTTTATAATGGAAAAGGACATGGAGGGCTTCTCCATCGGCAAGACCGAGCACAAGCTTGGAATCAAGGGCAGCTCAACAACAGAGCTTATCTTCAAGGATGTCATGGTACCAAAGGAAAACCTACTTGGACCGGAGGGCAAGGGCTTTATGATTGCCATGTCAACCCTTGATGGTGGAAGAATCGGAATAGCTGCCCAGGCACTTGGAATAGCCCAGGGAGCCCTTGACCAGGCCGTCAAGTATACTAAGGAAAGAAAGCAGTTTGGAAGGCCGATTTCAGCTTTCCAAAACACACAGTTTACAATAGCTGACCTTCAGACAAAGATTGATGCAGCAAGGCTGCTTGTCTACAGGGCCGCTTACATGAAGGACATGAACAGGAACTACAGCTCCGAGGCTGCAATGGCCAAGCTGTTCGCGTCAGAGGTTGCCATGGAGGTGACCACCAAGTCCATCCAGCTTCATGGTGGATACGGCTATACAAGGGATTATCCGGTTGAAAGGATGTTCAGGGATGCAAAGATCACTGAAATCTACGAGGGTACTTCCGAAGTACAGAAAATGGTTATTGCAAGCAAAATCTTAAGATAACGGAGGTGTGTCATGAATATACTTGTATTGTTGAAGCAGGTTCCGGATACTACGGAAATGAAAATAGATAAAGAGAAGGGAACCCTTATAAGGGAGGGAGTCCCAACCATCACAAACCCTGATGACCTGGCAGGAATGGAGGTTGCACTTAGATTGAAGGACAAATACGGTGCCAAGGTGACTGCAGTTACCATGGGTCCTCCCCAGGCTGAGAACATGCTCAGGGAACTCTATGCAATGGGTGCTGACCATGCGGTCCTCTTGACCGACAGGAAGTTCTCAGGTGCAGACACCTGGGCAACCTCAAATACATTGGCGGCATTTATCAAGCAGGTGGACTTTGACCTGATAATAGCCGGCAGACAGGCAATTGATGGAGATACCGCCCAGGTGGGGCCGCAGACAGCTGAAAAGCTTGGCCTTCCACAGATATCATACGTTGATGATGTCCTGGAGTTTTCAAAGGAAAAAATTGTTGTCAAAAAGGCTCTCGAAAACAACTACGAAGTGCTTGAGTGTTCTCTTCCATGTGTTATAACCACCCTTAGCACCATAGCCAAGCCAAGATACATGAGGGTAATGGGAATAAGTCATGCCTTTGAAAAGGACATCACCATAAAAACCTTTGATGACCTTAATATCGACCCTGCAATCATTGGCTTGAAAGGATCACCCACAAAGGTAAAGAAGACCTTCACCAAGGAGGTCCACTCGAATTCGGACATACTGCATCTGGATGGCAAGGCATCAGCACGCAAGGTTGCAGAAATACTAATGGATATGAACTTTATTGGAAAATAAGGAGGGATAGAATATGAATATTGCTGAATATAAAGATATATATGTCTTCTGCGAGGAGCGGGAAAACAAGATCCATGATTCATCCCTCGAATTGCTTGGGGAGGCAGTGAGGCTTGTTAAGGACAGACCATCCCTTAACTACAAGGTGGTTGGTGTGGTTATTGGAGACCATTCGGATGAGCTGGCAAAAATGGCCGGACACTACGGTGCTGACAAGGTAATTTTCCTTCACAATGAAAAGCTTAAGCACTACAGCACTGAAATCTACACTGAGCTGTTTATGGACCTAATAAAAAATGATAAGCCTGATATCATATTGATACCCGCAACGGTACTTGGTAGGGACCTTGCCCCCCGGATTGCGGCAAGGTGTGACACAGGACTTACGGCAGATGCCACAAAGCTTGATTTCGACCCTGAAAACAAGGAGTCGGCACTTCTGTATGTAACAAGACCGGCCTTTGGTGGGAATCTCTTTGGTACAATCATAAACGAGACCAAGAGACCTCAGATGACAACAATCAGGCCTGGGGTTATGGAGCCTGTCCACAGAGATCCGGAACGGGACTTCCAGTTTGACAAGAGGGAAGTCAGCATAGACCATATTGAGGATAAGGTTAAGCTTATTGAAGTCCTGCAAAAGGACAATATGGCGGTGGATATAACCAAGGCAGATATCATCCTATCTGGTGGAAGGGGGATCGGCGACAACTTCCACGTTCTGGAGGAATGTGCCAAGATGATTGGAGCAGAGGTTGGAGCTTCCAGGGGCGCCGTTGACAAGGGCTTCATAGGCAAAGACCATCAGGTTGGCCAGACGGGAAAAACCGTCAGACCAAAGGTCTATATTGCCTGTGGAATTTCAGGAGCTGTTCAGCATCTGGCAGGAATGGAAAAATCAGACTACATCATAGCAATCAACAAGGACCCGGACGCTGCCATATTCAGCGTTGCAAATATAGGCCTTGTTGGGGATGCCCTGGAGATACTTCCATTGCTCACAGAGGAGATCAGGTTATATAGGGAAAGACCATATTAATTTCAGTAGATCATTTAAAACGGGGCCAAGGCCTCGTTTTTTATTGAAAGATTTTCTTAATGTATGTAACTCAAAACTGAATTTCCATTAAACATTAGTCATATTCCTATCAATCGTTGTAATCAACCCCCTTCTTATGGTAGTATTATCCATAAGTGCAGCATTTATGAAAGGGGTATGATTATGTTTAGAAAATCCAGTATGTTTATAATAATGCTTTCCCTGCTTCTTATTCTTTCAGCCTGTTCAGGGGGAAATGACACAGGTAGCAGTGAATTCGAGCTAGGTGACCCAATTGCCAGAGTAAATGGTGTTGACCTTTATGAGGGGCCCTATGAAAGGGCTGTCCAAAGGATGATTGCGGGCTACCAGCAGCAGGGACTTAGCCTTGAAGGTGAAATGGGAGAAACCGTTAAGGAAAGGATCAATGACCAGGTCCTTAACCAGATGATTCAGGTGGAGGTCATGACTCAGGAGGCACAGGAACTGGGCATGGCACCAAGCGAGGAAGCTGTACAGACTGAAATTGACGCCTTTAGGGACCATTACGGCTCAGAAGAAGAGTATCAGTCGGCTCTTTCAGACAACCTTTATTCTGAGGAAGAGTTCAGGAAAATCATCCTGGAGGACTTAAGTGTAAAGGCTCTGTTTGATGAGCATGTTGGGGATGTGACAGTAACCGAGAAAGAGGTTGAGGATTATTACCTTGAGCTAGTCCAGGAAGCTCAAGACCAGATTGATGCACGTAAGGCCGCCGGTGAGGAAGTGACAAAGGAAGAGATGGCGATGATGGCACCTCCACTTTTTGAGGAAATAAGGGATGACCTTACAAATCAGCTTATCCAGTTGAAAACCCAGGAAAAGCAGATAGACTATCTGAATGACCTTATGGAAAAAAGCGATATAGAAATTTTGATTGAAGAATAGGCAAAAAAGTGTCCAGGGGGACTGACCCCTTGGACACTTTTTTCATTTTGTTTTTATATTTTTGTGTATTCCATGTAGTAGAATTCTGCATTTTTTAGGGTAGGAGTATCCCTGCGGGACCTCTTCTTGATTATAAAGCCAATCTTTTCATAGCATTTTATGGCCCTCTTATTGAAGGTCCTTACTTCAAGACCTATTGCCGTTTCGGGAAATCTGACCTTGCCCTCCTCAATCAACAGACTCATGATTCCTTCACCCAGACCTTTTCCACATAGTGAAGGCTTTAAGCCGATTCCAAGGATTACAGTATCGGCTACATTTGTTATGACTCCGTATGCAACCAGCTCCTCGTCCTTGGTTACCGACAGAAAGTTGGATTCCCTCTTTTCCATAACTGCTAGATCCCAATTGTTCCTGACCACGGTCTCCCAGTCGGAAAGATTGTAAGCGGAATATTCACCATCATACTCCCATGTGCAAATTTCCTTGGCATGTTCTTCAGACATGACTGACAAATTAAATTTGATCCTGACCACCTCCATCTGGGTACTGATATTTGACAAGGTCCATAAGTTTACTTAAAAGCTCTCCATTTCAGTTATCGTACCCTGATGAAAAAGCAGCTTCCAATCCCCATCCTCAATTACCCAAATGGAGGTTCTGAGTGTATTGATTCCAAGCTCCTTCTCATCAGCAATATAGTTTGCCATCAAAAGACCATTTTTCAAATCCTTGGTCTTAAAATCAATAATGTCGATATCCCTGTCAGAGTCAAGATTGCTGAGGTAGTTTATGATTGTGTCCTTGTCAAACACCTGCCCGGATTTACCGATTTCAAAAAATTCATTGTGGATTCGTTTGTCCAGATTTCTTTTGTCGTCGCAGAAATCCTTCCTAAAAAAATCATTTTCATAACCCAAAATAATCTCTTCAATCTTCATGCTCCTTCCCCCCTTAAAAGTTATACTTCAACTATTCCAATATCATTTGTATATGTGGGATTCCATCCTCCAAGTATTCCTCAGACACCTGTCTGAACCCAAACTTCTCATAAAACTCCCTAGCGTAGGACTGGGCCTCTATCACTATCCTACTAACCTTTAGCCTATCCCTTGCAACCCTGATCCCCTCTGAAAGGATCCTGCTGCCAAGTCCAATCCCTCTATCTGTTGTCAAGACACGTCCAATTGAGACCTCCTCATGGGAAATTCCCTTGTCAACCACCCTTAAATATGCCTTGATACCAGCTTGATCCTCCAAATAAACATGGTATGAATGCTGGTCCCTGCCATCAATCTCAGGATAGATGCAATTCTGCTCCATGATGAACACCTCAAACCTGACCTTGAGTATCCTGTAGAGTTCTTCAGTTGTAAGTTCCTCAAATCGCTTAATTACAAGCTTCATAATTGCCTCCACTATTGTAGCTCAAGCCCCAGCTTTTCATATATCTCCAAGATCAAATGGCTCTTGGCTTCCATGTATCCATCAATGTCTCTTGGATGATCAAGAGCAGCCTTTGATTTCACCTGACCATACATATCCCTGTCATATTTATTATTTCTTAGATGGTCTCTAAAGACCAGATGGTTTCTTAGGGCCTGTGAATCCTTTGGACATACATAGAGATGATGGGTCAGAAAATCTTCCTTGCCTTCATATTCAAAGGCTTCCCTTCCCTTGATACCCAGGTCTCCCTCATGATAATATCCTAGGCCTTCCAGTATGTTTTTCACCTCATCAAATCTATCATAGTTCTCAATAACCATATCCAAATCTATGATTGGCTTTGCGGAAAGTCCCTCCACAGAAGTGCTGCCAACATGCTCAATACCAATAATCATGCTACCAATATGACTCTCAAAATATGACTTAAGCCTCTCAAATTCTTCCTTCCACTTTGGGTTATAGGGTTCAACCACAACGTTTTTTGTCCTCACTGAAAGCCTCCTGTTTTTTCTACTCACCCTTTAAGATATAGTCTGTCATCTTTGTCTCTTCCCATTCAACATCATTAGGCGAGATGTTTGAGTATAGGGTGATATTGTCCTGATCATCAATTACCACCTTGAAGTCAAAGTTCATCTCTTTAGGTTGAAGGTATTCATCATACATCTGCTGATAGTAGTCGCTGCCGTTTTCCTTTGCCTCTATTATGTACCCAACCGTATCCGGATCCCTATCGTAGTTCTTGCTTATTATGGTATAAAGGAATTCTGCTTCCGTCCTGCCGTACACAAGCTCTTCCTTGTAGTCAGTAGTCTTGAACTCCAGGAGCTCGTAATAAGGAGAGAAAGCCTCAATGCTCTCTCCCTTAAGATACTCCCTTATTTTCATATAGGCTGAATCATCCTCCGGTTCACCAGGTTCTTCCTCGGGATTTCCATCTCTTTCAATCAGCTCTACCGAGATCGTCTCAATACCCAGCGGGTATTTTTCCTGTATAGGCCCTTTGTGAGTTACCCTTACTCGGTCTCCCACCATGAACTCAAAATTGTCACTTACCGAAAGACTAACCTCAACCAGGTCACCTGAGCTTCTTATCTCCTCTCCCTCATCTGCCAGAACAATTGCTGTCAGACCGTTGATCTCGGTTATGGTTCCAACAAACTCCTCTTCAATCTCCTGACTACAGCCTGTTACAAGAACTCCAAGTAAAATAGTCAGTACCAATAAAAGCTTCCTATTCATTTTACACTCACTCCTTATATATCAGATACCCATTAATACTCCATATCCCTTAATAACATTATACCTAATCGAGCATGACATTATTTACATTTCAATTACAATAACCCTTCAGGCAAGCAAAATCAATACTATCTGTGGATGCTTAAAATCTTCCCCTGAGGGAATATAATAATTGAGGTGATTAAATTGTTACCAATCAGTTGGAATTCAGAGGTATCAATATTCAGGGACAACACAATACTAAAGCAGCTGGGAATTGCCATTGGGATTCCCTTTGGGGTGTTGCTGATATTTCTAGTGGCAATACAGGCTTGGTATGGGGTCCTTCTTGTTGCTGCAACCCTTTTTCTGGGCTTTATTTTTGTACTCCTTGTATATGGCGGCAAGTACTCTGTTGACTATGTTGTGGATGATAGAGGCATAAGGATGGAGTCCGATGAAGATCACAAGAATAAGGCAAAGACCATTGGAATACTGACATTCCTTGCAGGTATATTCTCCAAGAGTCCAACGGTTTCAGGGGCAGGACTCCTTTCAACCTTCAATGACGACAAAAGCATGGCTTGGGAAGAAATAAAGGATATCCAATACAACAACAGCAAGAACCTAATTGTGGTCAAAGGTTCACCTGGAGACAAGCTCTACCTTTTCTGTCCACCTGAGCTATATGGAACAATCAGGGATGCCTTAAAGGAATCCCTGGACAAAAAAAAGAATAGCATTCACCACCATTAAAATCAGGCAGCCGCCTGATTTTTTATGCTATTCCTTTATAATAAAGCTTTTCTCATCATCTACGCAATCCAGCTGGGCTGTTGTGACCTCATCCACCCTGGCTCTCTTGAGGGATTTCATAAATCCAACAAGAAAATCTATCCTTTCCCTGCCACCCTGTAGCTGTGCCTTGACGTCACCATTTTCAAGGTTCTCAACCCATCCTGTCAAGCCAAGCCTGTTTGCCAGCTCAAAGACTTCCAGCCTGAATCCAACCTTTTGAACCTTTCCCGAAAATATGAATTCCCGTCTGACAGTTTCTGAATCATCAAACTCTGGAAGCTTAAGCTTCTTAACCTGCCTTACAACATAGTTGTCCTTCCATTCACTTATAAAGCCCATAGCATTACCTCCCAGCATTCAATTATTCATAAACCAGTTAAATACACGGTTGTTAGTTTTCTTTCCTAGTGTTACAATACATTAATAACGAAAGTAAAGGTGATATCATGAATAGATTTCTAAATTTTACATATGCCGCGGTTCAAGGCTTCTACTGGATGTACTTTGCGGTCATAATAAGCTTCGCATCTGTATTCTTGCTTGATCGTGGGTATTCAAACTCCCAGATCGGCTTTATCCTGGCCTTTGCCAATATCCTGGCCGTTTTGATCCAGCCTGTCCTTGCCGATATCGCTGACAGGTCAAAGAAGCTGTCCCTGATTTCAGTGGTGCATGTAATGGGCGCAGCCCTCATACTTGGAACAGGGTCCCTGTATTTCATGGACCAGCGCTCAATGGTTTTGACCGGAGTTTTTGTCCTAACCGGAGCCCTTCAGATTTCACTTCAGCCACTTATAAACTCCATAGCATTTCACTTCACCAAGTCGGGAAGCTATATTAACTTTGGAGCCACAAGAAGCGTTGGGTCAGTTGCCTATGCCCTGATTAGCTCCATTCTAGGTTCCTTGGTCCTGGCATTTGGCACAAGGACAATCCCCTTGACTGGGGTTATTGTAATATTGCTGCTTCTTTTCGCACTTTTTCTGACAGACAGACTCTTTAAAAAGGAGCTTACGGTTCATATTCCTAATTCATCCTTTGATGAACCAGATGAGGATACAGCCATAACCCTTCTTCAGTTTATGAAGAGAAACAAGGTGTTTGTAATCCTTACCCTTGGAATAATGCTGGTTTTCTTCCAGAATGCCGTAATAAACAATTTCTTGATTCAGATACTAAGAAATATTGGAGGGGACAGTAGCCAGATGGGGAGACTATTCTCCTTTATGGCTTTGCTTGAGATGCCAGGGCTCTTCTTCTTCAGCAAACTGAGAAGAAGATTCTCCAGTCAGTCAATGCTTAAGCTTTCATCAATTGCGTTTATAGGAAAGGTATTCTTTACATACCTGGCACCCTCAGTTGGATTTGTGTATCTTGCCTTTCTGTTTCAGCTTGTTTCATTCCCACTGTTCCTCTCCTCTGCTGTCCATCTGGCGGATGAGGTCATGGAAAAGGGGGAGGCTGTCAAGGGTCAGTCACTTGTTACGGGAATGATGACCTTAAGTGGTGTATTTGCAAGTCTTCTTGGCGGGGCCGTACTTGATATTGGCGGCCCATCCCAGCTGCTTCTCATAAGCACCATTCTTGCCATAGTTGGCACAATATCTATTTTCCTTACGGTCAACAGGGTTTAAAGTGAGTATTCCAGCTGCATGTCCCTGGGATCGCTTTCATAGAAGTCCCTGTTGACCTCCACTGCATCGACGCATCCCATCCTTCTGTAAAAGGCTATTGTATCCTCCGCAGAGCCTGCACATATGTAAAGCTTGTCAACACCCCAAGTCCTAGCTTCTTCCGCACACAGATTGAAAAGGCTCCTGCCAATCCCTCTTCCCCTCTCGCTCCTTGATATGAACATCTGGTCCAGAAGAACATGGCTGAAGTGTTCTCCGAAAATCTCTCTGTTGACTGTTGCAAATCCCAAAAGAGAACCATCCTCCCCGTAGGCTCCAAAGGCCTTGCCTCCATCTTGAATGGTCTTCTTGAGTCCCTTCAAGTGTTCTTCATAGCCATTTGGCCAGGTTGGGTCATTGTAATCCAAGTCAATTAGAACCCTCTTGCCCTCAAACTCCCGCCAAGCCTTTTTTATATATTGTGATGCATCGATATCATTAATCTGTTCTGCTTCTCCGATGGTCATTTCCCTATAGACTACACTTTCCATAAATCACTCTCCATATAATTATTCCATTTTTCCATAATAATAGTTGTTTTCGTCTGAAAGTTTTTCATCAAACCTGTAGCCTAGCGGAGCCAGATCTCTGATGTCTTCTCCCTTATTGACAAGGTTTTCAGCAAGTATCCCCACCATCTCACCTCTAGCCTTCTTACCTTCATAGCTGGACAGTCTCCTACTTTCCTTACCCAATCCCTTCTTGAAGTGGATATTGAGGATTTTCCCCTTTTTAAGCTTGACCATCCTTGCAAACTCATTTGAGGCAAGGTTTATAACAAGCCCATCATCCTGGAACAGGTCAACCATTTCATCCTTCCAATAGCTGTATAGGGTCTCCTTCAGAGGCTTCATGGTCATATCAAGCCTATATGGCCAGATAAGGGTATCTGGGCTTACTGCTCCATACATGGCAGAAAGGATCAAGAGGCTGTTGTCCAGATAGTTTTTCTGCTCTTTGCTGTAGTCTCCGTATTTGATCCCATCAAAGGCTACCCCCTTGTAAAGATCAATTGCCCTAGCCTTGATGTTATCCGGTTTCCAACCATTATATAGTTCATAGGTATCCTCAAGAAGATCTCCCTTTATTTTCATAAGTTTCCCAAGCTTTGACTTTGAATAGCCTCCCAGGGTTTTAAAGAGTTTTTCCGTCTTCTCAGACCACATAATACCCCTACCATAATCATCAATATTTTCCATACTCTGGGTCTTGCTTGGTGACATGATTATCTTCATATTACTGTTTTCTCACCTCGCTACTTTTTCTCTATCTCGACTACACATTGAGTCTTTATCTTCTCCACAAGGAACTGAAGGGCATCGATTACATGGGGTCTGATGTCTCCCCCAACCAGAACATACATGATGTCATCCCCAACCTGAAGCTCCCCTTCGTTTAGCCATACTCTGACATGATATATTCCATCCATTTTCCTAGTTTCCTCAACTGCCTTCTGAACCTTTTCCTCGTCATATCCAAACTCCATACCCGTAACCTGGGAACCGTCGTCAATTCCCTGTCTGACCTTTGCCTTTGGAGTCTCCCTTACAACTCCATTATGGAAAAGATACATCCCAACCTGGTTAGCCTTTGGGTCTTTCTTGACTTCCTCTATCCACTGATCCATAGATGGTGATTTCTTTGCCATTTTATCATCCTTTCTCTAATGGTCTGATTTTAGTCCAGCTCCACACATGGGAAGCAGGACATCCTTAAGTTTTCCCTCCTGCCCGATCAGCTTTAAATAGGCAGCATAGGTTGCAGCTGTTGTATGTTCAACATAGACTCCCTTTTTCGCCAGCTTTTCACGAGCAGGCAATATTCCGTCCTCAGGAGCTGTTATCACCCTGATTTGGTATTTGTATATATATTCAAGTATCTCATCCCCACGCATGGGAGCACCTATGGCTATTCCCTCTGCCATGGTCTTTTTTGGAGTGATGTGTTCTATCTCCTTTTTCCCTGCCTGTACTGCCTCTGCAAAGGGTGCACAATTCTCCCCCTGTACGGCAAAGACCCTTGGCATCTTATCAATGATTCCAGATTGTAGCAGCTCTTCAAGTCCAAGCATAACCCCCAAAAATAGGGTTCCATTTCCAAGGGGTACAAAAATATTCTCTGGAATCCTCTTCAGCTGCTCATATATCTCGTAGATATATGTCTTGGTTCCCTGATAGAAGAAGGGATTGAACACATGGTTGGCGTAGTAGACTCCCTCTTCCTCCACCTTACTCCTGCAAACATCAGCACAGTGGTCTCTTGATCCAGGAACTACATTCACCCTTGCTCCATGTGATCTTATCATATCTATTTTCTTTGGTGATGTCCCCTCCGGAACAAATATCTCACTCTCAATTCCTGTCTTTGCACCATAGGCAGCCATGCTGTTCCCTGCATTTCCACTGCTGTCCTGGACAAGGGACTGAACCCCTATTGATTTTGCATGGGCAATGAGAACAGCCGCCCCCCTGTCCTTAAAGGATAGGGTTGGCATAAAGTAATCCATCTTTAGCATAACATCCTCATCAAGATGAATCGCGGGAGTCATTCCCTCTCCAAGGGAGACCTTGCCAAGAGCCTTGCTATGGACGGGAATCCACTCCCTGTACCTCAAGAGTCCCCACTTGTCGCTCTTGATCTTTTCAAGGTCAAATTTTGGAGGCTGGTAGTCCAGCTTCCACAGACCTCCACATTCACATTTTGCCTTCCGTGTATCTACACTTTCCTCCTTCTTGCACTTGGAACAGATAAATTTCATCATTTTCCTCCTATAGACCCTTGACAGGTTTTGAAGTATCATAGCCCAGTTCATAGTAATTGTTGTTGTTGAACTGGAAGTCCTTGATTACATCCAGCCCCAGCTTGTCCACGTGGGCCTTGTAGGACCTTGGATTGATGTGGTTAATAAAGGTTATGAGAATAGGGAACCTCTTGTTCATCTGGGCTCTTGAAAAGTCGAAGAGCCTAGGCAGCACCTCTGTTCCCCTGTAGCTTTTCTCTATGCATATGGGCCCGTACTGGTATGAGTTTTCAGTGGATAATGTCTCCCCCAGGTACTCAGTATCCGGCAGGTCCTTTATCATATGCTGGAAAAGCGGCCATTCTGACCAATATTCCCAGGATGCAGCCATTGCATATGCAACGACCTGGTCACCGTCACAGGCTATGGCTATCCCCTCTTCCTTGTCGATGAGCTCTCCAAACTGCTCAGGTGTGAAAAGAGTTGTTACGAAGCCGTCCGGCTTGTCCTCTTCACTTATGGTCGATACGTGGTATTTCTTCTGAAGCTCTGAAATCTGTGGTATGTCATCTTTGGTAGCATTTCTGTATATCATTTCAGCCTCCTCTATTTTTGTCTTTACACCTATAATATGATTTTACCATATCAGGGTATGGTTTAATCTTGGTTTTTATCCAGGACCCTTGAAATTTCTCGTAAAGCTCTTCCCCATACACCAAGTAAATACCCCTTTCAACAGAGTCGAAAGGGGCAAAAATAAGAAGAAGGTTCTTTTTTGTTTGTTATTCAAGCTCAGCAAAGAGCTCATGGATATTGCCCTCTGGATCTGCAAAGAGTGCTGTCCTCTGATTCCATGGCATATCCTGTGGCTCATGAACAGGAACTGCTCCCAGCTTTACAATACTCTCATAGGAAAGGTCCACATCCTCCGGAGTCTGGCAGGGAAAGGCCAGTTCAAATCCCTGTCCGGATGGCTTTTTCAAATACTCCTGGCTAAATCCAACCATAACGCTTCTCTTGCATATTGCAAACCTCACTCCGCTGCTTCGAAACTCAACATAGTCCCCTAAATCATTTATTGCCTCAAAGCCAATGACTCTGCTATAAAAGTCCTTCATTTTTTCAACATCGTCTGTCCAAATTGTTATAAGGTTAATTTCAGCCTTCATTTTATTCAACCTCCCCGGTTTTCCTGATTGCCAAATAGTGTCTTGTTATTCCTATCATTGCAAAGAAGCCTATGTAGCCTGAAACAGGTAGAACAATACCTATTAGCTCCTTAAAGCCCAGCAGGCTCCCCACAAAAGCTACGGTGATGAGGATCCCTATAAGTGGCCTAAGCTTATAGTTCCTGTACTTTCTTACCCGATAAGCCACTCCATACAAAAATGAAAGAGCTGTTCCAAACATGCCTGTAAACAGCAGTAGTGAATATACTATTCCAAGTATGGGGTTCACTCTATTGGCCAGAGCCAACATGGGTAGTTCCGCATGTTCCACCATATCCCTGAAAAGTATCATGGGTAGCAAAATGCAAATAAATACAAGGGATAGCTGTATAATACCTCGAAGCATACCTCTATGGATGCTACCCTCTTCTTTTACATCTGGAGATATGGGCACCAATATTGAGATTGCTCCCATCATATTATATGAAACAAACGCAAGCGTAGCCATTACCCAGTTTCCAAGCAGAGGATTCTCATTTGAAAAGGGTGTGGCAGCTATTGAGTTTGTCTCAAAGGTCAAGATTGATAAGACTCCAATTACCATTCCAACCACAATCATCACTGGTACTGTTATGGAAAACACTGTTAGCACACCCTTGGCTTCCCATAGAGCTACCACTCCCAATAGAATTGTCATCAAAACACTTCCAATTATTGCTGGTACACCATACAGCTGATTCAATAGGGCACCTGTCCCAGCAACCATTATAACCACTGTCCCGAAAAGATAGAATATGTAGGTTAGGCTGAAAAAGCCCCTCAGCCAATGGATATCCTTACGGATAATTATTCTATCAAACTCTGTTATTCCAGTCTTACGGGCAGTTTTCATAACGAAGCATCCCAATATGTACAATAATGCCAAGGATATTGGCATGGCAATCAATCCGTAGATGCCGAAAACTCCAAAAAATTGCATTACCTCCTGTCCGGACACAAAGCCTGCTCCAAGAAGGCTTCCCGTAAAGCCCATTGCTATTTCCTT
>Ga0075011_10000972_pt1 | contig 15335 bp, 13 predicted proteins | sample TARM_MetaG_T_14_FD_72354 | JGI IMG/M metagenome (GOLD analysis project Ga0075011, IMG submission 72354) | Freshwater microbial communities from Pennsylvania, USA, analyzing microbe dynamics in response to fracking - TARM_MetaG_T_14 | ecosystem: Environmental > Aquatic > Freshwater > River...
AGTATAGCTGACACCAAAATCAAAGTGCAGAGAGTCTCCCAGCCAGTTTAGATACCGCAATAAAAACGGATCATCTAATCCCAACTCTAACCGTACCGCCTGAATGGCTTCATCTGTAATAACCGGAGTTTGTCTGATTCTCAATGCGACTTCCGCCGGATCTGACGGAATCAGATTGATAAACACAAAGCAGATAAAGGTGATACAGAGCAGCAACGGTATTGTCGTCAGGATTCGTTTGGCAATATAATTTTTCATCTTTTCACCTCAAAAAGGCTGTTGTCTAAAACAAACAACAGCCCGGCCTTCATTTTACTCAAAATACATCGATGTAAACGGAACCTCATATTGGCTCTGGGCAAATTCTACCCCTTTTAATTCCGACGTAAACAATGCTTTATTGCATTCATAAGTTATCGGAATATAGACGGCATCCTCATGAAGTCGTGTGAGTACATCGGTATAAAGCTCCTGCCTTTTTGTTTCATCGGTCGATACCAGAATCTGACCGATTTTTTGATCAATCTCCGCCTTGTCCGTCAGACCCAACTGAGCTGCATAATCGCCGTATACCGGTCTTCGCATCCCCGATAGTGAAGATTGGGGGTCATAAGGTATTCCCCAGCAGATATTAAATACCAGATCAAAGTGACCGGCTTTCATATTATCCCGGTAAGATTGTTCTTCCTCACCTTTAATTGCCAGGGCAACACCAAGCTTTCCATATTCACCCTGCAAATATTCAGAAATCGTCTGCTCTGTCACACTGTCACTATTATAAAGCAGTGTCAACGCCATTTTCTGGCCGTCCTTTTCTCGGATACCGTCGCTTCCCAGCTTCCAGCCAGCAGTCTCAAGCATGGTGGCTGCCTGCTCCATGTCAAATGCATAGGCTTCCAGATTGATATTGCAATAAGGCACGGTTGTTGCAAAGAGCGTATCCGCCGGTTTTTCCAGGCCATGGAAGACCCCATCGGAAATCGACTGCTTATCAGTCGCGTGGGAAAGGGCCTGGCGAACTGTTTTATCGTTTAGAATCGCATTGGTCGTATTTAGAACAATCTGTCTGGTAGATGTGGGTTCAGACAGCTCGACACTAAAATCCTCACTGGATGTATATTTATTAATGGCCTCTGCATCAATCATATTTTTTCCAAAGATCAGATCAATTTCACCCTTTTCCAGAGCCATGATCCGGGTTTGATTGTCCGGAATTACTTTGACCCGGATCGTTTTAATTGCCGGTTGCTCACCCCAATAGTTTTCATTGGCTTCAAATACTGCGTATTCGTCAATGACAAAATCTGTCAACACATAAGGACCTGTTCCAATATAACCATTCACGCCATCCTTTGTCGAACCATCTTTCATCGCCTTAGGCGAAATCATTGCAAAGGGGCGGGTGACCCCAAGCTCGGTGAGCATTGGATAATAGGGCTCCGACAAGCTGATGACAAAGGTTTCCGCGTCCGGCGCTTCTACCGATACCAGTAGGTTCATCATCTCAAGCCAGGTATGACGCTCCTTGTTCTCAATGATCGCGTCAAAATTTGCCTTGATAGCATGAGCATCACAAACCTCACCATCAGAGAAAGTCACCCCTGGTCTGATCTTAAAAGTATAAACCTTGCCATCGTCACTGATCTCCCAACTTTGTGCCAAAACCGGTTCGTATCCATTTTCTGTAATTTCCACCAGGGTATCGTATAGCATCTCCTGAGCATACATCTCTCCGGCATATAAATGGGGATTAAGGTCCCGAATATCCCGATAATTCACAAACACCAGCTCTTCTCTGCTACTTGTATTTCCAGCTGCCTGACTAGCACAACCACTTAAAACCATTATCACCAGCATCCCAGCCAGGATTATTCCCATTAACTTTTTCTTCATTTTCTTTCCTCCACTTTTTAGCATAGGGATACTATAACACAGTTAGCTTAGTCTTACTAATTCCCGTTGCTTAAGGCATGGTTATTCCAATCTGTTATAACCATGCCTTACTAAATTGTATTGATTAAGGTTTTTAAGCGATTTAAAAAGAGTGTTCCGCCGCTTGAAGCTTCATAATTTCGGTTTAAAACATAGCCCAGTACCATCAGTTTCTCACACTTGTTAATTTTTAATACCTTGATATCATGCTGTTCATAATCGGCATACATAAAATTAATTCCTAAACTGCATACGTCTGTATACAAAAGCATGGCCAGGTGCATATGGTCACTGTTTGTGTGAATCACATGATTCAGTTTTTCCACCTGAAGAGCACCTTCTGTAATTTTTTCCAAGTTGTATTCCAGAGCAAAATAATCCTTGCTTCCCTGGACATATTTCAAATTGGTCAGTTCTGAAAAATCGACGCTTTCCCGATTAAAGAAGGGGTGTTTTTTGCCCACGTAAAGGCAAAGTTCATATTCTCTCAGCGGATAAAAGTCAAGTTTTTTCTGATCAAGGACATGATTGAGGGTGGTCATCTGTTTTTTAGAGATGTGCATAATCCCAATCTCCGAAACATATCTGGCCACATCATCAATAATTTCCTCGCTGCTTCGCTCCCGAAACTCGATGTGAATCGGGTATTGGCAGTTTTTCATGTAAAAATCTGACATCAACCTTGCCATCATATTACTCGGATAACAGGATACCCGAATCTGGTATTCAACCGCCTGCCCGACCATCTCTGTCATAACATTGATATTGGCCAGAATATTCTTGGCATTATCGTATACCGTCATTCCCGCCGCTGTCAAACTGATTCCCTTGGCTGACCGCTTTAGAACGCTGACTCCTAATTCTTTTTCAAGATTCGCAATCACCTTGCTGACATTCGGCTGTGAGGTGAATAACGCCACCGCGGCCCGGTTCAGGCTGCCCATTTCCACCGCTGACACTAAATACTCTAATTGTTTAATCTCCATACACGCTCCGCCTTTTTTATTAGTCTGTTCTAACTTATCTTCGTCGCTTATTCTAACATAATAATTAAATCGAGACAAATGATTCCGTTTCCTTTTTATTAAGAAAAAACGCTAAAAAAACTGCATCCGGATTTTCTCCAGATACAGTTTGTTAGCGTTTTTATTGATGTCTATTTCACCGAATTGATTAAGACTATTTATTCTATATGCAGGACCGATTTTCCGGTATATCGCAATAGTGCCTTGCAGATCGCAGTGGTGAGAATACCCGCCACAATGGCTTCCGGGATACCGTTAATAGCAATTACCGAAAGAATCACCCCATACAGGGTCGAAACAGCCACATCTTTAACTTCAGCGTAACTTTGTCCAAAGAATAGATAAATAAAATTCATTACTAAAAGAGTGTTGGTCAATGATCCTGCAACACCGGCAAAACCAAGAGCCATAACATCATTACTTTTTACTTTTTTCATTCCCCGATAGACATAATGGGGTACTACACCAACAAGAATTCTGGGTACAAAACAAATCACTAAACTCCAGAAATTACCAGAGTAGGTTCCCAGGGAATAAAACGGAGTAAACACAAAAGATGTCACTGTGGGATTAAAGGTATTGTTGATTAAGCTGGTCAGCCCAAAAACAAAGCCCAAAAAGGCACCATAAAATGGTCCTAACATAATGCTGCCAATAATGACGGGGATGTGAATAATGGTGGCTCGGGTAAATCCCAAAGGAATATAGCCAAGAAACGGTGTTACTGCCAACAAGACGATAATCGCCACAAAAAAGGATAGTTTGACCAAATCGTTGGTCTTTGGATTTTTCATATTTACCTCCCGCTATCGTTCCAGTCACGCCAGATACAATGCATCTTTATTTTAACGCCTTTTTTACTTAAATTCAATAAAAAAATTCATTTAAAACTTATATTTACTCCTGACCCTCGGATTTGGTATAATGATTATGAAAATAAATGAAAACAGTTGGAAAAGGAAAACCGATGAAAAATATATTAAGAAATAAAACCGTTATTCTGGGTATTACTGGAAGCATCGCCGCTTATAAAATGGCCAATGTAGCCAGCAGCCTGACCAAAATGGGTTGTGATGTTCAGGTTATGATGACAAAAAACGCCCAGGAATTTATCGCCCCCCTGGTCTTTGAGAGTTTAACTGGTAATAAGTGTATTGTTGATACCTTTGACCGCAATATCCGTTATGACGTGGCCCATATTAGTCTGGCCAAACGGGCCGATCTTTTTATGGTGGCACCGGCTTCGGCCAATGTCATCGGTAAAATCAATGCTGGAATTGCCGATGATATGCTCACCACCACCATCATGGCCTGTCACTGTCCCAAACTCATTGCCCCAGCTATGAATACCGCCATGTACGAAAACCCGATTGTCCAGAATAATCTAAAAAGCTTAAAAAAGCTGGATTACAAGATCATCGATCCCGCTGTCGGCATGCTGGCCTGCAAGGATGTGGGGGCCGGAAAACTACCGGATGAAAAATTACTAATCGATCATATTCTCCGGGAAATTGCCTTTTTCCATGATCTCAAAGGAAAAAAAATTATCATTACTGCCGGACCAACCTGCGAAGCCATCGATCCAGTGCGCTATATTACCAATCATTCCAGCGGTAAAATGGGTTATGCCCTGGCCCAGGCGGCCATGCTCCGGGGTGCCGAAGTAACCCTTATCAGCGGTAAAACGGCTCTCACCCCACCAGCCTTTGTCAACCTTATCCCGGTAGTGACCGCCAGTGAAATGTGCTCCCAGGTGATGGATCATTTTGAAGCAACTGATATTGTCATTAAAGCTGCTGCTGTTGCCGATTTCAAGCCGACCGAAGTAGCCACCCAAAAAATTAAAAAACGGGACGGACAACCGGTAATTAACCTGACACCGACCATTGATATTTTAAAAACCATTGGTGAAAAGAAACGTTCTGATCAGTTTATCTGTGGCTTTTCGATGGAAACGGAAAATATGATCGAAAATACCCGAGAAAAACTATGTTTCAAAAACGTGAACATGATGGTGGCTAATAATTTAAAAGAAAAAGGAGCCGGTTTTAATACCCCTACCAATCGGGTAACCATAATGACCCTTGAAAAAACTGAAGCACTTCCGCTCTTATCCAAGGATGCGGTGGCACACCGGGTTCTCGATGCGATCGTGGATGAACTGTAATGACGATTACCCAACTGAGTCATGTTGCTATGGAAATGGGGGTTATCCTCCTTGCCAACGGTGCTGAAACCTATCGGGTGGAAGAATCGATGCATCGGATCTGTCTTGCCCTTGGTGCCAAAGAGGCAGAAATTTTCGTTGTGCCGACCACCATCATCATCTCTGTTACCCTGGAAGGCGAAGTCCCGCTGACCCGGACCCGTCGGATTCATTCCCGGAAAATCGATTTGACCAAGGTATCTGAACTCAATCATTTATCCCGGCAAATCTCTTATGAACCCACCAATTATAAAAAACTGGTGGCCGAAATTAAACGCATTGATACCATCCCTTCTTATCCTTATTATCTTCACGTCTTAGCTTTTGCCTTTATTTCCCAAATGTTCACGCTTTTTTTTGGGGGAAGTTTTATGGATAGCTGCGTGGGGTTTGTCATTGGATTAGGAATAAAGCTGCAAATGGATACCATGCGTCGCTTTCAGGCCAACATTTTTTTCACCCATATTGTCGGTGGTCTGATTGCCTCAACCGTTGCTCTAGCAGCTTTGGGCTTGGGGTTTACAAGCAATATGGATACTATTATTATTGGCTCCATTATGACCCTGGTGCCCGGGCTGGCGATCACCAATTCGATCCGGGATATCATTGCCGGTGACTATCTTTCCGGACTGGCCAAGGGTGTTGAGGCGCTGCTCATTGGTGCCGCCATTGCCTCTGGGGTAGCTGTACCTTTAAGTTTATTACGACCATTCTGGGGAGGTTGAAATGATGGATTATCTTACTCCTTGCTTATATGCCTTTGGGGCATCCCTGGCCTTTGCCATTGTGTTTAATATCCCCCGAAATAAACTGCTGCTTTCAGCCTTGGGGGGGATGCTGGGACAACTGGTCTACGTAATTTTTCAACTGGTTATTACTAATGATGTCCTTCCCTATCTACTGGCAACCATTGCGATCTCCCTTTATGCCGAAGTACTGGCCCGCTTAACTAAATCACCAACCACGATTTTTCTGGCCGTGGCCCTGATTCCCCTGGTTCCCGGGGGCGGCATCTACTATACGATGCTCTATTTCATTAACGGCGAGATTGATCTTGGTATCTCCACCGGCGTTCATACCATGCTGATTTCCGGCGCATTGGCGGTGGGCATTATTATGGTCTCTTCAACCGTTAATCTGGTGCGTAAGGTGATGCTAAAAGGTCGATCAAAAATAGGAAAGAAGTTAAAATATGGGAAAAAAACTTAGGTCACCTAAATGATATTTAATTTTATACACTATCTAAGTTAATACTGCATAAATCTCCACAACATAGAAATCAGATAAAAATTGAAGCTTATTATCCTTTATGGTTTTTTGTATTTAATGTTTGTTGGAGCAGTATATCTTGCAATTCAAATCAACATATTTTAAACAGATATTTACACTAAATAACTTTTACAAGGAGAATAATATGAGTAAAAAAAAGCCTTTGCATATAGTTTTTTTTATAATAACCATTATATTCATTATATGTGCCTTAATTTCTTACATAATATATATCAATCAAATGAAAGAACCAACTGACATTATTCCCGACTTTTTTATTAGCATCTCTTCTCTGGTAATATCCTTTATTGCACTTATTATTGCGCTTATCACTTATTTTTCAATCGATTCTGTGAATAATGTAACCTCTATGGAAGGTAATGTACTTGAGAACCCAAATTACACCATTGCTTATTCTGAAATGATAAAGAGTTTTTCAAATTGCAAAGTAAAGTCAGAATTTGAAAAAAAACTATTAGAAAAAGTCTGTCCTGCATTTAATAACAAAACCTTGACTTGTATTCAATTTGCTGATTTCATTCAGAATGTAATTGATCATATTATTTGGTTTGCATATGTCGATTTTAAAGGAGCTCAACTTAGAAATGAATGTACAAAACTAATTCAATATCTTGAACGAGAATTGCAACGTTACAGCTCGTTAAGCAATGGCCTACAGTACATCTTAAATGAAAATATTAAGTTAATTAAATATGTTTTGGATTATCAAGAGGAGAGAAGTCTCAATAGAGATACAGTTTGCAGACTAGAGGATATCCGAGGTAAAATGCTTCAAAATCCAATATCTCAAATAGTTTACTACAATTATTTGGGATTATATTATAGAAATAAAGCAAATACTCTTCTCAGACAATGCAACTCACAAAATAATGAATTTTCGTTTGAATATATGAAATCTATTCTTCAATACAACTACAACCCTAAGGTTGTTAAAGAAATTAATATCCTATTAAATCGTGCCCGTTTTAATTTTGACTTAGCAGATGAGTTAGCTAAGACCGATATACTCTGGCAAGGGTATACCCAGTATAATCTTGCCAGAACATTTGTGATGGAATACTTAATTAATACAACTGTCGAAGATTTGACGTATAATTATGCTCGTTCAGCTCTCTCCGTTCGTGATGTTGTATGTTTTTTGTATAGAAGCGCTAATGATTCTTACCTAAATGAGATGTTTTATAAAGAGTACACTTATGCCGACAACTTATTGAAAGAGTTTAAAAAACTAACGACTTTCGTTAATGATAAAGTCTCATCTTGATTACTTGCCTAGGCTAGTTGAATATTATTTCACAATATTGACAAGCTTACTACATTAAGTGAAAATTGTAATCCTTATTAAATCTATACGCAGTTTTATTTATACTGTTTTTCTAAATGACTCTATCACTTGTACCTAAATTTTTATAATTAAACCACATGTCACTTTATTGTACTATTCAAAACTTCTTTTGGATATTTTTCACTTTTCTGGTGCTTGAGATCCATCGTTTACCTACAAGCCATATTTTCTTACTCTGATTCACATAATCAATCATTGCTTTTGAATCGTTGATTGATTATAATAGAGTTAATACTCGTTTTAGATCCTCGCTTTTTTCACTGAATGTTTTGGTATAATCTGATTTAAAATTAAGGAGAACGTCATGAAAATTATAGTCATAGGAGCAGTTGCCGGCGGTACGTCGGCTGCGGCAAAGGCCCGGCGAAATAATGATTCGGCAGAAATAATTATCTATGAAAAAGATCAGGACATTTCATATTCCGGATGCGGGCTTCCTTATTATCTTGGGGGAAAAGTCGGATCGATTCAGGAATTAACGCCACGAAGTCCAGACTTTTTTAAATCTAAATATAATATTGACATCCATATTCGCCATGAGGTATTAAAAATTGATATCCCCACCAAAACTCTGGTAATTAAAAATTTGGATAGCGGAGCAGTTTTTAATGACACTTATGATAAACTCATCCTGAGCACCGGCGCTCAGGCTTTTGTTCCACCGATTAAGGGAATTGAACTGGAGAATGTTTTTTTTCTGAGAAATGTTCAAAACGCCCTAAAAATAAAAGCCTTTATGGACAATCATCATCCTAAAACGGCGGTTGTTGTCGGGACTGGTTTTATTGGTTTTGAAGTTATGGAAAATCTTGAAGCCTGCGGAATCAAAGTCACACTGGTTGAACGGGCCGGTAAGCTGACCCCTAATCTCGATGAGGATATGTCCTTGTATCTTGAAAAACGATTGAGCAAAAGAAAAATCCCAATCTTTAAAAATGCTAATGTCGTTGAGGCCACCAGTCAGGGAGTTATGCTGGAAAACGGAACCCTGATTCCCGGCGAAATGATTATCGTGGCCACTGGTGTTAAACCTAATGTAACCCTGGCCCGGGAAGCGGGTTTACTGTTAGGTGTTACCGGTGCGATCCGGGTTGATGAACGGATGATGACCATTGATACCGATATCTATGCCTGCGGCGACTGCATTGAAACCTGGTCAGCAGTGACAAAACGGCCACACTATCGCCCCTTAGGTTCAACTGCCAATAAAACTGGCCGGATCTGCGGTGATAATATCACTGGTGGTAATGTCGTTTACCCTGGCAACCTGAGCACCGGTATTTTTAAGCTCTTTGATATTAGCATCGGCAGCACTGGTTTGTCTGAAGCCGAAGCCCGCAGTCAAGGTTATGATATCGAAATTTGTCATAATATCAAGCCCGATAAACCCAGTTATTACGGCGGCCAGGAAATGTTAATCAAAGCCATCGCTGACCGCTCCACCCAAAAACTGCTCGGCGTTCAAATCATCGGCTATGACGGTGTCGATAAGCGATTGGACGTCTTTGTCACCCTCATTACCTATGGCGCCACTGTTGATGAAATCTTTAATCTGGACTTAGGTTATGCTCCGCCGTTTTCAACCACCAAGGATCCGGTTCACTATACGGGCATGATCCTCGATAATGCCCTAAATAAAGACCGCAAACTCATGACTGCTGCGGACCTTAAAAAAAAACTGAACAATAAGGAAGTCTACCAGATCATTGATACCCGGGTAACGGCCCAGTACCGTGACGGCCATTTACCCGAGGCGCAAAATATCCCTCATGAAGATCTGCGGGACAAACTTGACCAACTCGATCCGACCCTTCCTGTTATTACCTATTGTAATAAAGGAGTCACCGGCAATGCAACCCAGAACATCTTACTTAATCACGACTTTAAAAACGTTTATAACCTTTCTGGAGGCTTTCGATTTTATGACGCCACCAAAGAAGACTAGCAGAAAAGAGGCCCACTATGAATGCTGATGATGTTTCAGTAAAAATTTTCAAGGCGTTGGGACATCCAGTTCGCTTACAAATCGTAAAATTTCTTTTAATTGAACCCCAATGTGTATGCGTCCTGAATCGGTTATTTGACTACAGTCAGGCCAATCTCTCCCAGCATCTAAAAATTCTCCGGGAGGCAGGGATTCTTGATAATCAGAAAATTGGTGTGGAAATGCACTATTTTGTAAAATTAAAGAGTATCGAAAAACTCCTGGCGGCCATGGATTTAACCGCCGCCGAGTTTTTCAGTACCCTTGAATTCTAACTAAATTTATTTTTTATAGCCCTGGGGGTGGTTTTGATGCCATTTCCAGGCTGTTTTTATGATGGTGTCTAAATCCGAATGTTTTGGCGTCCAATCCAGTTCCCGTTGAGCTTTTTGGGATGAAGCAATCAGCTTTGCTGGATCCCCAGGTCTTCTTTTAGCAACTTTCACCACAAACGCTTTTGATGTCAGTGCTTTTATTTTTGCAATCACTTCTTTGACCGAGAAACCTTTTCCGTCGCCCAAATTATAAACATTGCTTTTTCCGCCAGCGAGTAGTTTTTCCATCCCTAAAATATGGGCGGAGGCAATATCCATTACATGGATATAATCCCGGATACAACTCCCATCCGGAGTCGGATAGTCTTCACCGAAAATACTGATCTGGTCCCGCTGTCCCAGAGCCGTTTTTAAAATCAATGGTACGAGATGGGTTTCGGGGTTATGGTCCTCCCCGATTTCTCCTGATAAGTGGGCGCCGGCGGCATTAAAATACCGGAAAGTCATCGATTTTAGTTCGTAAGCTCCATCCATCCACTTCAGCATTTTTTCTACTGCCAGTTTTGTCTCCCCATAGGTATTGGTGGGATTTTTGTTACTTTCTTCCGTGATGGGACTTTCTTCCGGTTCTCCATAAACAGCGGCAGTCGAAGAAAAGACAAAATTCTTAACCCCATGCCCCACCATAGTTTCCAGCAGACAGAGGGTCCCATAGACATTATTATGATAGTATTTAAGCGGCTCATTGATGGACTCCCCAACCAGAGAATGAGCACAAAAATGCATCACACAATCAATCTGATGGGCAGTAAATATTTGCTTAAGAAACGCCTTATCGCGGATATCACCAATCTCAATGACAGCCTTTTTTGAGACTGCACCCTCATGTCCGGTTGATAAATTATCCAGAACCACTACCTCATATCCTTTTTCGACTAAGGCCCTGACCACATGGGATCCAATATATCCGGCCCCGCCACATACTAAAATCTTCATTATCGTCCTCTATTTCAATTATTAAATTTTCTTGTTCTCCCTTTATTATAGAACTTTTTTTAAAAAAAAGAAACCCCGAAGGGTTTCTTAAAGGATAAATATATCCGGTGTTGACAATTGTTGTGGTGAGTTATTTATCCGTAAATGTTGTTTTATTATTGCTAAGTGCTGCCTGAGCTGCTGCCAGACGGGCAATCGGTACTCGGAATGGTGAGCACGAAACATAGCTTAAGCCAACGCTGTGGAAGAAGAAAATCGATTTGGGATCACCGCCGTGTTCACCACAAACGCCAATTTTAAGATCAGGCTTTGTTTTCCGACCCAGAACCACGCCCATTTCAACCAACTTACCAACGCCCTCTACGTCGATACTCTGGAATGGATCATTTGGCAGAATGCCTTTATCCTTATAGTCGGTAATAAATTTACCGGCATCATCACGCGAAAAGCCATAGGTCATTTGAGTCAGATCATTGGTTCCAAACGAGAAGAATTCGGCTGTTTTAGCAATCTGATCGGCAATCAGAGTGGCCCGGGGAATTTCCATCATGGTTCCGACCAGGTATTTTATATCTGACTTACGTTCGGACTTAACCAGTTCCGCGGTTTTTCGAACAACCTTATCGAGGTAGGTCAATTCTTCATTAATACCAATCAGGGGAATCATAATTTCGGGAATAACATTAAAACCACATTCTTGCTTGACTTCAATGGCAGCTTCCATAATTGCCCGAGTTTGCATCTGTGCAATTTCGGGATAGGTAATTGCCAAACGGCAACCGCGATGACCCAGCATTGGATTAAATTCTTCCAAGCCCTGAATGATCGTGACCATGTCTTCCAAAGCAAAGCCCATATCAGCCGCCAGGGCTTCAATATCCTTGCTTTCTTTCGGCAGGAATTCGTGAAGAGGCGGATCAAGTAACCGAACGGTAACCGGGCGTTCTTCCATTGTCTTATAAAGACCAATAAAATCTTCTTTTTGCATCGGCAGAATTTCGGCCAGCGCTTTTTCACGCTGTTGCTTTGACTCCGATAGAATCATCCGGCGGACACTCGGTAGTCGTTGTTCATCAAAAAACATATGCTCTGTTCGACAAAGGCCGATCCCTTCTGCACCAAAGCGAACGGCAACCGCTGCGTCGTTTGGTGTGTCGGCATTGGTACGAACTTTTAATGTTCTGTATTCATCTGCCCAGGCCATTATTTCAGCAAAATGGCCGGAGAGTTCTGGGGTTACCGTTTTTATGCTGCCCTTATAAACACTTCCGGTACTACCATTTAGCGAGATAAAATCGCCTTCAGTAAAGACCTGATTCCCTACGGTAAACTGTTTTGCCGCTTCATCGACTTTGATCGCTTCGCATCCAGCTACACAGCACTTACCCATTCCTCTGGCAACTACTGCCGCATGAGAGGTCATACCACCGCGCGCTGTTAAAATTCCGTTTGCAGCATACATGCCCTCAATATCTTCTGGCGAAGTTTCTTTTCTGACCAATAGGGTTTCTTCCCCATTTGCAACGGCTGCGCACACTGCTTCCGCGGTAAAATAAACTTTACCGGTAGCAGCACCCGGTGAGGCTGGCAACCCCGTTGCCAGAAGTTCTGCTGCTTTTAAAGCGGCCTCTTCAAAGGTTGGATGCAGCAATTGATCCAGTGATATTGGATCTAGTCTCAAAACCGCTTCTTCTTTTGTGATTAAACCTTCCTCGACCATTTCTACTGCGGCACAAAGTGCGGCAGCGGCAGTTCTTTTCCCGGTTCGTGTCTGGAGCATGAAAAGTTTGCTTTTTTCAATCGTAAACTCAATATCCTGCATGTCCCGATAATGATTCTCAAGTCGCTCTGCAGTTTCCTGGAACTGTTTGTAAACTTCCGGCATGAGTTCTTTTAAATCTTCAATGTCTCTCGGGGTACGAATTCCGGCAACAACATCTTCACCCTGAGCATTGATTAAAAATTCACCAAAAAGTTTTTTCTGTCCTGTTGCAGGGTTTCTTGTAAAGGCTACCCCGGTTCCACAATCATCACCCATATTACCATATACCATTGATTGAACGTTGACAGCAGTGCCAATGTCGTGAGGAATATCATTCATATTTCGATAGCTGATGGCGCGGTTATTATTCCATGATCTAAACACCGCTTCAATGGCCATCAATAATTGCTCTTTTGGATCCAGGGGAAAGTCTTTACCGGTTTCATCTTTGACAATTTTCTTATACGCGACAACAATTTCTTTTAGATCATCAGCAGTCAGCTCGGTATCATCCCGATAGCCATTTTTTTCCTTGGCACTTTCTAATACATAATCAAACTTGTCTTTACTAATCTCTTGAACAACGTCTCCAAACATTTGAATAAAACGTCGGTAGCTATCGAAGGCAAACCGTTCATTATTTGTTGATTTTGCAATGCCAGCAACCGTTTCATCGTTTAACCCCAGGTTTAGAATCGTATCCATCATCCCGGGCATCGAGAATTTCGCACCCGAACGAACGGATACCAATAACGGATTATTAACATCACCAAAGGTCTTTTCACATTCTTTTTCTAAGATTGCCAAATTTTTATTAATCTGGTCGATAATTTCATTTGAAAGTTTTCTATCCTGATTATAGTATTCAGTACAGGCCTCGGTTGTAACGGTAAAGCCTCCCGGAACGGGCAGTCCGATATTTGTCATCTCTGCCAAACCAGCACCCTTCCCCCCTAGTAATTCCTTCATGGTTGCATTACCTTCTTTAAACAAATAAACCCATTTTTTTGACATTCCTCTACCTCCTCATTATATTTGCAAGAATAATCGCTGCAATTTCTTCAATTGCTTTTGATGTGACGTCAATGACAGTACATCCCAATTTATCGAAAAGCTGTTGTGCTTTTTCTAACTCCAACATCACTCTTTCGTAACTCCCATAATTTGATGTTCCAGTGAGCCCCATAGCCCGGATTCTTTCTGAACGGATACTTACCAGATGGTTTGGGTCTAAGACGAGACCAAATATTTTCCTGTTAGAAATCTCAAATAATTCTTTAGGTGGTTCAACCTCTGGCATTAACGGAATATTAGCCACCTTATAATTTTTATTGGCCAAATAAATGCTGATCGGTGTTTTAGACGTTCGTGATACCCCAATCAGAATGATATCTGCCTGATTCAAGCCGGATGTATTTTTGCCATCATCATATTTTACGGCAAATTCGATGGCTTCTATTTTCTTAATGTAATGGGCATCCAGTTCCATACTTGAAGACCGGCTTCGGACCGGTTCTTCACCGGTTATACTTCTTAGCGTCTCCATCAGAGATCCCATCACGTCGTAAATGGGAACCCCCTTAGCTTTGGATTCTATTTCCATATGATGCTTTAATTCACTTGAGGCAAAACGATAAACCACCAATCCGTTATCCTGCTTTGCTAAATCCAACAGGTAGTCAATACTCAGTTTATCATCCACAAACGGATGAAACCGTACTTCCCGAATGGAGTTCTCAAATACGCTTGTCCCTGCTTTCACGAGCAGTTCGCCAATTTCAGTGGGTGTATCTGAAACAACAAAAATCACAATGCTTTTCAATTTTAACCTCTTTATTTTGCACTTCTCCCCATGTTAACCACATAGCGGGTAATATTAGTTCGTGACACCTTGCCGATTAACACTAAACGCTGAGTGCCCTTTTCGTCAATTTCCTTTTGCACAACGGGAAGGGATTCAACCTCGTAATACATCGTTTTATAGGCGGCATCATAAACGGATTCATTTGCTTCCAGATAAATAATATTTGGCATTCGCGTCATAATCATCGGAATCGGCAGCGATTCTACCTCTTTTCTTCCAATCATGGCTTTAATAAAGTCCTTACGCGAGACAATACCGGAAAGATATTTGCCATCAACGACATACAAGGTTCCAGCATTCTTGGTAAACATGGTGATAATGCCGTCGTAAATGGATGATGTCTCTTCAACAACGGTCGGCTCCGTTTGAATGTCGGTTACATTAATAGTTTTAATATAACTACCCAAAATATTTAGCAATGATCGACCCGTATAATAATAACCAACCTTTCGCTTCGCTTCCAGTATTCCCATCATCGTCAAAATTTTAAGATCCGGACGAATGGTAGCGCGATTGATACCCAGTAATTCGGCAATTTCATTACTCTTAACAGGTTGTTTTTCTTTAACGATTTCGATTATTTCTTTTTGCCTGCTTGTTAACTCCATGTTCAACCCCTTTGTCTGTTTGATTTATTAAGTATAACACATATCATG
>Ga0075011_10000975_pt1 | contig 15319 bp, 16 predicted proteins | sample TARM_MetaG_T_14_FD_72354 | JGI IMG/M metagenome (GOLD analysis project Ga0075011, IMG submission 72354) | Freshwater microbial communities from Pennsylvania, USA, analyzing microbe dynamics in response to fracking - TARM_MetaG_T_14 | ecosystem: Environmental > Aquatic > Freshwater > River...
CGGCGCTGGGCCGGTTCCTGGGCAATTCGGTCCTCGGACAGGGCGTAGTCGTAGCTCGCCAGCAGGTAATCTTCGGGTATTTCCATAAATATATGTCCAACTTCGTTGTTGGATCGGTTGTACAACACCTGGATTTTCAACGGAATCTTTTTCTTTTCCAATCATATCAGTATGCTGGAGTAAGGTTGTGCCATTTATCGCCAGGGGCTTGATATTGGCCGGATTCATGGTATTTCATATGCATGAATTGGCTTTCCGTGGCTGAGATAGCCAAACGCACCCGCATTCCCGCACCGACCGCGCGTCGGTATGCCGCCCTGTTCAAGGATTTCCTTGGGGGCCGGAAGGTCGGCCGCGTGACCAAATACCCGGAGGAATCCGCGGTCATTTTCGAGCGAATCTCCCGTCTTTACGGTGAGGGACTGGTCACCAACGAGATCGACGATCGTCTGCGCAGCGAGTTTCCCAGGACTATCGAGGTGGAGCACAGCCCGGTTGCCATGCAGGGTGGCCCCGGTGAAGGTTTCCCCGAATTGGCAGCGACCTTCAACGATGTTTTGTCCCGGGTGACTTCCTGCATGGAGGTCATTGCGGACCAGAAGTCCATCATCGAGCGGCAGCAGGAAGACATCTATAAACTCAAGACCGCCTTCGTGCTTCTGGCCCGCAGCCAGAAGCGCATCAAGCAGCTTCCTGGCGGACAACTCGCCCTGCCCGATGATTTTGTGGCACAGACGCGTGCTCTTGAGGAAAAGGATGCCGAGATTGAGGAGATGGCACTGAAGCTGACATTCGATACCTCGGACATCAAGGCCAAGCTGCAGATTCTTGAGAGTGAACTTGTCCGGCTGCGCAAGGACCGGCGGGACATGGAAAAATATCTGCAGGACAAGATCGATCGGCTCAAGGAAGCCGCGTCCTGACGACAACAATAAATGGATTCACCGTATATACCGGAGGGAGAAAACATGCGTTCTTTCATTAAAGTTCTTTTACCGCTTTTGCTGGTCGGGGTGCTCGCCGCCTGCACTACCACATCCACGTCTTCCTCATCGGGATCGGGCCAGGCCAAAGCCCAAAACTACCAGGAGCCGGACTACTATCTGGACTTCGACGACATCATGATTCCCAAGGAGATCGAATATCAGAACGAAGGGTCCTACAAGTTGGACAACTCCAAGTTCAGGGCCGCGATTATGAAATTCAAGGGTCGCGTGGAGATTCCTGAACTCGTCCAGTACTTCGTCAACAACATGACCAAGGACAACTGGACATTGATGTCCAACAACAAGGCCAGTTCCGTACAGTTCCTGACGTTCGAAAAGTACAACAAGAGCTGCGTCATCGAGATCGACGACACCTTCGCCTCGTCCACCACGACCATTTTCGCCGTGGAGGTCAAGGACTCCGGCGAAGTGAAGAGAAAGTAGCATGCAGGCCCACTATGGCTTTGCCGGGTTCATGGGCAAGCGCGTCCATATGGGCGTGACCGGCTCCATCGCCGCCTTTAAGGTGCTTCATTTGGTGCGCTCACTGCAAGAGGCCGATTGCATGGTCTCGGCCACCCTGACCGAATCGGCTGCGCGGTTTGTGACCCCGCTCTCGTTCGAGGCGCTGGGCGCGTCTCCGGTCTATACCAGCATGTTCAGCGATATGCCGGATGCGGACACCGCCTTTGGCCATCTCGAACCTGGTCAGTCGGCGGATGCCCTGCTCATCGCTCCGGCCACGGCCAACACTCTGGCCAAGCTCGCTTTCGGTCTCGCCGATGACATGCTTTCGTGCCAGGCTCTGGCTTTCCCCGGCCCTAAAATAGTGGCTCCGGCCATGAATCCGCGCATGTGGGCGGCTGCGACCACGCAGCGTAATTGGGACATGCTCGGGGAGCTCGGCTATATTCGCGTTTTTCCGGAAGCCGGTTCCGTTGCCTGCGGAGACATCGGCACCGGCCGACTCGCCCAGGTGGACGAGATTTTCCTGGCCACACTGAAGGCGCTGGCTCCGCAGGATTTGGCGGGTAAGAAGGTCCTGGTTACGCTCGGCCCCACCCGAGAGCCTTGGGATGCGGTCCGCTTTTGGTCCAACCCGTCCAGCGGGACCATGGGCGCGTGCGTGGCTATGGCCGCCTATTTGCGAGGGGCCGATGTGACCGTGGTAGCCGGACCCACTGCCTTGAATTTTCCCGACGAGATGGCTGTTGTCTCTGTGACCACCGCAGGCCAAATGTATGAAGCGTGCACGGACTTATGGCCTGCCATGGATATGGCCTGCCTCACCGCTGCTGTGGCTGATTACCGGCCGGTCCCCTTTGGCGAGGGCAAGTTCAAGAAGACCACATCCGCGGGGTCTGGCATCACTGTCGAGTTTGAGACCAATCCGGATATTCTCAAGAGTCTGGGCGAGAGCAAGCAGGACGGGCAGAAATTGATCGGCTTTGCAGCCGAGACCGATAATATTCGCGAAGAGGCGGCCCGCAAACTAGCGGCCAAGAATCTTGATCTTATTGCGGCCAACAACATTGCCAAGGCAGGCAGTGGCTTCGGCGTAGCCACCAATGAGATGTTCGTTCTGGACGCCAAAGGGCGCAAGGAACAGTGGCCGCAACTGCCTAAAACCGAAGTGGCATGGAGACTATGGGATCACCTTCTGCTCGACTGAACGTTCGTGAAAGCCTGCGCCCCTGGCTTGAGTCCGGACTAGAATTTGTCTACGCCCCAGGCGGCCTGAGCGCCGAGGCGCAGCCGGACTTCGTACAGGGACAAGTTTCGGAACAAGCGGCCCCTATCGAGCAACGGACCAGCCGCTTTACCCCTACCCAGCCGCAACAACCTCAGGCGTCCCGTGCAGGTGCGACAGCCCCTTCACTAGGGCAACAGACACTGAATAGTCCGCAGGGCGCAGCGCACTCCGGTGCCGTTAGCCCAGTGCAGGCCCCACCGGATTTTCCTGCTCCGTGGTCTTCTTTTTTGCGTTTTACCAAACCCGACGCGCGGGTTGTCATGACCTATATGGAGCTTGGCCTGGACTTGGGCGGTCAGTCCGACCCCAGACGACGTTCCGTGCTCAAGAATCTCCAGGCTCATCTGAAGTGGCCCTCGGGTACCATCAACTTCTGGCCAGTGGCAGCTCTTGTTAACGGCGCGCTTCAGCCGGACACCTCTATGTTCTGGCGCGGATGGGAACTGTGGCACACTCCGCATGTGGTCTGCTTTGGCGACGAGGCTCTGAAGGTCATCCTGCCCGATGCGGATGAGCAGGCCGTGACGCATCTTCTGGAAAAAGTCATCGTTCATAAGCTGCCCCCCCTCACCCAGCTCATTGATTTATTGCCTCATGAGCAACAGCTGGCAGTGGACGGCATTACTAACATCCGTCTGTAGGCGTCGAAACGAGCCATTAGGCTGAAATTCGCGCATATTTCCGGTTTGACGCAAGTTGGCCCCGTGGACAGGCAGTACACCACTTTTCTCCCGAAAAGCGCGCATACGGGATTTTTTCGTTGGTTCCCCGCAAATCACCGGGCCGCAAGGGTTCCCAGCGGGACAGCCCTTTTCAAACACACTTTTCTGACATGCTACCGGTTTATAATAATCGAACAGTGAATATGACTAACTTGCCCTGGGGGCACGGAGTGGAGTATGAGACGGGTGTTCCAACGCACAGCGGTGGCGTCCAAAATGGAACTCCGCTTTTAACCACCTGACCAAAAACAGTATAAGGACCATTTATATGAAAATACTTGTGACCGGAGCGGCCGGCTTCATCGGCTTTCATCTCTCCAGGCGTTTGATTGGGGAAGGACATGAGGTTGTAGGACTGGATAACCTCAATGACTATTATGATGTTAACCTGAAGAAGGCCCGCCTCAAAATTCTTGAGGAAAGCGCCCTCTTCAAGCATGTGAACATCGACCTTGAAGACGCAGGGCCCATGGCCGAACTGTTCAAAGCCGAACAATTTACGCACGTGGTCAATCTGGCCGCGCAGGCGGGCGTCCGCTATTCTATCGAGAACCCCAGGTCCTACATAGACTCCAATGTGGTCGGCTTTCTGAACATCCTTGAGGGCTGCCGTCATAATGGCGTTAAGCACCTTGCATACGCCTCCAGCTCTTCCGTCTACGGGATGAACACTAAAATGCCGCTCAACCCGCATGAAGGTGTTGATCATCCCATGAGCCTGTATGCGGCTACCAAGAAAGCCAATGAGATGATGGCCCATTCCTATTCAAGCCTCTACAATCTCCCCACCACGGGCCTTCGCTTTTTCACGGTTTATGGACCTTGGGGCCGGCCCGACATGGCGCTCTTTCTGTTTACTAAGAATATCATCGAAGACAAACCCATCAACGTCTTCAACTACGGCAAGATGCGCCGTGACTTCACATACATTGACGACATCGTCGAAGGCGTGGTTCGGGTCCTGAAGCGCACGGCTGTTCCCAATCCTGATTGGGATGGCGATAATCCCGATCCGTGCACCAGCTCTGTTCCCTACCAGGTCTATAACATCGGCAACAACACGGTTGTTGAATTGTCTCGCTACATCGAGGTCATTGAGGAAGTGGTCGGCAAGAAGGCCATCTACAACTATATGCCCATGCAGGCGGGCGACGTCCCGGCTACCGAGGCCGATGTGTCCGATCTCCAAGAGGATGTCGGTTTCAAACCCGACACGAGCATCGAAGATGGGATTCGCAAGTTCATTGAGTGGTACAAAGAGTATTACGGCTAATAATTCTTGATCATCACGATCATCAGAGGCGGCCTTAGCCGCCTTTTTTTGTGTCTATTCCCTACTTTTATCCCACGGCCACTTGCCTTTGTTTTTTATTCAGCCTAGGACATTGGAGACGAGAAGATGATTTTGTTTCACGTGAAACTCCCTTCATTTTGTAGAATAATGTTTCACGTGAAACAGGCGACGGAGTCTCGAACGCATAAAATGCAGCTCTAAGCGAGGGTGATGTGGCGAGAAGAATCGTGATTGCGAATCAAAAAGGCGGCGTGGGCAAGACCACCACCGCTGTTAACCTGGCGGCCTCCCTGGCTGTTATGGAAAAGCGGGTTCTACTGGTGGATTGTGACCCCCAGGGTAACGCCTCCAGCGGGCTCGGATTCTATCCCGGGGACGAGCGCGAGAATGTGTACAGCGTCCTTTTTGAGCCCAAAAACATCGGCAAGGCCATCTACCAGACCGGGGTGCCCTTTCTGGATATCCTGCCTGGAACACAGGATCTGGTCGGCGCTGAGATTGAGCTGGTGGACAAGTTCGGGCGGGAATTTTATCTGCGCGAACTCGTTGAACAGGTGGACGAACAATATGATTTCATCCTTATTGACTGCCCGCCGTCGCTTGGTTTGCTGACCGTCAACGCCTTGTGCGCGGCAAACGAACTGCTCGTGCCGTTGCAGTGTGAGTATTACGCTTTGGAGGGCATCGCGCAATTGCTCATGACCTACGAGTTGGTGCGCAAGCGGCTTAATCAGGATCTCGATATCCTTGGCGTGGTCCTGACTATGTACGATTCCAGGAATCGTTTGTCTTGGCAGGTGAAGAATGAAGTGCGCAAAGCGTTCCCTCAGCACCTGTTCGAGACGATCATACCGAGGAACGTACGACTTTCAGAAGCGCCGAGCTTTGGTAAACCGGTGATCAACTATGATATAAAATCGCGGGGTGCGGAGGCGTATCTCGCCCTGGCTCAGGAAGTGGAGCGTAGCGCCACAGCCGGGGCTTAGGCAGGTTCTTTAACAGCCGCGCCGCGCCGTGATGAACGGGCGGCGCGATCGTGAGCAGGTGGCGATCAGTACCGCCCTTCCTTGGAGGTGAGCTTCTCGTCCAGGTAGGGAGTGCATTCGGTGAGTATTTCGTCCTTGAAGTGCTTTTTGACCACCTTTGCCTGGCAGTTCATGCACTTGAATGCGACAAGTCCGGCCAGGTTGGCGCTGGTCAGACGGAACAGGCGCGGGGCGTCTTCGGACCAGTTTTCGGTTTTGCTGCCGCAGTGTTCGCAGGCAACGTCCATGTCCACCGGATACGGGAAATCCCAGTACTGGGTCAGCATTTCCCAATCGGCCATGGGTTCCGGTTTTTCCTGCACAACCGGGGCCTCGCAGACACCGAGCGTGGCCAGAACCTGGTCACGAACCGCTGTCCAGGCCTCGGCGGTCAACAGCGCGCCGATGAGGTTGCCGTCCTTATCGAAAAGTTCGTTGATATGATCGGACATATGAGCTCCCTTGGGTTATCTTCGGGGCGTTATAGGCACTCGGGCCCTTTTGAGCAAGGATTGAATTACAAGCGAGACAGGAGATATAGATGACATCGACTAATAGGGGTCTTGGCCGTGGGTTGGATGCTTTGCTTGGCGGCGTGCGGGAGGACGAAAAGGTCACTGCCGACGCCGCCGAGGTGCGCCTGATCCCGGTGGGAGCCATATCCCCCAATCCGCACCAGCCGCGCCGTGAGTTCTCAGAGGATGCTCTGAACGACTTGGCCGCTTCCATAGAGACACGCGGCGTGCTTCAGCCCGTGCTGGTCCGCCCTCTCGGTGGCGGGAATTACGAGTTGGTGGCCGGTGAACGACGGCTGCGCGCCTCCAAAAAGGCCGGACTGACTGAAATTCCTTCCCTGGTTCGGGATATGACCGATCAGGAAAGCCTGGCCATCGCGCTCATTGAGAATTTGCAGCGCGAAGACTTGAATGCTGTGGAAGAGGCTCTTGGTTATCAGCGTTTGCAACAGGAGTTCGGATTGAGCCAGGAGGAACTGGCCCGCCAGGTGGGTAAGAGTCGCTCGGCCGTGGCCAACTCCCTGCGGCTGCTCAATCTGCCTGAAATCGTACAAACAGACATTCAGCACAATGTGTTGTCCGCCGGTCATGGGCGGGCAATCGTGGCAGTGCTCGACGCCGAGCCACAGGCCGAACTGCATCGACGAATTGCGGAGAACGGGTTGACCGTGCGCCAGGCCGAAGCCCAGGCCTCCTTCTATAAGCAGAACGGCAGGCTCCCCGGAGCGGATGAGGTGGGGGCACCCCGCTCTTCCCGGCCGGCCAAGTCCGAGTCCAAGCCACTCGATCCCCGTCTTGAGTCTATGCAGGGCGAACTTTCTGATATGTTGGGCCTTACGGTTAGGATCTCTGGGTCGCCAAATAAAGGTAAATTGACAGTTAGTTATGCAAATGAAGATGATTTGCGGTCTATTGCGGAGAGGTTGGGCATACAGCTTTCATGACGACTTGATGCATCATCAGACCGCTCATGGCGGTCGATCATGAGCATCAAATGATAACAAGCGAACTCGCCATGCTCTTTCGATGGGTAAATTCCGATCGAATGGCGCGATGATGATCTGATCAAAACTTGAACCAACAGTGGAAAAACATTGGTTGTTTACAGTATGTCACATGAAATAATTCTGGAATCCGTCAAGGCCCTCAATGGGCACAAGGTCATGATCATAGGCGATCTCATGCTGGATCATTACCTGATCGGCGGTGTGGAACGCATTTCCCCCGAGGCACCGGTGCCGGTGGTCCAGGTGGAGAACGAATCCTATCTCCTGGGCGGCGCGGGGAACGTGGCCCGCAACATAGCCGATCTAGGCGGCAAACCTCTGCTTATTGGGGCCGTGGGCACGGACCGTAACGGCGAAGTCCTCGAACATCTCTGTGACCAGGCGGGCTTGAGCACACGGCTCATTCAGGACAACGATCGCCCGACAACGGTCAAGACCCGGATAATCGCCCACAATCAACAGGTGGTGCGCGTGGACCAGGAACGGGTCGGCCCGCTTTCGCCTGTCGAGATGGAAACCCTGTTCGGTATTCTGGAAGAAACCCTGCCCGATTATCCGGTGATCATTTTGTCCGACTACGGAAAAGGGTTCATCTCCAGGGAGTTTATGGATAGGTTCATGCCCATGGTGCAGGGTTGCGCCACCCCGCCGCTGGTCCTTGTAGACCCCAAGACCGTGAACTACGACCTCTACAAGGGCGTTGACCTGCTCACTCCCAACACGAAGGAGGCCAGCGAGGGCGCGAACCTGCCGGTGTCCGACCGCGACTCCATCATCAAGGCGGGCCGGGCCATATTCAAGCGGCTCGGTTGCGGCAATCTGCTGATCACCCTTGGCCCCGACGGCATGGCCTTGTTCGAGGGCCAAGAGTCCATCCGGCATATTCCGACCTTTGCCCGCAAGGTTTTCGACGTCACGGGCGCTGGGGACACGGTCATCGCCACTACCGGTCTGGCCCTGGCCGCGGGCATGGACCTGCTTACCGCCTGTACGCTGGCTAATTATGCCGCGGGTGTGGTCGTGGCTCAAGTTGGCGCGGCCACGGCAACGCCTGACGATCTCAGGGAAACCGTCAATGAACTGCCTGAACCCCAAGTGACCTTCTGGCAGGAATGACCAAAAGTCCTTCTGTGTGAATTACGGAGTGAAATACGATGAAACATTTCGATTTTGTTACCAAAATCCCTAATCTCGGACAGCCCAAGATACAGTCGCCGCTCAAGGGGGCTCGGTTCGTTGACGAAGCAAACCCGGCCACGCTGATGCTTACATCCGGCGAACTGACCGAGTTGGACGCCGATGTGCTGCAAAAGGACTTTGAAAAGGCAGGGCCGCGCGAGCGGGTCTATTTTGACACCTCCAAAGCGCGGTGCGCCATAGTCACCTGTGGCGGCATCTGCCCGGGCATCAACGACGTTATCCGTGCCATCGTGCACGAGGCCCACTACCACTACGGCGTGCGGCACGTGCTCGGCATCACCAATGGACTGCGCGGCTTCATCCCGAAATACGGTTACGATCTCAAGGAGCTCACGCCGGACACGGTTTCCCATATCCACCAGTTCGGCGGGACCATACTCGGTTCCTCGCGTGGCCTTCAAGATCCGGTGGAGATAGTCGATTCTCTGGAACGCCTGAACATCAATGTCCTGTTCGTCATCGGAGGTGACGGGACCATGCGCGCGGCCAAGTCCATCGTCAAGGAGGTCTCGGAACGAAAGCGCAACATCGCCATTATCGGCATCCCCAAGACCATCGATAACGACATCAACTTCATCACCCGTTCCTTCGGGTTCGACACCGCCGTGGAAAAGGCCGCGGAGGTTATCCAGTGCGCGCACGTGGAAGCCACCGGGGTCGACATGGGCGTGGGATTGGTCAAGCTCATGGGGCGTGAAGCGGGATTCATTGCGGCCCAGGCCACACTGGCCATGCAGGAGGTCAATTTCCTGCTGGTGCCGGAGCAGCCCTTCAAGCTGGCGGGGGAAGGCGGTCTGCTTCAAGCCGTGGAAAAGCGCCTGAAGGAACGTAAGCACGCCATCATCGTCTGTGCCGAAGGCGCTGGCCAGAACCTGCTGGGCACCGAAGCGGAACGCGACCCTTCCGGTAACCCGAAGCTGGGTGACATCTGCGGGCTCATCGCCAATGAACTCAAGGGATACGCAGAGGAAAGAAATTTCGAAATCAATCTGAAATTCATTGATCCCAGTTACTTGATAAGGTCTGTACCGGCCAATGCAGGGGACCGCGTCTATTGCGGATTTCTGGGCCAGCACGCCGTGCATGCGGCTATGGCCGGCAAGACCGGCATGGTCGTTTCCCGCTTGAAATCAAGTATGGTCCACCTGCCCCTGGATCTCGTAGCCACAGAACGCCGCCGTATCAACATCAACTCCGACTGGTGGTCCTCCGTAATGGAAGCCACCGGCCAGCATGAATATCTGAAGTAGTGCATGCCGCCGAGGACAAACACAAGCGCAAGAAAAAAGGGGCCATTTGGCCCCTTTTTTCTTGCGCTTGTGTGAAAACTATTCGTTAACGGCGAGCTTGCGGCGGACTTGTTCGCTGACTTGACCGGCGGCGGATTCCTTTTCGGATTCCAGGGCAACGGCCAAAAGTTCGAACAGTTCATCGTAATTGAATTCGAGGCTGAGGCTGCCGTTGGTGACGATGCAACTGTCTTCGCCCTCCTCGACGCTATAGGCGCGGCGTTCGCGTGCATGCCCGATGGCGGAGATGATACCGTAAGCGAGCTTGCCGTCTTCGTCCCGGTACAGCTTTTCCATGGTCAGCATGCCGGTTCCGTCGTCGAAATACATTTCTTCGCCAATGAGTTTGCCAGATACATCAAGGTCCTGGCCGAAATCATTGGGCAGGGTAACGTTCAGGATCGGGTCGCCCCCGTCATAACCGCCAACCGTTCTATTGGACATGCCGCTCTCCTTAGTCCAGAGGGAGTTTGAATTGATCCGGCTCGGCCTTCCTCTTTCCCGAAGAAGCCGAGGCCTGCATTCCACTCTCTAAAAAATCCATCAATGCCTTCTCGGGTACTCGCCATTGGCTTCCGATCTTGATGGCCTTGATACTGCCGTTGGTTATCAGCCTGTAGGCTGTTCTCTGATGTACCCGTAAATAGTCCGCAACTTCCCGTACGGTAAGCAGGGTCGGCGGTCTGGGGGCATCTGAGTTGTCCATAATGTCACAATCTGACCTATGATGTTTATTCTTTGACATAGGGTGTCAAAGATTGTCAACAAAGTACAACGCTGTCCTACAGAGTCTAGATTTTTTCCAGACACAGGTCTATGGAAAAGCATTACAGGGCTTTGTTGTTAATTAAGGATGACATATCAGATTTCGCGGAAAAAAATAATCGAAAAAAAACACAAATATGACTTTTGACGTCCTGTGCAAAAGGTGTTGAGCCGCAAGGCAAAAAACAATTCGTAGCTGAGTAGTGTCGATTATTAAACTAATAAATGATGTAAAATTAGACTATTGCAGAGTATGCAAATGAGTACTCCGCCAGAAGGCAGAACAGGACTCTGATTTTTGGGGATACATGCGGTATTGTGAGGATCTGAGCGCTTCATGTAGACTGCAATGCTGGCCATTGGGGGAGTTAGGAGCCATAAATCAACTTGTGGTTGATTGCGGACCGGATTTCGTCACGTATCGACTTCTTCCATGAGCGTGATGGGATCCGCAGCCGTATCCTCCACTTCGTCAAGAAGGACAAGGGTGGTGTCATCCAGATCGGACAGGAGGTGTTCGTTCATCTGCTTCAGGATTCTTCGAAAGTACCGCCGATCGTTGAAGTTCAGGCGGGTATTTACCACGGACTGAAGGTCTTCGATGGCCGTAAGGATAAGCTTCCGCAGGGCTGCGCCTGATTCAGTCAGCACAATGAGAGATTGCCTGCGGTCTTTGGGGTTGCGTTTTCGGAGGAGGAAGCCGTCCCGCTCCATCCGTTTGAGAGTATTGGATAAAGTGGCTTGCTCCACGTCCATGCCCTCGTGCAGGGTCTTCTGAGGGATGCCATCCTGGTCCCACAGGCGGAAGAACACATCGAGATAACCGGGCCGTACGTTGTAGGGCGATAGCCGCTTGGACAATGCTTTGGCATAGAGGCGGGTAAACAGGGACATGGACGAGAAGAAAAGATAGTCGGGATTTGAATCCATGAATTTGCTCGCTATTTCAAGTTTCTAGAATCATAAATATAGCATGCTGTGTGTTGGTTTTCAAGTTTGGAAAATGGAATGATTCCCTTTACGGTACGACCGCTCCGGGATAGGTTCCCTTGGCCCGATCGGTGCTCGATACCGGGCGGAATCATGAGTCACAGGGTAAAGCAATGAATGTAATCAAACGGTGGCACGCGCAAGGGGGGTACAGAGAGGCCCTGAAAATTGGATTTCCGCTGGTCGTCAGCATGATATCCAATACGGTCATGACCTTTACCGACCGAATTTTCCTGGGAAACTACTCGCTGGATGCACTGGGTGCATCGCTTCCGGCCAATGTCATGGCCTTTCTGTTCCTCTCCTTCTTCATGGGGGTGTCCGAATACGTCAACGTGTTTATCGCCCAATACACCGGCGCGTGCCGCCCCGCTGACGTGGGCCGTGCGCTGTGGCAGGGGCTTTGGTTCAGTATCCCGTCCGGGTTGTTCCTGGCCGCGCTCTTGTTCCTGGCAGAGCCCATGTTCCGGCTGATCGACCATCCGCCAGCCATTCAGCGGCTTGAAATCATCTACTTCCAGATTCTGACCGTGGGCAGCATGCCCTGTCTGCTCGGCCTGTGCCTGTCCAATTTTTATGCCGGCCGAGGTCTGACCAAGCCGGTCATGCTCATCAGCATGGGATCGATTTTTATCAATGTCCCGCTGGATTACTGCCTGATCAACGGGATCGGACCCTTCCCGGAGATGGGTATCGCCGGTGCGGGGCTGGCCACGGTCATCGGGTTCATAGCGCCCCTGATCGTGTACGTCCTGCTCATTTTCACCCGGGCCAACGAGGCCGTCTACAAAGTTCGTTCCGCCTGGCGCTTCGACCGAAAACTCTTCGGCAGGTTCCTCCACTTCGGGCTGCCCGGTGGGGTCCAGTTCTTCTTGGACATGTTCGCCATTTCCTTTTTCGTGTTCATTGTCGGCCGATTCGGCCCAGTGGAGCTGGCCTCCACCAGTGCGGTCTTCTCCATCTACAATCTGGCTTTTCTGCCGACCATCGGCCTGCACGTGGCGGCCAGCATCATGGTCGGTCAGGCCATGGGCGACGGCAATCCAGACAGGGGGGCATTCGCCACCCATTCGGTTCTGCACCTGGCCCTGGCATACATGGGCGTCATGGCCGTGGTTTTCTGGGTCATGCCCGAGTTCCTGGTCAACCTGTTCCGGGCCAGGGGAGCGGCCGCAGCCGACTTCGATAAGGTCCTGGTCCTGGGGGAAGTGCTTATGCGCTACTGTGCGGTATTCACCCTGTTGGACGCCGTGGCCATAATATTCATGGGCGGACTCAAGGGCGCTGGCGATACCCGGTTCATCATGACTGTCATGGGCTTGTCCTCCATTGTCTGCATCGTCATCCCCCTGCTGGTCCTCAACAAACTGAACGTTACCAGCATACACGGACCGTGGATATTCCTGCTCCTCTACGTAACGATCCTGGCCTCCACATTTACTTTACGGTTCATCAAAGGGCCTTGGCGGCGTATCGACCTCATAGGACGGGATAAGCCTGAAATGGGTTGAACCATGGTGTCGTGTGGGCTATTATAGCTGCATGAGCATTGAACAACTTGCAACACATATCACCGAGCGCTCGGGTGAAGCCAATTGCGCGGTCGTGGCCCTGTCCGGCGGTGTCGACAGCGGTCTGGTGGCGGCGGCCACCAAGCTCGCTCTCGGTCCCCGTGCCGTGGCCTGCACCGTGGTCACCGAGATGACCCAGGAGCGGGACAAGGAGCGGGCCATCGATGTGGCCGGGCGTATCGGCATCGAACACCGACTCATCGAGGTCTCGGCCCTGTCCGTCCCCGAAGTTCGGCGCAATCTGGAGGACCGTTGCTATTACTGCAAAAGCCTGGTTTTTCGCACCATGCAGGAAACCCTGGGCCGCGAGTGTCTGCTGCTGGACGGGACCAACGCGGACGATTCCCCGGACCGCCCAGGCCGTAGGGCCATCAACGAATTCAAGGTCCTCTCCCCTCTGGCCGATCTTGGGCTGGGCAAAGCGCAAGTCCGTGCCCTGGCATTTGACGCCGGGCTGCCCAACTGGGAGACTCCGTCCGAGAGTTGCCTGGCCACTCGCATTCCTACCGGTGTGGAACTGTCCTCCGAGGGGTTGAACCGGGTGGCGATCATGGAAACGTTTCTGCATTCACTCGGCCTGAGCACGGTGCGCGTCCGCCCTGATAATCTGATGGCAACCGTGGAGTATCTTCCACAGTTTTCCGAAATCATAACAGAAAATCGTGATAAGATCGTGGCGTTGGCAAAGAAGATCGGGCTCCAATCATGCCTCTTCAAGGAGTGGGTTGAATGAGCCTGGATCATCTCTTGGATGAATTTGAAGCTGGACAAATTTCACGTGAAAAATTGAAAAAGGAACTGCTCAGGCAGACCTTTATCGAGACGGGTAGCGCCAAGATCGACCAATTTCGCGAGTTGCGAACCGGCGGGCCCGAGGTGATCTACTGTGCGGGCAAGACGTCGGATCAGGTGGCGTCGATCTTTGATCACCTCAACCGCAACAACGGGCGGGTCCTGGGCACCAAGGCCGATCAGACCCACTATGAGGCCGCGCGCAAGGTTGCCGATGTCCATTTTGATCCGGTGTCCGGGCTGCTTTCCTGCGGCGGCGCGCCGCAAGGCCCTGCGGGACGAGTGGCGATCGTCTCGGCGGGAACCTCCGATGTGCCCGTGGCCGAAGAGGCTGCGGGTACGGCGGAATTTCTGGGCAGCCGCGTGGACCGTCATTTCGACTGCGGAGTAGCGGGCATCCACCGGCTCTTTTCGGTTATGGACAAGCTCAACGGAGCCTCTGTGATCATCGCCGTGGCGGGCATGGAGGGCGCATTGCCTTCGGTCATCGGCGGCATGGCTCTTCCACCCATTGTGGCCGTTCCCACCAGCGTGGGGTACGGGGCCAACTTTCAAGGGCTGTCGGCCCTGCTGACCATGATGAACTCCTGTGCGCCGGGCATTGGGGTGGTGAACATCGACAACGGCTTTGGCGCCGGTTATCTTGCACATAAAATCAACATGTTGGCCATTGGCCACCAGGACGGATAAGGCTTTATGAATACGGTATATCTCGATTGTTCCTCGGGCGTGAGCGGCGATATGCTGCTCTCGTCCCTGAGCCACGCCCTGGAGGAGTGGCGCGGCCCCGGATGCGGGTTCGATTTTCTGGAAAAAGAGCTGACCCGGCTCGGTCTGGACGGCTTCGGACTCAAGTGGTCCGACAAGCGCATAGCGGGTATCAGCACCAAGCATGTGGATGTGCTCCAGACCCGTGAGCAGCCCCTGCGCCACTACACGGACCTGTGCCGGATCATCGAAGCCAGCGCTCTGGGCGGGCGTGCCGGTGAGCGGTCCGTGCAGGCCCTGCGCCTGCTCGGACTGGCTGAAGGCAAGGTCCATGGCGTGGATCTGGAACAGGTTCACTTCCACGAGATAGGCGCTGTGGATACTCTTGCGGACATTTGTGGTTCCATGCTCCTGCTGGACGCCTTGGAGGCCGATAAGGTGGTCTGTAGCCCGGTGGACCTGGGGTCTGGTTTCGTGGACTGCGCGCATGGTAAAATGCCTGTACCGGCACCCGCTTGTGCGGAATTGGCCAAAGGGCTGATCACCTTCGGTTCCGACTGCCACATGGAGCGCGCCACCCCCACGGGCCTGGCTATTTTGCGGATTGTTGCGGACTACTTTGGTTCCCTGCCTCTGGGCACCCTTCTCGGGGTGGGATACGGATCGGGCGGTCGCTCTTCGGACGAGCAGCCCACCTATGTC
>Ga0075011_10000977_pt1 | contig 15303 bp, 12 predicted proteins | sample TARM_MetaG_T_14_FD_72354 | JGI IMG/M metagenome (GOLD analysis project Ga0075011, IMG submission 72354) | Freshwater microbial communities from Pennsylvania, USA, analyzing microbe dynamics in response to fracking - TARM_MetaG_T_14 | ecosystem: Environmental > Aquatic > Freshwater > River...
GCATAGGTCTCCAGCATGAAGCCAAGCTGGCGACGATTATTGCCGTTGTGCACCAGCTTCATGGAAACCCCCTGACTGCCCAGCTCGATCAGCTGATCGGCCTTGATCACCACGCTTGGCGCACGCCCCTCCTCCTCGGCAAAGAAACGCGACAGCGGCAACTCATAGACGTTAAGCAGCTTCTGCAAGGAGGCCACCGACGGGCTCACCTTGTCCTGCTCTATCATGCAGATGGCGCCGTGGGTCAGCCCGCTCAGCTCGGCGACCCGTCGCTGGGAGAGCCCGAGACGGCGGCGTGTGGCGGCGAGGCGCTCCCCCATACTCTTGTCCATCAGCGGGTTAGCCGTCATGGTCTGCCGCTTTGCCTCTGCTTGTGGTTGCTGCATCGCCCACCTCCTTGTGTGCCTGCCGACTTGCGTATTTATCTGCTTGTGTGCCTGTCGAGTGTGCTTGCGGATCGGTTCGAGGGCGCAACCGGTTAAAATAGCGAGTCACATTGCCGGACCTGTTCGTTATCCTGCACGGCACGTGCCGTTCATTATTTTGCACACTCAATCCCACAAAAACCGGTAAAATCGCCCTAACAGCTCCATTTCTAGCATGCAGCGCCCCGTTTACTCAAATATATTTAACACTTGAAAAACATTTCAGCTCAATTTATGGTCTTTCTGTGCTTATTATTCTATACGGTGGCAGCACAGGATCCCTTGGCCACCCTGACCCACAATCGAGGCTTCCTTCTATGTCAGCATCACAACCCGCTCTCTCCTTGATCAAGTCCCTTGCCTATATAGATGGTCGCTGGTGCGAGGCGCATAGCGGACGCCACTTCGAGGTACTCAATCCGGCCAATGGCCAGATCATCACCCAGGTACCCGACATGGACGAGGTGGACACCCGCCGCGCCATCGAGGCCGCCAGTGCGGCGCAAGCGCCCTGGGCCGCCCTCACGGCCAAGGAGCGCAGCAACAAACTCTACGCCTGGTTTGAACTCATCATGGCCAATCAGGACGAGCTGGCTCGCATCATGACCTGCGAGCAGGGCAAGCCGCTGGCCGAGGCCAAGGGAGAAGTGGCTTACGGCGCCAGCTTTATCCAGTGGTTCGCAGAAGAGGGCAAGCGCGCCTATGGCCGCACCATTCCGGGTTTTTCCAGCGACAGGCGTCTGGCCACCATCAAGCAGCCGGTGGGGGTGGTCGCCGCCATCACGCCATGGAACTTCCCCATCGCCATGATCACCCGCAAGGCGGGCCCGGCGCTGGCAGCCGGTTGCACCATCGTCATCAAACCTGCCGCCGAGACTCCGCTGTGTGCGCTGGCGCTGGCTGCGCTGGCGGAAGCGGCCGGCATTCCGGCTGGCGTTATCAATATCGTTACCACCCATCACTCGTCAGCGGTGGGCAACGAGCTGTGCAACAACAAGGCTGTGCGAAAGCTCTCCTTCACCGGCTCGACCCGCATCGGCAAGCTGCTGATGCGCCAGTGCGCCGACACCATGAAGAAGCTGTCACTGGAGCTGGGTGGCAACGCCCCCTTCATCGTGTTTGACGATGCCGATCTCGACGCCGCCATTGCCGGGGCGCTCGCCTCCAAGTACCGCAACGCGGGCCAGACTTGCGTCTGCGCCAACCGTATCCTGGTGCAGGCCGGTGTCTACGACGCCTTCGCCGAGAAGCTGACTACCGCCGTGCAGGGCTTCAAGGTGGGGGATGGCATGAGCGAGGGCACCCAGATAGGCCCGCTGATCAACGCCGCCGCGGCCAGCAAGGTGGCCGAGCTGGTCAAGCAGGCCGAAGCCGCCGGCGCCAAGGTGCTGGTGGGCGGCGAGCCGCATCCCGCCGGCCCGCTGTTCTACCAGCCCACCATTTTGGGCAATGTCGATAAAACCAACCCCATTTTGCAGGAGGAGATCTTCGGCCCGGTCGCTCCGCTGGTACGTTTTGACACCGAAGCCGAGGCCATCGCCATCGCCAACGACACCCCCTACGGGCTGGCCGCCTACTTCTATGGCCGCGACATAGCCCGGGTGTGGCGGGTGGCCGAACAGCTCGAATACGGCATGGTGGGCATCAACGAGGGGATCATCTCCACCGAGCTGGCCCCCTTTGGCGGCATCAAGGAGTCGGGTCTGGGCCGCGAAGGGGCGGCCGAGGGGCTGGAAGAGTATCTGGAAACCAAATATCTCTGCTTTGGGGGCATTCGCTAGGAGCGGATTTATACCAGACCCCGGCTTCTCCCTTCTCAAGAAGGAGGAGCAAACTGCCCCACCTGGCAGGGAGGGGCGGGATGGGGTCCGGCTATCAAGCTGCAGCGTGCCTTTGCAGGCATACCGTCATGAAAAGGACCAAGTGAGCGCTCCCGGTTGGGAGGCTCGCCACATTGAGACAGGGGCCAAGGCCTCTCAGGGAGGAAAGATGAGTCATTCAGATAGCCATGCAGACAACAACCAGGCCTGGCAGGCCCGCCGTGAAGCGGCCGTGGTCAACGGCGTCGGCACCCTGCTGCCGGTGTTTATCGACAAGGCTCTCAACGCCGAGCTATGGGACGTGGAGGGCAATCGCTACATCGACTTTGCCTCCGGCATCGCCGTGCTCAACACGGGCCACAACCACCCCAAAGTGGTGGCGGCGGTGCGTGAACAGCTCGAAAAATTCAGCCACACCTGCTTTCAGGTGACCCCCTACCCCGGCTATATCGAGCTTGCCGAGAAGCTCAACGCCTTGGTGCCCGGCCCTACGCCAAAACGCACCCTGTTTCTCTCCACCGGCGCCGAGGCGGTGGAGAACGCCATCAAGATAGCCCGCGCCCACACGGGCCGCAGCGGCACCATCGCCTTCAAGGGGGGCTTCCACGGTCGCACCATGATGGGGATGGCGCTCACCGGCAAGGTAGTGCCCTACAAAACGGGTTTCGGCCCCTTCCCGGGAGAGGTCTATCACCTGCCCTTCCCGAGCGATTACCTGGGGGTGAGCGAGGCCGATGCCCTGGCCGCGCTGGATCTCTGCTTCAGCTCGGATATAGAACCGGCCCGGGTGGCAGCCATCATTCTCGAACCCGTGCAGGGTGAAGGGGGTTTCTACTCCGCCTCTCCCAGCTTTATGCAGAGCCTGCGCAAGCTGTGCGATCAACACGGCATAGTGCTCATCTGTGACGAGATCCAGAGCGGTTTCTGTCGCACCGGCAAAACCTTTGCCACTGAATACAGCGGCATAGAACCAGACATCATGACCCTGGCCAAGAGCCTGGCCGGTGGCTTCCCTCTCTCGGCCGTGGTGGGCAAGGCGGCCATCATGAACGCCGCCAAGCCGGGGGGTCTGGGGGGCACTTATGCGGGTTCTCCCATCGCCTGCGCCGCAGCCCTGGCGGTGCTGGCGGTGATCGAAGAGGAACAACTCAACCAGAAAGCCCTGGCTCAGGGGGCGCAGATCAAGGCTCGCCTGCATCAGTTGGCCGAGGGTTTTGACTGCATCGGCGACATTCGCGGCCCCGGCGCCATGGTGGCCATGGAACTGGTCAAGGGCCGGGATGCCAGCCAGCCTGACCCGGACCTCACCAAACGGCTGGTGGCAGAGGCCGGCAAACGCGGGCTTGTGCTGCTCTCCTGCGGCGTGCGGGCCAACGTCATCCGCTTCCTGGCGCCCCTTACCGCCACTCCGGCCTTGATCGAGGAAGGGCTGGCTCTGCTGGAACAGGCGCTCACCGCCGCCAGTCAGGGCTAGATCCACCCGGTTTCATCGGTCATGGCGAAAAATACCGTGAGATAACCCCAGGCCGCCCATCGCGGACGGCCTGCTCATACGGTATCATCCCCGCCCCAAAAAATGATGACAGGCGCGCTGGGCTCCCTCCAGGGCCAGCCACACTGTCACGCGTCCTTCGCCTGCCTGCGGCGCGGGACATACGCCCCAAATTCGAGGAGAGAGGCCAATGGCTCAACGCCCGGCTCGATTGAAGCAAACCCTGACCCTGTGGCAAGTGGTGGTGATGGGATTGGCCTATATGACCCCCATGGTGGTGTTCGATACCTTCGGCATCGTCACCGACATAACTCAGGGCCATGTGACTACCGCCTACCTGCTGGCCCTGGTGGGCGTGTTGTTCACCGCCACCAGCTATAGCCAGATGGTGCGCCACTATCCGGTTGCCGGCTCCGCCTATACCTATGCCCAGAAGGAGTTCTCCCCCGTGGTGGGCTTCATGGTGGGCTGGTCATCCCTGCTCGACTACATGTTCCTGCCGATGATCAACATGCTGCTGGCCAAGATCTATCTGACCGCCCTGTTTCCCGGCATCGAACCCTGGATCTTCATCTGCGCCATGACGGCACTGATGACCCTCATCAACCTGCGCGGCATCGATCTGGTGGCCAACCTCAACGGCGTCATCATCTTGATCCAGATCGCCATCATGGTGGTGTTTCTGGCCCTGATCGGATACGGCATCGCCCAGGGCGAAGGGGTCGGTACCGTCAGCCTGCAGCCCATCTACACCGCCAACACAGAGGTATTGCCACTGCTGACCGGCGCCACCATCCTCTGTTTCTCCTTTCTGGGATTCGACAGCCTGAGCGCCCTCAGTGAAGAGACCCCCAACGCCGGCAAGGTGATCCCGAAAGCCATCTTCCTGACCGCGCTGCTGGGGGGCCTCATCTTCGTGGTGGTGGCCTATGCCCTGCAGCTCTACTTCCCGGATGCCTCACGCTTCAAGGAGCCGGATGCAGTGCTGCCCGAAATTGCCCTCTATGTGGGCGGCAAGCTGTTCCAGAGCGTGGTGCTGGTCTGTGCCTGCGTGGCCGTGCTGGCGTCGGGACTCTCCTCCCACGCCGGTGTCTCCCGCATCCTCTACGTGATGGGGCGGGACAAGGTGCTGCCCCAGCGCACCTTCGGCTATATCCACCCCAAGTGGCAGACACCCGTGTTCAACATCCTGCTGGTGGGCATACTGGCGCTGTCGGCCATCAGCTTCGATCTGGAAATCGCCCTGGCCCTGATCAACTTCGGTGCCTTGGTGGCCTTTACCGTGGTCAATCTGTCGGTGATCGCCTGCTATTACGTGCGTCAGGGACGCAACAAAACCCTTAAGGATCACCTGCAATATCTGGTGCTGCCCCTGTGCGGGGCAGGGACTGTCGCGATTCTCTGGCTCAATCTCGAACTAACCTCTCTTATCCTCGGCCTTATCTGGGCTGCCATAGGGGGAATTTATCTGTTTTTGCGTACCACCTTCTGGCGCGTATCCTTGCCGACCTATTGAGCTGCAAGCCTTGCCAACACTGGGCTGGCGCCGATCTTCCCCGCACGGGTGACGGCGCCATTTATTGATATAAAACAGGTCATTGATAATTCTCTTGCCCTGAATGCCTTTAGTGGCTTGTCTTCCCCCCCCATCTGGGGCAAAATCCCGCCGCTTTCATAACCGATGTGATCCCACATCGGTTATTTTTCATTTTGAAAATTTTATTACCACTCGAGGCCGGACAACTTCCGGAAATGATATCAAGGTTCAGATGAACCTAATGCCGCAATGAGGAAAAACATGGGGCTCTTGTTTGCTTTGTCTCCGGTCGCCACCGGAACCTGCTTTGGTCGCCACGCGACCAACGTCTGTGGTTTGCATACCGATGTTGTGAGTACGCGAGAACCCGGTCCCATGGCCTCAAGCCATTCCACTTCCTGCAGCCCGTGCAAGGAGGAAGCCTGAATGAGCCAGCAACCCGTTCGTCTGAAGAAAACCCTCAGCATGTGGCAAGTGGTGGTGATGGGCCTCGCCTATCTGACCCCCATGGCCGTGTTCGATACCTTCGCCATCGTTGGTGACATTACCGAAGGCCGGGTCGCCACTGCCTATCTGCTGGCGCTGGGCGGCATACTGCTGACCGCGTTCAGCTACGGCCATCTGGTGCGCAAGTTCCCCTCTGCGGGCTCTGCCTATACCTATGCCCAGAAGGTGTTCAACCCCTACGTCGGTTTCATGGTGGGCTGGTCTTCCCTGCTCGACTACATGTTCATGCCAATGATCAATATCCTGCTGGCCAAGATCTACCTGACCGCCATGTTCCCCGGAGTTGATCCCTGGATTTTCATCTTCGGTCTGGTGACAGTGATGACCTTCCTCAACCTGCGCGGCATCAACCTGGTAGCCAACTTCAATGGCTTGATCGTGGTGATCCAGCTGGCCATCATCACCCTCTTCATCGGTCTGATGGGCTGGGGCATCTACCAGGGTGAGGGCGCAGCGACCCTGATGAGCAGCCGGCCGTTCCACTTCGAATCCGCCAGCGTGGTGCCGCTCTTTACCGGTGCGACCATCCTCTGCTTCTCCTTCCTCGGCTTCGACGGCCTGAGCTCGCTCAGTGAAGAGACCCCGAACGCCGGCAAGGTGATACCGCGCGCCATCGTGCTGACCGCGCTCATCGGCGGCGTCATCTTCGTGGTGGTCTCCTACTGCCTGCAGCTCTACTTCCCGGATCTGGCCCGCTTCAAGGAGCCCGATGCCGTGCTACCCGAGATTGCCCTCTACGTCGGCGGCGCCTTCTTCCAGAGCGTGGTACTGGTGTGTACCACAGTGGCGGTACTGGCCTCCGGCATGGCGGCGCACGCAGGCGTGTCCCGCATCCTCTACGTCATGGGGCGCGATCGCATGATCCCGGAGCGGGTATTTGGCTACATCCATCCGAAATACCGGACGCCGGCCATCAACGTGCTGATGGTGGGCTGTCTCGCCCTCTCCGCCGTGTCGTTTGATCTCGACACAGCGCTGGCGCTGGTGAACTTCGGTGCCCTGGTGGCCTTCACCTTCGTCAACCTGTCGGTCATAGGCCAGTTCTGGGTACGCGAGAAGCGCAACAAGAGCATCAAAGATCACCTGCTCTACCTGCTGCTGCCGCTGCTCGGCGCCGCCACTATCGGTGCGCTCTGGATCAACCTGGAGCAGAGTTCCCTGGAGCTGGGCCTGATCTGGGCGGGTCTCGGGGTCACCTATCTGTTCCTGCGTCTGGCGGTGTTCCGTATTCCCTTCCGTCAGTACGAAGAGACGGCCGACTCCCAATAAGGGAGCGCGCTACACAGCAAAAAAGCAGAAGGGGAGCCATGGCTCCCCTTCTTGTTATCCGGCCCTCTGTGCAGCCTTGTCATCAAACCATCATAAAAGTGTCACTTTGTAATATTTCTGTCATAGAGCCTTGATTAAATGCGCAGGTCTACTTCAACCCCGAACGGTATCACCGTCCTCAAGAGGCTACATGCAACAGACGCAATCCTTGCCACAACAGCGAGCATCCCACTTCAGATCGCTGTTCAACTGGGTCACGGTTATCGCACTGGTCTACATCATTCTGGTTGCCGTTGGCGCCGTTTCCCACGGCTTCAAGGGCTTCTCCGGCGGCGCAGAGGGCGCAGCCCAGATCTTCGCCTTCGCAAACAATCCCTTTGTCGCCCTGCTGCTCGGCATACTGGCGACGGCCCTGGTACAATCCTCCAGCACTGTCACCTCGGTGATCGTCGGTCTGGTGGCGGGCGGCCTGCCCATCGGCATGGCCATCCCCATGATAATGGGAGCCAACCTCGGCACCACCATCACCAACACCATTGTCTCATTGGGTCATATCAGGGACAGGGCCGAGTTTCGCCGCGCCTTTGCCGCCGCGACCGTACACGACTTCTTCAACCTGCTGGCGGTGTTTATCTTCCTGCCGCTTGAGCTGATGTTCGGCCTGCTGCAAAAGAGCGCCGAGTGGCTGGCTACGCTGCTGGTGGGCTCCGCCGACTTGTCGATGAAAGGGGTGGACTTTATGAAACCCCTCACTGCCCCTGCACTCAACCTTATCGACAGCGCGGTCGCCTTCTTGCCGGGCAAGGGCGCCGCCATTGCCACCATCGTCATCGGCATACTGCTGATCCTCGCCTGCGTTACCTATCTGGGCAAGGTACTGCAACGAGTCCTGGTAGGTCGCGCCAAGGAGCTGCTGCACAAGGCACTGGGTCGTGGCCCGCTGACCGGTATCGCCTCGGGTACCCTGGTCACCATCATGGTGCAGTCCTCCTCCACCACCACCAGCCTGATGATACCCCTGGCCGGTGGCGGCGTGTTCAGCACTCGCCAGCTCTATCCCTTCACCTTGGGAGCCAATATAGGTACCACCATCACAGCCCTGCTGGCGGCCACCGCCATCAGCGGTGCCGGTGCCAAGCTGGCGCTGACCATAGCCCTGGTGCATGTGCTGTTCAACCTGTTTGCCGTTGTGCTCATCTATGGCGTGCCCTTCCTGCGGGAATTGCCCATCAAGGCCGCCGAGGGGCTGGCCCGGGTCGGCAGCGAGAACAAACTGCTGGCACTGGGTTATGTGGCCGGGCTCTTCTTCGCCCTGCCCGCCCTCATGATGGTGGCATCCAAGTAAGACAGGGACATATGGCAAGGGGCCAAGACCATGCTGGCCCCTTGACCACACAGTCAGATCCTGCGGCGTCCCGGCTCGCCCTCTCTGGCTGGCTGGGATATGATGCCGCTCTCATTGCACTCTTTGTATGTCAGGGAATAGGGATAAACGATGAAATTCATTCTGATCGCGCTGCTGATTGCCGGCCTCGCCTACTACTTCTACTCCAGCAGCAACAACAAAAAACAAGCGGTGGAAAATGTGCGCAAGGGCGCCGAGTTCCTCGCCAGCAACAAAGACAAACCTCTGGTGACCACCACGACCTCCGGTCTGCAATACGAGGTGCTGACACCGGGCACAGGCACGGTTCACCCCACCGCCACCAGCAAGGTGAAGGTGCACTACGAGGGCAAGCTGCTGGACGGCACCGTCTTCGACAGCTCGGTCGCCCGTGGCGAGCCCATCGAATTTGGCCTCAATCAGGTGATTGCTGGCTGGACCGAAGGGGTACAGCTGATGGTGGAAGGTGAGAAGACCCGCTTCTACATCCCCGCCAATCTGGCCTATGGCGACCGTGCCGCAGGCAAGATACCGCCGGGATCCGTGCTGATCTTCGACGTTGAGCTGCTGGGTATCCAATAAGCAGGCTTATGCCAATCGCGCCGCTGGCAAGATCCCACTGAGCGCCCGTGCTGATCTTTGACGTTGAGCTGCTGGGTATCCAATAAGCAGGCTTATGCCAATCGCGCCGCTGGCAAGATCCCACTGAGCGCCCGTGCTGATCTTTGACGTTAAGCTGCTGGGCATCCAGTAAGTCCGTCCCTCGACAGCGCCTTATGACAAGGCCAGCGCACTGCGCTGGCCTTGTTGTTTCTGCTTGTCTGCGGCCCAGCCCTGTCACGCCAACCACTGTTACTATCAACCAATGGTGAACAGTGCTTATACATATCGCTAGATTGTTAACCATGTATCCCAGGCAGATAATGACCCCATCGTCAGTGGCCCGACGCCCTGACCCCGGTTTCGGGTACGCAATGCGTACCGACACAGCTTATATGGAGTCTTGTCATGTCTATCGCCCCCGTCTGGTTCATCTCTCACGGCGCTCCGGATCTGGTTCTGCGCGACCAGCCGGCCACCCACTTCCTGAAAACATTGCGCCTTGGCGATATCAAGGGACTGGTGGTGATCTCGGCACACTGGTTCAGCCGCACCGACCTGCAGATCAACGTCGAGCCCAATCCGGTGCTAATGTATGACTTCTACGGTTTTCCGGAGCCGCTCTACCATATTCGCTGGCCGGCAACGAGTCCGCTGTGGTTGCAAGAGGCGGTAGGCGATCAGCTGATGCTGGCGGGCTTGCCGGCTACACAGGTGCGCCGCGAGCTGGATCACGGCGTCTGGTCGCCGCTCTCCCTGATGGATCCGGCAAGCGAGATCCCCCTGGTGCAGATCTCCATTCCGGCAAGTTTCAGCCCGGCCCAGCTCTGGCAACTGGGGGAAGCGCTGCAGAGCCTGCGCGAACAGGGGATAGGCATACTGGCCTCCGGCGCCATTACCCACAACCTGCGGGCCCTCGGGCCGGACAACTCGCCCGTCCCCGGCTGGGCCAGCGATTTTGTGAACTGGCTGGAGCAGACCATGAGCGAGAGTGACAGGCCCGCGCTGGAAGATTACAGAACGCGAGCCCCGGGAGCGGTGGAAGCACACCCCCATGACGATCACCTGCGCCCACTGTTTGTGGCCCTGGGGGCCGCCGGCAAGGACAAGCCCCACAAGCTGCACGACAGCTGGGATGGCGGCAGCCTCTACATGGGCTCCTACCGGTTCGGTTGAGCTGCACCTAAGCCGTTGGCTAAACACAGTATCGAATGCAAGCTCGACAGCGTGGGAGCTCAGCACGCCAGTGCAGTGGCATCAAGGGCTGGAGTATCCGCCCGCAAGCGTGTGTAATAGCCGTTTGTTTTCAGCAGGCGCGCGCACTTCATGCAACTCAAACCCCTTCTCAAGGGCCGCTTTCAGCCCCACTGGCAGGCCGGCCACGATCTCATCGAACAGGTGGTCAGCTCCTGCATCACGGAGCGGCGGCTTATCCCGGAAGGGGAGCCCCTGATGCGCCAGGGCGAACCGTTGCGGGATCTGGTGCTGGTAAAGAGCGGCCGCATCGCCATGGGCCACACCGCCATGAACGGTCGCCGCTTTCAGCTCGGCACCCTGGAGTGTGACAACCAGCTGTTTGGCGAGATGGAGTTCTTCACCGGCTATCGCTGCCAGCTCGACATCATGGCCGAGGAGCCGCTCGAAGTAGCTCGCATCGACGGCGAACGGCTGGAGCAGGCGCTGGTCGCCCACCCCAAGGTGGCGCTCTTCTTCGCCACGGCCATTGCCATCGACTATCAGGACACTGTGGATATCTTCACCTGCCGCATGCTCTACCCCATCAGCTACAACATTGCCCTCGACCTCTATCACAGCCACTGTCATGACAATCCGGTGAGCGGTTTCAGCAAGGGGTATCAGGAAGCGGAGCGTTTCGGCACCACTGACCGCGTCTACCGACGGGCAGTGAAGGAGCTGATGGACAAGGGATTGGTGGAGCGAAGCGAGCAAGGATTGCAGATCCGAGACCTGGCGGGGCTCAAGGGGTTTCTCGAACAGCCATAACCACCCAGCCCAACACAAAATAAAAAGAGGGGCTGTCGATACCGCCCCTCTTGTTATTCACTCTCCAACTCAGGCCAGACAGGGTTGGGGCCGGGCCATCCGCAGCGAGGCCACCAGCATGGCGAGGATCAGGCCGTAGATCAGCGGGATGGCGTACATCACCGCCTGCAAGCCGATCACCTGCTCCAGCAGGGCGCTGATGGCCGGGCTGAACATGGCCCCCGCGCTGCCGCTGATAAGGATGTAGGAGACGTTCTTGCTCGATGCCTGCCGTACAAACGACACCCCGTAGGCGATAAAGGCGTTGTAGAGCGCGGCGCAGACAAAGCCGTAACCATATGTGAGGTATGGCAGCTGGCTCAGGTTGTCGGTGGTGACGATAAGCGCCGTCATCCCCATCGCCAGCGTGATGATCACCAAGAGGAAGGTGCGGATTGGAATGCGGGTCACGATGGCGGTCGAGACCAGGGCGCCGAGCAGGGCCGCCGTCCAGTACTGGGTGATGATGTTGCCCGCCTCCTCGAAGGGGATGCCGAACTTGTTCTTCACGAACATGGGCGCCCAGGTGAGGAAGGTGTAGAGCGCCAACATGCCGAGAAAGAGCCCCAGCCCGCCGCTGATGATGCCAAGGTTCCACTCCGAGTGCTCGTTACCGGCGCTCTCGCCCCCCGCCTCGCAGCTGCGAAAATTGGTCAGCACAGCCACCAGCATGGTGGCCAGCGCCACCACGCCCACCGCCAGATAGCTCCAGCTCCACGCCATGGCGTGGGTCAGGGTGTAAGTGGTGATGAGCGGAAAGACCACCCCGGCCACGTTGAAGGTGGCATCCTGCACCACCAGCATGGTGCTCTGCATCCGCTCCTTCCAGACGCTCACCACCAGGGTCCCCGCAATGCAGAGCCCCACCCCGCCACACAGACCAATCACAGTCATCGCCGCCATCACCACATAGAGGGAGCCGGTCAGATGGAGCGATGCCGCCGCCAGCGCTATCAGGCCGTAGCAGAGCAGCGTCATCCGCTTGAGGCCCACCTTCTCGATGAGGAAGAAGGCGGCAATGGTGCCCGCCAGCGCCCCGCCGTTGAGCAGGGAGAAGATGGAGGCCACCTGATTGACGTCGGCGCCAAACTTGGCGGCGATGGGTTCGATCAGCATGCCGAACTGGGTCGCAAAACCGGCCATCACAAAGTTGGCCAGGAAGCTGATGGCAGTGAGGGAGAGCTTATTGTTCATATTGGATCTCTCATAGGGGTCAGGGTGCGTGCAGGGTTGGGCGGGGCCGCGGCGCTTACAGCGCGGTATGCAGCGCCAGCTCGATCATCTGATTGAAGGAGAGTTGCCGCTCGGAGGCACTGGTCTCTTCACCGGTCAGGCAGTGGTCGGAGACGGTCAGGATGGCGAGCGCCTCTATCCCCTGCTGATGGGCCAGCCCGTAGAGACCGGCCACCTCCATGTCGATGCCGAGCACGCCGAACTTCTCCAGCGCCGGAATGAGGTTTTCGTCCGGATCGTAATAGAGGTCGCCGGTGAAGATATTGCCCACCTTGACCGGAATGGCCTTCTCCTGCGCCTTGGTAAACGCCTTGTGCAGCAGGGCGAAATCGGCCGAAGTCGCCATCTGGTAACCGGCGCTGCGCTTGGCATTGGTCGGGGAATCGGTGCCTGCCGCCTGCGCCAGAATGACGTCACGCATCTGCACGTGGCGCTGGGTCGCCCCCAGACTGCCGATACGGATGATGCGCTTGACCCCGAAGTCGTTCACCAGCTCGTGGGCGTAGAGCACCATGGAGGGGATCCCCATGCCATGGCCCATCACAGAGATGCGCTGGCCGTTGTAGTAGCCGGTGTAGCCCAGCATGTTGCGCACATTGGTCACCTCGCGCGCATCGGTCAGAAAGGTCTCGGCGATATAGCGGGCCCGCAGCGGATCCCCCGGCATGATGACGGTCTCGGCGAAATCGCCCGGGTTGGCATTGATATGAGCGGTCATTGTTGTTGTCCTCCAGTTTGACTCATGTGGATGAGCGCATCCTAGCCCCCGCCTAGCCTCCCCTTGCAGGACAAAAGTCCTGTTGCCCCGATCGAGATCCCAGTTCCGGCAACTTGTTGTCTGCTGCGTTGCGTGCTGCATGCTTTTCGACGTTGCTTGCTACGGCTTGCCCATCACTGTCACCCGCCATTCCTGACATACCGGACAACCGGCATAAAAAAGCGAGAGGGCGACTGCCCTCCCGCTCGATAGACCCTGCTACTGGCGCAACGGGCCGATGAAATTGTTGGTTCTGCCGCTTAGCACCCGCACAGCGCCAACAATGGGCCGGGTAGCTAGCTCAGGTCATGCAGCGCCTTACCAAGGGGCGGCGTGAGGCGCAGATCCGAGAAATGCACCGCCAGCCCCTGCCGCTCGGGGGTACAGCACATCCCCCCGATAAAGCAGCGCTCGCTTGGCGGGAACGGCGCGAGGCGCAGCAGCGGCCACACCTTGCCATCGGTGGAGTATTGCAGGCGCAGGCAATCGGCCAGCCGGGTCAGCCGCAGCCAGAAGCGGCGCGGATTGCCGGTGAAAATACCGGTGGCCCAGTCCGAGCACGGATTGGTCAGCACACTGCCGATCATCGGCTGGGCATCGTTGTACTCGATCCCCGCTTTGAGCCAGTGCGCGTCGTCTTGCAGCAGCATCAGCCCCGCCTGATCGTAGAGGGTGGTGAACTCCCCCTCGACGCAGACCTGAAAGGTAAACTCCCCTTCAACCTCGCAGCCATAGAGATGCCCGCTGTGGCGCTCGAAGCCATACCAGGTGCTGCGCCAAAAATCGGTCTGCTGGTCTGTCACCACCTGCAAACCGTCGTCTGTCTGGTGCCACTCGGCCGGTTCATTGAGCCAGCACCACGCCGTGCCTTCCATCATCCTGCTCTGCTCCCTTTTATCCCGCGTACTCCCGCACAACAGCGGCTCGCCAACGCCTCGCCCCTCGTCCGGTAACGACAGGTCATGGCTGCGCCTCTGCGGAACCCATAAAAGGAGTCAATAGTGTCGCTATTGCCGCCCCGATACAAGCCTCGAGCCCCGCGCCATCAGCCCACCCCCAAAAAGCACGGGGGCCTGATGGCCCCCGATAGCATGCACTGTCGACCTGTCGGCTTATGCCGACTTGACGCACTTCTGGATAAAGCTGTTCTTGGCCGCGCCAGCCAGCTTCTTGTCAGCCGCAGCCTTTTCACACTGAACCGTCTTGTCGGTGGCCGCGTCGGTTTTTACGCACTTCTGGATAAAGCTGTTTTTGGCCGCACCAGCCAGCTTCTTGTCGGCGGCTGCCTTTTCGCACTGGGCGGCCTTGCCGTTGGCCGGTTCAGTAGCGGCAGCATCCTTGACGCACTTGCCGATAAAGCTGGTCTTGGCTGCGCCGTTCAGCTTCTTGGCTGCGGCCTGCGCCTCGCACTGCAACTGGGCAGCATCGTTGGCAAAGACCGGATTGGCCAGCAGCACACTGCCGCAGAGCAGGCCGAACAAGATGGCAATACGCTTCATATGACGTTCCTTATTGTGATGTGTTTGCAACTGCTGATTGTTGCCGCAGATCCTCCGCACCGCCAGCCATGCGGCCGGAAGCCGGGCAACCATCGCCCGCACTATAGCGCCGATTGGCAGAGCGGGATTGCCCCCAACCAGCCTTCTCCAACGGCAAGCCCGCCACCCTATTCCAATCCACGCCAGCCAACCCCAATAAAATCAAGGGCCATGAGAATCCCGTGCTCTGCCTCTGCGATTTCTTGAGCTGGCGCATAAAACGCAGATATTCCTGATGGCTACGTCATTTATTGACTGGTTTGCGTATGAGGCTTGAGGATATGCTGGTCATTCGGCGCCTACATGCGCTACTTGTAAGGGTTACAAATAACAAAGGGATTTATAATGGATAACAATACAAAGTTAATCGCATCAATCAGTTCAGAGGCTGATTTTGAAAAAATAGTGAAGCTATACATCCAAAAGATATATGATGCAAATGCCTATTTAATTGGTGGCCCATGGGATAATGGCAAAGATTTAGTTATTAAACAAAGAGGTAGAGAAGTCAAAGAGGTCATTCAAATATCTATCCAAGAAAAAAATATCGAGAAAAAATAGAGCAAGACATTCTTAAAGTAATTAATCGCGAATTCAACTTCGAAGTGCGACACTCGCCTATGCCGCCTGACGGTACTCTTCGAATACCTTGACAGGCTGCCTGAATCCGAGACATTTCCGAGGTCGTAGGTTGAGCC
>Ga0075011_10000979_pt1 | contig 15285 bp, 13 predicted proteins | sample TARM_MetaG_T_14_FD_72354 | JGI IMG/M metagenome (GOLD analysis project Ga0075011, IMG submission 72354) | Freshwater microbial communities from Pennsylvania, USA, analyzing microbe dynamics in response to fracking - TARM_MetaG_T_14 | ecosystem: Environmental > Aquatic > Freshwater > River...
GGCAGATCGCGCAACGGCAGAATAACTAGTGTTTCTGGGTAACCAAATTGGTACAGGTATACATCTAATTATTATTTGCAGGGTCTGATTTTTATTTCATATCGTTTGGACTATCGATTTTTAACAAGAAGTCAGAAAACGACTTATCGATAAGATCTGTTTCTCCTGTTTCAAAATCTAAAAAGAAGACCATATGATTTTGTTTATCGAAGCATATGTAATTGCCAAAGTTATCTATTGCAAAAGCAATGAGCATTGAGGAAATTTCAGCGACACCTTTGTTTAGTCTGATGATGTTTTCCGCATCATTAGGGTTGAATGACAGGAAGGATTTAATCGTTTTCTCTTGCGCTGAACTTGTACTAAAAATACTGATTGGCGGTCGACTGCCATTATATTTTTTTACAAAATCGATATAAGAATCGACAAATTTATAGTCTAAATGCTCCTCAGTATCTGGAATGAGACTCTCAGTTGCTAAGGGTTTTATGTAACGCCATTCTTTCATATTATTTATCCTCAAAATCAACGATTTTCTCTTCCACCGCCCCAAATGGCTTTTCCGCCGGTATGTCGATTGTTTTGGTGATCTTCGGTGCTAATCAATTGCATTTTTCCTTGCTCTTCATTGTGGTGCCATGTATAGCCATCGGGAGTTTCACCGTTTTCAATTTGCTCCAACTGTTCCGCGTTGAATTGTTTTGCAAATTCGGGATCGCTTTGAACTTTATCCTTCAGCTCTTGGTTTGCGTATTTAGCTTGCTCAGAATCCGATCCTTGAATCATTTCTTCGGGCAATTGTACATCAATAGCACTATCAAATTGTGGGAAAACACCTTCAACTTCAATACCATTCACATCTAATGTTTTGCGCACATATTCAACGCCATCTTCACCTGTTTGGCCTTCTTTACTTTCATTTATTGTTTTTAGGTAAATTTTTCCGTTTTCATCTATTGTTGCGCTGTCAAGCATACTACCTGAGCAACCTAACTTTTCTTTATAATAATCTTTTTCTTCCTGTGTCAAAGGCCGAGTTTCGTTCTCCTCACACTCAGGCTTTGAATCCACTTGTTCCAAAATAGGGCGATCAAGCTCATTTAAATCGATATTTGTAGCATCAATGCTTTCAAACTCTTTTAGAAGCTCTGGTCGCAACGTCGTTGCAACCTCCTTTATCTTCAATAAATCCATTGTTATGCAACCATCCCTTTAGCAAACTGTCTCCACTCTGAGTAGAGTTTGATATATTCATCCCCATTCGGAACTAATGATCTCAGTAAAGGCTGAATGATCATAATCACTTGTTCTCTGGAGGCATGATTGAATTTTTCTAATACCAGCATTTGAAGACGAGAATGTATCTGCTCGATGTTTTTCGCTTCGCGAATAACGTGATCAAGCTGTTGTTTACAGTCCAGTAAATGAGGGACTAGAAGTGCGAAATCGTGGAATAGAATGTCTGCTAGGCCAGAATGTAAATACTGTCTGAGTCGAATCTTCATTTCAGTGGGTAAATTGCTTTGAAAGAGCATTTTAGCAAGCAGCTCTTCATTTTCATCTGACTTTATTTGATTGTATCCACTTAAAAGATGAATGAGTAAATTACAGCGAAACGACATTACATTTTTTACTTTGTTTGGTAGTGCTTGGTACTGATAGGGACTTTCTTTCCCAGAAAAGCGGTTGACCTTACATAGGATAGCTTCGAGCCATTCGTTCTGATACACGACAGCAACACCACGAGGTAAACGGGCCATCTCGCCAATCTGTTCGTCCGTGAGGGCGGCAGATTTACCTGCTAGCAAGCGATCTGCTTCATCTGGCAAACGCATCAAAATTTTAGTGTTAGTGTTGCGAATTGCTGAAATATGTACCGCAGAAGGTGACTGATCTGCGATGATAAAGCCTTCGCCATAAGTTCGCATTTCCGCGATAGCGTTAGACAGCATTTCTACTGATTTCTCTGTAACGCTACCACCTTCTGCACCAATGCTTGATGTGTTTGCTCTCAAGATATTGTGCGCTTCTTCCAAAACAGTAATGTGTTTTAGACTCTGGTTCATCAGCATTTGTTCAGCCCTGAATTCGCTAAGTCTAATCACCAATAGCCCCATCAGAAGAGATTTCGTTTCTTGAGACCCAATTCGGCTCAGATCGATGATCACATTGTGGTCAAAAAGATCGGTATTGCTGATTTCATCGGCGGCAAAAATTTGTCCGTTTAGCCCGTTTACCATTGAACGAACTCGTGTGACTAATGCGCCTGTATAATCACTCTTCATTTCGTCCGAGTAGGCCGATTGGGTGATCACAGTCTCGAGTTGAATTAGTAAGTCAGCAAAGGTCGGGAAAAGGATAGAGCTGTACGTTGAGGTCGAATCACACAAATCCCAACCACAAGCCTCATAACTTCTCAGCACGGCATCTTTGAGAATTGCAGGCATGGCGGCATACATTGGCCAGCAGACGTTAAACACTTCAATTAAGCGATCGACATGCTCAAGTACATGAGTTTCTGCAGGAAACGAAAACGGATTAATTTTCAGTAGCTCTGTAAATCGTTCATTTGTGCCTAAAACTCGTACATCTTGGCGATTTCCAAAGACATGTTTGTATTCACCCTTCGCAGGTTCAATTACCAAAAAAGGGACATCTTGTTGTATTGCCTGCCCCAATAGAGTGTAAACCGTATTGCTTTTACCTGACCCTGTAGAGCCTGTGATCAGCGTGTGGCTCGTTAATTGATCGAGGTCTAACTCCACGGTTTGTGATAAGTCGGTCCATAAGTGATGCACACGGCCTAATGAGATTGTTCGTGAGTCAGCGTCAGCTATATCAGCATTAAGCGTTTGCACTTTTCGGCCAAATGCTGCTGCTTCCTGCACTACGACAGTAGACGTTGAGCGTCGCGGAAGACTTAGTTGGAGAGCCATTTCCTTGCTTGATACCAAAGTCGCTGGCGTGAGGTAGGGGATGTGTGTATTCCCAATAAAGCTAGGCACTAGTCGAGGGTGCATTAGCTGTCCCAGCCATTGTGTTATCTCATTGGCTTTTTTGTTAGCCCAAGTGGTCATTGCAAAATCTTCCATCGAAGATTGAGTTCCGCGAGTTAGACCTAAGAAAATGCTGGATAGAGCTTCGCTGGAAGCGGCACTGTCACTAACAAAGTAAGCGGTACTAAGCCAGCCTCCGTGGCTTTTGGCTTCGTTGATTCGGCTTAAGTGGTGATCGACCTTCTCCAGCAAATTCAAAATGCCTTTGTCCGCTGTCTCAAAGCTTACTTGCTGTGTTGAGCCATGCGTTTGGGTTGTGCCTTTGGTGTTGGTCGTACTATATGTGTCAGTTTTTGTCGTTGTGGTACTGGTTGCTGTCGACTGGTTGGTCGAATGACTGTTACTTTCACTTGTTGAGGTAGAATCAGAGGAGCCGACAGTGTCTTGAGTTTGAAACATACTAGCGACTTGTCCGCCAGCGATCATACCAATTGGACCAATACATGCCCCGATAGCCATGGCGCCTGTACCCATAACTCTGTCTTTTTTGTTTGGTGATGTCTTACTTGTACTGATGGTTTTTGAATTGGAGGTAGATGTGGTGATGCTTTCACTGGTACCTGTCGTTTCTGTTAGCCCCAAACTTTCACCCAAAGAGTTGCTGAGTCCTTCGCTTATACTGAGGTTGACAGCATCGCTGTCCTGAATGCCATAGCTATATTGGCGATTCGATAATGATGACAGTTGTGTCGCAACCTGTTCATAGCCAGAGCGAACGGTATTCAGTACTTGCATGGAAACTGGCTCGGCGAGGATAATCCCCTCGTAAGTGCGATTTTCTGCCGCATCGATAAAACGCTCTAGCCCCTGCATAAAGTGTGTTTGGTCTTCTGTAGAAAGACCTGGCACACTGCTCACTGCGGTAACGGTCTTGCTTAACTGACCATCACTAAGTTCATTCAATAGCGTGTCTACGTCGGTACCGATCAATGGCGTAAGTTTGCTGCCAGGGAAATGTCCTTTGAACGTTTCTTGCAACAAATCTCCCGAGTTTTGCCCCAACATTTTCCCTGGCTCACCACGGGTACCAATATAGAGTAGCGTCTCGTGTCCGTCAGATTTAAGGAAAAGAAACACCGTGTACCCGGCTGCGCCCAATGCAGTGTAAGCCGCGGTGGTACTTTCTAGTACGGATTGTTTGTTTTCCTGTACTAAACGTTCTACACGGAAAATTCGCACATCACCGCCTCGGTTAAGCGACACGCTGTGTTGATCTTCCACCTGCAATACGTCGTAGTGTTTGAGTTCAGCAAGATAGCTTTTGTTAATTAATGCATCCGCAGTAGAGAGCGTCTTCAACGCCTCTTTTTGTGCAGGAAGCAATTTATTATTGGATGTGAGATGTTCCATTTCAGTAGTAGATAGATCCATTGTAATCCTCACTAAACAATGACAGCCAGAATGACTAACGCAATAGCCGTCATCACTCCACCAATCAGAAGCCACGAATTCAGAGTGTTGTGCTTAGGTTTAGACTCAGGGCGATGAGTGCTGCTCGTCGATGGTCGCTCTCGATTCTGGATCGATTGTTTCGATGCGTTTTGTGGCTGTGTGTTCGGCAATGTTATTGAGCGAACGTCATCTTGCGCAATCGTAAATACATGTTCACGCACTGTGACCATATGGCGAATGCGTTCCAATGAGAAGTTGGATGTCGCATATAGTTCTTGTGTGTGGTAGTAGTGGCTGTTCCACTTCGCCTTATCTTGTTCCATCTGCTGGGAATATGCGTTTTCTTCGTAAACAGCAAAAAGGGTCGGATATTTTGATAGTGCCCAGGCTATGGCTTGGGTAATCTCTTTAGTAGACAGGCGCTTATCATTCATTTCCATAAATAATGAGATACGAACTGAGGAAAGATCACCACTGTTTACACTGTTGCTTAATGAGCGGGATGGGGTAAAGCCTGTACAATCGATAGATGAGAATGCAGCGGTCATAGTGTTTTCCTTTGTGCTTTTTGCTTCTTCGTGGCTTGTTGTCGATCTGCTGGTTACAGGTTGGGAAAATCCTGCAATACCACGTTCCGTTAAATGACTTTTGATTTGTATAAGATGCTCTAAGCGTTCAAGACAGAAATTTTCTTCCGCCATATGGAGTTGCATGGCAAAATAAGTTCTCCCTTCTCGTTCCCACTTATAACTATCCTCACTAATTGGGTCTGTGGTGCTATCAACTCGGTATGCTTCGAAAAGTACAAGTTTGTCATCAGGCAGTGCTGACAATGTTTGGCGGAGCAACTCCGCTTTAAAATCCATGCTTTTAATAAAGTCGATGATTTCCGCTTTAAACTCTGCGGCTGTTAAATTTTGCGCAACAAGTTCCGTGGATGCTGTCATGATATCTGGCCTCTAGAGGCCCACTGATTGCTATGTGGGCCAATAACTGGTTAAAACTGTAAGATGGCTTCCAGTTCTCTCTTAATAGCGCGAATCTCGTCGATATCGGATTTCGCTTGTGCGATGGCACTTTCGCGCTGAGTCTGGTTTTCAACCTTTTGCTCTAGATCGTTGAGAATGACGGTAAACTTGGCGCTAAACTCTTGCTCTAAGAATGCAAGGTAATTGTCAATTAACTTGTCCTTGTCTTCTTTAATACGTTTAATCGCGTTTCCCTTTAAGGATTCAAACTGGCCGCGGATTACTTTTATCCGTTCTTTCCAAAGATCTTGCAGATCAACGTATTCTTCTTCACTGTACACCGCCACTTCTCGGGTGCTGAAGTAAGTCCATGGTTTGTACCATGTTGAGTCACTCACTGTTCTGTAGCCGGACACTACAGAACGTTTGCTTATGTCGTTTTGGTTTAATTCGATATCAAATGAAATATCAGAGATAGAATGCTTCAGGGCCTGATAAACAGGGAGTTCCAACGCATTGTTTTCTGGAAATAGTGTGGCAACATGGCTTTGATACTCTTGATGTAGATCTTTTTTAATAATTTCTTGAGAACTTAGGAATGCTTGCTCGTACTCATTAATACTTCGATTAAACAAAAACTTGATGTCTTTAGACGCAGCATCGACTTTGGATTCGGCCTCACGGATGCTGACGTCACCATTAAATGTGTCACCCAGCTCCCCGATACGTGCATAGACGTTTCTCTCGAGTTCGTTCAGAGAGTTGTGCACGTCCATTGGCAGGTCACGACCTTCTTGCTGTAGCTGAGTTTTATAGGCTTGAGTATTGAAGCCCTGATCACGTCGTGCTTTTAGGCTTTGAATTTCACACTTAAGCATTGTAAGTGCTTGTTCATCAATCTCCAGTTGCTTGATTAACTCGGCTTCTTGCAGCCCTCTTTCTATAGCCGCAGTCATGGCCAAGTGAGCGCGGTTTAGTCGCATTGGAAAACTGTATTTATTGATGTACTCATCGATAACAGCTTCAACACCGGGCAAGCCGCTGTTGAGCAGAGCACGCGACATTGCCTTATCTTGTAGTGCTTCATCATTTTGCGCTTTTTCCTGCATATCTGATATAACTGAGGCTCTCATTGGCATGTATTGCGGGAATGCCATAGTAGGTTCTTCAAGCAACAGGTCGGCAATATTCGTTTTGTCGTTACGCTCTGCACGGGTTAATTCACCCTGCTTACGCAGCAGGTAGGCCATACGTGCAGAAATAGGGTAGAGGTTAGGGTTGAGAATGCCATTTTCTTCTAGATAGCTTTTCACGCGATTTAGCGTGTCTTCAATGTTTTCACCGCGTTCAGGGTCAAACATGTCCATCTTATTTACTACAAACAAGAAGCGATCCTTACTTTGCTTACCGCCTTTACTCATTATTTCGGCCACAAGTCTTAGCAATTGTGCATCATCGTTTGTGCCCAATTGCGTTGCATTTAGCACATAAATAATTAGTGGGTTTCGCTTTGAATCCTGAATAAATCCTAATGTCGTTCGCTGGTGTTCTGGGTCTTGACTGTTATTTGGTCCTGGTGTGTCTGTCAAAACGAGACGAACATTACTGTTTTCTTTGATAGCGCGGATATCACCTTTCAACGTGATAGTTTTGGTTTTAGAATCAGTGTTCCAAGCCTTCATTGTCGCCAAGTCAACGGTGTCATTATGCTCAATGAGATATCCATTACTGTCATGGCGTTCGCCGTAAAAATGCCCAACTCGCGATTTTTCATCAAAAATGTGGGCAATTGTCGCGGTGGTCGCTTCGTTTGCTGCGGGCAGCAAGTCTTGTCCTAGAATGGCGTTAATAAATGTGGATTTACCGGAAGACATGGTGGCGACCACATACGCGTCAAAGTCATTGTTCAATGCGCTTTCGAAGTCTTGCTTGGCTTTTAGATCGCAATTCGTTAGATAGTCGGCAAACCTTGGTGACTCTTCGCTGACTCGTGTCATCAGGTCTTTGATTTTTTCTAAGCGCTCCTCAGCGGGAGCGACAGAATTGAACTTTAGCTCAACACTCATGCCTTTTTGGATCGCATTATCTGCGGCTTCGTTAATGTCGTTGAAGTCAGATTCAACGCCCGTAAACTCAATAAAAAATTCTTTGCTACCATTAAATAACGTCTGCAAGTCGTCAAAAATCTGTTCTACCCAAATTTGTAAGCGCTTAGAACTATATGTAGTGATATTGGAACTTTCAGAAGGCGAATGACCATTAATGAGAAATTCAGTTTCTACTAAAAACGGGTTATGTGTTATAGCAATGTGATTCATAGTAAAGTCTCGTTTTTATTTAATATAGATTGTTATAAACAGACATTTTTAGACTGCTTCCATAATGAGAGTGTTCAACAAGCTTAAACCGGTGTAGTCAATGAAGGCATTCAGTTCTTTCCTACTCATTTCTGGAATTTTTTCTTTTGAAATCTTTGCGAGCCTTCTTCGCACATTTTTCTTTAGAAGTTGTGGTGCGAAAGCAGCACTATTGACGTGAAATGGATTTTCACGAAAACGTGCCAATTCAGATCTCAGGATATTTCGTTCGCTACGCCTAAGCTCGATCTGGTTTAGTGATTTTTTTGCTATCAATGCAGACTGCGCCATAAGTGGTATGATTATGGCATTCTTGTAGCCAATACCTTCTAGATATCCTTGTGCTAAAGATACATAGTGTTTAGCTGTTTCGCCCTTTTCTTCGTCTAAGGTATCCACTTTATTCAGCGCAAAAATGATGGGGCGTTTTGGGTTTGTTTCTCGCATGATTCTAATGATTTCTGCATCATCAGTAGTACCAAGCTGTGTAGCGTTAAGAACGTACAGAATTGGTCTTTTCGGATAAGCCTTAATTGAATTAATAAACTGTTCTTTATGACGCTCGTCTCTGCTGTTATTAGCTCCGGGAGTGTCGATTAACGTGTAGCCAGCCAACATTGAACGTAGTTTTCGCCCTGAATGCGGAATTACTACATCAAAAGCACTTATATCATCTGAACTGTTCCACATACTTATTTGTTCGCTACAAAGAGTGTCGGTTGATTCAACAATAGAACCAGAGTGGGAGTATGCCTTCGCGCTTGGCTTTGTTTTAGTGCTAATAGTTATCCGTGCGATTTTGGATGTGGTTGCTTCGTTGCCTGCTGGAAGTAGTTCTTTTCCTAGTAGTGCATTAATTAGGGATGATTTTCCCGCACTCATGGATGCTGCTACGAGTATAAATTTTGTTTTGTTATTCATCGCACTACGCTTTCAGTTTTGTTGTTTGTTTGGTTTAACCAAGACGTTAAATTTGATCTAATGTAAGTATCAAGTTCACAAGGAGAGAGAACTCGAATATTGGGTATCCAATATTGAATCACGGGAGCTATTTGCTTGTAGCTCCATGCTGAAGTTGAAATAACGAGAGATCCATCTGGTCTTTTTTCCATTATTTGTTGCTTTGGAAGCAGGGCCTTACGCTCAAAGTAAAAGGCAATTTCACCCGATACTTCTAGTGTTACGTTAAAAATGGGCTGACCAAACCAAATGTTGTCTTGTTCTTTAATCTGTTCGAGAACTGACGGGTCAAAGTCAAAGTGTTTTTTTTGTAAACAAACGAACTTTATGCGTGCAAGTGAGAAGGTTTTTAAAGTTCCTTCTGATATTGCCGCTAAATACCAACTACCATGACTGTAAACCATTAAGTATGGCGATACTGTCCGAGATTTATCTTTGTATAAAAAGCTAACAGTTCGTCGATTTTTAATTGCAGCTTCAAAAGAGCTATGAAGAGTAGAAATAAAATCTGCCTCAAGAGGATGTTCTTGAAAGTGATAACAGTCACTGGTCGAGTCATTAATAAAGCTTCGAAGAAACTGAGCTGCTTTGAGCGGAAGTGCTTTTTTGAACCCTAGCTCATCAATCAGGCGAACAAGGTCTTGTTCGTTGTATTGGTTTCGCGCAGATGTCGAAAGTAGGTAGTTCCCTGTTTTTGGGCAACGTTCGAGAATGGTGCACAAGCGGGCAAAATCTCTACGTATTGTTTTCGTACTGACCTGATATTGTTCAGCCAAATCACTAACATTTAGTGACTGTCCAGCATATGCTCTAGCTGTGATATCGGCTAATCGATTTGCGAGAATATTGTTCTTCATAAACTCAGTTAAAACCAAATGCTTTATAGAATAATGTGCAATATACAGCATGGTTGGGACAGGTTATGTCCATTAAAATTATATTTGTTCATATTTCCCTGATTAGTTTTAGTATTTAGGTTTTTTCCACAATTATTCAGCAAAGAAATCGACCTATTAGCTATTTTCAGGTCTAGGGTTGTACTAATGGGTATATTGCGTCACCCCATAGTTGGTCGGCTCCATCCATCATAAGTTCAATAACAGTTGGTACAATGCTGGATAGCAATGAAGTACAGTCACGCAACTGCTCACGGTTTGCCTTACTATTGTATGTTGCACCTCCGTGAAGTAGTTGATTCCGAAGGGTGTAAAGCCTTGAAAACAATATGCTCAAAACGGTGGTAGTATCGCCACGCGCCAAAGCATTATTTGCTGCTTCTTTGGTTCTGGACTGCTCTTGCTTCCATTCTTCTTCTGCTATTTGTCCAGATTGAAACTTCCAAAAAGCTTGAAAAATAAATTCATTATTTAAAATCAGCCTGATAGAAGTGGAATATTTAGTCCAGACTATTTCAGATAGTTTTTTAGATGTATCTAAGTGTTCTATTTTTGCCAAAAATTCTTGATATAGACCGCGTTCACAAAAATTTTGCGTAGAATCAAAATCCTGTGCATAAGCTGCATTGAAAGCTATCCAAAGGAAAATAAACCGAGAATCATAATCTTCACATTGCTCAGCTTTATTGAGCCAACTCAAGGCTCGATGGACGCGTAATGAGAGAGCTTGTGGGTAGGAGTCTCGCTCCTGTCGATGACGTTCCTTAAGGTGCTGATACACTGAATAATACTCCAAAGACAAATTACCATACAGTGTTTCATTAATGACTGAATTATGCAATCTGGTTGTTATGGTGGCCAGAACAGTTTAGTGCTTTTTACAATTATCCCCTGATTGTTCAGGGGATAATACCAAGGTTATTTGTAAAAATGTTCTTTCATTAAATTGTTACAACGCTCCACATATGAATCCCCAGTCAATACTTTAGGTCTTTTGAACAAAGGCGAAACATATTGTTCGAAATCTAGGTACAGGTAGGGTTGGCCTTGTACTTCAAGCGCTTCACACACCTGATGATACATTGGGGAATCTAGTAATACGTTGAACCTAAAATTGGTATCGGTCTGTGTAGTAACGTTACTGACAGTGATCTTATTTTTTGTCTTATGGAATTTGTAAATCATAGCTGTAGGGTTAACAAATCCCAACCTGTAAAACTGCTTATCGATGATATGCGGTGGAATATCTAGTTCGTCATCTAAAACGTAGTTAAATCCAACATATTGACATTTGTGACGTGCGATAAATAAATAGCCATTAGGTAATAACTCATTAATAGTATTATATAGTGGGTATGTATGACTACGATTAATTGAATTTAATTTAGGCAATAACGGATTTTTAATTTTTATAATATCTCGCGAAAATTTCTGGAATTCCAAATAAAACTCTATTCTGAATACGAGATCTAGTTCGCTTATAAATGGTATTATATTATAACCACCTTCATTATCAAGTGGAACTAGTAGCAGTTCCATTGTATGTTTTGAATCTGATGGCTCTACTTTACTTGAACTGAAGATACAAATGTGAGTTATTATATCATTATAGAGTGATGAATTATTGGTTAAGTCTAATTTTAAAGACTTTTCTAGGTGTTCAAGAATATTGTTAATAGCAAAGTGTAATTCAGAGTTTATGTCGGTAAACCAGACAAAACTAGTATTATAATAAGCTAAATGTGCCCAGTCTGTATACCCAAATGATTTTGCTATAGAGTTAAGAATAGTGTTAATTGATATTGGGTCAATATTATATCCTATTAGGGTTTTTTTAAGAATTTTCGCCCATTCTTTTATAAAGTTATGATCGTGAGGATATGATAGTAGTACTTTAGACATAATAATTTCCTATATATGACTCTCCAGTCTCGACGCCATTTTGTCATAAATGTCGAAATATTATGTATACCTAAATAAATTTTCAGTGTTATTACTAGTTGTTGACTGGAGGGCACGCGTTCAGTAATTAAAACACAAATTTTAATATACTAAACACTCCAGTTTAGGTCAAGTGAAATATAATTTAAATTTTAGGTATATTTATTTGTATAACAATAATAGACGAAATAGGTTGAGGTGTATTTTTAACAGAATTGCATTTTGTCTAACTAAAAGGTGTCTATCAAATTGGGCTATTCACAGTTCCGGAGCAAAATACGCTAAAAGTGCTTAGTTACAGCCTAAACTAAAATCCGAACGAGCTGCTGTGGAAGGTGAAGTGTGAGCTTATTGTCTCTTCCTATCCTCCATCAAAGAGTTTTCGATGTGACGTTACCAAAAGTTACTGGCTTACTAGTATCCAGAAATACGGAAAATCTGCATCTTCTTGTTGAATTGGTATAAGAAATATACGGACTTTAATGTAAACTCTATTGTCATTCGTCTAGCCTTAACGGGAAGACTTTATTGTTCCTGCACATGAACCACCGAAGTTACGAATACAACAATAACCCCTTCGACAACATAGTAGCCATACTCATTGTTTAATAGTGGGGCTTCTTGGGTTATTCAACTGAATAAAGCGGGACATCTTGTGTGATAAAAATACATACCTGACTTGAACCACCGAAGTTACGAATACAACAATAACCCCTTCGACAACATAGTAGCCATACTCATTGTTTAATAGTGGGGCTTCTTGGGTTATTCAACTGAATAAAGCGGGGCATCCTGTGTGATGAAGATAGATGCCTTACCTAAACTACAGAAGTTACGAATACAGCAGCAATTCCTTCGACAGCATAGTAGTCATACTCATTGTTTAATAGTGGGGCTTCTTTCTAGTCCATTAACTGAGAGGAACTTGAAGAGAGTTTCTATTGTGGATTTGGATGGGTTACTTTCAAAACTAGATACTGTTGCTTGGCGCAGACCAAGATCTGTTTGCTTTAAGCTGTTTGCCTCTCGGGCTTCGCGTAACGCATTGCCAATAGCTGTCGGTGTGTTAACTAGCACAATGATACCCTTAGTTATATATGGAGATAGCGTGCATTATATACCCTACGAAGTATATTAAGTTTTTATACGCTAAGCAGTATATAAGCAAAAGTGTGACAAAAATCTGTCCAGAGCAAATATCATCCACGAGTTTCAAGTGTAGCGGCTTAGTGAAATTTGCCAGTCGTAAATAGGTCAACTACATGTGTAATTCTAAAACTTGGAGTGCACTATGGTTTGCAACTCGTAATTGCCCAGAGGTATGCTGAATTCGATAGCGGCAAACACACCTTTGCCCCATTATCACTTAGAGTCAGAAATCTACTATGCTCCGATGAATAAAATTCCCTTACTATAATTCATACGTTAATGTGTGGTCTGGTCAAAGAAAAATGGAACTTAGGTAGAAAAATGAGTCAAACCGAAACTGGCTTAACAGTGCAGTCGTTCGAGATTATTTATGGAAAAGCTGACTCCTACAGAGCAATGGATTTAGGAGAACTTTTAACGGAGATGACTAGGTTATATAACGCTGCTCACCGTTTTCTCAAAGAGTTAGATGAATCCCTTGTTTCAATGATACCGACGGACAGCCGAATTAATACAATGCTCTTATCTTTCGAGCAGTATTTGACGGAGGTTGTGAAAACTGAAACTACTCGATGCAAGAAATATAAGCACGGGGAAATCGAAAAAGAAGTTTATAGAAATTACCCTCTTTGTATGCACCAAAGCGGTTTATATAGCTACATACCTTTGCATGTAGTTTCCTTGTCTTACAACAGCCCTTTGAGTGTCGTGTATAAAGGTTCATTTATGGCACTAGCTTTGTCAGTAGCTATTTGCGGTGGAGAAATAGACTTCGACATTAAGGCAGGCAAGATTAAGGCATCAACATATGGGGTGGCGAAGACTATTCGTGCGATACGAGAAACTTTCATTAGCGAAGAATCTGCTAAATTGATTCAAGAAAGAAAGACAGAGCTTCTAAAAGCCGAATACCCTGATAACTTCGAAGAACCAGATGACTCTTAACTCTTACTAAACGGTAGCGATATAATGCTATGTCTGCTCGTCCGCCTTTGGTTCGTCAGGTTGTGGGTGCACAATCCTAGCCATCTGTGACTCAATTTCTTCAGAGGTTTCTCGGCGCGAGCCTAGATAACAACTTTTTGCCCCATTCCGTCTTAGTGCGATTACTCAGTAACGGATTACGCTGCTGAGTTTGCAATACATGAAGTTATGGCTGATACCATAACGGCACTGCGCGGAAGCTTCCAAAAGCGTCCATGTTGTAACAATTCCAGCCTAGTTTCATGCCTACATATCTATTCAATTTGGTCATACGTTAGCCTTATCTGACGCAAGTTTAATTTTCAGTTTTATTGGTTGAGTAGATTTGACTTATCCTCATTACATTAGTAGCTTTTTTGTTTGATATAAAAGCAATGTAATGGATTGAAATTAAATGGAAATAGTATTTGTTCGTCATGGAGTACCAGACTATAGGCTATCTGATGAACGAAAGATGACACAATTAGAAAAAGACTACGCACCTATTACACGCGAGTGTATCCCATTCATCAAGTCTCAATCTGAATTACCCACATTTTTAGGTGCCGATATCATAATTTCATCTCCCTACACTCGAGCACTTCAAACAGCAGAAATTATCAACAGACAGCATAGACTTGAGTTGTTTGTCGAGCACGACTTACGGGAGTGGGTCGCAGACACGTCAGGTGGTTATATAGAATTAGAAGAAAGGGATCGGCGTTGGCAGGAATACCGTTCTTCGTTAAAAAATGGGATAGACAACTATAATACTGAATATGAAACAGCCCATAATCTTAGATCTCGCGTGATCAGTGTACTCGATAGATATCAAGATTATAAAAAAGTAATAATAGTTGCTCATTTCAACGTACTTGAGAGTTTACTTGGCTATCAGGAAGAAGGCATTGGGTGTGGCGACCTATGTAGTGGCATAGTGAATTTGGCCACCTGATTAGAGGTGCTAAGATGCACCTCATAACATGACAGGTGAAACTATGACTAAGCGAACCAGACGTACTTTCAGTGCGGAATTTAGACTCGAAGCAGCGCAACTTGTCCTCGACCAAAACTACACCGTTGTCGAAGCAGCAAAAGCCATGGGTGTTGGTAAATCGACAATGGACAAGTGGGTAAGGCAACTTAAGCAAGAAAGAAACGGAGTGACTCCCCAAGCCTCACCTATGACACCAGAGCAAATTGAGATACGTGAGCTGAAGAAGAAACTCGCCCGTCTTGAAGAACACAATGAAATATTAAAAAAGGCTACAGCTCTCTTGATGTCGGACTCACTGAACAACTCGCGATAATCGAGAAACTCAGGCAGAGCTTTAATGTAACCACCTTGTGTCATGTGTTCAGTGTCCACCGCAGCAGTTACAAATACTGGCGTTGTCGCCCTAAACGTGTATCCCCTGAGTTGGTGAAATTAAAAAGTCTCATTAAAGAAGTTCATATGGCAAGCAATGGCTCTGCTGGTGCGAGAAGCATTGCCGATATGGTGACGGCTCAAGGCATAAAACTGACACGCTATCGAGCTTCTAAGATAATGAAATTATTAGGGTTGGTAAGCTGCCAAACACCGAATCATCGTTACAGAAAG
>Ga0075011_10000980_pt1 | contig 15269 bp, 21 predicted proteins | sample TARM_MetaG_T_14_FD_72354 | JGI IMG/M metagenome (GOLD analysis project Ga0075011, IMG submission 72354) | Freshwater microbial communities from Pennsylvania, USA, analyzing microbe dynamics in response to fracking - TARM_MetaG_T_14 | ecosystem: Environmental > Aquatic > Freshwater > River...
TCTATATATATTTATCTACTTAATTGTACCAAGAGCAATAGATTTAGTCTACTGGCTGCATATATCATAAACACCAAGCTCAGGCCCATCCTGGTATGTTTTTCCTAAATCAACTCTAACTATTGCCATTATTTTTTTACTGGCAATCGCATTACAAAACAAACTTCCTTGTTTTGGCTTTATCTTGTATTGACTTGGCTTGTCTACATAAATGGTTCCGTACTCTTCAAGATTTCTTATTGCTGAGATATCGGCGAGAAGCGGATTATTGTAGATATACAAAGACCTTATAGTTTTTAAATTTTGAAGCCCATCAAGAGATGTTAATCTATTGTCATTTAAATATAACTTCTCTTTTATATTTTTAAGTGATGATAGCCCTCTTATTGATGTGATTTTGTTTTTTTCAAGCGCCACCTCACTAATCATTTCCTCAACGCCACTCAAGAAGTCAAGGTTATCTATAAGATTTCCATTAAGATACAAATGTCCGATTTTTTTAACGCCAATGTTACTAGGTGGAAATTCACTATTAAGAAGCCCTAATTTGGTAGCAAAAACCCACCACTTGCCTTGAGCCCATAGTTCTTTATTGTCAAGATTTACTATTTCTAGTCGGCTTCCTAATGTTTTTCGTTTCTTAAATGCATCTATTGATGAAATGAAAAACTTTCTCCATGCATCATTATCCTGAACTTGTGCTGGAGCTGTCACAATCATCTCAACAGGAATTTTGAATTCATATCTTTCTGCTGAATGAGCAAAACAGCAAAAAAAATAAGATAGAATTGATAGATGCAGCTTTTTAAGTGATTTTCTAGGTGCTTTCATGTTTTTATATTCCCTCTACATACATATCTGATCTTCTGTTAGATATGGCCCATCAACATATTTTCCCTTTTGGTCTTTGGTTGTTTCTCTTGCATATATTTTTTTGTTTTTTATACTGTTGCAAAAAGAACTTCCTTTGGGGGGTTTAATCTTATATTGCCCTATCTTATCAAAATACACAGTACCATGAGACTCAAGATTTTTTAAGGCTGAAATATCATAGAGAGAAGGATTTCCATGCAAAGCAAACCGTCTTATTTGTCTTAGATTTTGCAGACCATCAAGACTGCTTAGGTTATTGTTCCTTAATATGAGTGCATCATAGTATGCCTTTTTTAGATTCCTCATGCCTCTGACGTTATTTATCTTGTTTCCTTCAAGATCAAGATTATATCTCGCTTCCTCAACCCCAATCAAAAAGTCAACATTTGTGAGCTCCTGATATGCCAGGATTATATCTCCAACTATTTTTGTTCCTATTGATGTTTTTGGTAATTCATCGCTTGTTAACTTCACCCCTCCTGGGAAACTAAATCGCCAAATCCCTGTTTTCCAGATCTCATCATCATTAACACCAGAGTAATCCACGCTTCCATACTTAATTCTATCTTTGAAGGTTGAGTTTGCTGAAACAATAAATTCCCTCCACGCCTTTCCGCTTTCATCTGCTGTTTTTTCCATAGCAACAGGAATGTTGAACTCATATCTTCCATTGGATTCTGTTTCTGATATTGCCTTCATTGGCAGAAACATAAATGAAGCCACAATTATTTTTTTTGCCAGTGTCACTTCCAATACCCCTATATAATTATTTTAATGCAGGCTGCTTGAGGTTTTATTGTTAATCATAAGTAATTTATCACAAAATAAAATCCCCAGCAAGAGTCAAATAGGCCCTTTGCTGGGGTGGTATTAAATTAATTAAATAAAAATACCTGGTGTCTCACTTTCTGTCAGATATTCTCTTAATCCAGGTTGATTTTCATTCCAATGAATGTTTCTTTTTACTATTTCGGGCCATGATAGAAATTCATTGCTATGGCCGAAAAATCTAACCAGTGCTTCCTTCTGGTCTTTTTCTTTTTCTTCTGTTTGTGAAGAGACAACTTCGCCAATCAGCTTTATATCTGCTTCGCACAGCCAGCCATAAAGGGCCATTTCATCTTCATAGTCATCTTTGTCTAACATCTCAAGTCCCTTTTCAGTGAAAGAGACAAGATTGTTTTTGAGAACAAAAAAAACTGATGGAAGTTCGCCCTTGACGCTTGCTTCATCGAGCACTTCTATTGCGATCTTGTCGCCTGTCATTACTCTGTCACTTATAGCAGAAATAACACCATACCGACAGACAAGCTCTTTTTGAAAAAGCAAAAACAAAATCGACAGCCTCTCATTCGAGATTGTTCCGCCAGACAAATCAAGTATCTCGGCCAACTGAGCGAGCTGGCTCATTGAGTATTTTGTATTTGCTTGCAAGTCTAACTCCCTCTTTTATTTCCAGGGGCGAACAGCAACTGTAGCAACGCTGTTTTTCGGTGAGCCGTCAATAATCTTGGTAGAGTACACAAGATAGTTGATCACCTTCCGCTTTTTGTCATAAAAACGGACAACCTTCATTGTTTTGAAGAAGATGCTTGTTTCTTTCTCAAAGACGTTTTCGCCGTCTTCAATGTCATCAGGGATGACAATCTCGCCAATTTGCTGACATGACAGTGCGGCATCTGACGAATCTTCCGCGAGACCTACACTGCCTGAAATGCCGCCAGTTTTTGCTCGACTGAGGGAGCAAGACACGCCCTTGATTTGCGGATCATCAAAAGCCTCGACCAGGATTTTGTCGTTTGCACCAATCAGTTTAAAGGTTGTATTAACAGAACCAATAACTTCCGCATTGGCGAACCCGCCAATCATCATCAAGCCGAGAGCAATAAACGCCTTTTTCATAAAAACACCCTTCTGTTTTGTTAGATCCTGCCCTTCGGGCAAATTAGTTCCAGTTATACTTTTCTCACGAAAAGGCGATTAGGATATTCAGACGCCAGGTATCCGAAAGTCACCACATCTGCCAGTCGATTGAAGTCTTCCGCATTGAGGATCAGGTACATCATCATGTTTTCACGATCTGCATCATGATCTCGGTCTGTTCCGCGAGCTTTTGCATGATGATACATCTTATCATCCTGCTGAACGGTCTCATCATTACGCAGGAACCGCCACTTAGCCTTCATGCCGTGACGTTTTTTCTTAAAAACAGAAAAAACATCGAAAGAATCAATATCTTGCTGTGTCATTGGGGTTTTCGGTTCAAACCCCAGCACTCGTTGCTTTACCATGCCGTGCTACTCCTGAGTCACCTTTAATTCTCAAAATCATATCATTCAATGTTTATTATGTCAAATAATAAATATCCATGAGTTTGAGCCTGAATTCTTGCATAGTATTTATTTTTATGTATAATAAGCCTCATTGGTTCGAGACATTCAACTTTCCATTGAGGACAAAGACATGAACCCCGTGATCATCAACAACGACCGCTATGCCGCCCCCCTGCACCTTTTTGAGGCCGTATCTGATATGCCTCGTTTTTATCAGGCTAATGGTGTGAACAAGATAGCAGATCATTTGGAGAGTGGTCTTAATCGCTTGTTGCTCAAGTCGCCTACTGGCACTGGCAAAACACTGATGGCAAAGCTACTGGTCGTATCGACTCGGGTTCGCAATGTCCTTGGGCTCAAGGATGACGAAAAGATGCGAATTCTTTTCATATCAAACAAGCATCGGCTGAATCGCCAGGCAATGGAGACATTTTCCGATGTCGATTCTATCGAGCTGCATGTTCACTCTGCATTCTCAGAGATCCCGCAGTACATGATCGAAAAGGGGTGGGATCTGACCATCCTTGATGAATGCCACCATGAAGCTATGAGCTCTATTCAGGAGCTTCTGGACGATCTTACAACCAGACCTATGATTGGTCTTACTGCTGATGATACTCGCGCTGACGGGCTTCTGTTGAAGTTTGAAGCGGTTGTTACCGCCATCACCGAAGAAGAAGCTGCTCAACTCGGGTTTACCGCTTCTGTTGGCGTTAACTCGATTATCGACACTGGCAAGAATGACAAGTCAGAGCTTACCTGTGCTGTACTTGAGCAGTATCACACCCATATGGGCAATACGATCATCTTTATGCGTACCGAGGCCGAGGTGAAGCGGGTGTACCGATTCCTGACTCGCGGCTTGCGCCTTCGAGCTGCGAAGCTTGATAGCAAAAGCACTGAGGCAGAGCTTGATGAAGCGCTAGATAATCTGTCATCTGGCAAGATCCAATTCATCGTAAACTGCCAAAAAATTGGTGAGGGTATTGATGCTAAAAACATCACTGATATCTTTACCGCTCGCAACTTCAACTCTGAACAAGAGAAAAAGCAATTTATTGGCCGTGGCATTCGCCCTGATAGCCCCTGTGCTGTTTGGGAGCTGATTAATCCCCTGGTCGATTCAGTGGTCGCCAAGGATGTTGTTGGCCTGACAAAGTATGAGCGCCTGATCTATATCAAAAAGAACGAATGGCATGAGGAATTGCTGTCTGGTGAAGATCCTACATGGGGCAAAATGTCCATTTACCGCATGGGGATCGACATTGACACCACTGAGTCTCAGGATGATAGCGAGGTTCGCCAAGCAGCCTAAAATCATGCCCTTTGTGGGAGGCCCCACCCCTTTTTGGGTGGGGTTGTTCATGGCGCTTCCACACTGCCGCCAATACTTATTATTATGAAAAATAAATATTGACGGTTCTTTGTTTTTTTAATATCATTCCTGTATTCCAATTGAACCACTCTTGATAAGGGTTTCCAAATGCTGCAATTTGACATTAATAAGCTTCGCTCAGTTTACGTTTACCTTTTGAAGGTTACTGGTGATTATTTGTATGTTACCACTCACCGAAACGGAGAGCCGTATTTGTCTACCGCAGAAGATCAGGTCTCTTATCGAGATCACAAGGTAACAAAAATAAAGATCCACAGAAGTGTAAGCCAGGGCTTTTTCAAGTTTAACGTTATGAAGGAGTTTTCCTCTCCTCGACTGGCTTCACTCAACTACTACGGCTCTGACATCATTGGTGTTGAAATCCAGATGTTTAACCGCCGACTCGGTGCGTTTCAAGCAGCTGAGAATTGGCAATCCAACTTCTCCAAGGTTATCGTAAAGCTTGGCGAGGTTATCAAGGATGCTGAAAACGTCTGGATCAATGGTCAGGAAATCTTTTGGGTGAAAAACGCAGAAGATACCCGCTCCATGTTTAACATCACAAATGATGGATCTTACTTCATTCAGATGGTGAGCTACGTCAAACTGTCAAAAATGGGGCTTGATCGCTTCCAAAAACAGAAAACGGCCAAAGAGATCAGCTCTGTCAACTCGGATAGCGCCGAGGAACTTCATGAAACAGTGTCCAGCGCATACCTGCCGCTATCCACTGGCAGTGTGCTTGCTTACAAACCGAATGCTGCTTACCCAGATTTGGAGCAGATCGTGGTTTACTCCCCTGTTCTGTCGGCAGACAAGGAGTTTGGCACAAGCAATAAAGATGAAGTTCGGATGGTGTACTCTATTGCATCAGAGACAAACCCATCATATCCGACTATTGAGTTTGCAATTCGAGCAGCCAAAACGATTGGTAAATTGTACGGTTACGCCGAGACTGATTTCCTTGATATTCCATCAATTATCAAGAAGACCGGAATAGTCAATTTGCAGAAAATATCTGAGAAGTGCCGATTCAAAACGCCGATGAATATGAGGGCTACCACATCTATCTCTTGGCTTATGGGGTTCCTCCATCGAGAGACTGATCTGAACAATCTTCGTGATTTGTCAAAGATGTTTAAGTTCATTATCAACAATGGCCTTGTTTACCGAAACAGCATCAAGACATTTTACAGAGAAGGCGTAAAAGAGCATGATATTCCATTGATCAATTTGGCAGATTTCAATTCAGAGATTGATGACGCTGGCCTGATGGTGCCAAACGATTCCATCGAACCTGTTGCAGCATAATATTTTTTAAATAAATTGGCAGTCATGGGATTGCCATTTTATTTATTTTAGGTATAATTAATTTATCGATTGGGCAGCCAATTCACCAGTGAGGCTTATTTATGTTGGAAGTAATTCGCAATGCAGATGTTGAAGTTAAGTTGGACTTTTTGCAAGCCGCAGGTGCTTTCCAGTTAACTTTGATTATCGATGGTCGCTTTGTGCATCAGTTCCCTGTTGAAGCCAAGGAAAGTCAGATGTGCATGAGCACGGAGGCTTCCGTGATCCAGGCTCACTTTAATGGTGGCACTTACGTGTTTTTTGATGGGCAAATGGTTGACTATCGAGGCTCTGAGTATCGTGGGTTTGTTCACTCAGAAACAGGCGTAAGCGAGCTTTCAGACCGCATTGGCGTGAAGCGCTACAGTGATATCAAGGTTACTGGTGACAAATTCCATGAAGGTGTGAACGAGCGCTCACAGCAGTCTCGCCGCTCCATCTTCAATCGTTATCGAGGGTTTGGTTCAAATGGCATCTTCCTTGGTGGGGAGGCTGAATCTTTCCAAATGGAAGTAGAGAGCCTGGGAGAGGGTGGTGCCTTTGAAAACCGACTGATTTATCGCTGGTCTCCTTTCTCAGACAAGATCACTACCAGTCTCGAAGTGATGCGCTTGATCTGCTCTAATGGGATGGTCGCCAATGCACCGCTGGTCACCTATGCCGTGCCGCTTATCAACGACTGGGAGCGCAATCTTTCGATCACTGCAACGCAGCTGAAACCGCGCTTTAACAGCCTCCTGAACGACCGCTTTAAGGATATGCGCTCAACTCGGGCTAGTGTTCGCCAAGCGATGGATGCCAACTCACTCTTGCTTGCTCGGGCAGAAGACAAGAACATCGACCCCACAGAAGCCTCAAAGCTGAATTCGATGGCCTACCAAGTGAGTCCTGAATTGCATCTTCATAAATACTACAAGGAAGATCTGTTTGGAGACAAAAAAGCGGCTGAGTCATTTGGCAGCCACCTGACTCAGTTCGATGTGTATAACATCCTTACCGAAGCGAGCTCTCATTACGGCGAGCAAGAGGAAAGCGACCGAACAATTCAGCGCTTCCTCAACGCAATGGTGTTCGATAGCAACAACAAGAAGCAATCGCTGACCATTGAAATGCCTGAGTCGGCAGATAGTGATCACCGCCGCGCTTTCTTTGGCTCCAGCAAGTAATCATCATTCATAGGGGCCTATCGGCAAGAAGGCCCCTTTCAACGCAACGAGAGGTTGTTTTATGAGCCGAATTCGCCAGCTTTTTTTGGTGCCAGAATTGATGGGGGAGCTTGATAGCTCGATTGTCTGCCTTGCAGATAATGACGAGAATGAAGTGAGAAAAAATCTCTTTGTTACTCGCTGTATCGAGTACATCGCCTTTGCTTTTAATACCCCTATCGCAGTTGCATCTGACATGTTGGACGCAGAAGATGGAAAGAATGAGAGCCAGGGTGTTTGTGTTTACAACATCTTCTCGAAGGGCTTTGAGATTATCTATCCCTGTCTTTTTCAAGGTGCTGTCATGGTTACTGCATCCATCACCCCTCCCCTCAATGAGGGTGACGATTGGGATGATGAAGATGAATATTATGAGGATGTTGAGCCTGGCGATGAGTCTGCCGAAATTGAGGCTTATCTTGTCTTGAGCGAGAGCGCAATGCCAAAGTGGGTTCCGCGAGAAGCCAAGGAACACCTCGGCAACACCAACGAAGACTCACACCAGATCTTGCCTGCTCTGGTCTATATCAGCGGCAACACCGTGCACGATATCGTTTTGCTGGCAAACCGTATTTAAGGAGGTTTTATGAGCGTAAGGCTTGTTTTTGATGAAGTGCGTTCTGATGATGGACGCTCTCAGATCAATGTGTCCATTGAGCTCAATGAGCACTCCGAAGATGATGTTGCAACCAAGTGGGCAAGATTGGGTCTTCGCTATGCAACACAGATGATGGCTGAAAAGGAGCTTGAATTTGATGCGCAGCTTCCAGTCATTCCTGCGATCATCACTTTTGATGATAGCAATAATGACAACCGCGAGGGTCTTCCAATCTCCTTTGAGCTTAACACTGGTGACGCGATTAACTACATCGGTGGCCTGACCATTCCGACTGTGGTGCTAGCTCACGAAGTGTTTACCTGCCTGAATGAAAAGTATGAAATGACGGCAGAGAAGCCAGAAGAAGTGGTATCTACTGATAACATTCAGTAAGAAACAACACCTAAAAGCCTCGCTCATGCGAGGCTTTTCTTGATTTATTTATTTTTCATGATATTATCTCTGTAACGAATCGACAAATGGCGAGAATATAATGGAAAATAATATTTATTTACTTCGCGGCGATGAATCTCCTTATGATTGCGATGGCGAGGAAAGCTTACCCCCCAAGGATTGGGCTCACCGTGCTGCTCGTGGTGTGATAGCTAACCTTGAGGATCGTTCTGGAATTGGTAACATTTTGGACGATCTTGACCTGGATATAAAAGTTGAAGTAGTAGATGCCCTGGCTGAAATCATTCGGGATGCGCATCGAGAGTCCGGTAAAAAAGGAGAAATCAGTGCTGACTGCATCTCTGGTTTCGAGTTTATCTCAAAAAGAGAGAAGCGAGCCTCCCAGTATTTTGAACAGCTATTCCAGAACATCGACATTCCGAATGATGATTCGCTTACCGAGTCAGATGGCAAGGAGTCAGTAAAAGAAGGCGAACTGATACATTTCAGCAAGCGTTTTTACCTTGAGTCTGGTGAGCTGAATTATGACGAAAACCTCAAAGAGGATGAAGGAAACAGCGTTGTTTGCAGCCTAACAATGTCAGCAAACCTGAACACTGGTGAGGTTACTGCTATTGGCTTGAGCATTGATGGCAACGATGCTCCGGTCTCTGTGAATGGATTCCCTTGTGAGATCTCCGATATGAGATTTGCTGTAGGTGATTTCATTTTCTGATGAATCAGCAATTAGGGCCTGCTTGGCAGGCCCCTTTCTGTTTAAAGCGATAGTTCTGAGCTGATGCTTGGTCTCTTGTAAACATCTTCAATAGCCCTATCGATTGAGTCAGATAGCCTTTCTGTGTAAGACTCAAGTTCCGATGCGATATCATTTATAGATGAATATTCCACGCCAACTGTTTTGGATTTTACATTGTAATCAACAATGGATTTTCCATCTGACAGCACCACTCCATCTCGGCCTTTGATTAGTGCATCAAGAGAGATCATTCCATTTTTTCTGTGGAAGTGTGTGATTTCTGCCGGATTGTTATCAGTGATAAGAAAGTCAATGTTTTTAATATCATCCATGATAATACTGTGGTGAAGTTCAGCCAAGCTGATCTTGTACCTGCCAACAGAATCCATCCATATGTTTCCGGCAAGATCAATAAAATCAATATCGCTAATGTTGGATAAAATCTCATCAACAAGATTTTCGCGTTCTTCAAGCGCGAACTCTTTTCTTGCAATCAATTCTGAGTCGGTAAACTCCCTTGAGGACAAATCCTCCTGGGTTGGCGACTTAAGCTGTAGATCGTTAATGACAGCCTGGAAAGAAAGAGCATTAATCAATAGCTCGCTTGATGCCCCCTCGCTCAACAAGCTCGCTAGATTGTCCCATTGGGAGCTGGAAAAGTTTAAATTCATGATTATATCCTTTTTTGTTTGTTTTTTTATTGTATTTTAATGCTTATGAGGTTTTTTTTCAATGAAATATGAGATGTGTTGATATGTGGTTGTTATTACAGCAATGCAAGGCTGTTTATCTTGCCGATTGTCTAGGTGTCTGATATTATCAATAAAAAACAAGGGTGCATATGAACAATAACAACAAAGAGCAAGGGTTATTTCCCATGGTTAAAGGCAACATTGCAATCATGGCAGAAGATAAACTTATTAAAATTGCAAACATGCTATCCAATGCAAGACATAAAAAAGAAGTGTTTTCCATTTGTGAAATAACCTCTCTTTTTAACCTCTTGGATGTTTTTAGGGTCGAGGATAATGAACAGGATGGTTTTTATCTGATGTCTGGTAGACAGATTGGCTACAACAAGATTTATAGAGCCCTTCATTGTTCTGAGATTTATTTTTTTACTGATGAGAGCTACCAAGAGATAGTCGAATCAATAATTGATTACTTTGAGATTAGTGGCGATCTTGGAAGCAAGGTTTTTGGCAGCAGGAAGGATGAAATATTGGAGGAGTATATGCGAATTGCATATTCTAATCCCGAGCTAGGCGAAGGAGAAATAAGCAATCTTCTTGTTGGTATTGACGAACTGCTAGAAGAAGAATTAAAAAATAATCAAGTTGCATCAAAAAACAAAGAGGTTGATCTTAGTGCAAGAGACCTTATATTTTTGATTGTTTTATCCATTTTTACTGGTGGATTAATGGTCAAGTTAATAGACGCCATAAATAACAGCTCGGTTTTTGAGCGTATTTTCAGCTAATGAGATCTGGCTCAATTCTTTTGTTTATTTTTCTTGAAAATAAATATTATTGATATTATAATGGTGTCAATTATAACAATAGCCATAAGGAAGTAGTCTTATGAACAAAGGTAGAGCCAGTAAGCGCCATCATTTTCTTCGCATTAAGTCCAGGCGCATCAAGCAGAATTACTGCGGCATCCATGATCAGAACGGCGAGATCGATCCTGTTCGCCTCGGTCGCTCAGTCAACACCCCTGCATGCTGCTCTTGCGCCATGTGTAACCATCATCGCAAAGTCTTCGGCCCAGGTATGAACGAGACTCGTAAGCTTGATGCCGCGAAAAGCCAGCTTGAGGAAGTTGTTGTTTAAGATATTTATCTTAAAAATAAAGGTGGCTTTGCCACCTTTATTTAGTTAGAAAACTAAAAATTTAATTTAGGTGAAAAAATGAAACTTCAAGAGATTGAAAACATCAAGAAAGAAGTCTCCGCCGTTCTTATCGCTCATGCCGAAAAGCAAGGTATCAAAATTAGTGATGCTGATGATCGTAGGTTTTTCTTAAATGATGTTCTTGATGTGCTAACCCTGGCAGATTGCTTTGGTTTTGAGGCCAATAATGATCCTCATGATGCAGAGCTTGTCTCGATCTTAAGAAAATACCCTGCAAAAATAAGTATTGCTGCATGCGAGGAAATCCAAAGCAGGCAATAAAGAAGGCACCTTCGGTGCCTTTCGTTTTTGTGCTTATGGTCTTGAAATTCGGCTTTTTACTGCTTGATCAAGGGCTTCACAGCACTCTGGAATTCCACTCATTTCATTTTCGACCTCTCTCGCAACATCAAGAAATCTATTTTGTTCTGGTGTCGCATTTTTTCGGAGCACTTCAATAATATCCTCTTTAGAGGCTTGGTTCAGCAACAAATCGATTTCCATGCACAATGTCCTTTTTCATTTGGAATACTTCTTGGAACTCTTGATACCACCGTTCTTTGATTGAGTCAATCTGTTTTGACATTTTGCAATCAATTCCGTTGGCGTTAATCAATTCATCCACTGGCGCAAAAGTTTTGCTCAGTTGATTCAGATGTCTCAAATAAACCTGATTAACAGCAATCGCAGCACTATCAGCAGAAATACCTGACTTAATAGCCCAGACTGCTCCGGCCCTGGCTTGATAGTTGCACTTATTAAGGTCGCTACTGATCATCTTCAAGATTGTTCTAATTTGGAACCTGAAAGATGGCTCTGCAAAGCTGCTGTCGCCATGAAGCAATTGAGCAAGAGTTTTAAGGTGCGTTTTGAGCATAACCACATTACCAGACAGCTTACCAAACGACTCAGAACTCATTTCTCTGCGTCTTTCTTGCATGGCTGCCTCTACCTTTGGGGAGAAGAGCTGACGCTTGCTCAGGGCATTTGGCATCCTTCTGCCGAGGGATTCCCCCTTCTCTTTTGCTTCAATCGCTTTAAGCAGGATCTCCTCTCCCACCTTGTTTCTAGGCAGGCGCTTAAGATCTTCAATGAAAGAGGTATCAATGCCGTTACCAGCATCAAAATTTTTCTCACCTGCCTTTGGTGTCAGGTATGCAGCCATAATTCTTAGATCGCTATCAATGATCTCATGGCTCTTAAGACCAAGGCTTTCGCAGATCGATTCGCGATTCTTAGATATGAATGACTCCATCTCTTTTTTGTAGCTCATAACAACATTACCTTCATTATTATTCTTATATTTGTTATCATACCACATCGGTTTGCTTCATTTAAATGATAAATAAAATAAAAACGGAGAATATATGAAGAATCACAAAGAATATGAGCATCTACAGAAATCGAGGGAAGCCATTAAGGTAATCAATAAGCGCCTTTTCCCGATTACAGATCTTCCTCTTCTGGATAAGTTTCTGATCGACTGCATGTTGAAGAGAAGGCGCTTGTCTGAAACGTTCCCCGAGTGGTCTTCGGTAAACAGACTTCCATTGGGCATCATTGCCCTTTTGCTTTATGTATGTACCCTTTGCCTAAGTGCATCTTATAACAGCATTATTTTTATTGGCATAGTTTCTGTTCTCTTGATTATGGGGTATAGAGCCAAATGGTTAATGGACAGACTCCATGTTCTCGGAAACCACAAGGCAACAAAAAGAGCAATTCTTCTTGCTGCATCAGGGCTGTTATCAGTAAAGGGATTTAACCGAGACTATGATGAGGACTTTTTAAAGCCAGCCCTGGTCAATTACTTGAAAGGAGCAGAAACAGATGCTCTGAAATTCATTAATCTTTATGTTGAACTCGTCTATGCCCTAACGCCAACAGCAAAAGAAATCAAATACCTAAAAGAAGAGTTTGATGATTTAATACAAACAAGCCGATTGGTAGCGCAAAGCGAGACTGATAATTCTTCCCAATACTTCTCCAAAAAAGATGCAGTGGAATTTATAAACAAAGACCTTTCCATATCGATTAATGAAAAATTCGCCAAAGAAGATCAACAGATTGAGGATAGCCTAGCCATCCTGATTAATCGCTCTGAGCTTGAAGAGTCCGTATCTGATGAGGCAGAAGATGAGTCGGATGTTTTTGCTAGATTGCTGACAGACAAAGAATATTTTGATGAAAAATATAGCAACTTTAAAATCTCAGAAAAAAAACAACAAAAGGCACCAGGCGTCTTTGATAATGACGACATGAACAAGGCAATGATGGAGCTCATCAAAAAAGAGCAATCAGAGCAGAAAGAGCATAAAAAAACCAATAAAGAACATAGGGTTATCAGAACAAGCAAAGAGGAAAGAGAGGATGAGGAGTCATCATACAAAACTCCTCCGAAGGCAATCATCAAGGAAGAAAAAAATGAAGTCACCCAAGCTGCTATTGGTACTGGCACCGCAGCTGCTTCTGTCGCGATAGTGGCCGAACTACTTCCTGAAATCATTGACATTCTTCCGGCAGATCATCCAACAGCCCAAGCAATGGATGACGAAGAAAAAGCCAGGATTGCGGACATCATTGGCCTTGGGGATGAGATAATGGACGATAGCCCCCTGCCCCATCAAGCTACTGTTGATCATGAAAGTGAGATGAAGGAGCTGCTGCAAGGGTTGGAGGGAGATCTTCCTGATGATAGCGAGTTGCCAGGAGACATCTTCTCGTCAGCTCATCTTGATAGTGATGATTACCCAGATGATGATTATGACAAAGACCTTCATAATCAAGATGCATACCAAGATGAAGGGATCATCAAGTTCGACTTTGAAAACGTTGATCAAATCGAGTCAGACCTTTTCGCAAGCAACCTAAGAACAGCCATAGATGATGATGAGTAGAAAAGAGAAAGGCGGCCAATGGCCGCCTTTTTAGTGAACATCCAAGATGTTCTGCTCGGGACTATACCGAAGAGAAATCCCTCTTCTGTGAGTCATTTGTTTGGCTGTAAACAGCTCGTAGAGGGAATTCCACTCTACCTCATTGATTTCGCTTATCTCGACCTCATTCCTTGAACGCCATTCCCTAAACAATACGCCGCTGGGCGATGTATAAAGGACTCCGATCTCTTCACCCTTGCCATCCATAGGGTAATAGCTAATGTGCGTCACAATGCCTTTTGGAACGTAGAATTGATGCAGGCCATCGACAGACCACTCCTCGTGAAGTCTTTTGTCTACAAAGGAGAAGTAAGGAAGATTTTTCATCGAAACCCCAGGGAGAACAGCTATCTGGCTGGGATTATAACCATTTACAGATAAAGAGAAAGGAAGAACTGGATATGTTCGCGTAAGCGGATTTCAAAAACCCTGCTTCGCAGCAAGCAACCAGTTCCTCGTCCTTGCTTGCCTTGCTTTGCAAATTGCTAAAAAGGCCACCTGATGGTGGCCTTTTGACAAGCATGCGATTTATGACGGCACAATGGTTGCAATTGCTGCTTTTCGGATCTCCTGACAGCCGTTGAACACCTTCATAAGGAAGGATTCTTCTGTCTGGCTGACAAGAATGCCTACCAGGCGAATGCCATTCATCATAAACACACTTGTGCTCAGATTTTGGCTCATAATCGCGTCAAGAAGGGCCTCTCCTTGCTTGCACTCTGGCAGCATAGGATCAACCAGTGCAGACTCAACATCGAACGCACCAATGGGAACAATGGTAGAGATAGCGTGTCGATAGATGATTTGAGGCGCTTTCTTCGCCATGAGATCGGACAATACCAAGTATCCACTGGTCTGTGCAACCAGACGCCCTTTTAGGCAGATTCCATTTACGAGAAACACATCCACAGACTGCCCTGACTTAATCAGCGCCTCAATCATAAAAATCTTTTTATTGATCATATTTTGTACTCCGAAACCTTGGTTCTGGCAATGCCAGGACTCCTGACCATAGAGACTCAAACCAAAGAGTCTCCATAATGGAAAATTCGATTAATCCAAAGCAGAAAGAGTGGCGATAGCTCGCTTCATTACGGATTGGAACTGATCTTTTTCTGGCACTGACATCAGGAGCATTTCATCATCTTCACACAGAAGAACACCAGACAAGCGAATTCCATTCAGCATGAATGCATTGATGTTGTCACCAGTCTTTACAAGACCACTGAGCAGGCTCTCGCCAGTGCTTTGCTCTGCGCAATCAGCGGCAGAGTCAAATGCTTCTTTGCTGAATTGCCCTACAGGAACAATGGTGGCAATAGCATGTCGATAGATGGCTTGTTTTTTGCCATCACGAACAAGAATGAGAGTCGAAGCATCGGCTTTCTCAATGCAGCCAGACAGCCTTACGCCATTAACGAGAAACACGTTGGTTTCAACAGAAGATTTGATGAGCGCTTTTACCAGGCCGGATACTTTCATTGCATTACTCATAATTTTCACCCTATCTATTATTTTTTGCTAGTTGTTGTTGTGCTTTGATGGACTTAATTATAC
>Ga0075011_10000982_pt1 | contig 15242 bp, 11 predicted proteins | sample TARM_MetaG_T_14_FD_72354 | JGI IMG/M metagenome (GOLD analysis project Ga0075011, IMG submission 72354) | Freshwater microbial communities from Pennsylvania, USA, analyzing microbe dynamics in response to fracking - TARM_MetaG_T_14 | ecosystem: Environmental > Aquatic > Freshwater > River...
GTCCCACATCCAGCGAGAAGCCCTGATAGGGTTCCTGCTCCGTGGTGGTGGCATCGGCTTCGGCCAGCAGCTTGTCGATCTCGACATAACCACTCTCGTTGGCCTGTTCACGGGGTTTTACATCGCCCTCATGGGATTCCACCTCGGCGAAGGCATCCTCAAAATCGGAGAGTGCCAGCTCGTTGGGATCCAACGCGAGATCCTGTTCCACCGCCTCGGTCGGCGCCAGGCCCAGCTCCGCCAGCATCTCGTCGGCGCTGGTATCGGCGGCGCTCTGTTTCGCACTTTCCTGGTCAGCTTCAGCCTCGGCAAAAGCGCTCTCAAAGTCGCTCAAATCAAAAGCGGCAAGTTCTTCGTCACTGATGGGGGCTTCGGCATCCGGCTGGCCATCATCGTCGGCATCCAGATCCAGATCGGCGGTCAGGTCGGCATCCAGCTCGGCAAACAGCGCGGCCTGCAGCTCCTCTTCACTCATGACCTCATTGCCAGCCTTGGCGGGCGGGTTGAACTCGTTGGCGAGATCAAGATCCGGCTCAACATCGAGTGCAATGGCTTCATCGTCGGCCAGATCCAGGTCTGGCACCAGATCCGGATCACGACCGGCCGCTTTGGGCGCAGGTTCCGCCTCAAAACCGGCCAGCTCCATCTCGCCGTCATCGCTGAACACTATGTCAGCAGGGGCCGCCGGCTCTTCCACCGCCATGTAACCATCCGGGGTGTTGAGATCCGGCATGGGGCGAACCGGCTCATCATCGGTGATATCGGCGCTGAACAGATCATCAAACTCGCTGTGTTCCTGATCCATCACCATGGAGGTCGATTCGGAGAGGCTCTTCTCCTGCTCTTCCAGCTCGCGGCGGGCACGGGCACGCAGCCAGAGCGTCACCAGCGCCAACACCAGCAACACAGGCAGCAGTATGATCATGGCGAGGTTGAGCGGTGAGGAGAGCAAATCCATCAGCCAGTGCTGCTTGGGTTCAGGCGTCGCCGCAACCGGCGGAACAGGTTTGGTCTTGAGCTCGGCAATCTCTTTTTGCAGCGCTGTCTGCTCCAGCAACTGGGCCTTGAGGGTTTCCACCTCTTCGGTCAGGGATTGCAACCGCAGCTTGAGCCTGTGGTTCATCTCAGTGACCTGACCGAGCTGGGCATTGGCATCTTCCAGCGCCAGTGCCATTTCGGTAGAGGGCTGGCCGACCGGCTTGCCAAGATCGGCAGGCAGCGGTGCAGGGGCGCTGGTAGCGGGTGCCTGGCTTGGTACCGGCTCGGCAGCCTTGGCAACCTCTTTCACTTCGGTTGCAGGTTGAGGCGCAGCCACCTTGGGTGCCGGCGCAGGAATGGGCGCCGCTTTGGGTACGGGTGCCTTGGCGGGCGCGGCAGCAACCTTGGGCGCGGCCGGTTTGGCTGGCTGAGTTTGCTTGCTGGCCAGGTATTTCGGGCTCAGCCCTTTCCAGCTGGCGTTGTCGCTATTGAAACGCTGACGGGCCTGGGCATCGGTGATGACACTCGCTTCCGCGGCGGTAGGCAGCAGAATACGGGATCCCACCAGTATGTGGTTGATGTTGCCATCGGCGAAGCTGCGGGGATTTTTCTCGTAAATCGCCACCATGGTCTGGTAGACGCTGACGCGATTGGAGGGGCGATGTTTGCTCGCCAGGCTCCAGAGGGTATCAGTAGGACGGACAGGGCCATAACTGCCGGCATTGCTCGCGACCTGCCGCACAATCGGCTGGGCAGTGGGACGGCTGGGCTGGGACGTGGCGCGGGGAGCGGCGACAGGTTGTGCCAGCGGCTGGGAATTGACGGCAGGCGGAGCCGGTTCATCCGGGCCTTTGAGCTCAACAAAAAAAGGCTCCCGCGCCGGGTCTTCAGCCTGAGCGGTGCCCAGCAGACCCAATGCGAGTAGCATTGCCAATGTTATGCGGGAATGTCCCATATTCGTTCCTTCGTATGACGGCCCTATCACATTGAAAAATCTGGATAGTTACCCCAAAACAGTCGGTTCAATATAAATCAGGCTCAGGTTGCAAGCCAGCAGTCCGACACATTTAGCACCCAACTTGTTCCTGAGTGTAGGAAAAAACTTAATCAGTTGATATCACGAAAAATTCTCGGGGCCATAGAGTGCGGCCCCGGTCACATCCACACCGTACGCGGGTGGCAAGGGACAGGCCCGATGGAACTTGTCCTCCACCGGGCCGGCAGATCCGCAGATCAGAGGTAATCGCGCACCAGCAGTTCGGCAATCTGCACACTGTTGGTCGCGGCGCCCTTACGAACGTTATCGGCCACGATCCACATATTGATACCGCTGGGGTGAGAAATATCCTGACGGACACGGCCAACCAGCACCTCATCCTTGCCGGTGGCGTCACGCACCGGGGTCGGATAGTCCGTTTCGTCATCGAACAGGGTCACGCCCGGGGCGTTGCGCAGCAGCTCCTTGACCTGATCCGCATCGAGCGGTTGATGCAGCTCGACGTGCACCGCTTCGGCATGACCATAAAAGACGGGCACCCGCACGCAGGTGGGGTTCACGGCTATGCTCGCATCCCCCAGGATCTTCTGGGTTTCCCACACCATCTTCATCTCTTCACGGGTGTAGCCGTTGTCGGTGAAGCTGTCGATCTGCGGAATGAGATTGAAGGCGATCTGGTGCGGATAGATGGTCGGCTCCACCGGACGCCCGTTGAGCAGCTGCGCGGTCTGGCCGGCCAGCTCGCTTACCCCTTCCTTGCCAGAGCCGGAGACGGACTGGTAGGTCGCCACGTTGATGCGGGCGATCCCGACCTCGTCGTGCAAGGGCTTGAGCGCAACCAGCATCTGGATGGTGGAGCAGTTCGGGTTGGCGATGATGTTGCGATTGCGAAAATCCGCCAGCGCGCCCGGATTGACTTCCGGGATCACCAAGGGGATATCTTCGTCGTAACGGAAGCAGGAGGTGTTGTCGATGACGATGCAGCCGTGCTCGGCGGCGATCGGCGCCCATTTGGCAGAAACCTCGGCACCGGCGGAGAAGAGCGCAATCTGCACCTGACTCCAGTCAAACTCTTCCACATCCTTGATTTCAAGATTCTTGCCACAAAAGCGCACCGTATCACCGGCGCTGCGGCTGGATGCCAGCGGATAGAGGGTACCGACCGGGAAGGCGCGCTCCTCCAGAATTTCAATCATGGCCTGACCCACGGCGCCGCTGGCGCCCAATACCGCTACGTTGAATTGCTGACTCACTGATGTTCTCTCCTGTGGTATTGCAAATAGTGCCGGCAACGCACGCTAGCATCACCGTAGGCAGGCGAACCTGCCTGATAGAGGGCTCGGCATGACACCTAGCCAGAGACGGGCGGGGCCGGCGTCGAAGCCGCTTACCCCAGCCGTTTGGTTCTGTTGAATCTGGTTTAGCCGGGTTGGACGGTGAAACCGAGCCGGGCCAGGGTATCGCTGGCGAAGGGGCCGCTGACGTGCAAAGAGGATAGCTCGCGCCGCTCCGGATAGTGCTTGCGCTGTTCATCGAAACTGCCGGGCAGCTCAATCCGGTTGCGAAAACGGGCATCGTCGCGGCGCACATCATAAATAAGGTGCACCAGCTGTTTGATAAGCGCCTGATCCGCCGGTTGACCCGGAGTCAGTGCGCGCACCTCGGGGGCGGGCAGCAAGGATTGCAGATCCTGGCGCGCCGCGCGGCCCAACTGCTGACAGAGCGCCTGATAGAGCATCCAGGTGCCACGCGCCTTGCCCTCCAGGCTGTAGCCTGCGATGTGAGGGGTCGCAATCTCGGTATGGGGCACCAGGGCACGCAGGGGCTCTGGCTCCCCTTCCCACACATCCATCACCAGCCGCAGGGGCTCAAGCCCTTGCTGGCGAGCGAGCAGCGCCTGGTTGTCCCACACCTCGCCACGGGAGGCGTTGACGAGGATCTGCCCGGCAGGGCGCGCGGCGATCACCTGCTCATCCAGCAGGTGGAAAGTAGCATCCGGCCCCTCGCGGGTGATGGGCACATGGAAACTGACGATGTCGGCACCGAGTGCCGTCTGGTAGTCGACAAACGCCCCCGCCTGCGCGGCGGCCCGGGCGCGCGGCGGATCGCAGCGCAGCACCCGCATGCCGAGGGCCTCGGCCTTGAGCGCCACGCATTCACCGGTATTGCCCGCCCCTATGACGGCGAGGCTCATCTCGCGCAATTTGAGCTCATGACGCTCGGCCAGCACCAGCAGGGCGGAGAGCACATAATCGCCGACCGAATACTTGTTGCAGCCGGGCGCGCTGAAGAAGGGGATGTTGCGCGCCGCCAGCAGCGCCTTGTCGACATGATCGGTACCTATGGTGGCGGTGCCGACGAACCTGAGCCGCGGGCTGGTGGCGAGGAGCTCGGCATCGACCCGGGTCACGGAGCGCACCAGCAGCACGTCGGCATCTTGCAGATCCGCCGCCTGCATCTGCCGGCCTGGCAAGGGGATCACCTCGCCAAATTCGGCAAACAGCTCAAGGGCGTGGGGCATATTTTCATCAACGACGATCTTCATCGGGCTCTCTCACTTCGCAACCGGCCACAGGCGCGCCATTCTAGCCCAAACCAGCAGAACTTTCAGATGCTTATTCGCCCATGACTTTTCACCACAATCACACCACAGTGCCTGGGTAAACCGCCAAGATGCGAAGATGATGATGACCCCACGCCCGTATTGCCATGTCGGCCCGGGTGACACTCATTTGTAAGCCCATGTTACAGCCAGACCAGCGCGACTTGACCGACCCGCCGAGGCTGGCACAATGACGCCTCTTTTTTCCTGCCCGTTTAACGCGCACCTGTTACGAGCCTTGTTATGCCGACTCATGCCTCTTCGTTGCCGCGCCGTCAGGTGCTGGGTTTCAGCGCCGCCCTGATCCTGCCGCTGCTGTTGCTGCTCTGCCTGCCCTGGCAACCCTTTATGAGCAACGCCCTGCAATCGGGCTGGTTGTGGTGGCCCTACGCCCTCACCCGCATGGTGGATGTGCCCGGCATTGCCATCAGCATTGCCGCCCTCTTGCTGCTGACCCGACACAAGCTGACGCTGAGCCTGCCCGCCATGCTGGCACTGGTCTGCGCCCTGTTTGCCATGCTCGCTGGCGACTGGGCCATCAAAAGTATCATCAAGCACCTGACCCAGGAGCCGCGCCCTTATTTGCTCTGGCTAGAGGGCCAGAGTCTGATCCCCGCCATCCAGCAGTTCTACTCAGGCAGTGTCGAGGTACGCAGCGAACAGGTGCATGCGGCGAGCCTCTTGCTGGCCCTGCCCGAATGGCTCACGGACCACTGGCAGGCAGAAGTGAACTACGCCTTTCCCTCCGGCCACAGTATCGCCGCCATGAGTCTCGCCCAGTTCTTCGGCCTGATCTGGCTGGCCCGCGCCCCTTCAGGGGTCTGGCTGCTGCCACTGTGGGCACTGGGCATAGGCCTGTCGCGCATGCTGATCGGCATGCACTGGCCGATGGACGTGCTGGCGAGCGCCCTGCTCGGCAGCCTGACCGCCCTGTTTGCCGCCCGCTGGTGGCTGCGCCGCTACTGACGTCTGTGACCATGCCAACAAAAACGGGCACCTTCTGGTGCCCGTTTTTGTTGGTGCGATAACGTCACATACCGATAGCCATGCTCAGTTGCTGGCACTCTGCCCCTGCCAGCCCTCGGGATACTTGTAACCCACGAAGCGCTTGGCGGCATAGGCCTTGAACTCGGGGGAGTTGTAAGCAGCCGCCACGTCCTTGGCGAATGGCTGATCGGCATCGGTGCTTTTCACTACTACCCAGTTGATGAAGTTGTAGCTGCGCTCGAGGAACAGACCCTCGCTGAACGCAATGCCGCTGGAGGCGGCGAAGTTGCCGTTGATGACGGAGAAGTCCACGTCCTCCCGCGAACGCGGCAGTTGCGCAGCTTCCAGCTGGATCAGCTTGATATTGTGCGGATTTTTCGCCACATCAAACTCGCTTGCCTTGAGCGGGTTGATCCCCTCCTTGAGGGTGAGCCAACCCAGATCCTGCAGCATCAGCAGAGCACGCGCCTGATTGGTCGGGTCGTTGGGGATGGCGACCGTGCTCCCCTCTTTCAACGCCTTCAGCTCGCCCAGCTTGCCGGCGTAGAGACCCATGGGACCGGTCGGCACCTGGGTGATGGGAGCCAGTGACAGGCCCCTGTCTTTTGAAAAACTCTCCAGATAGGGTTTGTGCTGGAAGCAGTTCACATCGAGCGAGCCATCGGCCAGGGCGATATTGGGGGTCACGTAATCGGTGAACTCCACCAGTTTGACCTTGTAGCCCTTGGCCTCCAGCTGCGGCTTGATGGAGTCGGTCACCATGTCGGCAAAATCCCCCACTGTCGTGCCAATCACTATCTCTTTTTTGACCGGATCGGCGGCAAGAACGGAAAACGGCAGGCTGCTGGCCAGCAGTGCCAGCGCTGAGAGGGTAAAAAAGGAACGACGCTGCATAAGGGACTCCCTGTCAAAATAATCATCAAAAGGTGGCAGGATGACGGCGACGACCACAATGGGCTTCTCGCCATAACCATCTAGCCATCCAAACGGCTAATGCATGCAACCATAACAGAGCGTCTTCCCGTCGCCAAGCGACAAAAAAGGGCAAGCTTAACCAGGCAACAGCCAAACCCACACTTCATGCATTGCTGGCCTTGATGCAGAAAATCTTTGATAAACCACACAGTATTGCTTTTGCCCCCTCCCCGAACCGGCCTCAACTGGCTTATTGTGATCATCAGTCGGGTCTGGGTGGCCAGAGCCCTTTGTCAGGCTCACCTTGCTGAAGAAGGCGCTCACTGGAAGCGTCGTTCAGGGGCGGTAGCGTCTATCTTGGCAACAGAGCCCTGATAGCTCGCATAGCAGGAGATAGTCTTATTCAATCCGTCGAGGAGTTGCCGTGATCGATCACGTTGAAATCAAGACAGTGCATTTTGACGACTGCAAGCGCTTCTACCAAACCGTACTCCATCCACTGCATGTGGAACTCAAGTGGGCAGATGACGCTGCTGCCGGTTTTGGCCTGAACGGCCGTGACAAGGTGAACTTTTTGATCGAAAGGGGCGAGCGACATACACACTGCCATCTTGCCTTCAGCGCCACGACTCAGGCACAAGTCGATGCTTTTCACCTGGCGGGTATCCAGGCAGGCTTTCGCTGCAACGGACAACCAGGCTTTCGTGCTCACTATGCTCCTGATTATTACGCCGCATTCTTGCTTGATCCTGATGGGAACAATGTAGAGGCAGTGGCATATATTAAATGATGATAGGTTTTAAAAATCATTTACGCTCACAGCGCTAAGTTGACAAGTTAAGTTAAATGACAGGAGGTCATTTGAAGGATAAAGAGAAAATAGCTGTTTTTATCGATGCCGATAATGCGCCAGCCAGCAAGATTGACAAGGTTTTGTCAGAGTTAGCACGCTATGGCGTCGTCAATATTCGCAAGGCATATGGTAACTGGAAGAATCCAACCCTGAAATCATGGGAGGAAATATTACATGAGTTTGCCATCCAGCCCGTGCAGCAATTTGATTTAACCAAAGGTAAAAATGCAACTGACATGGCCTTAGTTATTGACGTGATGGATGTACTCTATACCAAGGATGTAGACGTCATCTGTCTCGTCTCTTCAGATTGCGACTTTACCCCTCTTGTCACTCGCTGTTTGGCAGATGGGAAGTTTGTGATCGGATTTGGTGAACGTAAAGCCTCAATGCCATTCGTCAATAGCTGTTCCCGCTTTCTCTATCTGGATGCAGAGATTCAGGACATTCAAGAGGAACAACCGATTGCAAAACAAACAAAGAACCTAAAGAGTGATACCCGCCTCATCAATCTTCTTAGGCAGGCTATTGAAGCTGTAGAGGAAGGTGGTGGTTGGGCAAGATTAAGTCCTATCGGCAGTCATATATCTAATCATGCGTCATTCGACCAACGGAACTATGGATTTAAAAAACTCAGCGACTTGTTTATGGCTATTGATCTATTCGAAATGAAGAAGACTGACAATTCAGTATTATGGGTGAGAGATAAAAAAAGAGCCGCTCAACAGAGCAAAACGAAATAAAAGGTAACAACTTTACCCCCCCCTTACCAACCAATAAAAAATACTGAAGGTTCGCAGTGACCAAGACAGAAACAGAGTCACCTATAACTGACAAAAACCACATAAATTATAGCGTAAAGTTAGAAATCATTTTCTTGGCAAGAAAAATTAATTCATAGTTCACGTGCCCCTCATCGAGGTCTGATCACTCGATTATTTGGCCTAAATGGGCCGAGATCATAACCTTACTAGTTCAGATTATGCAAAACGTCATAATTGTATGGCTGTTACTTAATTTACAATTTGAATTACTTTATTTTTGACTGATGCTGGCATTGCCGGTAGTTTTATAAGCCTCATCGACAGGGTGCCGTGACTCATATTTTATACGCCACCATGTCAATAGCGAACAACATGGAAGGCACGCTAAATCACGAGCAGGGAGCAAGACCACACCCTATTCAAGGAGTATTCATGAGCCCCAAACAACAGCTGATCGCCAAAGGTATCTTTATCGCTTCGACACTTTTTTCTTTGGCCATGGTAGCGTTTGTTGCATGGTCCGTCGTCACGGTCAGCCCGCTGCACCCGGCCGGAGCAGCCCCGTCACAGGGGGTCAGCATCGGCCTCGCACTGGCCATTGGGTTGTTTATCATGGCATTCAACTATGTAGCTTATCGCGGGCTCACAGAGCCGGTGAAGGGCTTCAAGGTCGTCTTCTGGTGCTTTATTGCGCTGCATCTGTTCGCCTTGCCGATCGGTACCGCCATCGCGCTGACCCTCATCTATCTGTGGAACCAGTCCCATTCAACTGTTATCCGTCCACTGGGCGCCACACACTAATCTGACCCAAGGATCCATCATGCTGACCGCCTCTACCACAGGCCTGCTGGTCGTCGATATTCAGGGCAAGCTGGCACGGCTCGTCGAGGAGAGCTCTGCCCTGATTGCCAATAGCGCACGGCTGGTACAGGGGGCCCAGGCGCTGGGTTTGCCGGTTGTCTGGCTGGAACAGAATCCGGACAAGCTGGGGCCAACGGTGCCCGAGTTGCAGCCGCTGCAGAGCGGTGCCCCCGTGCTGACCAAATTCAGCTTCGGCGCGCTGGGGGAGCCGGCAGTGGCAGCCGCCCTCGCCCGGACCGGCAGACGCCATTGGCTGGTGTGCGGCATAGAGGCTCATATCTGCGTCTACCAGACTGTGCTGGGGCTGCTCGGCAGCGGCGCCGATGTCTCCCTGGTGGTGGATGCGGTGTCGTCCCGCAGCGCCGCCAACCGCGACTTGGCCATCGCTCAGCTGGCCACCCGCGGCGCGCGGCTCACCTCGGTGGAAATGTGCCTCTATGAGCTGATGGGGGATTGCCGTCATCCGGCGTTTCGCCCGATCCTGGCCTTGATCAAATAGCGGCTGACCACTCTCGGTCAGCACCTCACACAAACGCGGCGCCACTGGCGCCGTTTTTATTGTCACTTGGGCACAAAACCCGCTGTCGGTATGGCTGGCTTGCCTGCCACATAACGCCAGCTTGGGGATGAGCCATATCAGATCAGGGCCTACTCAAAGCGGCAGCCTCGGCACGACTGCAGCCAGGGTGAATGATTGGTTAATAACATCTTGATCTATAAAGGCAAATATCAACAGCCATCAACTGAGAAAAATTCTCAATACAGCACATAAAGGGATTCGCAGGAACCCCCATATGGTTTGAAACAGATTTGTGATGGGATTTTTTTGAGCCTTATCCCAGAACTGAAATGAGCGCTTTTTGGCTCTGTTTTTCCCGTGTATAGATGCCAGTCGCACCCAGGACGGTGCGATATAAGATGGAGTTTATTAATGAGAAAAACATCGTTGGCGTTGGCAATCTCGGCCCTAATCTCGGCCCTGCCTATCGCTTCAGTTCAGGCCAATGAGAGTTGCACCCCACTCACCGGCAAAGAGGCCGGACTCGATACCGGCCGCAGCAGCGCAGCGCGCTGTCTGCCCGGCATCAATCCCCTGCAAGACCAGCAGTGGCACCTGCTCAACAGCGGCCAGAATGCCTTCAGCACCCGCGGCGGCGTGGCGGGCAATGACCTCAACCTCTGGTGGGCACACCGCACCGAAGTATTGGGTCAGGGCATCAACGTGGCCGTGGTGGACGATGGCCTGGCCATAGCGCACCCGGATCTGGCCGACAATGTGCGCCCAGGTTCACGTAACGTAGTGACCGGCAGCGACGATCCGACTCCGACCGATCCGGACAGTGCCCACGGCACTTCGGTATCCGGCATCATAGCCGCGGTGGACAACAGCATAGGCACCCTGGGGGTAGCCCCTCGCGCCCAGTTGCAGGGCTTCAACCTGCTCGATGACAACAGCCAGCAGCTGCAAAAAGATTGGCTCTACGCCCTTGGCGGCAACGCCATCACCGCAGACAACCGGGTCTTCAACCAGAGTTACGGCATGAGCCTGGTCGATCCAGAAGGGAGCAACGGGCTGGATCAGGTACAGCTCGATCGCCTGTTCGAACAGCGGACCCAGCAGGCGCAAGGCGCGGCCTATATCAAAGCGGCGGGCAACGGCTTCAGCCGGATTGCTGCCGGCAACTATGTGCTCAACCGCACCGGCAACCTGCCCAAGCTGCCGTTCGAGAACAGCAACATAGACCCCTCCAACAGCAACTTCTGGAACCTGGTGGTGAGCGCCATCAACGCGAACGGGGTGCGTTCTTCCTACTCCAGCGTCGGCAGCAACGTCTTCCTGAGCGCCCCCGGCGGGGAATACGGCACGGATGCGCCAGCCATGGTGACCACGGATCTGCCCGGCTGCGACATGGGTTACAACCGGGTGGACGATCCCAACACCAACCGGCTGCACAACAACCCGCAACTTGATGCCAGCTGCGACTACAACGGCGTGATGAACGGCACCTCCTCGGCGACTCCGAACACCACAGGCGCCATGGCGCTGCTGATGTCCGCCTACCCGGACTTGTCGGTGCGGGATCTGCGCGATCTGCTGGCCCGCAACGCCACCCGGCTCGACGCCAATCAGGGGCCTGTGCAGATAAGCTACACGGCCGCCAACGGCCAGCGCCGCCAGGTGACGGGTCTGGAGGGATGGGAGCGCAACGCGGCCGGCCTCTGGTACAGCCCGACCTATGGTTTCGGCCTGGTGGATGTGAACAAGACCCTGGCCAGCGCCGCCAGCCATGATCCGCTGCCGCCACTGGTACAGTTGCCCTGGCAAAAGGTAACGGTACGGGATCGCGCCGTCGGCGCCATCCCGGATGTGGGCAGCAGCCCGACCCGCTCCAGCACGCAGGTCGATCAGCCATTGACGGTCGAGGCCGTGCAGGTGATGGTGAGCCTGGATCACCAGCGGCTGCCCGACCTGCTGATCGAACTGGTCTCGCCATCCGGTACCCGCAGCGTGTTGCTCAACCCCAACAACAGCCTGGTGGGACAATCCCTCGACCGGCAGCAGCTGGGCTATGTGCGCACCAAGGGGCTGCGTGACATGCGCATGCTCTCCCACAAGTTCTACGGCGAACCGGCTCAGGGCGAGTGGCGCCTGGAGGTGACCGACGTGGCCAATGGCAGCCGCCAGGTCTCGCTGCTCGATCGCAGAACCAACACCCGCAGCACCCTGACCGAGCGCAACAACAGCCAGCCGGGTCAACTGCTCGACTGGTCCCTGCGGGTACTCGGTCACGACGCAGCCCGTTCCTGATCACAGAGGAGTCATAACATGAAACACAGCTTACTCAGCCTTGCCCTGGCAAGCCTGCTGGCCTCGGTCTGCGTACACGCAACGGCCGACGAATCGGTGGTGATCGATGGCCAGCAGTACAACACCATAGAGGTGAATGGCAAGACCTACCTGACGCCGGATAACGGCAGCAAGAAGCGGGTCGCCCGCAGCCTGGATGGCAAGGTGCCACAACAGCCCCTGCGCAGCGGCGACGTCCTGCTGCAAGGGGTCGCCAGCCCTGAGCTGACCGTCAGCGGTACCCTGCTGGTGGAGGCCGATGACAATCAGGCCAAGACGCTGGCGGGTCGCCACGGTCTGCAGTTCAAGCAGAGCAGCGGCGGCATCGCCCTGCTGGAAGCCAAACCCGGCACGGATCTGAACGCCATCGCCACCCAGCTCAAGCAGCAAGGGGTCAGGGTGCAGATCGAACTGGCCGGAGCACTGAAACAGCCAAAGTGAGCAAGCCCTTGCGCTGACAAGCGCGAGGTATCTTGCACACGCAGAGGGGGGCCGCTGGCCCCTCTCTTCTTGCCCGAGCGCCTGTGCCCTGCACCATGCGCCCTGCACCTCGCGGCAAATCGCAACCCAAGCCGGACCGCCCTGTTGCCACCATCCTCAATGGTGGGCCATCCAGCCTCCCCTTTCCCCTCCCTGCCGCGCAGCCGGTGATGCGACCCCTGTCACAACTTGGCACCCTTGCTCCCAACTGCACATTTCTCGCTCCGCCAAGGCAAGGCGCAGCCAGCCCGACTTGCTAACCTGCCTGCGGCTCCGGCCATGGCTGCCCCCTTGCACATGCACCCTGGCCCACCCTGAGCCGTCATCGATATCCATGGGAACCCGCCATCAGAGCGGCCGCCCGGCCCGATCACTTGCCGGTGTCGATATCGCACTTTCCTTTTTATTCAGACAGTTACGAGGAAGTCTTCATGCCTATCACGACAAAAATGAAAGCGGTTTCACTCGGTGTCAGCCTGGCCCTCGCCGGGCTGCTGGTTGGCTGCAACCAGAACGACTCGGATCCCCTGGTAAAAGACGATGCCTACTACCGCGGTCAGGCCGAAGCCATGGTGGCCAAGCTCACCCTGGACGAGAAACTGAGCCTGCTCTCCGGCCCAGGGTATGGCAGCGCCAACGGCGCCATCAACGTCAAGCAGGATGTCGCCGGGGTAGCGGGCTACATCAACGGGGTGGCACGCAGTGCCGACGGTATCGACATTCCAGCCCTGAAACTGGCCGATGGTCCAGCGGGCCTGCGGATCAGCGCCAACCGCGACGGCGACAGTGCCACCTATTACGCCACCGCCTGGCCCATCGGCTCCCTGCTGGCCTCCAGCTGGGACGTCAACCTGGTCAAGTCCGTCGGGGAAGCCATGGGGGACGAGGTGCGCCAGTACGGGGTCGACATCCTGCTGGCCCCCGGCATGAACATCCAGCGCAACCCGCTCAATGGCCGCAACTTCGAGTACTACTCGGAAGACCCGCTGCTCACTGGCAAGATAGGCGCCGCCATGGTCAACGGGGTGGAGAGCAAGGGGGTAGGCACCACCATCAAGCACTACTTTGGCAACAACTCGGAGACCAACCGGAATCAGATCAACGACATCGGCGAGCCGAGAACCTTCCGTGAAATTTATCTGCGCGGCTTCCAGATTGCGGTAAACGAGGCCCAGCCATGGGCAGTCATGACCTCCTACAACAAGTTCAACGGCACTTATGTCAACGAGCGCAAGGATGCCATAACCGATGTGCTGCGCGGTGAGTGGCAATTCGACGGCCTGGTGATGTCAGACTGGTTCGCAGGGGACGTAGCCAACAACGCCTACAAGCAGGTGCTGGCGGGGCAAGATTTGATTGAACCCGGCAACGTCAAGGAGCAGTTGCAGCAATCCATCGAGCAGGGCGATCTGAACGAGGCCAAAGTGACCGAGGCCGCCATCCATATCCTGACCCAGGCGATGAAGAGCCCCTCCTACAATCAGCTGGCCGTCAGCAACAGTCCGGATCTGACCGCCCATGCCAAACTGGCTCGCCAGGCCGGTGCCGAAAGCATGGTGCTGCTGCGCAACGAAGCCGCCGCCCTGCCCATCGCGGCGACCAGCAAGGTGGCCAGCTTTGGCATCAACCAGATCAACACCTACAAGGGGGGTACCGGCAGCGGGGACGTGAACGCCGCCAGCACCACCACCATAGCCCGGGGGCTGGCCAGCCGTTTCCCGGTCAACGACACGCTGCAAACTTACTACGGCGATTTTTATGAGGCCAACAAGGTCTATCACGAGGGGCAATTCGGCGCCAAGGGCTACTACACCTGCGATGAGGCCACCGTCAGCCCCGAACTCGCCAATTTGATCACTACGGCTGCCGGTGAGCAGGATGTGGCGGTCATCAGCATAGGCCGTCAGGCCGGTGAAGGGGCGGATCGCACCGACAGCAAAGGCGACTACCTGCTCGGCGATGACGAGACCGCCCTTATCGATGCGGTGAGCACCGCCTTCCACGCCGAGGGCAAAAAGGTGGTGGTAGTGCTCAACGTCAACGGCGTCATCGACACAGCCCAGTGGGGCCACAAGGTGGACGCCATACTGCTGGCCTACATGGCCGGTCAGGAAACCGGCCATGCGGTGGCCGACGTGCTGTCGGGGGCGGTCAACCCCAGTGGCAAGCTGGCCCAGAGCTTCCCGTTAAGCTACGCCAGCGTGCCCTCCGCCGGCACCTTCCCGGGTGAAGATACCGACGGTGACGGCGAGCCGGACGATCTCTACTACAACGAGGGGATCTATGTGGGCTACCGCTACTACAGCACCTTCGACAAGGCGGTTTCCTACCCGTTTGGCTTTGGCCTCTCCTACACCAGCTTCGGCTACACCACCCCCGTGATCGCCAGCAATACCCTGGCCGAGGGCGCAGCCGGCAGACTGGTGCTGACGGCAACCATCACCAACACGGGCGCCGTTGCGGGCAAGGAGGCGGCCCAGGTCTATGTCACCGCCCCCGAGGTCAAACTGCAAAAACCGACCATAGAGCTCAAGGCCTTTGCCAAGACCAAACAGCTGGCACCGGGCGCCGCCGAGCAACTGAGCTTCACCATTCCGGCCAGCATACTCGCCAGCTTCGATGAGGCCAGCAACCAGTGGATAGTGGAACCGGGCAGTTACAGCGCCTACATCAGCCCCTCTTCGGATGTCTCCGCCACCACGCCGGTCACCTTCACGGTGAGCAAGGAGATAGTGGTGAGCAGCACGACGCCGGGCACTCTGGCCCTGCCGGAAGGCGTGGACCCTGCCACAGTGACCACTGTCACCAAATAAGCCGGCGACAGTGACAGCATAAAATAATGGGAGCGGCGTGTTAGGGAAGGTGCGAACAAGTCCCTGATATGAGATCATGTTTGTCATCTGGAGCCATGGAACAGGGTTCATCATGAGTCATCAACTTACCTTCGCCGACAGTGA
>Ga0075011_10000983_pt1 | contig 15224 bp, 17 predicted proteins | sample TARM_MetaG_T_14_FD_72354 | JGI IMG/M metagenome (GOLD analysis project Ga0075011, IMG submission 72354) | Freshwater microbial communities from Pennsylvania, USA, analyzing microbe dynamics in response to fracking - TARM_MetaG_T_14 | ecosystem: Environmental > Aquatic > Freshwater > River...
GTTTTAACGGTGTATATGAATGAATATTAAATTTAATATCTGATTCGCTTTATTCAAAAGCTTTCGTATTAATTTTTAGTTTTAAATTTATACCAATAAAATAATTGCGGAGGTTTATGAATGAACGGTACAGTAAAATGGTTTAATGATGAAAAAGGATTTGGATTTATCACTGGTGAAGACGGGAAAGATGTATTTGCTCACTTTTCTGAAATCAAAAAAGATGGATTTAAAAAATTAACTGAAGGAGAACAAGTAACTTTTGATATTACTCAAGGTGCTAAAGGTCCTCAAGCTTCTAACATAAAATCAATTTAATTTTAAAAAGCCTAGTTAATGCTAGGCTTTTCTTTTATTATTTTTTTGTTAAATATCCTTAGTTTTCATCAATATCAAACATTTATAGCCATAACAGTAAGGATAATAAAACTATCATTTTAATTTTTGTTTTGTATAATATTCTTTTAAATTTAGAAAAATTGAAATAAGTGAGATAATTAAGAATCCCTTATGAACAATTATATCAACAATCCTAGCATTAAAATTTATTCCAGTTAGCTCTAAAAGTAAAAAATGCATATAAGAGTATGAAATATCCTTATATCCTAACTTTTCTCGAATACTCCAATGCCAATCTGTTAAAAAACAATAAGCAAAGCCATAAAAGTATCCTAAGACTATCCAAGAAAACCAAGTAATTAGAATTAAATAAAAGTGATAAACTCTAGTTTTTTTAAAAATCCAAGCAAACATATTAAATAGGATTAAAACAGAGTGAAAAATTAAAAAAAACCAATTTAGCATATGTAAAATTATTTCAATCATAATTTTATCACTTCCTATTCTTTTTTATTTAAATCCCAGTCATAATCTAACCAATAAACCTTAAAATCATTTAAATTTTCATAGCTATATTCTTCTACAAATTCTATAACTGATGGAAAATCTTTAGCATACCATTTAAATATAGGTGAAAGATATACCCTTTTAGAATTTCTTTCAATTAACATACCATTAGAACTACTTAAGAATAATTTAACTTGCTCTATTAATTGTGAATTTAATTTTGTACCTGTATAAGCTTCAGAACGAAGTATTGGACAGCCTTTCGCTGCACATACGAGAGCCATATGAATACGAGCTTCATTATATTCTTTTCGGATAATATCATGTTCTAAATTATCTAAACTTATTTTTTCTCCAAATAAATATATAAATTTTTGTTTCCATGGACCTCTAAAAAAAGTTCCAATATCTTTAATCGATTTAACAGGATAGTGATTAATAATTAATTGTAAGGTAGAAGCATTATAAAGATTAATTAAATAGGCTAATCTTTCTTCTTCTGACCAGTTATGGAAATCATCTTTTTCTATATCAGATAATTTTAATAAATAATTATCAAGTTTAATCCTATTTTCTTTTAGATTAATATAGTCAACTTGACCTTCTAAGACATATGTTTTAAGGATTATATCGAAATTGTCATGTAAATTATTGATATTAGCAAAACTTGTATTAAATAATAAAACTAAAAAATACATCATAAATGATACTCTACTCGTCAACATAATAACTTCTCCTTTTTTTATTAAATTTGTTTTTATAAATTTTTTATTTGAATTAAAAAAATATATTTTTAATTTTTATGATAAATATAAACTGTTTATTAATTTTATACTAATTATACTACACTTCTAACTTAATGCCATATAAATTTTACACTGAAAAATAAAAAAGTCGAATTTCTCCGACTTCTACCTTTACTTATATCTCTTCTGTAATTCAATAAGAATATCTTCTACCTTCAAACCTCTTTCTACCATTAATACCATTGTATGATACATAAGGTCTGATATTTCATATTGTAGTTCTGTTAAATCTGTATTTTTAGCAGCAATAATTACTTCTGCACTTTCTTCTCCTACTTTTTTTAGTATCTTATCTATTCCCTTTTCAAATAAATATGTAGTATAAGAACCCTCAAGTGGCTTAGCCTTTCTTTCTTTGATTAAGTCAAATAAGGCTGGAACGCTAAAATCTTTCTTTTCTTCTTCTATCATATTATTAAAAAAACAAGATTTTTTACCTGTATGACAAGCAACTCCTACTTGCTCAACCTCTGCCAAAATAGTATCTCCATCGCAGTCATAAGACATCTTTTTAATATATTGCTTATGTCCACTAGTAGCACCCTTATTCCATAGCTCCTGTCTACTTCTACTATAAAACCAAGTTTCCTTAGTTTCCATAGTTTTTTTCAAACTTTCTTCATTCATATATGCCATCATCAAAACTTCTTTTGTATAATAATCCTGAACAATTACAGGGACTAAACCCTTTTCATCAAATTTTATATTATCAATCATTTTCTCTCCTTTTTTATCGCTTTTTCATCTAGTGTCAATCTCGTGTTTAATTCCAGAAGTCTTTTCCAATTCCTAAATACTAATTACTAATTCCTCATTGCCCCTTTAAAGTCTCATTTCAATTCCACTTTCAGCTAACTTTTTCTTTAGTTCTGGAATCTCCACTTGTCCATAATGAAATATACTTGCTGCCAAACCAGCATCGACTCCTTCTACCTTAAATACATCTATAAAATCCTCTATACATCCTGCTCCACCACTGGCAATTATAGGGATACTTACCACTTTAGAAATAGCTTCTAATAATTCTATATCAAAACCTTCTTTAACTCCGTCTGTATCCATGGAATTTATAACTAATTCACCAGCTCCAAGCTCTTCTCCTCTTTTAGCCCATTCAATAGCGTCCAGTCCTGTATTTTCACGTCCACCCTTTACAAATACTCTAAACTGACCATCTACCCTTTTTACATCAATAGAAAGCACTACACATTGATTCCCAAATTTTTTAGAGGCTTCTCTAATAAGTTCTGGATTTTTAACAGCACTGGAATTTATACTTACCTTATCAGCTCCAGCCTTTAGTACTCTGCTAAAATCCTCAACAGTACTAATTCCACCACCAACTGTTAGAGGAATAAATACTTCAGTGGCAACCCTTTCTACTACATCAGTAAATAATTTTCTACCCTCTGCACTAGCTGTAATATCATAAAAAACTAGCTCATCTGCACCTAATTCATTATATTTCTTAGCAAGTACAACAGGTTCGCTAATCTCTTTTATATTTTCAAATTTTAGTCCCTTAACTACTATGCCATCACGAACATCAAAGCAAGGAATAATTCTCTTGCTAATCATTACTATCACCTGCCATTTTAATAACTTCTTCCAAATCCAAAGCTCCAGCATAGATAGCCTTTCCAACAATAGCACCATACACGCCTATCTTTAATAGTTCTTCTATATCGTATTTACGGCTCACGCCACCACTGGCAATTATATCTATATTAAATTTGTTAAGGTCTTTATATAGTTCTAAGTTTGTACCACCCATCATTCCATCTTTACTAATATCAGTAAAAATCAAAGTTTTTAAACCTAAATCTTCTAAATCCTTAACAAAATTAATTGCATTTACACCACTGTCTTCTAACCAACCTCTAGTGGCAACACGTCCATTTTTCGCATCAACACTTACTGCAATATGTTCACCATATTTATCTATCATTGCCTTTAGAAAATTTGGATTTTCAACAGCTACCGTTCCCAAGATAACTCTATCTACACCTAAATCAAGAAGTTTCTTTATTCTCTCCTCATCTCTAATCCCACCACCTACTTGTATTGGAATATTAATAGCTTCTCTAACTTTTTTGATTATATCAAAGTTTTTTTGCGAACCTTCCTTAGCTCCGTCAAGGTCTACCATATGTAGATACTTTGCTCCCTTAGCTTCAAAGCTTTTAGCCATTGCTATTGGGTCTTCACTAAATACTTCTACCTTATTATAGTCTCCTTGCTCTAACCTAACACATTTCTCATCTTTTAAATCTATTGCTGGTAATATTATCATTTATATCAACTCCCCAAATGCTTTTAATAAGTTTAGTCCTGTAGCTCCACTTTTCTCAGGATGAAATTGCATACCATATACATTTTTATCATTAACAATACCTGGTATTTCTATATCATATTCACTTGTGGCAAGGTGTTCTTGTCCATTGGATTTAATATAATAAGAATGTACATAGTAAACAGATTCCCCTTCCTTAATATATTTAAGTATAGGATTTTCCCTTTTAAATTCTAGCTTATTCCAGCCCATATGAGGAACTTTTAATTTTTTATTGCTTAAATCATCCTTAATTGGACTAATTGTACCTTTTAATAAGCCTAAGCCTTCATACTCTCCATGTTCATAACCTTTTTCATATAAAAGTTGAGCACCTAGACAAATTCCTAATAATGGCTTTCCACTTTTCACAAAATCCTTGATATATGGAATTAGCCCTGTTTCTTCTAGTGATTTTATGGCATCTCCAAATGCTCCAACTCCTGGTAAAATAAGAGCCTTAGCCTTTAATATCTCTTCTACCTTATTACTTACCATATTTTTTATACCGATTTTATCTAAAGCAGACTTTATAGAGTGTAGATTCCCTACTCCATAATCTATAATAACTATCATTAAATAACCCCCTTAGTTGATGGAATACTCCCTGCTAATCTTGGGTCTATAGCTGTGGCAATATCCATAGCTCTTCCAAAACCTTTAAAAAAAGCCTCTGCAATATGGTGAGAATTCTCTCCATGAATTAATTTTAAATGTAGATTCATATTAGAACCTCTTACAAAGCCAAAGAAAAATTCCTTAACTAGTTCACTAGCCATATTTCCTAGCATTGGACTTTTGAATTCGCCTTCAAAATGAAGATAAACACGCCCGCCTAGGTCAACAGCTACTAAAGCCAAAGTTTCATCCATAGGTAGATAAAAACTCCCATATCTATTTATTCCACCTTTATTTCCCAACGCTTCTTTAAAGGCTTCTCCTAATGCAATACCAATATCTTCTACCGTATGGTGAGCATCTATATAGGTATCACCCTTACAGCTTACATCCAAATCAAATAGTCCATGCTTAGCAAATAAATCTAGCATATGGTCAAAGAAACCAACACCAGTATCTATATTTCTCTTTCCTGAACCATCTATATTTAGCTTAATATCTATATCTGTTTCATTTGTTTTTCTTTTTATTTGGCTAGTTCTCACAATTTCCCCCTTTTTGGAATTGACAATTTACAATTGAAAATGTACAATTTTTAAATAAAAAACCTCCCTTAAATAAGCGAGGTGAGTAAATATATTAATATGCCATATAAAGCAATGCATACATTATATGAAAGTTTTTTGTGTCTAAAAATATAGATTAAAAAATATGAAAGTGTAACAATAATTATTTCCCAGAAATTATTTTTAAAATTAATGTATTGTTTGTCATAGAGCCAGAACAATAAAGTTAAATAAACTCCAAAAATTGTTAAACGATTGGCAAATTCTTGCAATTTGTAATCCTTTTGAATATAACCATTATATTGATAACGATAACCTTCTTGTTTCATTTCAAAAATTATTTTTTTAGAACTCTTATTATCATTTTCGTTACTCATAAAAGTTTCTTCTTTTAGCATACAGTAATCAGAATCAATACTATTAATTAAAGCGATAACGAAAATTAAAAACTCTTCATAAGACTCTATATTCTGCTTTATTATATTTCTATAATTATTACTAATAAATGAATATAGAATGTCTACTAATTTTTTTAAATTTTCTTCATTTTTTTCTATATAAAGGCTATTATCTCCAATAGACTTTCCCAAGTTGTTTAAGCCTAGTCTTGATAAATAATGTTCATTCATTAAAATAAGCATTATTTGATAAGCTAATGACTGTTTAGGAGTTATTTTGTATCTCAAGTAATAATTATTTAAAAATTTATATACATAAGAAAACATTTTTAAGAACCAAATCTAATATTATTATTTTTATTTTTATAAAATGTTCCCAATTCTTTTGGCATTGGTTTTTTATACTCATTTGATTCTATCATTATCTTTCCTTCAGCAATTTTTTTCCCGACTAAAAAGCTTATTTCTTCATCTTTAGTTTTTCCATCTTTTCTATTTTTAATTATAGAAAATATAGATAATTTTTTAGGTTCAAATTTGTTTGACATAAAATCACCTTCCTCTATTGATTTTACTATATTTTTATAAAATAATCAATATACTTTTCTCTCGCTTATTCAATTTTCAATGTTCAACAATAAAATTCAAAAGTTTTTTTCAATTACTCATTCCTAAATACTAATTTCTAATTAATTTTATAAAACTATCCCTCTAAGCTTCTCAATAACTATATCCATCTCTTCATCTGTTCCAATACTTATACGTAAATAATTATTTATCTTAGCCTTATTAAAATATCTAACTAAAATTCCTTCTACCCTAAGTTTTTCAAATATTTCCTTAGCTTCTACCTTGTTATGATTTACAAATAAAAAATTACTTTTACTATCTGTTCCTTGAAAACCTAACTTAGCTAGTTCTTTCTTTACTCTTTCCCTTGTAGCTATGATTTTATTACAACATTCATAAAAATATTCCTTATGTCTCATAGCTTCAGCTCCCGCTTTGATTCCGATAGTATCAAGGGTATATGGATTAATAGAGTCTTTAATTTTATGTAAGGCTTCTATTAAAATAGGATTTCCCATGGCAAAACCAATTCTCAAACTTGCAAAGCTCCTTGATTTTGAATAAGTTTGTACTACTAATAGATTATCATATTTATCTATTAATTTTACTGCACTTTCACCACCAAAATCTATATAAGCTTCATCAACTATAAGTAATTTATCTTTATTTTTTTCAATAATGCCCTCGATTTCCTCTAAACTAAGAGCTATTCCTGTTGGTGCATTGGGATTAGTTATTATACATACCTTAGCATCCTGATTAAAACCTTGTAAATTCATTGAAAAATCATCATTTAAAGGATTTATTAGCTCTTCTACCTCATAAAGAGAGCTATAAACAGTATAAAAACTATAGGTAATATCTGGATAAATAACCTTATCTCCCTTATCTAAAAATGCTAGATAAGAAAATGCCAATACTTCATCACTACCATTTCCAACAAATATTTTATTTGCATCTATATTATAAAAATCTCCAATTGCTTCCTTTAGTTCCTTACAAGAAGGGTCTGAATAAAGTTTATATATGTCAGCAGGAATATTCCTGATTACTTCTACCGCCCTTGGTGATGGTGGATATGGATTTTCATTTGTATTTAATTTGATATATTTTTTATCCTTAGGTTGCTCTCCATAGGTATAGGGTACTATCTTTTGAGCTCTTTTAGATATGTACTTATTTTCCATGTTATCTCCTTTATTCTATAATTAGTTTGCCATCGACAAACATCCTACAAAAATTTTTAATTCTTAACTATTAACTTTTAATTTTTTTATAATTGTCAATTATAAAATCCTAATCTTCAAACCTAACCTTAATAGAATTAGCATGAGCATCTAAGCCTTCACTTTCTGCTACACGAACTATATCATCCTTTGCCTTGCTTAAAGCCTCTTTTGTATAATATATAAGTGAAGATTTTTTTACAAAATCATCCAAACTTAGAGGTGAAGCAAATTTTGCTGTTCCACTTGTTGGTAAGGTATGATTAGGACCTGCATAGTAGTCCCCTAGTGGTTCTGGACTGTATTCACCCATAAATATTGCACCTGCATTTTTAATTTGATTAACATAGGCAAAAGGCTCTTGTAAAGCTAGTTCCAAATGCTCTGGTGCAACTTGATTGGATATATCTATTGCTTCCTCTATAGTTTCTGTAACAACTATACGTCCATAACTTGCTAAAGATTCCTTTGCTATATCCTTTCTTGAAAGTAGTTCAACTTGTCTTTCTACTTCTACCTTAACCCTCTCTGCCAAATCCATAGAGTCTGTAACTAATATAGAACAAGCTAAGGTATCGTGTTCTGCCTGTGATAAGAGGTCTGCAGCTATAAATTTAGGATTAGCATACTTATCAGCAATAACAAGAACTTCACTAGGTCCAGCAATCATATCTATATCCACTTCTCCAAAAACCATCTTTTTAGCCATTGCCACATATATATTTCCAGGTCCAACTATCTTATAAACCTTTGGTATGCTTTCTGTTCCCTTAGCTAAACCAGCTATAGCCTGTGCTCCACCCACTTTAAAAATTCTATCTACTCCAGCAATTTTTGCAGCTACAAGAATAGTCTTATTTATTTTACCTTCTTTGTTAGGAGGCGTTGTCATTATTATCTCACTAACACCTGCTACCTTAGCTGGTATGGCATTCATTAAAACGGTAGAAGGTAGAGGAGCAGTTCCTCCTGGTACATAGATTCCTACTTTTTCTATTGGTCTAATGATTTGTCCAACGATTACTCCATCTTTTTCATTATTCATAAAAGAATTGTTTTTCTGTCTTTGGTGAAAATCTTTAATATTTTCATGACACTTAATTAAACTTCCCAAAAGTTCCCTGTCTATTGTATTATAAGCTTCTTCTATTTCTTCCTTTGTTACTTCTAACTTATCTAATAAAACTCCATCAAATTTATGGGTGAACTCAATTAAAGCCTCATCTCCAAGTTCATCTACCTTATCAATAATATTTTTTACAGATTTATTAACATTTTCTAAATCAAATTGACTCCTATTTAAAACTTCTTCAATTAATTCCAATTTATTCTTTGAACTTATAATTTTCATTTTATTTCCTCCCTTACTTTTTCTACCAATTCTTCAATAGCTTCTCTTTTAAATTTAAAGCTACTTTTATTAGCAATAAGCCTTGCACTAATATCTCCAATTTCTTCGATTACTTCCAAATTATTTTCCCTAAGAGTATTTCCAGTTTCAACTAAATCAATGATAACATCACTTAATTTTACTAATGGTCCTAATTCCACAGAGCCATTTAATTTTACTATATCAATTTTTCTTTCTTTTTTTTCAAAGTAGTTTCTTGCTACATTTACATACTTTGTAGCAACAATTAATGTTTCATCTGGATTTTCCACATATCCCACAGGTGCTGCAATGGCAAATTTACATTTTCCAAAGCCCAAGTCTAAAAGCTCATAAACATTAGCTTCCTCTTCCATAAGAGTATCTTTGCCAACAATTCCAATATCAGCTGAACCACGTTCAACATATGTAGGAACATCAGAGGGTTTTACTAGGAAATATTCCAAGTCCAATTCCTTGTTATAGAAAATTAATTTACGGCTATCTTCTTCTAATTCCTTACAAACATAACCTTTTTTCTTTAAAATTTCATAAGTTTTCTCTCCAAGCCTACCCTTTGGTAAAGCTATTTTTAATCCCATTATATTTCACCTGCTTTCCCATCTTCAAAAAGATATATTTTTTTGTATTTTTTCTTTAAACTTTCTATATTTTCCATAAGCTTATCTGAATAAGCTTCTACCCTCAAAGCCTTTATTTCTTTTCTCATTTCTTCTAACTTAGGTAGAAGCCCAGCCATATTCTTATATATTAATAATTCTGTCATTTTCTTATTTTCATCTGTTAATAGTCTTTCAAAAACATCTTGTAAGTTAATTGCAAAACCAATGGCATCGATTTTCTTACCAAAATTTTGGCTCAAATTATCATAACGTCCCCCCTGTAAGACAACCTGACTAATCCCTTCTAAATATCCCTTAAAAATTATTCCTGTATAATAATTAAGATTATTAATCATAGAAAAATCTAATTCGATTTTTGCCTTTGGCAAAATTTCTTTTAAAATTTTCAACTCTAAAATAATATGGCTTAATCTGTTAAAATCAAGGTCTAATTCTTCAATGATTCCAATAACCTTATCAAAATCTCCGTATAAATTTGGAATACTTTTAATTAAATTTTCAACTCTTTTATCTAGTTGAAATTTTTCCAAATATTTTTCAAGGTCACTACTTGCCCTATTTTCAAATAAAGAAATCAAGTGTTCTTTTTCTTCGTGATTAAATTCTGCCTCTTCAAATATAATTTTTAAAAATTCTGCATGTCCTATATCAATATGATATTTGGGGCTTATTTCTTCCAAAGCTTCTATAGCTAAATTAATTATTTCGTAATCTCCATAAATTGATTTTTCACCTAGCAATTCAATTCCAATTTGCTTTTTTTGACTAATACTAGCAAAATTCTTTTTATCTATACGGAATATATCATCAACATAATAAATCTTATTGCTTATGTAATCATTCCTTGTTTCACCAGCTATTTTTTTTGCTATTGGCATAGTCATATCAGGTCTTAGGACGTATAATTTACCTTGTGGGTCGATAACTTTTAATAAACTTTCTGTTTTAATCATCTCACCATGTAAATAGTAAGTTTCATAATCTTCTAACAAATTTACACTTAATTTTTCATATCCATAGTTCTCAAATAAATTTCTAAGTTTAAAAACCAGTTTCTCCTCTTTGTTTAAATTCTCCAAAACACTTACCATATTTCCCCCTTTTATTTATCAATGTATAAAAAAAGACCACCTATATTTAGAATAGGTGGTCAAAATCCAAAAAACCACCATAGATACAGCAAACAGGCTCGTATCTATGGTAATTCAGATACAAACCTTATATATGTCTATGGTGATGATGCTTAGTCATTAAATTTTTGCTTAACATAAAATCCTCCAAAATAGCTGATTAAAATATTTAAAACTTCTTATTTAAGAGTATAACACAATATTTTAATAAGGTCAATAATTGTCCTATTAAACCTCATTCAATTTATTAATACTTAAAATATATAAGGTATAATTAAAGATTTTCCCACCATCTAAAAATTAACTGCCTTCTTTGCATATATTCATAATTTTTAGTTAAAACAGCTACTAGGGCAGAATCTATTTTTCCTTGTTCTTTTAATAATACAATTCTTTCTAAAGCTAATTCCATAAAATAAATACTTCTTTCAAAATTTCTATTTTCATAATAGGCATAGGCAATAAATTCAAAGCCTAAATGATGGTTTGGATTAAGATAAATAAATTGTGTGAAAATCCTAAAGACTTCATTATAATCGCCTTTTTCCAAAGCTTCTAAACCCATATCGTCTAAACCAACTTCATTTTCAATTTCTTCCTTTGGATATTTTGTGCTAAGTTCTTTCATATATTCTTGGGAAAATAAGGTATCTTCCATTAAATTATTTTTATAAAGATAAGCAAGTTTAGCCATTGTATTTTCACTTAGTTCATAAGAATGACTTTCACAATAAGGGCATTTTGCTTCTACCAAAAACTTCTCTTTATTGTGCAAGGAATCAAATTGAATTTTCATAACATCAAAAGTGTAAAGACTGTTACAAGACAAGCATTTTACTTCTACCTCACTTGTATTTGGGTCAAAATCATATTTTGGCATACTTTTACTAAGAGCCTTATTTATTTTTTTATTAATTTCTTTTTCAAATTTTTTCATATACTTCCTTTCTATGCTTATTAAATATTCTACCACAAAAAATAGAAAAATCAAGTTTTCAAAAATTATTTAATAGTATATAATAAGATATAATTTTTAAAGAGGGGTTTTATATGGAAAGATTGATATTACACTATGACATGGATGCCTTTTATGCTTCTGTTGAAATAAGGGATAATCCACATCTAAAAAATAAAGCTGTAATTATAGGTAGAAGTGTTGTTACTACTTGTAATTATGAGGCTAGAAAATATGGCTTACACTCTGCAATGAGTATTAGCGAGGCTAAAAAACTCTGCCCCTTTGGAGTATATCTAGCTGTGGATAAGGATAAATATAACAAAGAATCGGAAAAAATTCATGAACTCATACATAAGCTCTCAAATAAGGTTGAATTTATAGCCCTAGATGAAGGCTATATTGACATTAGCGAATATAAGGATAAATATATAAATTTAGAAGAATTTGCAGATAAATTTATTAAAAGAATTTATGAAAATACAAAATTAACTTGTTCTTTGGGGATTGGATATAACAAACTTAGTGCAAAATTAGCTAGTGAAGTTAATAAACCCAATGGTTTTTATATAATAAGAGACCAAAGTGACTTTAGAAATTATATTTATAATAAAGATATAAAAATCTTGCCCGGAGTTGGGAAAAAAACACAGGAAATCTTAAGAACAAAAGGAATTAACTTAGTATCAGATATATTAACCTTTAGTCTTCTTGAATTACAAGGTCTTTTTGGACATATTCGAGGACAATTATTGTATGAATATGCTCTTGGGATAGATATGAGAGAAGTTAGTCAAGAAAGTCAGCATAAAAGTATAGGGAATGAAACTACTTTTAACATGCCAACTAATGAAATAGACTATATTCATAAAAACCTTGATGATTTATTTGAAAAGGTTTATTTAAGATTTAAGAATAAAAAATACTTTGGGAAAACTATTACTATTAAAATAAAATATGCAGATAGAAGTACTTTTACAAGGTCTAAATCACTTTTTCAATATACTAATAGTAAAATTGATTTAAGTAAAGCTTATGAATTAATTAAAGATGAGTTAAATATAATAAATAGCCTTATACTTGTAGGGGTGTCTATCTCTAATATTATTGAAGAAAAATCAGAACAACTTAGTTTTGAATCTGTTTCCAAGTTAAAAAAGAAAAAGACAATATCAGAGCTAAAAGGAAAGATGAAGAAGATACCACCTTTTTAGCTAAGGCTTTAAAGAAAAGAGTAATTAATACAGCAAAAGCCCTTCAAGGTAGAAGGGCTTTTATGCTAGGTTTAAATTTTGGTTTTGTGAATATGTGATGTAATTATTAATTATAAACTTTTTTGAAATAATTTTTTATTTTTTCAAATTCAATCACATCATTTTTTTGAGTGGATTTCCACGGTTCTTCTTCATGAGTTAGTTCAATTAATGCAGAGGGATTAAATTTCCCATAATCTCTTACTACTATTTTAATAATTTCCTCAAGACAAGGAGATAATTCTATATCATTTTCTTCAATAATTTCATTAGCTCCAAAGTTTTTGTATATATCATAGACTTCTCTAATGACTGGTCCATAATTCCAATTAAGTATTGCTTCATTAAAAGCTTTTTCTTCTTTTATTACACTGCTAAGCCCTTGAACATAATAAATAAGTTTTTGCAATGTCAGTTGAGTAATTTTAGGAATATTTTGTACAATTTCCCATTCATTAGAGTATGTTTTATTTTCTTCTTCAATTTTGTTATTATAAACACGTATTATCTTTTTAGCTATTTTTTCAACAGAAGCATTTTCAAAATATAAAGATTCTATATTATGTTTTTCAAAATTAGCAATTCTATGTTTTTCAAGAATTAATAATTCTTCTACTTTTTCATAACATTTATTATAGACTTCTTCAGATAAAGCATCTGAATTTTTTATCAATAATTCCTTAAAAACTTTTGGATATTTCGCCATAGAAATAGTAGAATTTACTGAAGCAGTTTGAATACTACCATTTTCAAATCTATTAATAGAAACTTCTCCCAAACCAAGAATTTTTGCAAATTCTTTTTGATTTAATCCATAAACTTCTCTTAATTCTTTAATTTCATAGGATGTCATCAATCCTTTTTCTTTTTTATAAATATCAAATAACTTTATATCATTCTCTATTTCAATCTCTCTTACAAATAATTCTTCTCCACTTTTTTCATCATAAGCAGATTTTTCATCATAATTAATTTCTAAGTCTCTTACTTTTACTTTTACATTTTCTATTTTTATTATATAATTCATTTTTATCACCTTTCTATCTTTAGAATGTTATTCAGGATAAATAAAAACATTATCGAACTATCAATTGATAGTTTATTTTATTGTATATTATTTTTAAGAAAATATCAATTGATAATTTAAAGTTTTAATGAATGTAAGATGAAAAAAGCCCTCCAAGGTAGAAGGGCTTTTATATTTATAAATATAAATTTTAAGTTTTCTTTATTGGTTTTAAATCTATGTGGTTTATACTAAGTTGGCGAGCGTGGCAATCTTTGTACACGTGTCCCGTCCATTATACAAGATGGCGAGTAGGCGAGCCAATCTTGTATAACGGTTTGATGGTTCAGATGATGTCTTTGAGTCCACAGCAATATCGTAAGACGAAAAGATATCATCTGCCGTGTGTTATGAGAAGCGTTTTTTAAATGTTATTAATTAATTTTAATCCCTTATAATGTTTTAAAATCAATGCTGTAAATAATTCATTAAATTGTTTATCAGTTACCTCATATAAATCTTTATAATTTACATAATCTACAAATCTTAAATAAGAAAGAAGATTATAATTACTTGAATTTTTTTCACCAAACTTCCAGATTTTAACTTTTTCAATCAACCAGTTAATGTCTTTAGTACTGTAATTATTAGCTAAACGTTCTAATATTTTAATGCATTTTTCTTTACTTATTTGATTTATGTATACGTTCTCATCTATGAAATCTTCAAAGCATTCTTCTAAATTATTATAATCTTTAAGTCTAAAGTATTTACTCATCGAATTACTATTTAGTCTTTTAAATATCGAAAAAATAGTTGAATAATTATTCTTATCAATTTGATATATTTCTGATATTTTTTCAATAAACGTATTATTTTCTTTAATTTTACTTTGAAGATTTAGTATAAAGTCTTTACTATTAACTCCTATTTCAGTTCCTATAAACATTCCTGTTTCGTTTTTTAAATCTGTTTCATTTAAAGTATAACTAAAATAAATATTTCCATTCGGCATCCCTTCAAACCAAATTCTATAGTTTTTTAAATCTATGTTTATTTTTTCTCCAATATTATTTTCTAAATCTTTAAGCTTTTCAGAAACAAAATAATTTTTAAAAATTTTTTCCCATTTATTTTTTAAAATACTACTATCTTGATTATTTAGTGCAAAGGATATATCACTTTGTTTAAAGGAAGAAGTTTTTATATAATATCCCAACATTTCCATATAATTTAAAAAATGTTCTTCTATTCCATTTGAATTTTTATGAATACTGTTTTTAATTTTTTCACATAAAGTTTCAAATTTTATGTTTTTAGTTTTTTCTATCCCATTTTCTTTAATTCCTAAAGATTTTTCTAAATGATTTTTTATTTGATACGGATCTAAATCCCAAAGCTTACTTTCTAATGCTATAATTATATCTGGAGTAATATTTTCTTTTTTAAATACAAAAATCCAACCATCTGGACGAGAATCACCTCTATTAATAATAGTCTTAAAA
>Ga0075011_10000984_pt1 | contig 15200 bp, 25 predicted proteins | sample TARM_MetaG_T_14_FD_72354 | JGI IMG/M metagenome (GOLD analysis project Ga0075011, IMG submission 72354) | Freshwater microbial communities from Pennsylvania, USA, analyzing microbe dynamics in response to fracking - TARM_MetaG_T_14 | ecosystem: Environmental > Aquatic > Freshwater > River...
AGCCACCCTGCGGCTGGTGCACCGTGGCGCCACGGTGAAGGAGCTGGCCACCTACAACGACTACTACGGCTTCTTGAGCAGCGTGGACGCCCTGGAGGACGCCCCTGGGTTCTGTGACAGCTACCGGGTCACCTCGGACAACGAGCTGGCGCTGCAACTGGATCTGGTGGTGATCGACACCTGCGTACTGCCAGCGATCGAGGAGAAGGCTTGGGGCCACAAGGCCGCCTACCGTCGCCTGAACTGGAACGACACCTGGTGGCGCCACGATGCCAAGGTGCTGAAAGCCTGGGAGTCCACCCTGCCGGAAGAGCGACCCCGGCTGCTGGGGCAGCTCGAGATGGTGTCACCTGAGCCCAAGCGCGTCGCCACGCACATCGGGCTGTGGCACAGCCTGCGTGACGGCGCCGAGCCAGCGCTGAATCAAGAGGCCCTCGTCATCCTGAGCGCCCTGCGTCAGGACGCACAGACCCTGGCCGAGGCGGGCTAGTCGATGTTCGCCAAGGGTCCCATGCCAGGCACGACGGCCAAGCGCGATGCCCTGCGCCATCTCCCCGACGGCGTCTACTGCCGGCGCAGCGAGGCCATGGGGATCACCGGCTATGTCGTCTACCTCCCGGATGGCACGCCGATCGTGTCGGCCGGCAATGCCCAGCAGGCCTGGCAGAAAGCCCAAGCCTGGGGCCAACGTCACCTTGCACCCTCAGAGCCCACCAGGAGCTGACCATGGACCGCCGAGCCCTCGACAAGATCAAGAAGTGCCTGCGCCTGGCCAAGAGCGACAACGCCAACGAGGCCGCCGCCGCCCTGCGGCAGGCTCAGAAGCTGATGGCCAAGCACGGCCTCAATGACGTGGACGTGCAGCTCGCCGACGTGACGCGCCATCGCGCCAAGAGCGGTGCTGTTTCCCATCCCCCGCGTTGGATGTGGCTGCTGATGAGCCTGATCAAAGAGGCCTTCGGGGTCGAATACGTCTACCACTCCGAACGCGGCCCGCAGACCCGCTGGCGCATGGAAGGCAGTGCCGACTTCATCGGGGTAGGGGAGGCCCCCGAGGTCGCTGCCTACGCCTTCTCGATCCTGCACCGCCAGCTCAAGAAGGACCGCAGCGCTTTCCTCAAGTCACTCCCTCCTCGGATGCGCAAGGGCCTCAAGACGCGCCGGGCCGATCTCTTCGCCGAAGCCTGGCTGAGCGCGGTGTATCAGAAAGTCAAAGACCTCACGGTACCGGTGAAGGAGTCACAGCTGGTGGCGACCTGGATGGAGCGTGAGTACGGCGAGGCAGGCATCGAGGCGGCCCGAGACCGTCGCCACAAGGGCGCCCTGCTCGGGGATGCCGAGGCGATCCGCGAGGGCATCGAGAAGGGTAAGCAGGTCCAGCTGCACCACGGCGTCGCCGGCAGCGCCGCCCCCGAGGCGTTGCCCGGCAGGGTGGCCGAGGCAGAGGCCCTTGCATGATCACAGCAATCCGTATCCTGACAGCACCCCGAGAGGCCGCCGATGCGGCCTCTCTTCCACGCTGCCAGGAGACGCCGCCCCCATGACCCAGCCCACTGCCCAGCTCGACATGTTCGGCCATGTGCTTGGCGCCTACGCCGCCACCGCCGAGCGCCCCATGGACAATGCCAGCCTGTACCAGGCGGTGGCCCAGCGTGCCGGCCTCGAGGAGGCCGCGGTATCGCGGGTGGAGCCCATCGGCGAGGCCGCGACGCCTCGCAACGTCTTTCATCGCCAGGTGCGCTGGTACCAGCAGTCGCTCAAGGCCCTGGGCCTGATCGAACGCGTCGAGGGCAAGCGTGGCGTCTGGCAGCTGACCGACAAGGCCCGGCGCGACCTGCACCCGATCCGCCGGCCCCTCAAGGTGATCGCCTTCTCGACGGATCTGGGCGTGGCCATGTGGTCCGCCTCCGAGGACGTGTTCAACGCCCTCGAGGTGCCCATTACCCTGTGCTTCACCTCGCCGCCGTACCCCCTGCGCGTGTCGCGTGCCTACGGCAACGTCGATGCCCGGGCGATCGTCGACTTCGTGTGCCAGGCGCTGGCGCCGATCATCGAGCGCATGGTCCCCGAAGCCTCGCTGGTCCTGAACATGAGCAACGACATCTTCCATGAGCGCTCGCCGGCGCGGTCGACCTATCTCGAGCGGCTGACGCTGGCGCTGGAGGACCAGTTCGGCCTCGCCCTCATGGACCGCATGGTGTGGCACAACGCCTCGAAGCCCCCGGGGCCGATCCAGTGGGCCAGCAAGACGCGCCAGCAGCTCAACGTCGCCTGGGAACCGATCCTGTGGTTCGCCAAGGACCCGGGGCGGGTGAAGAGCGACAACCGACGTGTCCTCGAGGCCCACACCCCGCGCCAGCAGGCCCTGATCGGCAGGGGAGGGGAGCAGCGCACGGCCAGCTACGGCGACGGTGCCTACCGTCTGCGCCCGGGTGACTTCGGCGCCGAGACCCCGGGGCGGATTCCCCGCAACGTGCTGTGTCGTGGCCATCGCTGTGCCTGGGGCGACCGCTACCGGCAGGCGGCCCAGGCGCTGGGGCTGCCGCTGCACGGAGCGGCCATGCCCTACAGCCTTCCCGAGTTCTTCATCCGCTACCTGACCACCGAGGGAGACCTGGTCGTCGATCCCTTTGCCGGGCGCTCGATGACCGGACGTGCCGCCGAGAGCCTGGGCAGGCGCTGGGTGTGCACCGAGATGATGCTCGAGTACGCCAGCGGTGGAGCCGAGCTCTTCCGCGACGCCCCGGGGTTCGACGCCCCTCTCGACCCGCGCCGGCTGTTCGCCGCCTGACCCAAGGAGACCCTGATGCCTCGCTATCTTCATCGCCTCGCTCTGGTACTGTTGCTGGCGCTGCTCCCTGTCACAGCACTCGCGGACATCGTCATCGGCTCCTGGAACATCCGTCATCTCGGCTACGACAATGGCAAGCGCTTCGACCAGGTCGCCCAGATCGCCCAGACCATGGACATCATCGCCATCCAGGAGGTGATGGACCCGGCGGCCGTGGATCATCTCGAGCAACTCCTCGAGAGGCAGACCGGTGAGCTCTGGCAGTCCATGACCAGCCACCTGATCGGCCGGGGCTCCTATCGAGAGGCCTACGCGTTCCTCTACCGCGACGCGAGCGTGGAGTATGTGGATGGCGCCGTGGTGTTCCTGGACCACCGTGACACCTTCTCCCGGGAACCCTACTCGGCTCGCTTCCGCAGCCGGCACAGCGGGACCGAGTTCGTATTGGCCAACATCCACGTGCTCTACGGCAACTCGGTCAGCGACCGCCTGCCGGAGATCCATGCCCTGGCGGACTACTGGGACTGGCTCGAGGAGGTCTACGGCGATACCCCCCGGGTGCTCGCCTGCGACTGCAACCTGGCCTCGCAACATCGCGCCTGGCGCCCTCTGCGCGATCGCGGCGTGGACTCGGTGGCCAAAGATGGCGCCACCACCCTGAGCAGCCACCATGGCGTCTACGCCAACGAGTACGACCACCTGTGGCTAATTCCCGGCCGGCTGCCGGTCAGCGACGCCGGCAAGCTGCGCTTCCCCGAGCTGCTCGGCATCAGCCATGAACAGGCCCGGGCCACCGTGTCCGACCATGCCCCGGTGTGGATCACCCTCGGCGACGCCCAACGCCCCCTCGACGCCTTCCAGGGCGCGGTATCCAGCACCCAGGCGCCTATGGCGGCCAATGATCCGGTGTACGACTGCGTCGACCTCAACCGCAGCCCTCGTGACGTCCTGGAGCGCCTGCCCCATATCGGCGAGGCACGCTCAGGGCACGTAATAGATGGCCGCCCGTGGGACGCCCCGCAGAGCCTTCAGCGCATCCGTGGACTCGGGCCCTCGCGAGTGGGAGACATCATCGATAGCGGCCTGCTGTGCCGCTCCTGAGCCAGCTCATTATCGGAGACGCAAGGTATGTGGAAGCACCTCAAGCAAGGGCTGTCGTGGCTCAGGGGCGCGGTGGTCACCGTGGTGATTCTGGGCGGGGCGGGCTTCGCCCTGTGGACGATGCTCACCTCGCCGGCACCCTCTGACGTGGCGGCACAGCAACGGGCCGAGCGCTGGACGGCTGAGCTGCCCACCCGGGAGGAGATGGATGAGGCCCCTAGGGCACTCGGACGCTATTGCCTGGGAGGTGTCGAGTACCGTCGGTACGCCGCACATCGGAGCTATTCCTACACCCCACACTACGAGGATGGCCAACTGAAGGGCTGTGACGAAGAAGAGCTCGTGCCCAACCTCTCGCTGCGCTGTATCGATGGGACCGTCTACTACAAGTTCCCCTTCTCGCATGTGGGGCCGATGCTCCGCCCAGACGCCACGGTCGTGGCCTGTCCCAGTCAATAGGCTGCCCACAAGGAAACCGACACCCGATGCACACACCGGCCCCCCTTGCCCCATCGGAAGACCCCACGGAGACCCGCCAGGTCGTCTTCCTCAGCCAGCGCGAGGCCTGCGAGCTGGCGCCGGTCGCCGGCGCCGCGATGATCTCCATCACCGATCCGGACAAACCGGACGCGCCGCTGCAACCCGGCTGGGACCGCCTGCTGCGTACCGCCTTCTACGACGGCACCTACAGCGAGGACACCATCCACCGGGTGAAGCATGACTTCGAACTGCTCTATCAGAGCTACATCACCCCGGAACAGGCGACGGAGCTCAAGCGTTTCGTCGATGACCTCGCCGCCGAGAGGGTCGAGCAGATCTACGTGCACTGCTACTTCGGCCGCTCGCGCAGCGCCGCCGTGGCCGACTACCTGGGAGATACCCACGGTTATGCCGTGGCCCCGGCCGTCGAGAAGCCGAACGCCACGGTGCGCACGCTGCTGGATGATCCTGACCACTTCACGCCGCTGATTCGCCATTACCGGAAGCCGATGGAGGAGGAGACGGCCCCCAGAGGCTGGAGGCGCTGGTGGCGGCAGTTTTTCGATTGAGGGCCGGCACCCGCTGGCTTGGTACCGATGGGACATCATGGCACCGCCATACCCTTGCATGATGACCGCTTGGTGAGACGCTACCGGTACATCCCGCGACCCGACACCCGTGGAGGAGCCCATGCACATTCCGAAGCACCAGCGCGTGCCGCTTATCAGGCGGCGTCAGAAGGCCGGCGGTCGCCCCGCTGATCCCGACGGCGAGCTTGCCACCGCTCGCCGGCTGGGGTTCAACCCCAGCACCTGGCGCCACCGGATGCGCAAGGTGAAGGCCGGCAAGATGACCCTCGAGGAAGCCATGACCAAGCCCATCATGGCCCGCGACCAGTACAGCCGCCTGGGTGGCCGTAAGAAGGCACCCTAGCCGGGCTCCCAGCCCCAACGACACACCGACAAGGATCACACGCATGCCAAGCTACCGTGCACAGACCGACAAGCGCGTCATCCACTTCCACGGCGACCTGGGCGAGCATTGCGCCGACTGCAGCGACGTGGCGGGCTGGCTGTGTGACTTCCCGATTGGTGGCGACCTGACGTGTGATCGCCGTCTCTGCGAACGGCATGGCCGGGTGGTGGGTGACAACGCCCACTACTGCCTCACCCATTACCGGCAATGGCGAGCCATGAACCCGGGCAAGCCCGACTACCAGATGACGCATCTGCGTCGCGACACCCTACCGGCCATGGCACAGGTAGCCCTGGGCTTTCTCAAGGAAGCCTTCGATCGCCGCGACCAGGGGCACCGGGGGGAGGGCATTACACCGTTCCTTCGCAACAGCGCGATCCCGCTGGGTGCCGATGGCGTCAGGGTCGGCCAGGGTGACGTGGACGATGCCCCCTACGAGTCGCTGGCGGGCGGCCTGCACTGGTGCCTCGAGCATGACCTGATCGAGGTCTGCTGGCGCAAGCCACCGGGGCGCGACCCCCAACCGTGGTTCGCCATGACCCGAAGCGGTCTGGCCGTGATGGAAGGCGAAACGGTGGAACGGGGCTGACGCCCGTCGCCACCGGCCCAGATAACCGGACGTCACGAGGAGACCCTGACGTGAAGATGACCAAGGGCGACTACGTCGCTTTCCTGAACGACGACACCTTCTGGCCCGACGGCTGGTGTCACGACGAGACGCTGTTCCGCATCGATGGCCAGGAGGTCGAGGAGGTCGGCACTTCGCTCCCTGACAGCACCGTGATGGTCATCGTCGACGGCGTCGTGGCCGATGCCGACCTCAACCCGATCCGCTCGCTCAAGGCTCATGCACGCCGCTGGCAGAAGACCCAGCGCATTCGCCAGGTGGTCATCGAGGTCCCCCGCGAGGTCAACGACAAGGCCCTGCGCCAGCACCTCAAGGCTATCGGCGCCAGCCTCCACACGCCCAGCACCTGAACGGAGCTCATCATGACCGATACCACTTTCCCGCTGGACATGGTCCCCACGATCCAGGCCGCCCCTCAGGACTTCCGGCTCCTGCAACGAGTGCCGCTGACGCGTCAGGACACGACCTTCCCTGCGGCGATCAATGCCCCGGTGGGTGATGAAGCCCCGCTGGTGATCGTCGACGTCGAGACCACCGGCCTCGAGGCGGAGTCAGACCGCATCATCGAACTCGGGCTGGTACGCGCCAGCTACAGCCCCTCGGCCAAGCGACTGACCACGATCCATGACGCCTACTCGCGCTATGAGGACCCCGGGCGCCCGATCCCCGAGCTGATCACCCGCATCACCGGCATCACCGATGACGACGTGGCCGGCCGCCATATCGACGATGCCTGGGTGGGGATGATGATGGCCGGCGACCCGCTGGTACTGGCGCACAATGCACCGTTCGACTGCGGCTTCCTGGAGGCCCGCTTCCCCGCCTTCGATGGCCAGCGCTGGGGCTGCACCGCCAGCGAGATCCCCTGGAGCGAGCTGGGCTTCGAAAGCCGCAAGCTCGAATACCTTCTGCTCAAGCACAACAGCTTCTACGAGGGCCATCGCGCCAGCATCGACTGCCTGGCCACCGCCTGGCTGCTGGCGCTGAGGCCTGATGGCTTCGCTCACCTGCTGGACAACGTGGCACAGCAGACCGTGGTGGTGCGTGCCTTCGGCGCCCCGTTCGAGGTCAAGGATCTGCTCAAGGCCCGGGGTTACCGCTGGCATCCCGGCGATGCCGGCAGCAACAAGTGCTGGTGGTGTGAGATCCCCGAGACGTCGCTCGCCGCCGAGCGCGAGTTCCTGGACGCCACCTACTACCAGGGTGCCGAACGTGCCGCCTACGAATTTCGTGACGCCCGTCGTCGCCATCGCAACGCTGTGGCGTGAGGAGCCCCCGATGGAATGGAACATGACCTACCTGTGGCTGATCCTGGCGCTGGCGCTTGGGCTTGCCGAGCTCACCACCGGCAGCCTGGTGTTGCTGGCGCTAGCGATCGCCGCCGGGCTCACCGGGCTGACGGCAGGCCTCGGCGCCTCCTTCGTCTGGCAACTGGTGGCCATGGGCCTGCTGTCCGGCGTGCTGGTCCCGATCATGGTGTGGAAGGTGCGCTCGTGGTTTTCCCCACGGGGCGTGGCCTACGGCACCACCGGCACCGGGGTTGAGAAGGGCCAGCTCTACACCACGCAGCGTCGCGACTTCGACGACGCCAGCGGCATCAAGATCAACGGTGACTTCTATCGACTGCGCGTCGAGGACACCGGTGAGACCGAGCTTCCTGAGGACACCTCGGTCGTCTTCCAGCATTTCGACGGCACCACCGCCGTGGTGACCCGTCAATCCACCGCCCCTACCCAGGGCACTCATCGTGACAAGGAGCACTGACCCCATGGACAGCATCTTCCCCATCACCCCGGGATTCTTCATCGCCGGGCTCATCCTGGCCATCGGTATCTTGGTCATCATCAAAGGCCTGGTCATCGTTCGGCAGTCGGAGGTGATGGTCATCGAGCGCCTTGGCTCATACCACCGCCTGCTGGAGAGCGGCATCAACCTCATCATCCCCTTCATCGAGCAGCCCCGCGCCATCACCATGGTGCGCTATCGCAAGATGGGTGAGGAGTACCAGGCCGTCACCAGCCACGAGGTGCGCATCGACCGGAGGGAGACCGTCATGGACTTCCCTGGCCAACCCGTGGTCACCACCGACAACGTCACGGTGACGATCAACGGCGCCCTGTACTACCAGATCATCGACCCCAAGCGGGCAGTCTACGAGGTCGAGAACATGAGCCAGGCCGTGGAGGTGCTGGCCAAGACCACCCTCAGGAGCGTCGTCGGCAAGATGGAGCTGGATAAGCTCTTCGAATCACGTTCTGAGGTGAACAACGAGATCCAGGCGGCCATGGAGGAGCCTGCATCGAAGTGGGGGGTGAAGATCTCCCGCGTCGAGGTGCAGGACATTGCCATGCCCGGTGAGGTGGAGGAGGCCATGCGCCTGCAGATGGCCGCCGAACGCAAGCGGCGGGCCACCGTGACCGAGGCCGAAGGGGAGAAGGCCGCCGCCATCGCCATGGCCCAGGGCCAGCGGGAGTCGGCGATCCTCAATGCCCAGGGGGACAAGGAGTCGGCGATCCTGCGTGCCCAGGGCGAGCAGGAATCCATCAAGCTGGTGCTCAGCGCCATCGGCGAAGAGGAAGAGCACAAGCGCACCGTGGTCGGCTACCTGCTGGGTCAGAGCTACATCAAGGCGCTGCCGAACCTCGCCAAGGACGGAGAGCGGGTCTTCATCCCCTACGAGAGCTCCGCACTGCTCGGCTCCATGGGCATGTTCCGCGAGCTCGCCGGCTCGCCGGAGGACACCGTGGCCAGCCACCTGACCACCTCGACCAACCGTGCCGCCATGCGCAGCGGCATGGCCGCCGGCGCCGGGGCGAGCTCCAGCACCAGCTGATCCCTTCATCGCACCGTCGTGACACCGGGACGCGAGCGCCGCTTGCGTCCCGGTGTTTTTGTGCAAGGGTATCCCTGACCGACGCACCCCATGACCAGAGCGCGAGGAGACCCCATGGCCCTACCCGACGGCTGGAGCGAAGCCGCCCCCGGCGGCATGCTGATCAACCCGGACCCGACGACCGGCGGCATCATCGACCACGAGATCCTCAGCGGTCGCTGGTTCGTGGTCTTCAACGACGAGGGCCGGGCCACGATCAGCAACCTGCACACCCGTCAGGAAGCCATCGAGGCCATGGACGTCGCGCTGCGGCCGGCGCCGGCCGACACCCCCGACACCGGCAGGCAATGACATGTGGTACGCACAGCGCCAGCTGCTCGGCAGCGACGACACCACCACCCAGTGGCAGCGTCTCCCCGGTGGTCCCTGGCCACGCCAGGAGCGGGCCAAGGCGACATGCAAGGCCGACCTCGAGGCCCATCGCCACAACGGCCATCGCCTCGCCTATCGGATCGTCAGGGCCCATGCGCCGACGCAAGTGGATGCCGAGAGCCATCCCCCACACGGCTGGCGCCTGCGCTGGCGCATCCCCGACACCTCTCAGACCCCACGCCCCAAGGAGGCATGACCCATGGCCACCGTGACCACCGCCGAGGACGCCCAGGTCCTGCGAGAGCAGGCCTCTCGCACCATCCGCGACCACCTGCCCGAGTTCGCCGCCGAGCTGCTCGACTGGGACCAGACCGCGGTCCTGCGCAACGGCCGTGTCCGTGACACCGCTAACCTGATGCGCGAGGTCATCCCCGGGCCCCATACGCTGTCGTTCGTGCGCGGCCTGGTGGAGGTCGAGGCGTACCGACAGGTCATCGCCGGCGTCACTGATCGCCTGACCCCGGCGCAACACCGTTTCCTGGCGTCCATGGCCGATGACCCCGCGACCGGCACCCGCATCGAATGCGAACGCAGCGAGCTGCGCGTCGCCCGCAGCGTTGCAACCCAGGGCCTGCTGCGCGGCGTGCCGACGGACCTGGGTACCGAGCAGACCCACTTCGAGGTGATCATCACCCCGTTGGGCGAAGCCGTGATCCAGGCCATCGCCCCGCACACTGCCGCCACGGGAGGTGCCTCATGAGCCGCTCACTGGATGGCCTGCTGGCTTCCCACGAGCTGGCGGAGCAGCGCCGCGCCGCCGGCAAGCCGGTCTGGGACCGGCGCCTCAGGCTCAAGGATCTGCTGGCGGACTCGCCGGACGCCACCAGCGACGAACGCGCCGCCTGGGTGGCCAACCGCATCGCCGAGCACCTCCGGCGCCAGCTGCCGGCCGCATGGCTCGAGACCGGCGAGGAGATGGACTTCGAGCTCCTGGAGGTGGTCGACGGCATGGAGGCCCTGACGCCGACCAGCTACGACGACGATGAGGACTTCAGCGTCCTCGAGGACCTCAACAACATGTTGGGCCAGCTCTACGACTGGGCCGACCGGCGCCGGGTCTGGATCGACTGAAGGGGAGACCGATGATCACTTTGAACAAGGCTCGCGACACGGTGATGCTGGCCCATCCCCGGGCCTACGCGTCGAAGCACAACAACGCGCTCGGCCAGCACAGTCACTGGTGCGTCTGGACCCGGCTCGCCAACGGCCTGCGCCTGGCGACGGGGAAGACCGAGCGGGAGGCGTGGAACAAGGCGCTGGCCACGGTCGAGAAGCACGCCCGGGACAATTCAGGAGGTGTGCATGGCAACGCCTGAACGCCACTCCCGCGACCGCGAGCTCGACGCTATCATCCGGCCCATGACCGAAGCCGTGTACGAGGTCGACAGCTTCTGGCACATGGCGCCGAAGCAGCTCGATGACCTCGCCGAGGGTCACGGGGGCATCGACATGGTCCCTGACTACCAGCGTGGCCACGTCTGGACCACCCAGCAGCAGGAGCGCTACATCGAGGCGGCGATGCGCGGCACTCTGCCAAGCTCCGGCCGGCTGCTGCAGTTCAACTGCCCCAACTGGCACTTCGATGGTACCGCCACGGACCTGCCGGACGGCCTCCAGTGCCTGGATGGCCTGCAGCGCTACACCGCCGTACAGCGCCTGCTGGCCGGCGAACTGCGCCCGTTCGGGCTGCCCCTGTCGCGTTTCCGGGGCACCTCCTATGACCCCAAGCGCTTTCGCTTCCGCATCGCCGTGTTCCACTACACGTCCCGCGCCGCGGTCCTCCAGCACTACCTGGCGCTCAACGCCGGCGGCACGCCGCACAGCGATGACGAGCTGCGCCGGGTGAGGGGACTGCTGATGGCCTGTCACGCCAGCGAGGAGTAGCCCATGGACAAGCGCGAGTTCAGCGAACAGATTGCCGCTGCGATCACGGAGCTGGGCGCCGAGGCCGCCGCCGGGTGCATGGCCCGGTCGCTGCTGTGTCTTGCCCACGGTGCCGGCAGCGACCTCGAGTTCACCTGTGACCAGGGGGTGGTGGCCATCGAGCGCCAGCAGATCCCTGAACACGACAAGCACTGACCCAGGAGTCCGCATGCTGCTTCACCTCCTGATCGGACAGCGTCACCAGGCCTATCCCGGGCAATACGGCATCGAGGACCTGGGCGCGATGACCGAGTACGACGCCGAGAGCAACCCGGAGTACCTTCGGGACAGAGAGGCCGAGATGCGCGGCAGCAGCGAGTTCGATCGCCTCGCCTGGATCAGCGCCGAGGTCGACGAGGATGCCGTGGATGCCCGGCTGGCGCGTGACGATGCTCTGGCGCCCGGCGGGCTTGACGCGCCGGCGGGCGGGGTCGGCTTCCGTGTTCTGTTCGGTCGGCGCCGTGGCAGCTACCCCGGCGAGTACGGGCTGGAGGCCGTGGCCTCGATGGACGAGTATAGTCTCGACGGCAACCCCGACTACCTCACCGAGCAGGCCGATGCCGCCGTGGAAAGCGTAGAGTTCGCGGCACTGGGATTCGTCGACCTGTCCCTCGAGCTGGCGGCGGTGCGGGGGATTCTCTACCCCGAGGCACGCCCGCTGGCCGCCACCCTCATCGACACAGGCGTCAGCGCATGAAGGCGATCGACAAGGTTCGTCAGGTCTACCCCGAGGCGGTCTGTCGCCGCGAGGCGGGCACCTTCGCAGGAGGCACTACGCGCTTTTCGGTGCTGCCGCGACCCAATGCCCGCAAGGCGCTCGCCATGGACAACCAGGAGCGCCGCGCCTGGGCCGAGGCGTGGCGGGCGATCGAGCGCCACGGCATCCCGTTCACCTGCCCCTACTGCCAGGCGCCCCTGAGCCCCTTCATGGGCGAGGAGGGCGGCCCCGTGACGTCCTGGGCCCATCCCCGGCGACGTAACGGTTGCCGCTGGGACGAATGGGAGGGGCTGACCCAGCGCCAGATTCGTGCTGCACAGGCACGACGCCACACCGCGACAAGGAGATCCACGGGATGACGACACTCCCTGAGAACGCCGGCGATGCGCTTTCATTGACGCTTCGCGCCCCCCGACTCCAAGACGCGGTCGACAGGCATCGCAAGGCGATCAGGCAAGGGCTGGCCGATTCCGGTGCCATGAAGGAGATCCCGGCCTTGAAGTGGCTCGCCATTGCCGACACCGGTCTGCAGAGCTATCGCGACCACCTGCTCGTGCAGAAGCTGCTGCGCTTCCTGCATGAGCTACGTGACATCCCGGATCACGAGCGCGAGGCCTTCAGCGCCCAGCTTGACGCGGACCCGGCCGAGCGTGAGCGCATCGGCGAGCAGCTCTTCCTGCTGCTCGAGCGCCACGACGACATGGAGAAGCCTGCGCTGCTGGGGCTGGCCTGGCGGGAGTTCCTTCGTGGCAATGTCCCCCCGGATCAGTACGATCGGCTGGCGCGTGCGATTGACCGGGTCCACCTGCCGCATATCGACCACCTTGGGACTCTGGATATGGGCACCCTGTCCCATGGTGTGGAGGGGGCCGTCCTTACCGACCTGCTCCAGGCGGGATTGATTTACCCCGCCTCAGTCACCCTGCAACTCGCGGATGAACTCGAGAACAGGCCCAGTGACGCCTATCACCGCACGGACATTGCCCATGTCCTGCTCGAACTGTACGCCGAACACCGGGAGCAGCCCGTATGACGTCCCCGGCCTACCTGTACCTGGCGGTCCCCGAGGAGGACGAACGCTTCAAGATCGGCCGCTCGGTGTCGCCCGCCAGCCGTTTCCGCGCCCTGGGCCTCGATACATTGGACCTGGAGCGCACCCGGGTGCTGACCGGGTCGCCAGGCCATATCGCCAAGGCCGAGTCGGTCCTGCACTTCATGCTTGAATCGTGGCGTTCCCCGCACCCCCACGGGGGGGATGGGCACACCGAATGGTTTGACCGCCAGGCCCTGGTCACGGCCACTGACTACGTGACGGATCTGGCACGTCGTGACGACAGGTTCGCCCTGGCCGACCCCCGCGAGCTGCTGCATCCCCCGCGCCCTACACCGGCGTCGCGCCGTGATACCCGGGCATCCGCCAGGGCCCGGTTCCTGGAAGGCGTCAACGGGCGGGCCCAGGCGCTCCCCGAGGGGCTCGCCGGCTTGAGAGGGCACCTAGAGCGGATCTGTGGGGCCGCCTCAGGCGTCATCGACAGGCCCGAGGAAGGCGACGCACTCCTCTGCTACGACGGCCTTCGCCGTGAGGAACTTCGTGTCCTGTCGTCGATCACCACCGAGGCCAGCGTGCGTGGCGAGAACCTGATCATGGTGCCGGGCATGTCCGCCGCAGTGATCGCCTGTGGAAGGTGGTGCTACCACGACGGGAAGGGCATGGGCATTCAGACCCTTCACTACGGTGAGTTGCCGCGGATGACCGATACCCTGGCGAGCTACCGCGACGAGCCCGGTATCAATGTGGCCGAGCTGAACGCCGCCGTCGCGGCCATGCAGGAGACTCGCGACGCGATCGACCGACTCCTCGGGGCATTGCCCAGGATGCCGGCACGTTGGAGGGAATCGTTCGAAGTACACCACAGTGCCGCGGTGGCCTCGATCTGATCCTTGCCACCCTCGTGCAGGCCACCCGGCCCCACTTCACCCTCCTGATGTACGCCGCCCCCGGCACCCCCTGGGTATTGCTGGCGGGCGCCTTCCGCAGCGAAGGTTGCGCTGCCTTCTAGCCCCAGGCGTCGCCCGGGTCATTGCCCGGGCCCTCTTCGCTTCACCCCGCCCTGTCATCCGCAGGGCGCTTTCTATTGCGCAGCGTTTTTTTCCGTCGTACCCCTCAAGAGTCTTTCCCGACTGAAGGCCGGAGGGAGGGGAGCCGTAGGCTATCCCCAGATCCCACCGCTGGCGCCAGACCAGCCTTCCCAGGAGCCCACATGTCGACCTGCCACATCCCCGAGACCCGCGCCGACCGCATCATCAGCGACTACCGCAGCCTCTACGCCAAGGCCAATGGCCAGCCCCCGCGCCTCACCCGCCGCGGTGACCGCGTCATCGTCAACGACGGTGTCGGCTTCACCCTGGCCGCGCTGGTCACCATGACCAACAACCTGCGCTGGCGCCTGACCGGGGAGCTCAGCTGGTAGGAACGTGGCGTTCCTTCGCAACAGTGACGCCTCGCGCTCGCGCCAAAGGTCCCTCAAGGGCACGACCCGACCGGAGCCTCTGCTGGGCACGCCCCTACCATAGGCCGGGCAGTACCCATCCAACCGAAGACCCAAGGAACCAGAAGATGACCACGGACAACACCACCGCCCCGACACCCGCTGCCGCCACCACCGATGGCATGTGCAAGGCCGTCTATCTCCTCTACCTCGCCGGCTTGTTCACCGGCATCACCGCACTGATCGGTGTGGTGATCGCCTACCTCAACCGCAACGACGCCCCCGAGTGGCTGCGCTCCCACTACCAGTTCCAGATCCGCACCTTCTGGATGGGCCTGCTGTTCCTGGCGGTGGGTTCCGTGCTCTCCATGGTCATGATCGGCTTCCTGGTGCTGCTGTTCTGGGCGGTCTGGCTGGTGATCCGCGTCATCAAGGGCTGGAAGGCCCTGAGCCAGCAGCAGGCGCACCCGAACCCCACCGGCTGGATGTTCTGACGTAACCGCGACCTAGCCCCGTTCACGCCGCCAGAGCACCCCCCTGGCGGCGGTCTTGTTTGCCCCCTTGCATCCTCAGCCAGATCGCTACACTGGCCCGGCGCTGGCACGATCCGGCGCGAGCCTTTCACCCAAGGAGACTTCCGTGACCGACACCTATGCCTACACCCTCCGCGGGCACCTCACTGCCCAGAGCCCGATCTCGGTCAGCTACATCGGCCTGGATGGCGCCTTGCCACGCACCCCGCATGGCCAGGTGTTCCTGAACGGCGGCACCCTGCGCGGGCCGCTGCGCAAGAGCGCCCTGAACGTGGTGCTGCGCGAGACCGCCAAGGA
>Ga0075011_10000985_pt1 | contig 15188 bp, 12 predicted proteins | sample TARM_MetaG_T_14_FD_72354 | JGI IMG/M metagenome (GOLD analysis project Ga0075011, IMG submission 72354) | Freshwater microbial communities from Pennsylvania, USA, analyzing microbe dynamics in response to fracking - TARM_MetaG_T_14 | ecosystem: Environmental > Aquatic > Freshwater > River...
GCGCCCGCGACGTCGCGGGCGCGTGGTGCTCAGCGCTGGTAGGTGCCGACGAGGACGGCGCGGGCCAGGGTGTGGAACGCCAGGTTGAACCCGACGCGGGCGTTCGAGGCGTCGGGGTCCACGTCCAGCTTCTCGACGTCGAGGGCGTGCACCGCGAAGAAGTACCGGTGCTCGTGGTCGCCCGCGGGCGGCGCGGCGCCCAGGTAGCCGTCCTGTCCGCCGTCGTTGCGTACGTGGTAGGCGACGGCGGGCAGGTTTGCCCCGCCAGGGGTGCCCGCACCGCGCGGGAGCGAGGTCGTCGAGGCGGGCAGGTCGATGACGTTCCAGTGCCAGAAGCCGGAGACGATCGGGGCGTCCGGGTCGAAGACGTTCACGACGAAAGACTTCGTGCCGTCGGGGAAGCCCGACCACGAGAGCGCGGGGGAGAGGTTGTCGCCGTCGACGGTGAAGGCGGCGTCCAAGCGCTGGCCGTCGGCAATGTCGGGGCTGGTCAGGGCGAACGTGGGGACGGCCGGCAGGAGCGAGTAGGGGGCCGGGGGATAGGGGCGTTCGAGAGTCATGCCCCATGGTGTGGCTCATCCACCGGCCTCGCCACCGTGTTGACACCACCGTGTTGACAGGTTGGGCCCGACAGCGTTCACTAGAACGTGTGTTCGAACAGATGTTCGACAGTGCTTTGGCAGGTGCTTTGACGTGCTTCGACAGGTGCGGGCTCCGCTGCCCGCACCACTCGCGGAAGGAGGTGCGGTATGAGCGTCGTCGTCACCGGCGAGCATGCCGCCCCCCGCCCCGCCGCGGGCGGTGCGGCACGGCTCGCCCACGCGATGGCGGCCCTCGCAGCCGCCGAGCAGCGCACCGGGGTGCGCCGCGCGCGGGCCGGGCGTGAGGCTGGACCGTGTTCGACGGCGGCGCCGCTGCCGGCGTCGCGGCAGCCGATCGCCGATCGCTCGGGGGCCGTGGTGGGGCGCTCCGGTGGCAGGCGGTCCGTGACCCCTGCGGACGTGATCCCTGCGGACGGGGTGGCCCCTGGCCCCGTCCTGGTGCCCGTTCCCGGGGAGGAGCTGGCGGCGGACGGCGTCGCCCGGGGGCAGGCGGGGAGCACGCGGCGCGAGGCGGCGCTGCCCCGGCAGCACGAACGGCACCTGTCCGTGCATCCTGCCATCGCCGGACTGCTGCCCGGCGGGGTGCTGCCCTCCGGCGGGGTGCTCGCGGTCCTCGGGTCGACGTCGCTGCTGCTCGGCCTGCTCGGGGCCGCGTCGCAGGAGGGGGCCTGGGTCGCGTTCGTCGGGGCGCCCGCGCTCGGGATGCTCGCCGCGGCCGACGCCGGGCTCGAGCTCGAGCGCGTCGCGATCGTCAGGGAGCCGGGACCCGACGCGCCCACCGTGGTGGCCGCCCTGCTCGACGGCGTCGACGTCGTGGTGCTCGGACCCGAAGTCAGGCTGCTCGACTCCGATCGGCGTCGGCTCGCCGCCCGAGCCCGGGAGCGCGGGGCGGTCCTCGCCTCCACGACGCCCTGGCCGGGGGCCTACGCGAGCCTCGACGCCCGCGGTGGCTCCTGGTCCGGGGCCGACCAGGGGGCGGGATGGCTCCGCCGCCGCACCCTGAGCGTGCTGCGCACCGGCCGCGGGGCAGCGGCCCGGCCGGTCGAGATCGACGTCGAGGTGCCGGTCGTCGCGGCTCCTGTCCCGGCGCCTGCCCTGGTTCCTGTCCTGGTTCCTGTCCCGGCGCCCGCCGAGGTGGTTCCGGCGGGCGCAGGCACCGGGGCCGACGGCCGTCTCCGGGTGGTCGCATGAGTGCCGCTCCGGTCCGCACCGCCGTCCTGTGGGTGCCCGACTGGCCGGTCGTCGCCGCGATGGGGGTGGCCGGCGTGGAGGCGCACGTGCCCGCCGCGGTGCTCTCCCACCAGGGGGTCCTGGCGGCGTCCGCGATCGCGCGCTCTGCCGGGGTGCGGCGCGGGATGCGACGCCGTGCCGCCCAGCAGGCGTGTCCCGAATTGGTGCTGCTGCCCGCCGACGACGCCCGCGACGTGCGCGAGTTCGAGCCCGTCGCCCTCGCGGCCGAGACCGTGGTCGCGGGCGTCGAGGTGTCCCGACCGGGCCTCCTGCTGCTGCCCTCCGACGGCCCCGCGCGCTACCACGGCACCGAGGCCGACCTCGCCCGCGCCCTCGTCGAGGCGGTGTCCGCGGCGGGCTTCGAGCCGCAGGTGGGTATCGCCGACGGCATCCTCGCCGCGGTGCTCGCCGCCCGCGCCGACGCTGTCGTACCGCTGGGCGGGTCGCGGTCCTTCCTGGCGCCGCGGCCGACGTCCGACCTGCTGCACGCCGTCACCGACCCCGCCTCCATCGCCGCCGTGCGCGAGGCCGTCCACCTGTGGTGGCGGCTCGGCGTGCGCACCCTCGGCGAGCTCGCGACCCTCCCGCCGGAGGCGGTGGCCGGGCGCTTCGGCGACCTCGGCGCGTGGGCGCAGCGCCTCGCGCGCGGCGAGGACCTGCGCCCGCCCGCCCGGCGCCGCCCCGAGGAGGACCTGTCGGTGGCCACCGAGCTCGACCCGCCCGCGGCCCGCGTCGACGTCGCCGCCTTCGCCGCCCGCCGCCTCGCCGAGGAGCTGTACGAGAACCTCTCCCGACGCGGCCTCGCGTCCGGGCGCCTGCGCATCACCGCCCGGACCGAGGAGGCCGCGCTCGAACGTCTCTGGCGCACCGACGACGCCGCGGCCGGCGGGATGAGCGCCGCTCGCATCACCGACCGCGTGCGCTGGCAGCTCGAGGGCTGGCTCGGCGACAGGACCCGCGTGCCCGCCCCCCTCACCCACCTGGCGCTCGCGGCCGAGGAGGTCGTGCCCGCCGGCACCCACCAGCCCAGCCTGTGGGGAGCCGACGCCGGCGGCGACGTACGCGCCCGGCGGGCCCTCGGCCGCGTGCAGGGCCTGCTCGGGGGAGACGCCGTGCTGACCGTGACCGTCCAGGGTGGGCGCGAGCCGCGCGACCGCATCCACCTCGTCCCGCTCGGCGAGCAGTCGCCCGCACCCCGTGACCCGTCGTTGCCGTGGCCCGGCGCGCTGCCCGCCCCGGCCCCCGCCACCGTGCTGCCCGAACCCGCCCCGGCGCGCCTGCTCGACGCCGCCGGCGGCGATGTCGTCGTCGACGAGCGGATGGCGATGTCCGCGCCCCCGGCGACGGTGCTGCACGACGCGATCCGTGCTCCGGTGGCCGGCTGGGCCGGCCCATGGCCGCTCGAAGAGCGGTGGTGGGACACGGACAACGTCGGGACGCGGCGCGTGCTGCTCCAGGTCGTCGCCCAGGGCCGCGGGCTGCTGCTCGCCTTCGCCGGCAGCGCCTGGCAGGTGGAGGCGGTCTATGACTGAGCCGCAGTACGGCGAGCTGCACGCCCACTCCTCCTTCAGCTTCCTCGACGGCGCCTCCCATCCGGAGGAGCTCGCGGCCGAGGCCGCCCGCCTCGGGCTGAACGTGCTCGCGGTGACCGACCACGACGGGCTCTACGGCGTCGTGCGGCACTCGCAGGCCGCCCAGACGCTGGGCCTCGGCACGGCTTTCGGCGCCGAGCTGCACCTGCCCGTCGGCCCCGTGCTCGACCCGCCCACCGGCATCCCCGATCCGCGCGCCGACCACCTCCTCGTGCTCGCGCGCGGCACCGACGGGTACGCCCGCCTCTCCTCGGCCATCGCCACCGCCCACCTCGAGGCAGGGGTCAAGGGCAAGGCCCGCTACTCCCTCGAGCGCCTCGGCGCACTGGCGGGCGAGCAGTGGCTCGTGCTCACCGGCTGTCGCAAGGGAGCCGTCCGCCGGGCACTGACCGCCCACGGCCGCACCGCTGCCCGCACCGAGCTCGACCGGCTCGTCGCCCTCTTCGGACCCGAGAACGTGGCGGTCGAGCTCACCGCGACGGGCGACCCGCGCGACGCCGGCCTCCACGACGCCCTCGCCGATCTCGCCGCCGACGCCCGTCTCCCGCTCGTCGCCACCACCGCTGCCCACTACGCCCGCCCGCGCGACGCCCACCTCGCCCAGGCGCTCGCCGCCGTGCGCGCCACCAGTTCGCTGGAGGCGATGGACGGCTGGCTGCCCGGTGCCCCGACCGCCCACCTGCGCTCCCCGGCCGAGATGGCCCGCCTCCATCACCGCCACCCGCGGGCCGTGCCGACGGCCGCGGCGCTCGCGGACGAGTGCGCGTTCGACCTGGGGCTGGTGGCCCCGGACCTGCCGCCGTACCCCGTGCCCGGCGGGCACACCGAGGCCACTTGGCTGCGCGAGCTCGTCCGCCGCGGCGCCACCGACCGGTACGGTCCGCGGGAGGCCGAGCGCGTCCCGGGCGCCTGGGCGATGCTCGACCACGAGCTCAAGGTCATCGAGGACCTGCACTTTCCCGGCTACTTCCTCGTGGTCTACGACCTCGTGGAGTTCTGCCGGGTCAACGGCATCCTGGCGCAGGGCCGGGGGAGCGCCGCCAACTCGGCGGTCTGTTACGCGCTCGGCATCACCGCGGTCGACGCCGTCAAGCACGGCCTGCTCTTCGAGCGCTTCCTCGCCCCGGAGCGGGACGGTCCGCCCGACATCGACATCGACATCGAGTCGGTGCGCCGCGAGGAGGTCATCCAGCACGTCTACGCGAAGTTCGGCAGGTCGCACGCCGCGCAGGTCGCCAACGTCATCTCCTACCGGCCGCGCTCGGCGATCCGCGATGCCGCCAAGGCCCTCGGGTACGACCTCGGGCAGCAGGACGCGTGGTCCAAGACGATCGAGCGGTGGGGGTCGCTGCGCGACACCCCCAAGGTCGAGAAGGCGGCGGTCTCACGCACCGAGGCGAAGGACGCTCGCACCGCGGTGAACGGGGGGACGCGGGACTGGGCACCCGACGCGGGCCGGCCCCGGGCGGACGACTCCCACGACGTCGTGCCCGCCGCCCGTCCGCCGTCGGCGGCACAGGAGGCGGAGATCCCCGAGCACGTCATCGACCTGGCCGAGCAGTTCCTGCGCCTGCCCCGTCACCTCGGCATCCACTCAGGCGGCATGGTCATGTGCGACCGCCCCGTCATCGAGGTCTGCCCCGTCGAGTGGGCGCGCATGGAGGGCCGCACCGTCCTCCAGTGGGACAAGGACGACTGCGCGGACGCGGGGCTGGTGAAGTTCGACCTGCTGGGCCTCGGCATGCTCACCGCGATCCGCTACGCCTTCGAGGGCATCGAGGCGCGCGGTGGCCCGCGCCTCGCCCTGCACCACCTGCCCGACGACGACCCCGCGGTCTACGACCTGCTGTGCGCCGCCGACACGGTCGGGGTCTTCCAGGTCGAGTCGCGGGCCCAGATGGCCACGCTGCCGCGCCTGCGGCCGCGGAACTTCTACGACATCGTCATCGAGGTGGCGCTCATCCGCCCCGGACCGATCCAGGGCGGCAGCGTGCACCCCTTCATCGAGCGCCGCAACGGCCGCCAGCCCGTCACCTACCCGCACCCGCTGCTGAAGAGCTCGCTCGAGCGCACCATGGGCATCCCGCTCTTCCAGGAGCAGCTCATGCAGATGGCGATCGACGTCGCGGGCTTCACCCCGGCGGAGTCCGACCGGCTGCGGCGCGCGATAGGGTCCAAGCGCTCGCTCGAGAAGATGGAGGCGCTGCGCGGTCGGCTGGTCGAGGGTATGACGGCCAACGGCGTGCCCCAGGACGTCCAGGACGAGGTCTACGACAAGCTCAAGGCGTTCGCCGACTTCGGCTTCCCCGAGTCGCACGCCTTCTCGTTCGCCTTCCTGGTCTACGCGTCGTGCTGGCTCAAGGTGCACCACCCGGCCGCCTTCTACGCGGGCCTTCTCGCCGCGCAGCCCATGGGCTTCTATTCGCCGCAGTCCCTGGTGGCCGACGCGCGCCGGCACGGCGTCACGGTGCTGCGCCCCGACCTCAACGCGTCGGCCGCGCTCGCCTGCGTGGAGCGGCTGCCGGGCGATGCCGAGCGCGAGCCCGAGCGCATCCCGCTGCCCCGGTCCGGCGACCCGGGCTTCGGCCCCGACCCCGACCTCGGCCTGGCTGTGCGGCAGGGGCTGTCCGAGGTGCGCACGATCGGCACGGCCCTCGCCGAGGAGATCGTCGCCGAGCGCGAGGCCCACGGGCCGTTCCGCGGCCTGCGCGAACTCGTGCGCCGGGTCGACCTGACGACGGCCCAGCTCGAGGCGCTCGCCACCGCCGGGGCAACCGAGGGGCTGAACGTCAGCAGGCGCGAGGCCCTGTGGGCGGCCGGCGCCCTCGCGCAGGAGGGCCCCGACACCCTGGAGGGCATCTCCGTCGGTGTCGAGGCCCCCTTGCTGCCCGAGATGTCGCCCGTCGAGACGGCCGTCGCCGATGCGTGGGCCACTGGCGTCGGCCCCGGCCTCTCCCCGGTCGAGCTCGTCCGCGACGGACTGACCCGTGGCGGCGTGGTCACCGTCCAGGCCGCGACCGCGACCGAGGCAGGGCGACGGATCGCCGTCGGCGGGGTCGTCACCCACCGGCAGCGTCCCGGCACCGCCGGGGGAGTGACCTTCCTGTCCCTCGAGGACGAGACCGGCCTGCTCAACATCGTCTGCTCGCCGGGCCTGTGGCAGCGGTTCCGCACGGTCGCGCGCGGCGCGGCCGCCATGGTGATCCGCGGCCGCGTCGAGAAGTCCGACGGCGCCACCAATCTCGTGGCCGAGCACCTGTCCGCGCTGCGCCTCCCCGTGAACACCCGGTCCCGGGACTACCACTGAGCCGGGACGGCCCCTTGGACTCCGGCGGCCCCGGACCTGGGCGGCCCCGGACCTGGGCGGCCCCGGAGCTGCCCTTACCAGGCCTGCGCGAAGACCTCGGCAAAGAGCTCGTCGGCGTCCACCTCGAGCCCTCGCGAACGGAACCACGTGCACATGTTCACGCAGTCCCGGTGCAGGAAGTCGACGGCGAACGGGCTGCTCGCCAGGTCCACGACCTGCGGTACGTCGATGACGACGAGCCGCTCTCCGTGGGCGAGCGTGTTGTACGGCGACAGGTCCCCGTGGGCCCAGCCGAGCCGAGCGATGGTGCCCATCACCACCCGCAGCTGCTCGTACCAGTCCGCGAGCAGGTCGCGCGACGGCCGCGCCTGCGCCAGGCGGGGCGCCGCGGTCCAGGCGCCGTCGTCGGACTGGGTGCCGATGAACTCCATGAGGATCTCGGTGTCGTCGACCTGGACGGGGTAGGGGACGGCCGCCCCCGCCTCGTGCAGCCGGCAGAGCGCGTCGAACTCGGCCGACGCCCACGCGCCGGCGCGCAGCGTGCGGCCATAGGCGGACGTCCGGGAGTCGGCGGCTCGCTGGTCGCGCGACTTCTTGAGCTTGCGGCCCTCGGTGTACGAGTCGTCGCGGGTGAACTGGCGGTGCTCCTGGCCGCGATAGCGCTTGGCGGCCAGGATCGACCACTGGCCGGGATCACCGGGGACGGCGCGCTCGACCAGGTGGACGTCCGCCTCCTTGCCCGTCTTGAGGATGCCGAGCTCGGTGTCCAGGGCGGCGGAGGCCGTGACCAGCCAGGAGGGGTAGGGCTTCGGGCCGCGCTGGCCCTTGGCGATGAAGGTCCACGTGGACCAGCGGGAACCGGCCGGAGGGTGGTCGGTGAGGGCAGTGCTGTGAGCGTGCTGCAGGGACACGGTGAGGTCTCCTCGGAGGGAAGGAACGGGGCTGCGGTGCCCTGCCTCCCGGAGACGTCAGCGGCTCGGCGGCTCAGCGGCTCGGCCGGTCGGGAGGCAGGAAAGAGCGACGACAGTCATCTGTCTGGGCCTCCTTCCTCGGCGCGCGGGTGCGCGGCCTGCGTTGCTGGTGCGCGACCAGGATCGCCGGGCGAGCCTCGGCACGTCCAGCGATTAAGCGCCGGTGCCTCACGAGAACCGGAATGCGTCCCCGTCCGGGGACCACCCGGCGGGTCTCAGGAGCCGGCGACCGCGCCGAAGACCGCGGCGAACCAACCGGTGGTGGCGTCCCAGATCGCCATCGTGTCGACGCCGAGCAGGTTGAGGCCCGCCCAGCTCACGCCCACGAGGGCGTAGATGTCGACCGGCGCCATGACCACCCACTCGCGCCAAGAGCCGGCGTTGCCGAGCAGCGGCAGGGCGATGTTGCCGTTGGAGCGCCACACGTCGTCGAACGGCAGGCGGCGGTGGCGCCGCACCCAGCGCGGGGAGCGCACGCGCAGCGGCCACAGCAGCGGGACGCCCTGGGTGGTCAGGAGGTCGCCGAGGACGTGGACGAGGGCGCCGAGCCCCACGCAGACCGGCATCCAGTACCACTCCTCGGGTGCGGACACCGCGACGAGCGCCGCCAGGGACAGCGAGGCGAACCAGGACCAGGGCTTGATCCGGTTGGTCAGGTGCAGCGCGCGCAGCGCAAAGGAGATGAGCAGCACGGCGAGGATGCCGGGCCCGATCAGCACCTCGCCGAAGCGCTCGGTCGTGATGGTGAGCTGGCCGGCCGCCCAGGCGATGGCGGTGAAGGCGGCGACCCCGACCAGCGAGTGCGTCCCGCCGCGGTGCCCGCCGGAGACGCGGCCGACCACCCGGGTGACCGCCTCGGAGACCGGCGGCAGGGAGTGCGCGATCGTCCCCGAGTGATGGTCGGCGTCGGGGAGGAGGGCCGCACCGGCACAGACGACGGCGCCGGTGATCACGCCGACGTCGGACACCGGGTACAGGCCCAGAGCGATCGGCGTGCTCGCAGTGATCGCTACCCAGGCCGCGGCGCCGGAGGCCGCGTGATGTCCGCCCATCATGGGGCAAAAGGTACAGGCATCGGGTGACACGCCAGACCACGCAGTACCGTCTCGCCATGACCGGTCCCGGTGAACCCGACCCGGACTTCTCGCCCGCCCCGGAAGGCCGCGCGGCCGAGGTGCGCGGGGTGGCGCTCGTCGTCCGTTTCGCCCTCGAGCTCGCGCTGTTCTTCGCCGTCGGCTGGTGCGCGTGGACCGCCGCGGGCGACCACTGGTGGCGGTGGCTCCTCGCCGTCGCGGCGCCGGTGGCCGCCGGCGTCATGTGGGGGTCGTGGCTCTCGCCGCGCGCGCCGCACCGCCCGCCCGAGCCCGTCCGCGTCCTGATCGAGGCGGTCCTGTTCCTCGGCGTCGGCGGGTGGCTCTGGGCGCTGGGCCGGCCGGTGCCCGGGGCGGCGCTCGCAGCACTGTGGGTTCTCGACCGCGTCGTCCTCGCCGCCCTGCGCCCGCGGGTGCAGCCCGTCGGCTGACCGTCCCGCCTGCCCCAGGACGCTATGGCCGGAGGACCACCGGCGTCCCGAGCGGTAGTGAGGCCAGGTGAGCGGCGAAGTCGTCGGCGTGCAGGCGGATGCAGCCGTTGGACTGCGCCTTGCCGATCGCGCGACCGTGCTCCGGGTCGGCATGGAAGGCGGTGAGGGCGAACGGGGCGCCGCCGAAGGCGTCGAGCATCGTGGACTGCATGCTCGTGAGTGCGACCGTGCCCAGGTGTGGGTCCTCGAAAAAGTCGACGACGTACCCGAGGCCGGTGGGCGTCTCACTGATCCCTTCCCGGCCGACCGCGACGGGCACGACGACCGTCTGCCGGGCGGCAGACGTGATGGTCGCGGTGCGCTCGGAGATGTCGACGACGACGCTGGAGTCGATCGGCGCGCGGTCGACCGCCGCCGCGGGAACCCACACGGCGCGGCCGTTGACCGCGGCCGGGTCGGTTGAAGGCAGGGCGCCGCGGCCGAGCGGCACGAGGACCTGCACCCAGCCGTCCTGCTCGCCGACCGCCAGCCACACGCGGGGCCGGCCCGCGACGGTGCGGTCGAGGACGAGCAGGCCCTCGCCGCCGGGCTCGGCGTAGGCGGCGGTCCGGTCCGCGACCGGGACGGCGATCCCCACGACGTCGTCGAGCCCGGCGCCGGGGATGGGCGCGGGGATGATCGACCCGGCCGTCGCGACGGGCAGGTCAGGATCCGGCGCTGGCACGACGGCGGCCGGCGGCGCCGGCTCCACGGTCGCGCCCGGCTCCGCCGGCTCCACGGTCGCGGCCACCACGACGGCGGGCGGCGAGAAGGGGTCACGGGTCTGGGCAGGCTGCACGCCGGGCGGGCTGACGGCAAGGACGGCTGCCACCGCACCGGCCGCCGCCGCGGCCAGTCGGGCCAGAGCCTGCATCGCGGATCACCCCCCGCCCTCCACTATGCGCCGCGGGGGCGTCGGCGCCAGCCGGGGTGCGGATCGACCCGTCGCCGATGACTTAGCGTGGAGGGGTGGACGACAGAGTGCTGGAGAGGTTTCTGGCGCCGGACGGGCACCTGCGGACCATCCCGTCGAAGCAGGCGAAACTGCTCGTGGTGCTCGACCACCTCGCGCAGTCCTTCGAGTTGGGGAACGTCTACCCCGAGACCGAGGTGAACGAGATCCTGCGCCGCTTCCACCCGGACGTCGCGTCGCTGCGCCGCCACCTCGTGGACTACCAGTTCCTCGCGCGGCGCGAGGGCTTCTACTGGCGCTCTGGCGGGACGGTCGACCTCGAGGTGTGACCGCGAACGGAACACCTTCGCCACGAGCAGGCCGTTCCGCATGGCGGCGAGGTTGCCGTGGGCGCTCAGGTTGCGTCATCGTCTTCCCCGGGGTTCGTCGGGGGGACACGATCTGGGGGCGGATGGCCACCCCCGGCCCCCTACCTCGAGAGACCAAGGACGCTCGCCCATGACTGCCACCACCGCCCGCATCACGCTGCACCCCGACTTCCGCAAGGGCACGATCGATCGGCGCATCTTCGGCTCGTTCGCCGAGCACCTGGGGCGCTGCATCTACACCGGCCTCTATGAGCCGGGGCACCCGGAGGCGGACGAGCACGGCTTCCGCCAGGACGTCCAGGAGCTCGTGCGCGAGCTGGGCGTGCCGATGGTGCGCTACCCGGGCGGCAACTTCGTGTCCAACTACGTCTGGGAGGACGCGGTCGGCCCGGTCGAGCAGCGCAAGCCGTTCCTCGATCTCGCGTGGCGCACGATCGAGCCGAACCTCGTCGGCACCGACGAGTTCCTCCAGTGGGCTGAACGCATGGGTGTCGAGCCGATGATGGCCGTCAACCTGGGCACCCGGGGCGTGGCCGAGGCGGTCGCGCTCGTGGACTACTGCAACGGGGAGGGTGGCACGTACTGGTCCGACCTGCGCATCAAGCACGGCCGCGAGAAGCCGTACGGCGTCACGCTGTGGTGCCTCGGCAACGAGATGGACGGCCCGTGGCAGATCGGCCACAAGGATGCCCACGAGTACGGCAGGCTCGCCGCCGAGGCGGGCAAGGCCATGAAGCTCGTCGACCCGTCCATCGAGCTCATCGCGTGCGGCTCGTCCTCGATGCAGATGGACACGTTCGGCGAGTGGGAGCAGACGGTCCTGACCCACACGTACGACGTCGTCGACCACATCTCGATGCACGCCTACTACGAGGAGCACGACGGCGACCGCGCCTCCTTCCTCGCGTCCGGCACCGCGATGTCGACGTTCATCGACCGCGTCGTCGCCACCGCCGACTCGGTGGGCGCGAAGAAGCGATCGGACAAGAAGATCACCATCTCGTTCGACGAGTGGAACGTCTGGTACCTCGAGACCCGGTTCGTCGGCGAGAAGAACCTGCCGATCCAGAAGGACGCCCCGCGCATCATCGAGGACATCTACTCGGGCCTCGACGCCGTCGTCGTCGGTGACCTGCTCATCGCGCTGGTCAACCACGCCGACCGCGTGCCGCTGGCCTGCTTCGCCCAGCTCGTCAACGTCATCGCACCGATCATGACCGAGCCCGGCGGGCAGGCGTGGCGTCAGCCCACGTTCTTCCCGATCGCAACGGCGGCCGGCCTCGCCCGCGGTGAGGTCCTCGACCTGCGCATCGCGGGCGACACCTACGTCTCCCAGCGTCACGGCGTGGTGCCCACCGTCACCGCCGCCGCCACGATCGACGCCGACGGCAACCTCGCGCTGTTCCTCACGAACCGTTCTCCTGAGGTCTCCGAGGTCGAGATCTCGCACGTCGGCGCAGCGCTCGCCCTGACCGAGGGCAAGCGGATGCTCGCCGACCACGAGCCGGCCGTCCACGGGCCGGAGCACGCCGCCGCGGTCGCCCAGCGATTCTGGGGCGACATCGACATCACGTCCACAGTGGCCGAGAACGGTGCCACGACCACCCGCCTGCGCCTCGAGCCGGAGTCGTGGACCGCGCTGGTCGGCAGGCTCACCGTCTGAGGCCCTCGTCGTCATCGGCGGCCTGGCCTTCGCCGCAGCACCACCCGCAGGAATCGCGACGGTGTTCACGCAGGTCTGGGGCACGGCCGCGCCTCCCCGCGGTGTCCGAGCCAACGGGAGGTGCAAGGTCGGCCAGGCGCCCCTCGGCCGCGGGTGTCCTCGGTGGAATGGGTCACCGTGTCACCGTGTCACCGTGTCACCGCGTCACCGACGCATCAGCGGTCAGCACGCCGACGGACGAACGGAGGGTTCGTGGACCCGGTACCTACGGGGAACGACATCGCGATCACCCTGATCCTCTTCGCGACGAGCGGCCTGCTGGCCGTGCTCGTCGATCGGCTCCGACGGCCGGTGGTCCGGCCGCGCCACGCGGTTCCGTAGGCTCCGGCGGCGGCCGGTGTGCGGCCGCGACCTCGACTGCATTCGGCCGTGCCGTGGCCTGCGGGTAGGCTCGGCCCCAGACTTCCGGCGCGAGAGCGCCGGCGGGATCCGAATGAGACAGCGGATCGAGACGCCCCTGCGACCTCCACAGTGCGGGGGCGTCTTGCTGTCCCGCCCTGCGCGGGCGGCCCGGCGGCGCAGCTCGGCGAGCTACGGGCAGGCGCCCGGTGCGAAGAGGCCGCGCCCGGCGTCGCGGGCGAATGCTTCCGCGGCGGCGACGGCTCCGTGGAAGGTGTCGTTGCGTCCGAAGACGACGGCGGTGGCCCATCCGGCCTCGGCGAGCTCGGCGTTGACGAGCGAGCCGTCGGCGAACACCGCGATCAGCTCGCGGTCGAAGCGGTCGTAGCGCTCGACGTCGTGGACCACGGTCACCTCCGACCCGACCGGGATCCGCGCGCCGAGCCACGCCGCCGCCTCCGGGCCCCCGCACTCGACGGGGCGGCTCGGGTGCACCGTCTCGGGCGCGTCGACGTTCAGCAGGCGCGCCCGCTGCTCGGCGGCGCGACGGGCGATGATCAACGTGTCGCCGTCGACGATCCGGACGACGCGCACCGTCTCACCGGCGATCTTCGCCGGTTCCTCCACGGATGCTGCCGGACCGGCGTCGGGATCAGCGTCGGCGCCGGCTGCGCCGGGCTCATCGGGCGAGATGGGCTCGGGCTCCGGTGCCACCGAGCTCGCGTCGTCGGCGCCGGGCTCCGTGGGGTCGGCGTCGTCACTCCCGTACGGCCTCGCCGCGGCCGTCCCGCCAGGAGCCTCGCGTGCGGGGGCCCGCTCCGGGTCCGGCGGTTCGACGACGCACGCCGAGGCGCCGCCGATCAGCAGGAGCGCCGTCAGCACGCCGCCGAGGATCCTCTGAGATCGAGACACGCAGTGATCCTTCCGCGCGCAGAACCGCCGGCGCCTGCGCGGGCGTGCCGCGACGCTCTGATCCGTCGCTGAGCGGGTCCTCGTGGACTTGCCGGCTCAGGTGGGTGGCTCGATCCGCACGTCGCCCCCGGGGGGTTCGGTCGCGAAGGCCAGCAGCCGGGCGCCTTCGGCTCGGGCCGCCTCGGCGTCGTCGTCGGCAAGCGGGATGAAGGGCTGGATGGTGAGGAGGCCGTCCTGGGCGTGCAGGCGCCAGGTGCCTGCGACGTAGCCGTCGACGAGAAGCACCTGGTCGATCAGGTCGCACACGCACACGCGGGCCCGGATCTCGTCGGTCATGACGCGGGTGCGGTCGTTGTAGGCGAGCAGCAGGTTGTCGAAGCCGGCCAGCAGCCGCACCGGCGCGGGCGTGTCCGCGGCGGGGCGCGGGGCGCCGGGGAGGTCGTACAGGGTGCGGCCGGACTCGTCCCGGAACTCGACGAGCTCGTCGCGCATCGTGGCGACGGTCTCACGCAGCCCGGGCACCCCGCACCAGACGCGCATGTCAGAGGTGGTGGCCGGCCCGAACGCGGCGAGGTACTGCCGCACGAGGAAGGTCGGTTCCGGGGTGGTGCCGGCCAGGTGGTCGGCGAGCCGCACCGCGACCGCGCCGCTGGCTCCCCACACCCCGGCCGGGGCCGGATGGATGGTCGGCAGCAGGTACTGCACTGTCCATCCCAGGGCGGTCGCGTCCGCGCCGGGACGCGAGGCGGCCAGCTCCCGGCCGAGGACGGGCCTGGTCATGACCCGGTCCGCGAGGACGTCGCGCGCGTCACGTAGCAGGGCGTCGATGTCGACGCCGTCGACCCGCTTGCGCCACACCCCGCGCCACGCCCTCGCGAGCACCGGGGCGATCGTCGGGTGCAGCCACGCGAAGTCCGCCGCCGTCACGAGGTGCTGGGTTGCCCGGTGCAGGCACGACCGCACCACCTGACCGGACTCGAGCTCTGACGTGAGCTCCTCGCGGGTGAACCCGCCGAGGCGGCAGTGCAGTGCCAGGTACGGGTCTTTGGCCGTCTGGGCGTTGAGGCCGCCGATCGAGTGCACGACGTCGACGACGCGCCCCGACCCGCGGTCGAGCAGCAGCTGGCGGCTCAGCGCCGCCCGGTTGAGCTCCGCACGCGTCAAGACGGGTCGAGACATGCGGGCATCCTTCCAGTGCAGCGCCTCCTTCGGGCGGCCTTGGCCTCCTCGGACGGCCCGCACCGGCCTGCCAGGGCTTGGGCGCGCGGCGCCAGCACCGCTCTTCGCGCCCACCTCGGCGTTCGATCGTCCGTGAGAGGTCGGGTGATCGGGACATCAGGGCGGCAGCGAGGTGACCGCCGAGATCCCACTCTGACTAGCAGGCGGCGAGCGGCGTAGTTGTAGCGGTACAAACGCAATGTCCGGGAGTCCGCGGATCGCCGGATGATGAGAAGTAGCGCTCCAAAGGACGCCTGAGTGGCGCTCACAGCCTGTTCGCACGGCTGAGTTCGGCCGGCGGCTTGAAGCGCTACAAAATCGGCGTAATGTGGGCGCTCCCTCTCCGCCAGGCTGGTTGTGAGTCAGTTCGTGATCAGCTTGGGAGGGCACGATGTCGATCACGCCGGGGTTCACCGTCGAGGAGATCCGTCAGCACGTTCACCTTTACCAGC
>Ga0075011_10000986_pt1 | contig 15182 bp, 13 predicted proteins | sample TARM_MetaG_T_14_FD_72354 | JGI IMG/M metagenome (GOLD analysis project Ga0075011, IMG submission 72354) | Freshwater microbial communities from Pennsylvania, USA, analyzing microbe dynamics in response to fracking - TARM_MetaG_T_14 | ecosystem: Environmental > Aquatic > Freshwater > River...
GTTGTATGAGAAACAGAAACCTGTACTGGCCAGTCTCTTTTTTGCGCCAATAACGCCTTAATAAGGCTGGATTTTCCTGCGCCACTTGGGGCAGATACGATGTAAAGCGTGCCGACTTGGGACATAAATAAACATTCCTGAAAATATTAATTGGCTTAATCAACTGTACATATTGCTGAAAAAATAAGCAGCTGATTTTTTGTAGTCGCGAATTATCCCCTATTTTTATAATTATGTCTTTTTAATAGCGAAATAAATTTAATTTTGCAGCCCACCAGCTGTCCGCTTTCCTTTTTTGCTGATACCCGGGTTTGTTGCTTGTGCACAAGTTATACCAATTCTACTAATTAAATGAATAGATAATTAGTAGATTTGGTATTAGGTGGCCTTTTTAAGCCGCTAAAGGTAACCTAGCGATTTACATTATGGATTAGCATGAATCATTACCCTGTTATTGAAATCCCCTTTAACCAGCGCGCCTGCTGCTGGTTCTGCGGTGAGCCTGAAGATAAAATAATTAACTTCCCAAAATACAGCAGTGAAGAGGGGCTGTTAACTCATCAACCTATTTGCCTGCCGAGCTGCAAAGAGTGCGCAACCATAGTCCAGCGCACCGCCTTTAGTTCGCTTTATGGTTATCGCGATGCGATTAAACAAGCGCTTGCGGTCAAACACCAAAAACTTCTTAGTATTGGCTCGAACTGGACTAAACAGGAGCTTGAGGAGTCTGAATTTGAAGGCAGTGCTTTTGAGGGCTTTAAACGCAGCGCCTGGTTTATGTTTGAGATGATTCAGGCACGCATCAATTATCAGGGCTGGGAGTTAGTGGTTGCAAATGAAAAACTGATTATTGAGCAGCAGCATGAAAGCTTTGCATTCGATGGTGTCAGCTATGTCACGCTGGATGATGCCATAACCCATGCGGTAAACACTTTTCATCTCGACGAGGAGTTATTTACACGTGTATTGAGTGCGGTCGGCAAAGAAAAATTTGCACAGGCGATTCGTTTATGTCGTCTCTACCCCATACTCAGCAGTAAAAATCGCGAAGCCGTCTTTGTGGATATTATGGAAGGGCTTGGCCTGTAACAAAAATATTCTCTGCTAACCGATACAGCGCCTGTTGCAACAGGCGCCTGAAATAAAATCAGCTCACGGCTTTGATAAAATCAGTATCACTGAACAAAGCTTTTACTAAATTTTGCACCAGATCGACATAACTCATTTGCCCATTTGGTATCGCAATGTTACCCATAAATGATGATTCGAATTCATGATTTGCTGTGATATTTTTATCAAAAACCACGTCATCACCTTTTTTTACTTTAAATTGAACAGAAATAATTCCTGTACCGACACTAAAGCCTGAAATATTGATATCATTTTTTAGTAACTGACCGCTTACTACCGTATTGGATACTCCAGACCAAACCTGAGCCAGTTTTAACTCCGCAGTCAAAGCTTCAGTTAAATAATCACCGAAAGAGTTACCCACTGAAGAATTCAAGCTTGAGGCTCTTAAACCTATACTGTTAAGCTTTTTAGGCGTTTTAAAATCTCCAACATTGAGTGGTTTAACATTGTTGATTTTTATCGCTTGCGCATTGGCAATAGTTGGTTGGTAAGGTGGTGTCGAAACAGAGCAACCACTGATAATCATAATGCTTAGTAAAAGCAGGTATTTCATAATATTTTCTCTTCTCTATTGTGTGAACGCAGCTGTATTTTCCAGCTCTTCTGCAAGCGTAACAAAAGCTTTCTCTGCGGCGCGTCTTGCTGCTAATGAAAAGTCATTCTTAAATTCATCAAATTCCGCTTTACCTTCAACGTTAATGGTTTTTTCCCAAACAATATCTTTTCCATTTTCGATTGCCTGACATGAGAGGCTGATAGTGAAATTGGTCGGAGGCCATGTAAAGGCACTCTCCGAACTAGAATTTGTCACTAACTTGGGAATAAAAACATATTGAATGTTATTCGCCTTAATAAACTGGTTATCCTCAAGAGAGTCCATTTTATAGACATCTGAAAATTTATTGAGAAGAACAGTGTATAAAACTGTTTCAGTGTCTTTATAGGGTTGATACGTAACGCTATCACCACCACCACCTGGTGTTGTTACACTTTTCTCTATATCGCCTTTGGCAATAAAGTAACCGACCGATTTATTTATTTTTAGATCGGAGCTGGTCAATTCTTTCATTTCAGGGTTTAACTGAATTTGATGAGAACAGCCTGACAAAATAAAAGCAAAGATAACAGCCAAAAATTTTACGTTTGTAATCATATTTATATCCATATATGTAGGTAATGAGGGGTGTATCTGTAGCAACTATAAAGTGGCTAAAGATATAGGCGGAATATTGTGGCAATTGTTGATAAATTCAAACTATTAGCCTCCTTTATTGTGACCTAAATCGGGTTTTGTTGTGATTTTAATATGATATTTGCAGGTTTTTGTGAAGTTCTTATTCTGGTACACCTAATTTGTACACCTAGAAATAAAACAGGTCATTCCAAAAAATCTCTTTATTATCATAATAGTAACCTATCTATTCCCCTTAAATTATTTATTAACGGTCTGTTTATTAATGAATTTTTTTTGCTTCTCCATTAAAAACCACAAATTTTCACTGCCTTAAGTTTCCCTTAAGTTTGATCCACTAAATTAACATCATAAGCGGCACAGAAGGTGATTATGATGTTAAATCTAAACTCTATTATTCAATCCGGCAATCTTCCTGAAACGGTATTAAGCGAGGCACACCCCTGCTTTGATATCCTTGCTTTTTCTTTGCAATGCGCTGGGCGCAAGGAGGTGGAAGCGTTTATTAAACAGGGATTTCAAAAGGCCTATGGCGCGAATATCCAGGTGACCATGCCCTTTGTGCTGGCGGTTAATAACGGCAAACTCAAAGCCGCACTGGGTATGCGCAGTGCTAAATCGCCTCTCTTTATTGAGCAGTATTTATCGGCTCCCATTGAGCAGCATGGCGCCTTTATCAATAAAAAGGTTAATCGTGACGAGATAGCGGAAATAGGCCATCTTTACAGTAATGCCCGAAAATTTACTATTCCGCTCTTTTTGGTTACAGCTATCTCTCTGTTTTGCAACGATTTTAAATATATCGTCTTTTCCGGCACTGAGCGTGTGCTGGGTATTATTGCGGCGGCGGGGATTGAGATTACCTATCTGGGCAAAGCAGATCCGAGTAAGTTGGCGAGCAGTGTGGACGACTGGGGAAGTTATTATGCAACAAATCCGCAAGTGGTGCTTATCTCCCTGAGCAGCGTGATGGCTGTGATCGACAGTCAGCCTGTTTATGAACAGCTTTTTCAGCAATTGAATAAAAAAATAGTAAAAGTATGCACCCAATTGCGGGGGCTGAAATGATATTAGCAGCCCTTAAAATGCACGACGCCGGCAAACTGGCCGTGCAGACGCACGACCGTTCACTCAGTTATGGACAACTGATTACGCTGATTGAGCAGTTTGCCCAATGGCTTAAAGATAACGCTGTCCACTCGCTGGCACTGCTTGGTGATAACTCCCCGGAGTGGGTGATAGTTGATCTGGCATGCCAGCAAGCAGGTACTGTATTTACCCCTATTCCGCTGTTTTTTTCAGCGCAGCAGATAAGCCATTTAATAAAAACAGCGAAGCCCGATATTCTCTTAAGTGATAATGAGATGGATTTTGCAAATGGAATTACGCTGCCGATTTTGCCGCTACATGCTTATAAAATCAAGCAGTTAAGCCCTGCACTTATTCCTCAATCAAGCAGTAAAATCACCTATACATCCGGTTCAACAGGCGAGCCTAAAGGTGTTTGTCTGAGCATTGAAAATCAGCTCAATGTTGCTCAATCTCTGTTTACGGTAACCGGACTTTGTGCTCCAAAACATCTATCTTTACTGCCGCTCTCAACCCTCCTGGAAAATATCGCCGGTATCTATAGCCCGTTATTGGCGGGAGGCAGTATCTACCTGGCCTGCGATCAGCAGCGCGGATTTGAGGGCAGCCGCTTAACTCACCCTGAGCAGTTATTTGCCTGTATCGACAGGGCGCAGCCCAACTCTTTCATTTTAGTGCCGCAATTGTTGCAGGTTTTAATAGAGGGGGCAAAAAAGGGCTGGAAAATTCCAGCGACAGTGCAGTTTATTGCCGTGGGCGGTGCAAAAGTAACCCCCTCGCTACTGGCGAGCGCCAGAGAGCTTGGTTTACCTGTCTATCAGGGATACGGCCTCTCTGAATGCGCCTCTGTGGTTAGTTTACAAACCCCTGAGTGCAGCGCAGACAGCGCAGGGAAACTTTTACCTCATCTGACGGCTAAGGTTAGCGACGGGCAGCTTGTGGTTTGCGGCAATACATTTTTAGGCTACCTCAATGAGCCTGATTCATGGGGGGCTGACTGTGTCCATACCGGGGATATTGCTGAGATCTGCAATAATGAAGTGTTTATTAAGGGACGAAAAAAGAACCTTATTATCAACTCCTTTGGACGAAATATCAGCCCGGAATGGGTAGAAGCAGAGCTGCTGGCAAGCGGCTTACTGCAACAGGCAGTGGTTGTCGGTGACAGTAAACCCTATTGCATCGCTCTGCTCGTGACCCTTTCGCCACAAATCAGCGATCAGCAGTTAGCACAGGCGATAGCCTCGATTAATCTACATCTGCCCGATTACGCACAGATTAAAAATCAGATCCGCCTGAACGGCGCAATGCGTTATCAAGATGGCCTGATAACCGCCAATGGCCGCCCTAAACGGGAAGCTATTACTAACCACTTTAAAGAGCAGATAGCGCAGATCTATGCGCAACAAACAGGCAGGAGTTAAATAATGAATCTATATCAGCGTTTATTAACTGAAACAGAACAGGAAAAAGCGTATCTGCTGGATGCGCCCATTATCAAGCACTGTTTTTCCGGTGAAATTGTAATCGATGATTACGTGGCTTTTTTAACCCAGGCTTTTCATCATGTTAAACACACAGTGCCGCTTCTAATGGCAGCGGGTGCAAAATTCCCGCAAAACAAAGAGTGGTTAAGGGAAGCGGTCGCTGAATATATTGCCGAGGAGATTGGCCATCAGGAGTGGATTCTAAATGATATTGCCGCCTGCGGCTTTGATAAGGAAAGTGCGCGCCAAAGCACCCCCGCTTTTGCCACAGAGCTGATGGTAGCCTATGCCTACGACCTTATAAATCGCGTTAATCCGCTCGCTTTTTTCGGCATGGTACATGTCCTTGAAGGTACCAGTATCGTGGTTGCAGACAGTGCCGCGCAATCAATTGGGCAGGCGTTGGCATTGCCCGATGATGCATTTAGCTATCTGCGTTCCCATGGCGCACTGGATCAGGACCATGTTAAATTTTTCCAGGAGTTAATGGCTAAGGTCACGGATCAGGAGGAGCAGGATATTATCGTTGCCAGCGCGAAACGCTTTTATAAGCTTTATGGTGATATTTTCAGAACGCTGCACAGAGATCATCAGGTCGCCCGATTAGGAGATATTAATGAAAAATAATCGCTATTGCTTATTAACAGGCGCATCAGGCGGGATAGGCGCAGCGCTTGCGGCGGCTTTAGCAGAGCAAGGCTATACGTTGGTTTTACAAGGTCGAGACGAGGCAAAACTGCGCGCATTACAAGAAAAGTTAGGCGCTGACCATCTGATTGTCGTAGGCTCACTCAACTGCGCCAAAGGACGTGCAGATATTCTGCAAAAAGCGTTTCAGTTTGGTTTTATTGATCTGCTGGTCAACAGTGCCGGAATCTCTCACTTTGCCGAGTTTACAGCGCTTGCTCAAACTCAAATTGAAGAGATTATTAATATTAATTTAACCAGTCCAATGCAGTTAACCCAGGCCTATCTGCAAAAAATAGGCGCTAACCAAGCCACTGTGATCAATGTCGGCTCGGCATTTGGCGCGATCGGCTTTCCCGGATTTGATGTTTACTGCGCCAGCAAATTTGGCTTGCGTGGATTTACTGAAGCGTTGGCACGCGAGCTTGCAGACAGCCCGGTGCGCGTAGCCTACTTTGCACCGCGCAGCACGCAGACAGAGATAAACAACGAGCAGGTAACAAATATGAATAAGGCGTTGGCTAATAAAGTGGACAGCGTTGATGTTGTCGCCAGGGAGTTTATCAAACTGCTGCGCAGCAAGCAGCGCCGGCACGCAGTGGGCTGGCCTGAAAAACTTTTTGCGCGTCTTAACGGCGTATTTCCTGAGCTGGTAGACAGAGCACTACTGGGGAAACTGCCCACGATTAAAAAATTCATAACGGCCAAAACGCCTATACAGGAGTCATAATATGAAGAGTTTATATAAATATATCGGGGCATTGCTGCTCCTGCTGTCAGCACAATCCTTTGCAGAAAACAGCCCGGCTTTTGATCTGCAGCTACTCAAAATACAGCAGCAGTGGGCCAATATTAATTACTCACTGCAGGGTAAAGAGCAGGACACGCAATTTCAACTGCTCATCAAAAACGCACAACAATTTTCAGCAGCTTACCCCGGCAGAGCGGAAGCCTGGATCTGGCAGGGTATCAGCCAATCCAGTTATGCCGGTGCGAAAGGCGGTTTAGGCGCCTTATCATTGGCAAAGGAGGCCAAAAAATCATTAGAAAAGGCACTTAAGCTTAACGACGGTGCATTAGAAGGATCCGCTTATACCAGTTTAGGCACTTTATATCATAAAGTGCCCGGCTGGCCGCTTGGCTTCGGCAGTGATAAACAGGCAAAAATATTGTTGGAAAAAGCGCTTAGAATCAACCCGAACGGCATAGATCCAAACTATTTCTATGGCGCTTTTTTATATGATGAAGGCGATTATAAACAAGCCAAAAAAGTGCTGCTGCAGGCGCAAAAAGCGCCGCGTCGTGACAACCGCCCGCTAGCGGATGAAGCGCGGCAAAAAGAGATTGCACAGCTTTTAGCTCAGGTGGATAAAAAGATCAAATAACCCTTTTATCTGCGCTAGTTGCTATTTGCGCGCTGCGCCTTAAGCTGAGTTAATACATCTGCTAACGAGTCGCTGATAGTATGACCTAAGGCAATAATATCGGCATCGGGTTTAACCAGATCAGGAACCTGGTAGACCTGCATGCCGGCCGCAATAGCGGAGCGTACGCCGTTACTTGAATCTTCAAACACCAGACAGTGCTGCGCTGATATTTTTAAACGACTGGCAGCAAGCAGAAATATCTCCGGCGCGGGTTTGCCTTTGCTCACCTCACAGCCGCTGCTAAGGTGGTCAAAATAATCGAATAATCCGGCCAGTTTTAACTTAGTGGCAGCCAGCTCTTTATGGCTTGATGTGGCCACCGCGATTGGAATTGCCTGCGCTTTCAACCAATTCAACAGATCAATTACCCCCTCTTTTACCGGAATCGCCTGCTGCTCAACGATTGGGTGATAACGGGACATCCACTCTTTGCGTAAGGGCTCATAATCAAGACTGGCACCATAACCATCACAGATAACCTGTTTAACCCCCTGCGCATTACAGCCGATAATGCCTAAATAGATATTCTTTAAGAAGGGTAATGAAAGAGCGTTACAGGCATCGGAAAAAGCCTGCATGCACACTTTTTCTGTATCTAAAAGGAGGCCATCCATATCAAAAATTGCGGCTTGATAGTTCATAGTATTTCCTACTGCTAAATGGGCTTGCTAATACCAATTCTACTAATTAAATGATCTATTTAGGCGTAGGAAAAATGGATGAAAGCGAGGCATTGATTGCAGTAACTAGTTGCTCTAATTGCAAAATCAATAACGAAGCTAGCATCCATTTTAACAAGCATAAATGAATAGGTGATTAGTAGATTTGGTATAATATACCCTAAAAACAGAAGGGTGACGAATCGCGTCAAACAGAGGCAAAGGAGCGCTATCAGCATGACTAAAATTGTAAGCGAAGAAGAGTTTCATAACGGCAATATTCCTGTTTATACCCCTCAGGGAGATGAAAAACACGCACGATTTAAGATGCAGGAGGGGATTGCCAATGTCGTCTATGTACCTGCTCATGAAAACGTTGCCGCTCCTAAGGGGCTGGAGGGAAGCGGTCAATTGATTGGAAAATGGTTATATAACGAACAGCCGGATAAGCAGGAAAGACTACTTAAAAGCACTATTGAGCTGTTTATGGACTCAACTCTTGCGCCCTATGCCAGCGTCGGTTTGCATAAACATATTGACACCGAAGAGATTTACTATTTGCTGGAGGGGCAATTAACCATAGATCTGATAGATAAAAATGGAGTAGGGATAACGCAAATTATAAACCCCGGCGATACTCACCTTATTCAACCCGGGGAGAGCCATTTTGTAGAGGCAGGCGCCCAGGGAGCAAGGTTTATGGTTGTTGCCGCAAAAGTGTCCTAGCGAGTAGCGGATATGGCAGAAGGTACGGAGTTAATGCTCGCCATCGCTATGGTTGAGCCATCTATTTTCAAAATCGTTAACTGATAATGGACGTGAATAATAGTAGCCCTGAATATTGCTGATACCACAGTTCCGCGTTTCAGTCAGCTCATCAATTGTCTCGACACCTTCAGCAATAACAGCCAGATTGAAATTATTGGCAAGACTGACAATGGTCTGCACAATTTTCTGATTATCCAAATTGAGATGAAGATTGGTAATAAAGGCACGGTCTATTTTTAAAGTATCAATGGGCAGCTTAGGCAGATAAGAGAGGCTCGAGTAGCCCGTGCCAAAGTCATCGATGCTGATCATAATGTTTTTCTGGCGTATCTTATTAAGCAGGGCAATCATCTCTTCAATGTTTTCCATCAACACCCCTTCTGTCAGTTCAATTTCCAGTAAATGACCGGGTACCTGATAGAGTTCGAGTTGCGCAAACAGATAATCGGCAAACGCAGGTTGGCGCAGTTGTGTCGCCGATACGTTAATAGAAACAGGCATCACCAGAATCTGATTATCAAGCCAGTAGCGGATCTGCTTAAGGACACTCTGTATCACCCAATTACCCAGCTCAATAATAAAGCCATTCTTTTCAGCAATGGGGATGAAATCAGCAGGTGAAACCCATTGCTCATTATCTATTTCCCAGCGCAGCAGTGACTCACTGCCAATCAAAAGTCCGCTATTGGAATCAACTTTGGGTTGGTAGACTAAGCTGAATTCCTTTCGGACGATGCCGTAATGCAGTTGATTGGATAACTTCATTTTATAAAGCAGCTCATCAGCAAACTTTTGCGTAAAATGGACACAATGTTTATTCTTGTTCTTCTTGCCCTGAGACATAGCCAGATCGGCATGTTTTAACAGGGTTTCATAATCACGCCCGTCTTGTGGAGCAATGGCAATACCAAAGCTGGCGCTGATATTGTAATTGACCTCTTTAAGCACAACGGGATTTTCAAATTCCTGCAACAGGGCGAGTTGCAATTTTGCCAGTGAATTTTCCAGCTTCGCGTAATTATGCGCGATAACAAACTCATCACCGCTTAAGCGCGCGACAATAGTATTCTCATCAATTAATGACACTAAGCGCTGCGATATCTGCAGCAGAACCTGATCTCCGCTGCTGTGACCCAGGCTATCATTGATTGTTTTGAAATTGTTAAGATCGAACAAAATCACAGCAACAGCGCAGTTATTGAGACTTAATAACTTATTTAACTTCTGCTTGAAATAGATTCGATTGGGTAAATCGGTGAGATCGTCATGGTAAGCAATATGCGCCAGTTTTTGCTCTGCAACCTTGCGTTGGGTGATATCCCTAGCCATACCAGCCGTTCCTATGACCTTGTTGTGCTGATCAAATACCGGCACTTTTATTGTTTCTGCCCAGCCTATTTTACCATCGGAGCCAGTTATCTGCTCCTCAGTACGGAATATTCTTCCTGTTTGCATAGTGCGTAAGTCATCTTTGTAATAACCTTGTGCCAGCTCGGGATCTGCGCTGATATCAAAGTCTGTTTTGCCGATAACATCCTCTTTAGAGATAGCAAAGGCTTTAGAGAACTGCTTGTTCACTAATAAAAATTGAGAGTGTTTATCTTTAACCCAGGCGAGATCGGGAATGCTATTGATCAGTGTCTGCAAATGGTGATTGGTGCGCTGCAGACTTCTGTATTTTCGCCCAACTATCACGCAGCGCAATGCGATAAGAAGTAAAGCTATCAGTAGAAAGAGTGATAATGATGTCATATGAATTATGTAACCTGCTGCTAGAGGGTTTACTTATGATAGTGTTCCTTTTACACACTAGATAGTAAAATATGCAAGTAATGTGAGCCATATTGAGCAAGCAAAACAGGTAATTAAAAATTTAAGTAGGTACACTGGTGTTTTTTATTAGTAATAAGCTCGCTGCCTTAACTCACTTTTTAAGATTAATGGGAGCCGCTAAGAGATAATTATTGTGCTTATCTAATCCATTGATTATTTTATGGTTTTTTTATGTTGTAGTCAGAAAAAAAGAGATGCTTATATAATTAGCAGCGGCAGCGGATGATTTATCTCTTACACAAACGAAATTTTTTAAACAAATTCCATTTCTATATTTCTTACTGCCTCTCTTTTAATTATTTGGAGATTTTCAATTGAACAAATTGAACCCTTTTATTGGTCCGTTCTTAGTCTGCTTGTTCGTACTTTTCGGATTACTCAATCCGGCAGCCAGTGCCGCTGAGCCAGCCTTTGAAAAAACATCAACAGGCTGGTTAATTAACCCCAACCACCCGCCTGTTGCTGTGCAGATGCAGTTAACCGGACCGCTTTCCTTAGCACAGAAAACGGTCAATGCGGTTTTACAGGTAAAGCTGGAGGGAGACTGGAAAACCTACTGGCGATCACCGGGCGAAGGCGGGGTTGCGCCAACTTTTGATTTCTCGGCCTCAGATAATATCACGGATCTCAGCTGGGCCTGGCCCGCACCGAAACGTTATCCGGTACTGGGAGTAGATACAATCGGCTACAAAGGGATGATTAATTTCCCTATTACGCTGCACCTGGAAGATGTCACCCGTCCGGTACGTTTAAACGCGCTATTAACCCTCGCATCATGCACCAACATCTGCGTGCTCAGTGATTATAAAATCGCATTAAATTTTACAGCTGCAAACTTAGCGATTAATACCCAGAGCCTGTTCACCTATAACCAGGCGCTGGGCGCTGTGCCCATGATAATTGATGCGCAGGCGATTGAAAAAAATGAAACCAGTTCAACAATTTCAGGGTTTCGCTCTTATTGGGATAATCATAAGCAGACACTTGTTGTACAGGTTGACAATAAACTGGGCTGGCACTCGCCGGATCTGTTTGTCGAGGCAAAGGAGAGCGAGCTTGAGGATGTCAGCTTTTCGGCACCGGAAATAACTATTAGCGGAAACAAACTGAGCGCACAGTTTGTTGCCAGCAGCTGGTCAGGCAAGGTTGATTTAAACAGGCGATTACTGAATGTTACTGTGATCGATCCCTCTCTGGCGGTGGAGTTCGTCACTCAGCCATCTGCTCAGGCTATCTTAAGTGAGCCGAATACCCTTGCATCGATCTTTGTTTTTGCATTAATCGGCGGACTTATTCTAAATATTATGCCCTGTGTACTGCCTGTGCTGGGGATGAAATTAAGCAGTGTGTTATCGGCGCACGGCGTCGCACGCGGGCAGATTCGCAGGCAATTTTTCGCTTCAGCTGCGGGTATTTTAAGCTCTTTCTGGTTATTAGCGGCATTTTTATTGGCTCTTAAATTTTCAGGACAGGCGCTGGGTTGGGGAATTCAATTCCAAAGTCCCTATTTTATTGCCGTGATGGTTGCAGTCACCGCCCTATTTGCTGCAAATATGCTCGGATTATTTACCATTCAGCTACCTGTACAAGCACAAACATGGTTAGCAACCCGAGGCTCAAACTCCTATCTCGGTCATTACCTGCAGGGGATGTTTGCCACGCTATTAGCCACGCCTTGCAGCGCGCCATTTTTAGGCACGGCGGTTGGCTTTGCTTTAGCGGCCCCGGCATTTGAGTTACTCATTATTTTTACTGCATTAGGACTGGGGATGGCGCTGCCCTGGCTATTGATAGCCCTGTTTCCAGCGGCTGCGTTGTGGTTACCTAAACCTGGCAAATGGATGAATAGCATCAAAATTGTTTTTGCCTTAATGATTTTAGTTACCAGCTACTGGCTGCTGAGTCTATTAACTGTGTTTATCGGCACCTCTCCTACCCTGCTGATAGCTTTATTGTTAACCCTTTTACTGCTCGTTTTAGTGGCCCAAAAACGCGGTAAAAAAGTGTTACTGATTGTGTTAACCACTATTTTAGTGAGCAGCCTGGCGCTTATGATAGTGAACGGCACAGGGGCTGATAAATCAGGCGTGCAGACTGAGCTTAACTGGCAGCCTTTAGACAGGGCGCAAATTGAGCGTCAGATAGCGCTGGGCAAGGTGGTTTTTGTTGATGTTACCGCAGACTGGTGTGTCACCTGTAAGGCTAATAAAATCGGTGTGTTATTACAGGAGCCGGTTTACAGCGCGCTGCAGAGTCCGGACGTTATCATTATGCAGGGCGATTGGACACTACCCTCTGAGAGTGTCAGCGAATATCTGCGCTCTTACGATCGCTTCGGCGTGCCGTTTAATATTGTCTACGGCCCGGGCGCCCCGCAAGGCATTCCTTTAGCGACGATATTGAGCAGTGATGCGGTGCTTGCTGCGATTGAACAGGCTAAAGGGCAGTGATGGCAATACCACTATCAATTTTTTTGTAATTGTTTGCAGATAAAACGCAGCTGTTTCAGCCGTTTTTTACGTTCACTGGCTGATAAATTAACCTCATACTTTAAGCTATTGTATTTCAGGGTAAAATTTTCAAACAACGTAGAAGATAAGGGGGATTTTGCGCAGGCCAGTTGGCAAAAATCAGTGACTGTTTGCCCTTTCTGCCTGCGTAGTCCTTTTTTTGAATAATAGCGCTGTAGTTGTAAATAAAGTTTATCTTCTGCGCTGAATTTACGGCGAAGCCAGGGCTTAAATATCAGTAAACCACTAACGAGCAATACCAATACCATTATTATTAATATGCCGAAAACAAAGTTTAGCCAGTGAAATTTAGTCAACCAGGCGTGCATTAAGCTTATCTGTTTTTGATTGTCGTAATTAATAACCCACGTTGCCCATAAATAATCTATCTGTGCAATCCTTGTACGCAATTGATTTAATAGCCTTATATTTCGCCATTTCTGCAGAGACAAATACTCATTCGCTAAAAACTCAGCACTGTTTGTTAAACTTTGCTCTAATCCCAATTCAACACGATCCGGGGCAATATAAGCGGTGGGATCAACCCGAAGCCACCTGTTGTCTTGCCAAATTTCAACCCAGGCATGTGCATCATATTGCCGAACAGAGATAAACTTATCTTCAGCTTGCCACTCTCCGCCCAAATACCCGGTCACCATACGCGCAGGAAAGCCTAAATGCCGCGCGACATACAGGTAGCTGCTGGCATAATGTACACAAAATCCGGCTTGTGTTGAGAACAGAAAATCATCTACCTGATCACTACCCAGTGGCGGTGGTTTAAGGGTGTAACGGAAATTTTCTGCTGCAAAGTAATTCAGCAGCTGATTAAGGATCTCTTTTTTATCAATTCCTTGCTTTATTTTAGCGGCAATCCAGCCTTGTGTTTTAAGATTACCTTGTGAGGGAAGAGAGAGCAGTTGTTGCTTTTGTGTTGTTGTTAATGGTTGTGCTTTGATCTGTTGATATAAATTGACGTTAAAGAGTTCTCTTTTGACCACAGGTTTTATATTGCGCAGCGTATAATCACTTAAACTAACCCGTCCCAAACTCGGATCGCCATAATCAAGCGTCGGGATCCAATAATTATAATGCGGCTCAACAATCAGTTCATAACTGTTTTTTTTGAAGCTTAATTGAGCGCTTACACCCAGCCCATTTTTAGCCTGCTGCTCCTGTACTTTTTGGTTTGGGCTTTGCGACCAGGTTTGCCCATCGAAATCATCTAAGGTCATCACTCGCCAATAAAGTGCGCTTTTGCTTACCGGCTCCCCTGCAAATGCGGCGCGAAAAGCCAAGGCACTGGAGCGGCTTAATTCGGCAATTTGACCGGGCCGAACGCTATCACTTAACCCTGTGGTTGCCTGTTTTTGTAACGGCATTTGCCACAATGAGGGTAAACGAGGGATAACAATAAATAGGAGCAGTGCCAGTGGTAAACTTAGTAAACTACTTTTAAGCAATAATTTCACAAAGCGTGCGCCAGCTAAACTTGATCCATGAACACTTAACAGTATAGCGAGCAATAAAAGAGTGAGTAATGCAGCCACTATTGCCATTGCAATCGAGTAATTAAAAATAAGAAAAAGCGCAATTAACACAAAACCTGTCTGCACAAAAAAATGTACATCGCGAATTGATTTTAACTCCAAAAATTTCAAACTAAAACCTAACATAATCAGATGCAGCATGATGTTAAAGAAGCCCTGCTGATAAACCAGCAAGAGAGTGATTAAGCTACTCACTATTGTAATAATATGCAGCAACAACCCCGTCGGTAAAGGCACACGCCCATAAAAGTGGGTAATACGCCAAATGCCACAGAGCAGGCCCAAAAAAACTAAGAACAGGTTGAGATGCTCATAGAGTGCGCTCAGCAAACCAATATAGGTTAGGATAATCAGCGATAAACTAAAGCGTTGAAGGAACTCTTTCATTCGCTTAATCCATATAATGCCAGTGCTTTTAAACACGCGTCTTTATGCTGTAAACCATGCCCCGTTGCTATTCTTGTGTTGTCGAGTTTTAACGCATAACTGATATTATTATTTTCTAATTCAATCACCTGATAACAGAGAAAACGCAACTTTTTTTCCAAATCGACATTTTTGTATAAGGCAAGATCTAAAACCACATCACCACCTTGTGCCTGTTCAAACTGCTTACTAAACCAGCCTCGCCCTTGTGCCAGCTGCTTCCAGGCAACCGATTTTAATGACTCACCGGGTTGATAATTCTTTAGCATTGAAAATTGCTCAAAACCAGGCGTAAAATTTGTCAGACCTTTGTTTGTTTGCTCAGTAGATAAACTCATTCGCGGCTTATCATTAGCAAGTGGCTCGGGATATAACAAAACGCGCCATCCAAAATCAAGATTTGTCCATACCGTAAATAAA
>Ga0075011_10000987_pt1 | contig 15175 bp, 19 predicted proteins | sample TARM_MetaG_T_14_FD_72354 | JGI IMG/M metagenome (GOLD analysis project Ga0075011, IMG submission 72354) | Freshwater microbial communities from Pennsylvania, USA, analyzing microbe dynamics in response to fracking - TARM_MetaG_T_14 | ecosystem: Environmental > Aquatic > Freshwater > River...
AAGCCAAAATCGGGGTGGATCGCCCGAAAAGTCGCTGGCAGCTCAATCGAACTGCAGAAATGTGGCGGAGAGAGCGGGATTCGAACCCGCGGTGGGGGTTAGCCCACACACGCTTTCCAGACATTGATAGGAAAATCAAATATCCTTTAGAATCAATGGCTTAACATGCCCGTTGGGAACTATGGACAGTCCTGTGGACACGGCTTGCTGTTACACTCCTGCATGGACACTGCACTTTTCAAAGTGTACAACGGGGAACGGGCATGGCAACCTACGAACACTTACCATCGGGATTGTGGCGCGCAAAGGTGCGCAAAGGCGGGCACTCGCAAAGCGCATCTTTCCCGACCCAGCGCGAAGCAAAGCGATGGGCCACCGCGCTCGAAGCCGAGATTGACGCTCAGACCTACATCGACCGGCGGCCCGCCGAGTCTATGACAGTCGGCGCACTCATCGATCGCTTCGAGTCCGAGTTTGCGCCTTCGCACTACAAGCGGCAGGACAAAGCGGCGAGCTGGCGCACGCAGCTTGCCGTCATCCGATCCCACCTCGGGCAAGAGCGACTTGCCGACATCGATGCCCGCGTCTGCGCAGCTTTTCGTGATGCCCGCATCCGAGGCGGCATCCGGCCTGCCGTCTCGCCCGGCACCGCGCGCAAGGATCTGATGATGCTCTCGCGCCTGCTTCGCTATGCCGCGCATGAGCTGGCCTTACCCATGCCGCACGGCAATCCGGTCTCGAAGGTCAAGAAGCCCGCTGAAAACCGTCACCGCGAGCGGCGCATTGACGACGGCGAGCTACAGCGCTTGCTCGCGGCAGCGCGCAAGTCCCGCACGCATCTTGCAGCACTCATCGAACTCGCGCTTGAGACTGCCATGCGCCAGGGCGAGCTTGTCACCCTGCGCTGGAGCCTGATCGACCTGCCCCGGCGCATTGCCGTGCTTCGTGATACGAAAAACGGCACCGACCGCGCCGTGCCGCTTTCTACCCGTGCCGTTGCTATTTTCAAAGCCCTACCCCGGCGCATTGACGACCGGGTATTTGTGACCTTTCCACGCGAGGCATGGGTGAAGGCTCTGGCCGATGCACAGATCACAGGACTGCATTTTCACGACTTGCGTCATGAAGCAATCAGCCGCCTTGCCGAACGCGGACAATTCGGAATATTGGAGCTTTCTGCAATTTCAGGCCACAAAACGCTTGCGATGCTCAAACGTTATACCCACCTTGACGCAAGCAAGCTGGCGGAAAGGATGGGATAGGCGATTGGCGAAGTATGGCTTTCCCGAGGCAAAAGGGCTTGACTTTTTAAACCCCGCATGGTATGATGCGCCATAATTGAATTGAACCGGAGCCGTCCAAATGAACGACCAGCCCCAATGGACGCAGGAAGAAGCGATAGACTACGAATGCGCGCGCGAGGCGATTACGCACGCAAGATCGATTTGCTACAGCCAGATTTACAAGGAAGAAGCCAAGCCACAGCCCGACAAGGCGCTGCTGGCCGAGCTTCGGGCAGAGGCGGGGCGGCTCTTTGAAGAACGCCGAAACTTGGATCCTGCCGACCACGCCGAGGTTGCCCGCGTCCGGGCCAAGTGCGGCGCGTTCGTGCGCGCATGGAACGCCAAACGAGAAGCGGTTGCCGCGTAGTGCATGGCAGCGAACCCAGACCAACACCGGCTCAGCGATGCCGAGAATCAGGCAGTCTTCGAGCAAGAAATCAAGCCTTGGATTTTTGCGCACGCGAAAGCCTCCCTGCAACCAGTAGCCGTCATTTTTGGCGGCCAGCCGGGCGCAGGCAAAAGCCGATCAGTCAAAGCGGCGATGAGCGAGCTGGAGCCACGCGGCGGGGCGGTCGAGATCGTTGGCGACGACTTGCGCGAATTTCATCCTCTGAACGAATGGTTGATGCAGCGCGACGACAAGACCGCTGCCATCTACACCCAGCGCGACATTAGCAGATGGATCGAAAAGGCCATTGCCGAGGCCAAGGCGCAGCGGTTCCACATCGTCATCGAGGGCACCATGCGCGACAGCAACGGGGTTGCCTCCACGATGGAGGGCTTGCGCAGCGCGGGCTACTTCATCGATGCCCGTGCGCTGGCCGTGCCTTGGCGCTTGAGCGAGTTGGGCATTTTGCTGCGCTACGAGGGGCAGAAAGCCGACCGGGGAACCGGGCGCATGACTCCGCCAGAGGCGCACCGGGCAGGCTACGACGGGATGCTGCTCACGCTGGATCGCATCGAGAACAGCAAGCTGGCCGACCGCGTGACCGTGTATCGGCGCGGCAATGTGCCGATCTATTCCAACGAGCTGCATGGCGGCCAATGGGCGCACGGACCGCAGGCGCGCGCCGTGGTTGAAGCCGAGCGCGCCCGCCCCATGACGGCGCAAGATCGCCGCGACTACGCGCAAAGTCTGGACAGGCTCGCCGCCATGCTGGCCCTGCCCGAGCGCCAAGCCAGCGCCGATGAGGTGCGGCAGGTGGACGAACTGCGGCGTCAGGCGAGGGCCGAGGCCCAGCGCGAGCGCGGTTTGGATCGGTAGGCGGCATCGAACGATGCAGTCCATATCCATTGGATATTACTTTCATCCGCGCTGAATATTCCCTAGCTCTGGAAAAAGTCTCCTTCCAGCGCCCGAAAAATCGCCATGTTGATAATCGCCGCGCGTGCTTGACCGGTACGCTTTGCGGCCTCATCGACCTTGCGTAGCAACTCGGGCGTGATGGTCAGCGTGATCTGACGCTTGTTACCCTTGGGGATGCCCTTTTCGTAGCCAGCGCCGAGGCTGGCCTTCACCGCGTCAGGCGCACCTTGGATGAAAGCATCATGGGCCACGGCTGCGGCCTTGGGTTTACGTTGGATGGACATTCTGGTAACTCCTGAATGGGATTCATTGGATATTGAAAAGCGATGCAACAAGCGCATCCATTTCTGCTACCGCCTTCGGATCACGCGGGCTAAGTTCAGTCACGGCCAGACCAGCGCCACCGGCGTTGCTGAACGCTTTGCGCCGCCGGATCGGTGTGTTCAGGTATGCGAATTGGTGCACCTCGGCCACGGCAGCCGCCGCTTCCGCGTTGTCGGCAGAGTTCTCGCCAGCGTCAGCCTGATTCATCACCGCCAGCGCCCGCAGACCGTCGCGCAGGCTTCGGGCTTCGTCCACCAGCGCGGCCATGTCATCGAGTGCCCACACGTCGTATGAACGTGGCGCGAACGGCACCAGCAGCACGTCGGACAGAATCAGCGCGGCCCGCAGCGCAGTCGAGTCGCGCCCGCCCACATCGATGATGACGTCCTGCCACTTCCCCCTCTGCTGCTGCACCTGAGTGCGCAGGGTAGGCCCGTCCACGTACTGCGCGCAGGCAATGCCCGGCGCACGTCCGCCCTCAGCGCGCGCGGCTATGGCCGCCGATGCCGTGCCTTGGCGGTCGCCGTCGATCAGCCAAACGTCGCGCCCGGCCAGAGCCCGAGCTATGGCGATCTGCACCGCCAGCGTCGTCTTACCAACACCGCCCTTGGTGTTTCCTACCGTAAGAATCATGAACGAACCTCCAAAGGATATTAACCGGACATTCAGGCGCGATTATACCGCCATGAAGCGATCCAGTCAAGAGGGGAGTGCGTTGTTTTGCGGTTCTTTTAACGTTAAAACCGCATCGGTAGAACCGTCTTTGGCCTCCAAGGCCCTACGTTTTTCATGCCCGGCTACCCAAGGCCGAGGCTGCGGCAGGAGCGGCGTACTTGCGAAGCCCCCGCCGTACAGCCCGGCTCAGCGCCGACGCTCAACCAGCCGCCATTCAGCGCTCTCAAGCTGCCACAGGTAGCTGCGCTGCGCAAACTCACCGCTCGAATCCGACACATAGCGCACCCGCGCCCACACCGCATTGCGCGCTGCCGCATCAAACGTCATGCGATCAACGCGCAGGCACTCCCCGCGCTGATGGTGGCGCATATCGCGCACGGGCAGGCGCTCAAAGTGCAATCCGCGCCGTGTTGCGCTCGAATGCGCAAGGCGGTTCAGGTGTCGGGTATCTTCACCTGTCGCGCACGCATTCACCACCGCCAGCCGCGCCATCGTGACCGCAACCGCGTTCAGCTTTTCTGGAGCCATGTTCGCGTTCGGCGTGATCATGATCGCGTTGGCTGGCCGAGGCTGCCCAAAATCCAGCACCAGCTCCAGCGGCGGCGGACGATTCGCCTGCGGCGCAGCAGCAGCAGGAGCGGTAGCAGCAGGGGCCACAATTTCCGGCTCAAGCTGCACCGCCTGAGCCAACCCAGCCGCAGCAAGCGCAGCCGCAAAAACCATCGTCTTGAACATCATCAGTTACCTCCACCAGTATCAGGGGGCGTGCAGTCCAGAAAAGGCACCACCAGATCAGGAACCCCAGCCGCTACACGCGCTTCGGCCCGATTGACACCATCACGCGCAATCAGGGCGCGCGCAAAATGCTCGTCCGAGCCATGAATCTGCTCGTTCCAGCGCCCTTGCGCACGCATCTGGGACTCTACACGATCCAAGGCCGCGCGCCGCTGCCCGATGCGGGCCTCATCCTGCGGCGTGAGCACACCGTAAGTCCAGAGCATTTCTGCCCCCACCACCGATGCCGTGGTGTACGTCGAAGAACAATGCCCGGCCAAGGCCCAACCCCATTCCTCGTCATCGAGTCGCGGCACACAGATGTTCGCGATCGTTATGCTCGCAGGCAGGGCCATGAACTCAGCGTAAGACTCAAGAATCGGCCAATGCCCAGCCGACCAGTAGCCACCACGCCAAAAGCCAATCGCGTTCGGGTCATTCGCTGGGCGGCCCGCCAGCGCCACAAAACCGGGCCGACCCACGTGCTGCGGCGCAATCTGAACCGTCACCGACCCGACCGGACGGTTATCGTGACGGCACTCGAACCCAGCCAAAGCCACGCCCGAGCCCAAGGCGGCCGCAGCCGCCAGCAAGGAAACTGCCAGAGTTTTCATTTCAAGCCCCAATTTCCGCGCCATTGCGCTCACGATGCACGCGCATCACCTGCTCCTGCTCGCGCTGGGGCACACGCTCGATCAGCCAGTCCGCCGCCTTGCCAGCATCCTTGGCCGCGCCAGCCAGAATGTGCGCGCCTTCCTTCGACTTCAACTGCTTGAGCCAGGCACCGATGTACGCCGCGTGCTGCTCGTCGTCGCGCGCCACACCGACCTCTGCGCACAAGTAAGCCGACCCGATTTCCGCCACCAGTTCCTCGCGCGCGTACTCGTCTTCGACCTTGCGATCCTGCAAGCGGTCAAGCCTGCTGCTGTGCCCTGTGGCATGGACGCACTCATGCAGCAGCGTCGAGTGATAGCCCTGCGCGCTCTCGAACGACTGCACTGGCGGCATCACAATGCGATCCGCACCGGGCGAGTAATACGCCCGCGCGACCTCATGAACGTCCGTCTCGCGCATGGTCAAACCTGTGCGCTCCAGCGCCGCCAGAACTGCCGTCACGCGCGCATCGACTTCAACACTCGCACCCAACGCGGGCTGTGGCAACTGCACCAAAGCGGACATATCAAGATCGCGGCATTGCTGGACGTTGAACATCGCGTGCGTGATGGCGTAAGGCTTGTCAAACTCTTTGTGCGCTTGCGCCCACGTCAACACCGACACCTGCCCATCGTGCGCTTTGTGCTTGACCAAAAGATTTCCGGGGCTCACCGTCCGACCATCCGCCAACTCAACGATTTGGCCTTCCTCTGCCTTGACCTTGACCGGCTTGCCTTCATGCAGGATTTCAATCGGCAGGTTTTTGCGCTTCCAGAACTCTGTCACAGCCCAGCGGTCAACGCGCGTGCAGCGCTCGCCTTTCTGCACACCGCCACCCAGCGCCTGCGCTTGGTTGAAAGTCAGCCAGCGGCAATCGTCATAGCCCTTTTCCGTCGCCGCCAGCAACAGATTCAAGCGGTTCACGCCGCTGTAGACGTGGCCCGTTGCGCCGTTACGCGGCAGCGCAAACGCAGACTCTTGCGACCACGGCCTGCGCCACGGCATTTCACCGCGCTCAAGGCACTTGATCACCGCCGCCAGCGCTTCGGCACGCCCGCCAGGAACACGGTCTTCTTCCTGCACTTGCTCGACCGGCGCACTCTTGACCGGCTCAGCAGGCGCTTCTTTTTTGCGCCAAGGGAATTCAGATTTGCCCATGATCTTTCCAGCCCAGCGCATCGGCCAGCATCGCAAAATGAGCTTCTTCCTGCTCTTGCGTCATCGGCTCCAAATCGTATTCAGCCGTCCCCGGCTCAGGCGGCAGCATGTCCCACGCCACTTGCTGCGCAGGCGTGAAATCGCGCTTGGAAATCACAATTTCATCCGTCGTATCCATGACACTCTCCTTCAAAAGTGATAGCGAACACCCACAAACCCGCGCACCGAGCCATCCTCGGCACGCAGCAGACCATCCGACCCACGAACCGCCGCATCGATGTAGCGGCCCTCAACGGTCAAGGCCCAGCTTTCGTGCAGCCAGACATCAACACCGAGGCGCGCGCTGTTGGCATACGAAGCAATGCCAAGGTCAGCAAACACCACCACGCGATCCGTCAGCGCATACGTTCCCACCGCGCCAGCACGCCAATGCAGCCACCCGCCATCAAACACCGATGCGGTCAGCACGGGCTGAAGCATCCAGTCGCCCGAAGCAAAGCCAAAACGACGCGACGCACCATCACCAAGCTCGCTGATGTTGGTAAACGCCGGGGCAGTAGCCCGCACAGACAGCACTTCCTCACGACCCGAACCGGCCAGCGTCACGCGGAAATGGTCATTCAACCGCGCCGACGCCGAAAGCACCGTCACGCCATTGCCCGATGCCGCACCCACGCCCCAGCGACCGGAAGCAAAATGCGCGCGCGCATGTTCGCCATCCGCAACCACCACGCTCAAGCCGTGCGCCGGGGCCGCCAGATCAACCGCTTCGACCAGCGCCAGCGTGCTCGCAGAACGCAAGTCCAGGTCTTTTGCCAGCGCAGCGCCCGACACCACCAAGGCGACCGCAACCGCAACACAAGTTTTCAGAACCATCGTTTTCACTCCAAAAAAACCAAAACCGGGGCTGGACACCACGCCCAGCCCCAAACCCTTCACCGACCCATGTCCATCCCACGCCCACGCCCGCGCTGCTGGCGGGGAGCAAACTCGGGCACAGGCTCGCGCTTGGGCGTACCATCGAGTTCAGGCGCTTTCTCGGCTTCCTCAGCCTTGGCCTGCTCAAGCTCAGGCTTCTTGGCCTTCTCGTCCTTAACCTCAGCCTCGGCCTGATGCTTGACTTCCTCACCGGCCTTTTTGACCGATGCCGCCACCGCAGCAACCGCCTTGGCCGCCTGTTGCTCCGGGGCCGCGCCAGGCTTGTTCACGAATAGCTCCAGCGTGCGCTTTGCGCTGATGACCTCGTGGTCATAAGCCAGCACCACATCCTTGCCCGCCACCGTCAGCTTGCCGTCCTCGGTCAAGAGCTTCAGATCGATCAACTCGCGCCGAATGAGCGGCGACGGATCAAGCCCGCCATCGTCCTTGCTCAAATCGGCTTTCTGAATCTCTCGATAGACGATTGCCGAAATGCCCTTGATCATGGTGTTGGCCGCAACCAGCCGATCCACAGGCATCAGAATCGCATCGTCACCCGCAGCCTCGACGCCGGGCAGCTTGCCCGCCTTGACCAGCGCCAGCGTCTCAGCCTTGGCTGCAATCGCCAGCGGCACATCGCCGATCTGCACATCCGGCGCACGATCCTCACCGCTGATCGAAGGCGCAATGCTGGGTTTGTGGTACACGCCAAGTTCTTTGCCTTGGCTACGGCCAGCGTTCCATGCCGCCACCACATCCGGCTCAAGGTTCTGAATTGGGTAGCCCAAGCGCCCGGCAATCTCAGCCGCCATCACCTTGAATTTGGTGTCCCCGGTCAGCACCAGACCTTTGCGCACATCGAACTTTTGCGCACCGATCTTCAGAGCAGCCTCGACCTCGACCGGATCGAGTTTGACCACATCCAGCCGCGCACCCATATCACGCACGACCGTACTAAGCCCGCGCTTGTAATTCACCAGCCCGTTGTCCTCGACAGCGCGCAAGTCAGTCAGCACGGTTGACGGGGCAGGGCGGCGAAGGTAGCCCTCCAGCCCATCGGACTGCGTGAGCGGATCACGGCTTTGCTCGTCGATCAGCGAGCGGATCAGCGGCGCTTGCGCCGGGTCTTTCTTCGCCTCACGCTCAAGCCACTCGTCAAACGGTTCGTAGCGCGGCAACGTGCTCGACAGTTTCAAAGCAGCGGCGTGCTTGCTCGCAAAATAGTCCTCGTACTCGCGCGCCAGCACCGGCGCAACCAGGCCCGAAATCAACACATCGGGCTTGCCTTGCTCGCGGTACTTGTTTACCAAGTCCGTGCGCTGCGTCTCCCAGGCCGGAAAGGACTGCGCCAACTTTTCGTTCCACTCGGATCTGAAGCGCTCGATAGCCTCATTGCGCGCCGTGCGTGCGCTCTCGGTCTCGCTCAGATAGCGCTGGTACAGATCAGCACGCTTTTGCTGCTCAGCCGAAAGCACCAAGGGCTGCTCATCGTCAGGCAGAGGGGGAAACAGCGGCTCCTTCGCAGGCGCAGCAGCAGCGGCCTGCACTTCGGGGGCGGCCTTGGCCTTGGCAGGCTTGGCGGCAACAGGTTCGTCGATCACTTGCATTTCATGGGTTCCTTCGGGGCTGGGGCGGGTAACGTCTCCGACTTGGCTCTATCTGTATAGATCGAGGCGCTTATCTGCGCGCCGTCCAGGCCGCCGCATCCGCCAGCACAGATGTTGTTCGCACGCAACACCATCCAAAAAAACTTTGCCGCCCGCTACCGGCCCAAGGGCGCGCAGTTCTTCCACGCCGAAGAAGAAAATAGCGCCACGCCGAGCCTGCTCTCTTTTTGCGAAAGCAAGGGAATTGCAAAATGGCGAAACGCGGGATGGGTATGGATTGCAAATGCAGCAATTCAGGCGGGATGCTCGATTGCTGTGGGAAAAAGCAGGGCAGGGCAGGGCGTTGGAGGTGGGGAAAGGCAGGGTGTTTTCTTCTTATGCAATGGAGATTGGGGGCGGCGCTTCATTGTGCCGCCTATCGGCGGCGGAATCAGGAGGCAAGGAAGATTCAATGGGGATGCGAAAAACCATTGACCTCCCAGGCTAACCCGATTACAATACACCCATAGCAGCAAAAAGCTGCACACCGGCCCGGCGGATCCGGGAATGAGTTGAGTTTTGATTGGAGAATCTGCAATGGACAAAACCACCGAAACCCGCGTCCACGCGCTTTGGCTCAAGGCTGTGCGGCGCAACGGCATTCACATCAAGCGCGTGCCCGAACACCTGCGCACGCCGGAATTGTGCCTCGCCGCCGTGACGGAAAACGGCTGGGCTTTTTCCTGGGTGCCGCTTGAACTGCGCACGCCGGAACTGCTGCTGGCATCGATTGCTTCGACGAAGCGTTTTTACCTGAGCCGCCCCGACACGCCCGAATCGCAATCCAGAATCGCAATTCTGGCTGCTATGGAGGCGATTCAGCGGGCGCGGCTTTCCAGCCGCGAACCGGCAACAGCTTGATCAGCGCAGGAGCAATTCAACATGAACCCAGCCGCCAAACCATTCTTTGTCTGCCGCAATTCCGACTTGCAGCGTGAAGTTTGGGCGCGCTGGGTTCCAGCAATGGAATACTACGAAATCTTCGAAGGCAACGAATCAGAGCAGCATTCGTTTATCGGGGAATGCAACTTCAAAAGCGAAATCAAAGCAATTGCACGCGATTACCTGAACGAGCTTTATGAAGGTTAAGGGTGTTTGTAAATTGCAAAACCTGCAAAAAACAGTGCGCGTGAATGGGCTCCTGCAGCGCAGTCAGCGTAAAATGCCAACGCCATGCTACACCGCCACCTCAACCACCAGCGCCACACCCTCGCCGCCATCGACGACGTGATCGCACGCGGTCAGTGGAGCGATTGGGCCGATCTGCGCCAGGCGGTTTTGTCCGACCCCGCCTTGCTGGACAAGGTGGAGCGTGTTTGCCGCCCGCGCATCGAAGACCCCTACGCCCAGCGCTACCACTTTTGGATGCACTATGCCGACGCACACCGGGCCGCTGCCTGATTGGGAGCTTGTCTTGTCCGCTGCCGCGCGACTCCAGCGCATCCTGCCCGATGCCGTGCTGGTTGGTGGAACCGCCTCGGCCATCCATGCCGCGCATCGCTTCTCGCGCGACGCCGACCATGTGCTGACCGACCTGCGCCAGCGCTTCGACGAAGTGCTGGCCGAGCTTGAGTCGGTCGCTGGCTGGAAGACGGCTCGCGTGCAGCGCCCCGTGCAAATCCTGGGTAGCCTCGACGGCATCGAAACCGGCGTTCGACAGCTTATCCGCGACGAACCGCTGGAAACGGCAGTGATGGACTACTACGGCGAGCGTATCACCATCCCGACCGAAGGTGAGATTCTGCGCATCAAGGCCGTGCTGATCCTCAAGCGCAACGCCACGCGGGACTACCTCGACTTCGTGGCCTTGGCCGATCACATGGGCGATGAGAACCTTGCCAATGCACTGCAACCGTTCGACCGGCTCTATCAGCAGGACAACGGGGAGTCGCCGCTACAGCAGTTGCAGGTGCAACTTGCCCAGGCGCTGCCCTACGACTTGGAAGAAACCGATCTCAGCGAATACAAGAACCTCAATCCGCGCTGGCACGACTGGCAGGCGGTCAAGGCCGCTTGTTCGCGCCTTTCAACCGTGATTTTCGACCGCATGTGCGACCTCAGTGCAGATCGCTCGAACGATCTGCCCGCTCCAGCACGTAGCGCGACCCGTCCCAGCCGCGCACGCTCAGGACTTGATCGATGATTCGCCCGTGCGCCAGGCGCTTGATTGAGACCACCACGTTGACCGCCTCGGCAATCAGCTCAGGCGCGGGCGGAACATTTGCTTCCTGCACCAACTGCCCGACCCGCACCAGCGCAGCCGCCGCATCGTTGGCGTGAACCGTACCCACCCCGCCGGGGTGGCCCGTGTTCCAGGCTTTCAGCAGCGCCAACGCCGACCGATCCCGCACCTCGCCCACCACGATGCGATCAGGCCGCAGGCGCATAGTGGCGCGCAGCAAGCCGGTCATATCGACGCTCTCGCTTGTACGAAGAAAGACCACGTTCTTTGCCGCAACTTGCAGCTCTTGCGTGTCTTCAATCACGACCACGCGATCATCTGGACACGATGCCGCAACCTGAGCTAGCACTGCATTTGCCAGCGTAGTTTTGCCCGTGCCCGTGCCGCCGCAAATCAGGATATTTCGCTTCGATTGAACCGCATCGACAATAACCGACATTTGCTCCGCCGTCATTATGCCCTTGGATACGTAATCATCGAGCCTGAATACCAGCAGGGCTTTTTTGCGAATCGAGAATATCGGCGCGGTTACAACCGGGGGAATTAGCCCTTCAAAACGCGCACCCGCGAATTCGGCGGGCAATTCGCATTCAATCACAGGCCGATCAGCGGTCACAACATCATCCCGCACCGCCGCCACCGCCGCGACGATCTGCATAGCGCGCACCGGGTCTATGCTGCCGACGCACTCCATCCCACGCCCGAGGCGCTCTATCCAGAGCCGCCCGTCCGGGTTCAGCAGCACTTCAATCACTTCGTCATTGAAAAGCGCCAGGCCAACATCGCCGTTCACCGCCCGGCGCAGGGCATCGATTTTCCGAGTATGCGCTTCAGCTTTCACGATACAAAATCCTTGAAACTTTCCTTGCCTGCCGGTTCCGCCGCCGCAGGCGGAAGTACCAAGCCCAACATCAGCGCATCCGCCACCCCAGCGGCGTGAACGGCCCGGCCACCACCGCGCCAGCAGCAGCATCCGCCACCGCCGCACCAGCCGCCCCGCCACCACCCCAGCCCATGGGCGAGAAGCCCGAACGCTTCGCTTGCACCAGCACCGGCACCGCAGCCGCCACCGCAGCCCCACCGCCACCGCCGTCGGCCTTGGCCGCCAGCACACGCGCCGCATAAGCCAGGCCCACCGGGCTATCACCCCGGCCCGTGTTGTATCGTGACAACGCTTGAATGATTCCGCCGCCAGCATCAAAGCCCGCACGCAAAACCCCGGCCCCGGCAGCAATGCTTTTGCATGGATTCCACCACGATGCCGCAGTCCAACCAGCGGCCTGCAATCGGGGGATGTGAATGGAATTGATTTGCATCAAACCCATGTCCGTGGTTCCATTCCGATTTGCTGCATTAACCGCCAGCGGATTCAGCCCGCTTTCCACCCGCGCAATAGCACGCAAAACGCCCGGCGGTAAGCCCTTGGCTTGCTCGTAGCGCGCAAAGCACGCTTCATCAACAACTGGCCGCTCCGCAGGACGCGCAGCAAGAATAGCAGCAACGGTAAGTGCTTCAAGCATGTCTCACCCCAGCGCCACGCCAGCACCCAGCCCGGCCAAGAAAATGCACACTCCGGCAGTCACGGTGTAGACCCACTGCACCTGCCCCATGCCGCGCACCACCTCATCGACCAACGAGCGAACGGCATCACGCATCGCGTGCTGATCAACTTTTGCCACCTCAAGCCCCACCGCGCGCGCCGCTTTTTGCGTCTCTGCGGCTACAACTTGCGCCAAGGCTTCAATATCCACCCCGCCACCACCGCCACGGCGCGACGGCATGGACAAAAGCTGCTCGACTTGCTCGACAATGCGCGACTCGCTCAGCGTGATCATGCTTTTGTGCGCAGCATCGGACTTCGCTTGCCGTTCTTCCGCCGCCAGGCTCAACGTCTGCTCCAGCGCATCGAGCGCCACGCGCAACTTGCGCGCGTCCATACCCGGCCCGGACTTCGCATCAGCACTCACCAGCGCCGACGCGCTCACCGCCGCCAAGACACGCTCACTTTCAGCAGAAATAGCATACAGCAGCGGCAGCGTCATAGACCAGTACGCTGCATCACCGCGCTCGACCCCGAGGGCTTGCGACTCGCTCACGACGCGCATAGGCACGTCGGGCAAGCGCGTACCCCACAGCCTTTGGCTCACGCGCACCAGCGCCGACTCATCAGCCAGCGCTTCTACCGCCGCAGCACCCGGCGCACGACCCGCATCAGCAACGGCACCAGCAGCCGCAGCGCCAGCTTCAACAGCAGCTTTTTCAACATCGCTCGCCGCCATCACACCGCTCCGGCCAAAGCGTCATCAAACGCGCGGGCAAAGGAGTTGCGGAAGCGCTCAACGTACACCGGCGTCAAGCTGCCCTGCTCAGTAGTCACCCGATGCCATGGCATCGTACCGAGCCGGGCTTTCATCATCGGCGACATTACCGTCAATTCGACAATGCCCCAATTCGAGAGCAAATCGGGATTCTTTTTCAGAAAAGCATCGAAATGCACGAAGTTTTTGCGCTCGGCTGAATGCAGATTCAGCACAATTACACCACGCTGCACATTCGTGTAAACGTCTCTCAATGCAGCTTCAAAGCAGCGCGTAGACGCTTCGTCCGCACCCATCACCCACACGGGCACAGTATCAACACCGCCAACCATCGCGCGCGAATGCTCGCCAAGAATCGCCGCAAAACCGGCGGCAAGGTTCACCACGCCGCACGTGCGGGCATCGGCAATACGCTCGGCAAGGTCAATCGCATGGTCTTCTTGAGTCGCAACCAGCCCTTGCGCATGAACGTGGGTCACAGACCCGTCTTTGCGCTGAATCACTTCGTCGCTGTAGGCAGACCCTTTGGCGACAACATCACCGATTCGCGCGTCGGCATCAATGATGTGAACCTCGGGGTAACGCTTGACGCTGATCATGTAATCGGCAAGCAAGCGCGCAACGAAGCTCTTGCCTACGCCGCCCTTGTCGCCATCAACCAAAAAAATGCTCGTACCCATGTCCGCTCCAGAAAAACCAGCCCCAGCACAGCGCCGAGGCTTACTAGATAGATCAGCGAGTGCAATGCGCCAACATCTCTACGTACATAGATCACAGCGCTTATAAGCAAGTAAGCGCGCCAAGACCCCCGGCGGGTACGCTACAGACGCTACAGATGCCCGCCCCTTAATGCGTCAAGACCAACAGCCGACGCTCTATCAGATCATCCTGCGCCGATTTCAGCGCCCTCAGCCAACTCAGATCGCGCCGTTTGGTGCGCTCGTCCGCATCGCGTTCCTCACCCGCACCGTAATCGTCCGGCGGCACCAAGGCATCAAACTCAAAACCATCGCGGGTCTTGACCCACCTCAGCTTGTCCGGTATCTGCGCACGCAGATCCAGATCAAGCAACATGCGCGGCAACTCAAGCGCCTTATGCAAGGCTTGCGGCACTCGCACCATCACGCCAAGGATGTAGGCCACTTCTTCCAGCGAATAGGGCGCAGTCCGATCCCGCTCAAGCTCCAAACACACCCGGCTACCCTCGGGCCGGGGCCAGCCGCGAAACCGCGCAACACGCGCCAACCCCGTAGGATGTCCACCCTCGCCCATAGGCGGGCGCATGAAAATCCAGTCCTTCACAGCCCACGCCGCCATCACATCAGCAGGACGGGTCTTGTCACCACGCGCAATGATCTTGTCATTGTCCCGAATGACATCATTACGCTCAAAGCCCAGCACCATCCAGTCATTGGCCGCCTTCACTTGCTCCGCTGTCGCTGGAGGCATAGACCCCGGCGGCGGACAAAACGGCTTGGGCGGCAACTCGGGCACATCGCGCATGTAAGCCTCAACACCCGGCGACCAATGCCGCCAGCCCAAAGACGACGGCGCAACACCAGCCGGGGCAGGCTCCGGGAAAGCGCCAGCCGGGGCCGCCACAGGCACAGGCGTGCCACTATGTGCCTTCGTGGGCATGGACGTGCCTACGTGTGCCTTTGCAGGTGCCTCGGCAGGCACAGAATGGACGCGATTCGCAGGCACAGGCGTGCCTACGTGTGCATTCTCGGGCACAGAATGGACGCGATTTTCAGGCGCTGATGTGCCGCCGTGTGCATTCGCAGGCACAGGCGTGCCTTCGTGTGCCTTTGCAGCCCCTTGCGTGCCTTGCGCCTCCAAACCGGCGTGCTGCTGAACAAGGCTCTCGGCAAAGGTCAGTTTGCGGCCATCCGGCGCAGTCTGGGGAAGGGGAGCGAGCTGGGGAGCAGGGGCAGGGG
>Ga0075011_10000988_pt1 | contig 15174 bp, 15 predicted proteins | sample TARM_MetaG_T_14_FD_72354 | JGI IMG/M metagenome (GOLD analysis project Ga0075011, IMG submission 72354) | Freshwater microbial communities from Pennsylvania, USA, analyzing microbe dynamics in response to fracking - TARM_MetaG_T_14 | ecosystem: Environmental > Aquatic > Freshwater > River...
CTATTTTCATGATTTTTGCTCAACCGATTTTTGCGTTCAAACCCCGGAAAGCCTTTATTTCAAGGATTCTTACTGCACTTACTTGTTAACCCTTGACATCAATACCACCGTCTCCACGTGTGGAGTCTTCGGGAAGTTTTTCTGGGATGTGTCTTTTTTGTAAAAGATGCTGAAGTATATTAAGAAAATTCAAAAAATGCCGATAGAGTAATTAAGAATCGTTATCTAAAACTATACGGAGGTGACCTAAGATGAAAATACCAGGTATCCAAAACAATCCTTCCTATCCTCTTCGGGAAACCCAAGACCCGAAAAAAGAAGGAAAGACCGATGTAAAAGAACAAAAAGCTCTTGGTAGTGCCCTAGAAAAAGATGCAGCCATCATTGGCAAAGGGACGCCTAAGGCTGTGACCTATGATAAACCCGTAGCCTCTAAAGATCATGAAGCCATGGAGAAGCTCTGGGCAGAGTCGGATAAGGCCCAGAGCCAGTTAAAAGAACTAGTTCGGCAGCTCTTGGAAAATCAGGGGATGACCTTTAGAGATCTTGTGGGTGGCGATAAAACCGTGCCCGTGGATGAAGCTACTAGAGTGAAAGCCCAAGAAATGATTGGGGAAGGTGGTTTCTTAAGTGCTGAAAGCGTCAGCGATCGTATTGTGGACTTTGCCAAAGCCATTTCAGGTGGGGACAAAGGAAAACTAGAAACCCTTCGAAGGGCCATTGACAAAGGCTTTGCCGAGGCAAAAAAGATTTTTGGTGGACAGCTCCCAGAGATTTCTACCAAAACCTATGACCTGATTCAAGAGAAACTAGATGCGTGGCAAAAGGAATAAACCCTAGAAGAGATAGAGGACTTGGGCCTCTATTTTTTTGTGTAAGATAGAGGCATCCTTTGTGAAAAGTGGGCGCCTGTGAACTAAATGAACAAAAAGATTCATTAAGACCAAAAGATTGCTAAAACATTATCAATATTCTACACTCTTCATAGACCGCTAAGAAGCGGCAATAGAGGAGGAAAATGACATGAAGCAAAAACTTGCGTTGATTTTAATGATGATTTTTGTGGCATCTTTAGGTTTTCTAGGATGTCAGAGTAAAGAAGAAGCCCCTGAGGAAAAGGGCATCTTTGTGGCAGGGTCCTATGAAGGAGAAGCCAAAGGCTATGCGTGAGATTTAAAAGTAGCGGTGACCGTCTCTTCCACTGAAATTGAGAAGATCGACATTGTGACCTTTAATGATTCGGATTTTGCCTTGGCCCCATTAGAGCAAATGGCAGAAGCCATGGTTGCAGGAAACAAGAGTGATGTGGATACCATGGCGGGAGCTACGGCTTCTTCTGAAGCCCTCATTGAGGCTGTAGAAAATGCCTTGGCCAAAGCCTATGTGGATGGCGTGAAGCCAGAAGCTTCTGAAGGAAAAGAAGATGAGGAAGCTACAGCGCTGGAAGATGAAGAAGCAGAACTGGTGATCATCGGTGCCGGTGGTGCAGGTCTTACAGCGGCCATTGAAGCAGCCATGAATGGACTCCAGGTGGTTGTTCTTGAAAAGATGCCCATGGTGGGTGGAAACACAAAGCTTGCCACAGGAGGGCTTAATGCCGCAGAAACCAGTAGTCAAGAAGCTTTAGATATTGAGGACTCCGTGGAAACCTTCATCGAAGACATCATGAAGGGTGGCGGGAACATCAACAATGAAGAGCTGGTGCGTATTATGGCGGAAGCCTCTGCTGAAACCGTAGACTGGTTACAAGAGCTAGGCGCAGACCTTAGTGATGTAGGAAGAATGGGTGGGTCCACCAACAATCGTACCCATAGACCTGCAGGTGGTGCTGCCGTGGGTGGCCATGTGATGGATGTACTTCATGACAAGGCTGTAGAACTTGGTGTAGATGTACGCTTGAATAGTGAAGTGGTGGAAATTCTTGGAGATGGCACTGTGGTGGAAGGTGTAGCCGTGAAAACAGCTTCAGGAACCTACAACATCAACGCCAAGGCCGTGATCATTGCCACCGGAGGATTCGGGGCAAACAATGACCTAGTGGCCTCCTTTGACTCAGAACTAAAAGGTTATGGTACCACCAATCATCCTGGTGCCACTGGTGATGTGATTACTTTTGCAGAAGCTTTTGCCCTAGGTTATGTAGATATGAAGGAAATTCAGACACACCCCACAGTGATGCCTTCCAACAACTATATGATCACAGAAGCTGTCCGTGGAAACGGCGCGATCCTGGTGAACCGTGAAGGTACACGATTTGTCAATGAATTGGAAACAAGAGCAGTGGTCTCAGATGCACAACTGGCACAAACAGGCGCCAGCAGCTTCCTGGTCTTTGATCACAGTGTTCGTGAGAGCTTAAGTGCCATCGAAGAGTACTACAATAAGGGCTTCCTTGTGGAAGGCGCTACCATGGAAGAACTGGCTGAAAAGCTAGAGATGGATGTGGAGACCTTGGTAAAGACCTTTGAAACCTACAATGCTTCTGTGGAAGCGGGTGTAGATGAAGAATTTGGCCGAGCAGACCTGCCAAGAGCCCTTGTAGAAGGACCCTTCTACGCCGTGGAAGTAGCTCCAGCAGTGCATCACACCATGGGTGGTGTCATCATTACAGCAAAGGGTGAAGTGGTCAATGAAGCTGGACAAGTGATTCCTGGTCTATTCGCTGCTGGTGAAGTCACTGGTGGTATTCATGGAAACAACCGTCTGGGTGGCAACGCCATGGCAGACATTACAATATTTGGTAGAATTGCAGCCAAGAGTGCTGCAGAATTCCTAAAGTAACCCCGATCCCCCATCCCCTGCATGAAGAGAAGTTCAACATGGACTTCTCTTTTGCGCGCTCTAAAACTATGCTAAAATGAAACCCAACAAAGGGGATAGTATGATGAAACTACAACACAAAATCACCTTGATCTTGGCGGTGTTCATTGCGGTGCTCATTGGGTCTTTGACCTTATCCATGTATGTGACGTGGTATCGCTCCATTCAAAAGCAAGTGGCCATGGATGCCATGGACCAGGCGGTGATCATTGCAGAAAATGAAGAACTGAAAGAGAGTATCTTGCGAGAAAATGGGTATATTGCGGTGAACAATATGGTGGAGAGCATCCACTTAAAAACAGGGATCCAATATCTGTATGTGCTCAATAAAGAAGGGCAGTATTTTGCCCATCCTTTGCCAGAGAAATTGAACACCTCCTATGAAGAAGGAGACACAAGGCTTGATCCCTTTCAGCCGAAGCCACTATATTATTACGAGATGACGCGAAATGCCATGGTGGAAGGCTATGCACCCATCTTCACCGATGGCTTGCATAGCGGCACCGTGGTGGTGGGCGTGTATAATGGACGGATTCTTCAGACCATGAGTGGGTATGCCATGCAGCTCATGTCTTTTGCTGTGCTAGCCATTGGCCTGGGCATTTTGGTGGCCTATGCCTTATCTCAAAACATCAAAAAATCCATCTATGGGTTAGAGCCCATGGAAATAGGTATGCTACATAAAGATCGAGAAATCATTTTAGAAAATGTAGGCGAGGGCCTTTTGGCGGTGAACCATCAGGGGAAAATCACCATGATCAATAAGCGGGCCAAGAAGCTTCTTCATCAAGAAGCTTTAGGGGTGGGGATGCCCTATGATGCCTTGGTGTTTTCAGCGCTTTTTGGCGATCTTAAAGGGCTTTCCTTGGACCCTGGCCATAGAGAGTGGCGCATGGGCAAGCAAGAACTCTTAAAGATTGAATATATTCCACTTTTAGATCATGAACATCAGCGCAGTTGGCTTTTCCGTATAGAAGACATGAGTCTTCTTCGTAAGCGAGCAGAGGAGCTCACCAACATGAAACAACTGACCCAAGCTTTGCGGGCTCAAAATCATGAGTTCATGAACAAGCTTCATACCATCTCTGGGCTCATTCAGTTGGAGTCTTATGAAGAAGCACTGAGTTATATTGACAAAATTTCTGTCACCAGGCAAGCGGTCATTGGCCTTCTCAATGAAAAGGTGAAAGTGCCCTATTTGTCTGGGCTCATTTTGGCCAAGTACTCCAAAGCCCAAGAGCGCTTGATTGATTTTGTCATTGAAAAAGAATCCTTTGTAGACCACATTCCAGACCATGTCTTGGAAGATGATTTGTCCTCTATTTTGGGGAATCTTTTAGACAATGCCATCGACGCCTTGACGGGGCGTAAGGAGGCCAGGCTTTCCTTAAGCCTCATGTCGAAAAAAGAGGGCCTCTCCTTGGTGGTGTCAGATAATGGTCCGGGCATTGACAAGGAATACCTGGGGAAGGTTTTGGAAAAGGGTGTGAGCACCAAGGGGCCTGATCGAGGGTATGGTCTTTATATTGTGAAAGAACGGTTAAAACGCGCCGGTGGCACGCTGATCCTGGACAATGATCATGGGCTCACTTGTCGTGTGTGGATTCCTGAAATGGAGGAAGAAGTATGAGGATTTTAATTGTAGAAGATGATCCCATGGTGCGTAGCATCAACAAAGGGTTTTTAAGAAAGATGAATCCAGCCTTTCTCATTGAAGAGGCAGAAAACATCTCTAGGGCGAAAAAAATTCTGGAGACCAAAGAGGTGCAGTTGGTTTTATTGGATGTGTATTTGGGAGAAGACCATGGCCCAGATCTACTCCATTTCATTCGAGAACAGGCCATGGATGTGGATGTGATTTTGATTACGGCAGACAATTCTTCTGAAACGGTGGAACATGCCTTTCGTTTTGGTTCCATTGATTACTTAATCAAGCCCTTTCACTATGAGCGGTTTAAGGAAGCGGTGGAAAAGGCCCTTCGTAGAAGAAGTCAGCTCTCTGTGAAAGAGCCCATGGACCAATCCCTCATCGATGCCATGATTAAAACCAGTGGAGAAAAGGAAAAAAAGCCCCTGGAGAAAGGTATCAATGAGCTCACCTATGGCATGGTTTTGGCTGCCTTAGAAAAGGCAAAGGGGCCCATGACCGCCCAAGAAATTGGCGAGGAAATCGAGCTTTCCAGGGTCACGGTACGCCGATACTTGGAATATTTGGTGGAAGAAGGGAAGGCTTTGGAGACTCAAAGTTATGGTAAGGTGGGTAGGCCCCAAAAGGCTTATGGCTTAAAAGATAAAGGCGGGAGAATATGAAAAGAAAGATCAAATATGGAAGTCTTTTTCTAGGGGTTTTGCTCATGCTCTTTATGACCTATGAGTTGACCAAAGCACCGACAGAAACCGCCGATGTGGTGATCATTGGCGCCGGGGCCAGCGGGATGTCTGCTGCCCTAGAAGCCAAGGAAAAGGGACTCCAGGTTGTTTTATTAGAGAAGATGCCCTATGTGGGGGGCAATACGGTCCGCGCCACAGCAGGCATGAATGCGGTGGTTTCAGAGGAGGACAAAGAAGCGTTCATCCAGGACATTCTCCAGTCAGGTCATGCAGAAGGAAATCCAAGGATGATTGAGATCATGGCCGATGAAGGGAAGGAAGCCTTAAGGTGGCTCCAAGGCTTAGGGGCTGACCTAAGTGATGTGGGCATTTTGGCAGGACACAGCAAAGCCAGGACCTATCGCCCTCAAGGGGGAAAACCCATTGGCGATGAGTTGGTACGGGTACTAAAAAATGCTGTGGAGACTTCTTTGGTGGATTTACGCATGGAGCATAAAGCCTTGAAAATTCTTCAGAAGACCACAGGGGAAATTCATGGGGTAGAAGTGGAAGACCGAACGGGAAAGCGCTACACCATTGAAGCAAAGAATGTCATCATTGCCACGGGAGGCTTTGGAGGAAGTCCAGAGGTGTTTGTGTATTACAATCAAAGACTTCAAGGCTATCACACCACCAATGCACCCAGTGCCACGGGAGATTTTATCACGTTGGTGGAAGATCTAGACGTTCAGCTGGTGGATATGGACTACATTCAAACCCATCCCACAGTATCGCCCAAGTATGGGGTGCTCATCACAGAGGCCATTCGAGGCAATGGTGGCATCTTGGTGAATAATCTTGGTCAGCGTTTTGCGGATGAAATGAAGAATAGAGATTATTTGAGTGAGGATTTACTGGCACAGCCAGAAAAAGAAGTGTACTTGATTTTCAATGAAGAAGTGCGGAAATCTCTTTCTGCCAGTGAAGACTACATCAATATGGATCTGGTGATCACCGCCAATACTGCGGAGGAGCTGGCCCTTTTACTACGTGTAGATACCCAACATTTCCATGACACCCTCACGCGCTACAATAGCTTTGTGGACATGGGAGAAGACCAAGACTTTCAAAGGCAATCCTTGAAGGTATCCTTAACGGAAGGACCCTTTTATGCCATTCAAGTGACCCCTGCGGTGCATTATTGTATGGGGGGCATCTTGATCAATGAAAAAGCCCAAGTGCTCAATGAAGAAGGCGTGCCCATAGAAGGGCTTTATGCCTCGGGAGAGGCTACGGGAGGCATCCATGGGCTCAATCGTCTTGGGGGGAATTCTCTCTTAGATGCAGTGGTCTTTGGGCGCATTGCCGGACGAAGTGTTTCGGAGTGATGAAAATAGACTAGGCCCCACCCATGCTGTTATATCAGCTAGGGTGAGGCCTAGTTTTTTCTCTTTGCTTAGAGGTATTTGCCAAAGCTTCGTTGAAGATCCGTGAGCTCATTGAGATAGTCATAGTACTCTTGGTCAGACAAAGGAGTCCCTTCTACTTTCTGAAGGGCTCTATAGTATTTGGGTGCACGCGTGGTATCTAAAATCACTTCGCTGGCCATAAAGAGAAGCTCAAGCACAGCAGCATCTTCTTCATAGGCGGGTAAGAGGGCTTCTAAAACACTCAGGGCCTTTTCATAGGCATGAAGGGCGTAGTAAGTTTCTGCTAGGCCCAGGGAAGCGTCATAGGAAGGGTCCAACTCATGGGCTCTATGGAAGAGGCGCAAAGCTTCTTTGTACTGGGCTTCTTCGTAAGCGGCCATGGCTTGATTAAGGAGGAGGTCCTCACTGAGGCTTTGGTCTACTTCTTCGTCCAAGATTCGTGCCACTTGGAAGGGGATGAGGCCTTCCGGCCTTCCTTGCAAATAAGCCTCTACTTTGGGGATGAATTCCCGGCGACCATAGTCGGACTTGGCGTACCAAAGATTGGACTTTCCAGCACCTTTGCGTGGGGCGCTGGATTTGGAACGTTTGATGACAAAGTCCCGATGCTTTGGGTCTAGAAGGTAACAGTCCTTCGCCTCGGCAGAAAAGTTGAAGTAGAGGTACTCTTCGTCATAAAGAGGCAGACTGACCATTTCTCGATGGGCTGTGGCATTTTCATACCACCCCACAATACGGGCTTCTTCCTCATTGATGGCGGCGCAAAAGACCACAGTGAGGCCTTTGAGCTCTTTGGCTCCTTGAGGAACGCTTCGAAAGTGCTGGTCTAGGAGGATGTCTCCTCCAGTACGCACATAGCCATAACAGTTACCGTTAAAGTCTCTAAAGTTATGGGCTTCAAAGACGTCGGAAGGGTCTTTGATCAGAAGGCCCGCGGCCTTGGGCTGATCGTCCTTTGTGATGCCGTTATAGTAGTGCATCCAATTGATGTTACAAAAAATATATTCCATGTATTCTCCTTGGGGTTTCCCCTTTTTTACTGTTCTTAAGTGTACCACAAAGAATCCTTTGGAACATGAAATCCTGAAAATTTTCTAGTGTTGGAGAGTGCTCCTTGATTCTCATGAACCTATGGGTTGAAAGCCAGAGACTAACCCAGGATTCTTTGGAAGGCTCTTTGGGGCAAGACGGCTTTTTAGGCAGCTACACAAGGGTGAAATGCTGAGGACTGTTCACCCCGTCTAAATAGAGGAATTTTTCTACTTGAACTTCTAAGACCGAGGCCTCTTCTAGGCGTGTGAGATCTCGTAAGGTGGGATGCTTTTCAGTCAGCTTCTTTAAAATTTCTTCATGAAAGTTCGGGTCTTGTAAAATGCTGGCTTTTCCATAAACGGTGAGTGCTTTCACAGAGCCTTGTTCTTCTAGAACCTGTTCTCTGTTGTCAATGAGTAAACTCACCTCTGGGTTCTCGCAGATGTTGGTGTACTTTAGGCTCCCCTTTAAAGTAACCATATAGAGCTTGTCCTGTTCTTCATTGGATAGGTAGAGCATCAGAGAACTGTTGGTGAGGTTGTCTTTACATGTGGATAGGACACAAAAATTATTGTCTGCCACCATGGATTTACATAAATCTATACTCATTAGGAAGGCCTCCTCTTCTTTTCTTTTTAGTATAGCACTTCTTGGCGGTTTCCTGAATTGATCATGGAAATAACACAGAAAGTACCAGGGGATTTTGGCCAATAGATTTCAAAGTAGAGAAAAAAGAGCAGCTTTTGTGGCAAAGAGGGAGTAGGCTAGTGTAAAATTATTGTATAAAAAAGAGCAGGACGGCGTAGGATGTGCTGAATAGGTACACAAAAAGAATAGAAACTGGAGGAATAAACTTATGGAGAACATGATCAACGACATAAATGAAAAAATCATCACCCAAAGGACAAATCTAATAGAAAAAATGGAGCAAGGGGAAATGGACTTGACAGGAGCAGTGGATGACACCATGATATTGGTTCAAGAGATGCTAAGAGACATGATGAAGACATGGACCGAGGATGCTGAAAAAGGGCTACACCAGGATGAAGAGGAGAATAAATGAAGGGGTTGTGTTGAGAAAGAATGGAGATGAATGTCCCGATCTGACCATGGGATCTACGAAAAGAAATGAAGAACGCCTCTGGGGGAGGTGTTTTAGGCCTAGAGGGAATCCTCTTTTTAGGAGGGATAGAATGAATCATCGTTGCAAAATATGTGGTGGGGAGACGTGCGCTTTCACCCAAGAGAAGTTTCAAGTGACCTATCATCAATGTGTAGTTTGTGAGTTTATATTCCGGGATCCCTTGGAGATTTTATCCAAGGAAGAGGAATATGCCATCTATGAGGGTCATGAGAATGCCTTGGAGGACAAAGGGTATGTGGCGTACTTAAATCGATTTATTCAAGGGGCGGTGTTGCCCTTTGTGGGCCCGTCAAAGGAGGGACTTGATTATGGCAGTGGACCATCGCCGGTATTGGCCAAGATCCTTCAGAGGGACCATGGCTATACCATGGACCTTTATGACCTCTTTTATGCCCCGGAGAAAGTCTTTCTTTCCAAGAGGTATGATCTCATCACCTCTGTGGAAGTGGTGGAGCATTTCACAGATCCCATGAGGGAGTTTCGCTGGATGAAAGACGCCTTAAAGACCGGTGGGGTATTGGCCATACAAACCCAGCTGCATCCCAAGGACTGGGCGCTCTTCAAGAATTGGTATTATATGAGGGATCCATCTCATGTGGCTTTTTATACCACGGATACCTTCGTGAAGCTGGGAGAGATGCTGGGTCTTAGGCTTATCTACACCGATGAGGTGCGTTATGTGGTGTTTCGAAAAGAAGGCCCTCCAGTTTCAGTAGACTAAAGAGCGGTTGTCTTGTTCATCTTGGCCAAGGGCGTGAGGATAGAAACCCTCCACTATACCACCAGACTTATGGAGGTGGTAGAATAGAAGGGCAAGGAGGGGAGAAGATGTATAAAACCAGTGATTTAGCCAAAAAATTCCATCTACATCCCAATACCATTCGGCTCTATGAAGCCGAGCATCTGATCCCAAAACCAAAAAGAAAAAACAATGGGTATCGCGTGTTCACAGACCTACATGTGGACCAGCTCTCCCTTCTTCGGCTGGCCTTTGATGTGGAGGTACTTCAAAGTGGCCTCCGAAAAGAAGCTGTGGAGATTGTAAAGACTTCTGCCCAAGGAGAGTATGATAAAGCGCTTCAATTGACCAAGGACTATGAGGTGCACCTAGAGAAGGAGCTGGAAAGAGCTTTGGCGGTACTTCAGCTGGCCAAAAACTGGCAACAAGGAAAGAAAGACCATCCTAGTGGTGGCTATTATAAACGAAAAGAAGTATCGGATCTTCTTGGTATCACCATGGATGCCTTAAGAAACTGGGAGATGAATGGACTTTTAAAAGTGAAACGGAAAGATAATGGTTATCGGGTCTATGATGAAGAAGATCTAGAGACCCTTCAAATCATTTTGGCCCTTCGACGAGCGAATTATTCCCTATCGGCTATCTTGAGGATGCTCAGCAGTGTAGCAGAAAACAAAGATGTGGATCTCCAAATCACTTTAGATACACCTTCCCCTCAAGAGGAAGTGGTTTCCGCTTGCGATGCGCTACTGACTTCTTTAAAGAAGGCCAAAGAGAATGCCAAAGAGATGGAGAAGACTTTAAAACGCATGAAAAAAAAGAGACCATGAACAGTCTCTTCGCGAACACCAGTGGAGCCACTGGTGTTCATTTATTTTGTTTTTTTGTGGCGGGGAGGTTAAGGGACTAGGGAGAAGTGAGGCCGTATAAGAGCATCTGATAATGCTTTAAGGCTTCCTCTTTTAAGGAGAAGGTGTCTTCTCTTACACACCATTCGTAGACCAGGCCCCGATAACCCATGACAAAATGTTTGGCGGTTTCCTCTGGGGAAAGATCGCTATGAAGGGTTTTTTCTGCCAGACCTTTTTCTATGAGACCATGAAAAAGTTGATAAAGTTCTCGGCCATAGGCTAAGGCAGCGCTGGGGGAGGCGTCTGTCAGTTGGATACGGTACAGGGTTTTCATGTTGTGACGACCCAGATCCTCCTCGATGACTTCAGCAATTTTTCCCACCAAGGAAAGGAGCACCTCTGAAGTTGTCATATCCTTGGGCAGAGCGTTGATGTGATTTTTATAGTCTTCATCCACCCGCACCACGTAATCACTGATGAAAAGAGCAATGAGGGCGTCTTTGGAGGGATAATGTACATAAAAGCTACCCTTGGAGACCTTCGCTTCTTTGACGATGTCTTCCACATTGACGGCTTCGAAAGCGTATTTTTTGAAGAGCCTCTCAGCACTTTGGTAAATGGCAGCTTTGGTTTGGAGGGCTTTTTCTTGTCTGGTGTGTGTTACTTTGGGGCTCATAAGATTTCTCTCCTAAATAGATATTTACAGTGGATGAGTTTCTTGTTACAATGACCTTAGTCAGTGACTCTAGTCATTGACTAAGGTCATTGAATTTAGGTTCATTATAATGCATCTCTTCCCTTCGTGCAAGGGCGTCCTAAAGACATGCGGATGATCCTAGGATTTCTGACTGCGACGTTGTCTATAGAGAGAAAAAAAGAGAGGGAAATGTCATGAAAAAAATGCGCCATGAAAAAACTGTTGCTGCCTTTCTGGTGTCCCTAATGTCGCTTAGTTTTTTCGCTTGTGCCACTGCTGATGAGTCGCCACCGATGCTCAGTGCCCCAGGAGGTTTGCAAGGAGAACAGGAGAATCCAGAGGAAAATCCTGAAGGGATTACATTTTTATCGGAACCGAGAAAAGTGGAACCAGAAGGTTTATCGGCAGCTATGGACCGAAACTACCACTTGTATGGATATCATGTGCTAGATTCTCCCTATGTGGAGGCTATATATGTCAAGGGATTGCCCATACTAGATAAGGATAAAGTAGATGAAAAAATACATCGTTTTGAGACATTATCAAATGATTGGAAAGGAACCAGAACCCAAGAGTTTTCCGTGAGTAATATCAGTGAGATTAATAGCAGCTTGAATACAAAGGCGAAAGTGTCCTATAGTAATGCTGTTTTTTCAGGATCCTTGGAGTCGGAATATAGTATCGATAAGAGGCATAAGAAAAATGAAGCCTATACTACATACATGCACTTAAGAATCCTAGAAGGAAGAAGATACATCGGTACAAACAAAGAGTTGTCCGCACTGCTTAGCAATGAATTCTTAGCTCATCTCACCGATCTAGAAAATGGAGAAACCACAGCAGAGGAGATTTTCGACCTCTATGGCACACATCTCATTAAGACCTATTTCATCGGAGGTAGAGCGAGATTTAACTTTAATTATTCCAGTTCAGAAGAGATGACAAAAGAAGACTTAAGAGTAGAAGCAGAAGCCATGACGAGAAAGGTCAAGGCTAAAACAGAAGTACGTACGTCAGAAATCACCATCGATGAAAATCGGACTGTCATCACTAAAGTGTCTAGTTATGGTGGCGCGGATTTGTCTGGTGTGACGTTAGAGAACCTCCATGAGAAATTCACAGCCTGGGCAAACTCTGTGGAAGAGGCGGCCACGCTTTGTGGCATTGGCGATTTTGAACAGTCCATGGTGGGCATTTGGGATATTCTACCATCCACGGGCTATGAAACAGCGAGACTAAGATTGAAAGAGCATTACTTTGAAGAAGCAATGAAGCGTAGTGTTTTTCTTGGAGAAATGGATTTCGTTGAAAAAGAGCATAGGTATATTGCAGACATCAATGTCTTACATGGAAAAACAGAGAAGGACGCCTTGAAAAACTATGATGACAGTTATAAATTCGTGAAAGTAGGATACAGTGGAGAGGAAGCGTTAGATGCCAACAAAGGAAATAAAGAGTACATCTTCATCGTTTATAAACCGGACCAAAAGAAAGAGGGCTCTGTGACTGATTTGATTGTGGATCTGGGAAAAAATAAAACCTATCCTGGATATGAGAAAATCTCTGTGGATTTAAACAAAGGAGCGGGTGGAAAATTCGTGTATCTCTATTTTAAGAGAGCCACCATGGAAGATGTTGCAAACCCTAATACCAAGTACATCCGAGAGATTCGCGGTCAATACAATAAGATTGGCAAACTCAACATCGGATGGGAAGAACCAAGGATCACAAAAGATCTCAACTCAGGATCTGGAGGGAAATACGTCTACCTCATGTTTCGAAGATATTAGGAAGATTTTTGGTTAGATCTAATGAGTAGATATTAGACAGAATCGGCCAGAGGGAATCCATAAACTAGGAGACCAAGGAATAAGTCTCCACTTTACCACCAGTGTTTGCATTGGTGGTATTCTTTTTTCTGGAACAATGTAGAACAAAGAGGAGGGAATTTCATGGACAGGATCATAGAAGTGCAGGGGCTTAGAAAGGCATACAAAGATCTAGTGGCGGTGGACAACTTAAGTTTTACTGTGGAAAAAGGAAAGGTTTTGGGGCTTCTTGGGGCCAATGGGGCGGGGAAGTCCACCACCCTAGAGTGCATCCTGGGCACCAAAACCATGGATCAAGGGAGGGTAAGAATCCTTGGGAGAGATCCGGGGAAAGAGCGAAAGGTACTCTTTGAAGAGGTGGGGGTGCAGTTTCAAGAAGGAAGCTATCCAGATAGAATCAAGGTGGCGGAGCTTTGTCAGATGACTGCATCTTTATACAAGCACCCCAAGTCCTATGAGAAGCTGTTGGCAGATTTTAACCTATGGGAGAAGAAAAAGGCTTTCCTGAAGGATCTTTCTGGAGGAGAGCGGCAAAAACTCTTTGTGCTGCTGTCTATGATGCCAGATCTACAGGTGCTATTTTTAGATGAGCTCACCACGGGATTAGATCCTAGAGCAAGACGAAGTCTTTGGGAAATTCTCCTGGAGCTTAAGAAGAAAGGTATAACCATGGTTCTTACTTCTCATTATATGGATGAAGTGGAAAAGCTTTGTGATGAACTGATCATTCTAGGAAAAGGCCAGGTGCTCTTTCAAGGGTCTGTGGAAGAATGTATAAAGAAGAGTCCCTTTACACAGTTAGAGGATGCTTATTTATGGTATACAGAGGAGGGAAATACCCATGCGTAGTAGCTACATCATGTTTAAAACAGAACTAAAGTTGTCCTTAAGGGGACTGGATATGTTGATTTTTGCTCTATGCATGCCCGTGGTGGTGATGATTCTTATGGGGGCCGTTTTTGGGACGAAAGAAGCCTTTCCAGGCGCTGGTTATTCTTTTGTCCAGCAGTCCTTTGGGGCCGTGTCTGTCATCGCCGTGGCCGCAGGAGGAGTCATGGGCCTCCCTTTGGTCCTATCAAATTATCGGGAAAAGAAGATCCTTAAAAGGTTTCAGGTGACCCCCGTGAGTCCCGTACGGATTCTCGTCATTCAAGTGCTGATTTACGCTTTGTATGCCCTCGTTTCCTTATTCCTTGTTTATGGCGTAGCGGTGCTTTTCCTAGACTTTGTTTTTCTGGGTCGTTGGCCTCAGTTTTTGGCCATGTATCTTCTGGTCATGGTGGCTATTTTCAGCATGGGCATCTTGGTGGGCGGTCTTGCGCCCAATGAAAAGATGGCCGGAGTGTATGCAAGTCTTCTTTATTTTCCCATGCTGATTTTCTCTGGCGCTACCCTGCCTTACGAGGTGATGCCGAAGATTCTCCAAGGCTTTGCAGATCTTTTGCCCCTGACCCAGGGTATTAAGCTACTGAAAGCCTCGTCTTTAGGACTGCCTTTAGCGGACGTAATAGGACCTCTGCTGTCCATTAGTATTTTGGGGATCCTTTGCACTGGCATTGCTGTACGGTACTTTAAGTGGGTTTAAAAAGTAGAAAGATGGGTGGTTTCAATGAGCGGAAAAGACGTTTAGGCTATTCCCATGAGAAAATAGGTATAGCTATAGAAGGGCATCCGAAGGCTTTTGATGTTCCAGAGCCGTTGGAACTCCTGTAGAGTTATTTTTCTGTTGTAGTGGCGATGGGTTTCATGAGCTTCAGAGGCTAATGAGTCTGCCAGATAGAGATAGGACTCATCATACCCTACGACAACAGCATAGTGTAGCGTAGGAACGTTTTTTCCTGCCTTCATGAAGACGATGACTGGATGACCAAGGGATACCCCATGTTTGAGGGTATGGATGGCTCCCTTTAGGTATTGGACTGATAAACCGTGGTCTTTTAAGCTGGCGGTAATGCCTTTGGGAGACACATGGCCAGTGTTCATTTTGTGTGGCATGTGTTGATCCAGCGTGGCGCCTTCTGAAGGGATGGAAAAATGGCGTAAGACGAATGCTGCAGCAAAGGCAGCACAAGCATGTTGATGTTGAGGATGTATGGGTTTTTCATGCTGAATGATATAGGTTTTAGGAGGCGTCTTATATTTTATTTGTAAATCAGTATGTACAACGGTACAATGTTAAGAAATAGCACAAATGGATCCGTCGGGAAGGAGAACTCTATGAAATCACATGTCATTTATAAAAATAAGCGAACGGCGCTCACGCTGAAACAGTATGCATACTATATCACTTATTATAAATATAATTGGCATAGAGAAGTAGAA
>Ga0075011_10000991_pt1 | contig 15144 bp, 10 predicted proteins | sample TARM_MetaG_T_14_FD_72354 | JGI IMG/M metagenome (GOLD analysis project Ga0075011, IMG submission 72354) | Freshwater microbial communities from Pennsylvania, USA, analyzing microbe dynamics in response to fracking - TARM_MetaG_T_14 | ecosystem: Environmental > Aquatic > Freshwater > River...
ACTCTTCAAACGGGCTCACATCTAAAAGTTTGCTCCTTGTCGGGCAGTATATATTCCGTAAAAAGTAATTTGAAATTAGAAAATCATGATATCAACTGGTTTGTTGAATAATCCGGGTTTATTTTATTATTTGCGAGGTAATACTATCGATATTATTAAAATGAAGAAAGAAGGAGGCGTCCCTGCCATTAATAGAGTAGATTTAATTAAATTGAGAATTCCTGTTCCGCCAATTAATGAGCAGAAACGCATTATCTCAATTCTTGACCGATTTGACACGTTATGTAATGACATAACTTCTGGTCTTCCAGCAGAAATCGAAGCAAGACGTAAGCAATATGAGTACTACAGAGACAAATTACTAACCTTTCAGGAGGCATAATTATGAGTCTATACAACGTTATAGTTTCATCAACTGAAAGCACAGTCGTTGCTGAATACACAGCTAGATATGACCATTCAGGCTCCTATCAGAGTGAGGCTGCACTGGAGAATGAGTTCATTCGAGTACTTCAGACTCAAGGGTATGAGTATCTGAGAATTCATGATAAGGCAACACTCGTTTCTAATCTCAGAAAGCAGATGGAACTTCTGAACAGTTATACTTTCACTGAAAATGAGTGGAAGAGATTCTTCTCTGAATGTATTGCCAGCAGCAATGAAGGCATTGTGGAGAAGACTAAGAAGATTCAGATGGACCATGTTCAGATCCTCAAAAGAGATGATGGTTCTACCAAGAACATCTATCTGTTGGACAAGAAGAACATTCATAACAATCGTCTTCAAGTCATCAATCAGTATGAGGAAGTAGAAGGAACCCATGATACCCGTTATGATGTGACGATCCTTGTTAATGGTCTTCCACTTGTTCATGTGGAACTAAAGCGCAGAGGTGTTGCCATCAGGGAAGCCTTCAATCAGATTAAGCGTTACCAAAGAGACAGCTTCTGGGCTGCCAGTGGGCTTTTTGAATACGTCCAAATCTTTATAATCTCCAATGGCACTCATACTAAATACTATTCCAATACTACAAGAGCGAGCCATATCAAAGAATCCGGTGAAGGTGAACGCAGAAAAAGCAAGAAGACCAGCAACAGTTTTGAATTCACTTCTTTTTGGGCCGATGGCAACAACAAAGCCATTGCAGATCTTATGGACTTCACCAAGACATTCCTAGCTAAACATACCTTGTTGAATGTCCTCACAAAGTACTGTGTCTTCACCTCAGAAGATCTGCTTCTTGTGATGCGTCCCTATCAGATCATGGCCACAGAACGTATCCTTTCAAGGATTGAGATTTCCACGAACTACAAGAAGACCGGAACCCTCGATGCCGGTGGATATGTCTGGCACACTACAGGAAGCGGAAAGACTCTGACTTCCTTCAAGACGGCACAATTAGCTTCTGCTCTACCATATGTAGATAAGGTGCTGTTTGTCGTAGACCGAAAAGATCTGGACTATCAGACCATGAGGGAGTATGACCGTTTTCAGAAGGGAGCAGCCAACAGCAATACCTCTACAAGGATTCTTCAGAAACAGTTGGAGGACTCCACCTCTCATATCATCATCACGACCATTCAGAAGCTGGATGTATTCATATCCAAGAACAAAGGCCATGAACTCTTCAAGAAGCATTTCGTCATCATCTTCGACGAGTGCCATAGATCTCAGTTCGGAGAAATGCACACAAAGATAGTGAAAGCCTTCAAGAAATATCATTTGTTTGGATTCACTGGAACGCCAATCTTTGCTGCCAATGCTGGTAGTGGTGGAAATCCACTGATGAGAACCACACCGCAAGCCTTTGGAGAAAAACTTCATACCTATACCATTGTGGATGCCATCAATGACGGAAATGTATTACCTTTCAGAATCGACTACGTTAATACCGTAAAGATGAAAGCCGACGTGAAGGACAAAGATGTATCATCCATAGATACAGAAAAAGCCATGGCAGACCCAGCTCGTATCCGTGAGATTGTTGGTTACATCCTAGATCACTTTGACCAGAAAACAAAGCGTAATATGTTCTACTCCTTGCACGGACAACGTGTATCCGGATTCAACTCCATATTGGCTGTCAGTTCCATTGAAGTGGCGAAGAAATATTATACTGAGCTGAAGAAAGAAACTGCCCTACGTGGACAAAGACTCAATATCGCAACCATATTTAGTTTCAGTGCTAATGAAGCTGGCCCTGAAGATGTATTCCCTGATGAAGATTTTGATACTGAAAGTCTTGACCAGACCTCAAGAGAGTTTCTGGAATCAGCAATTAGCGATTACAATGAAGATTTCAATACCAGCTTTGGTACTTCATCAGATAAGTTCCAGAACTACTACAAGGATCTCTCCCTACGGATGAAGAAACGTGAAGTGGATCTCCTCATTGTGGTGAACATGTTCCTCACCGGATTCGACGCGACTACACTTAACACCCTATGGGTAGACAAGAACCTCAAGCAGCATGGACTCATACAGGCGTTCTCCCGTACAAATAGAATCCTGAACTCCGTCAAAACCTTTGGGAATATCGTCTGCTTCCGGAATTTACAGGATGCAACAGATGAAGCAATCGCCTTATTTGGCGACAAGGATGCCGAGAGTATCGTTCTTCTGAAGAGCTATAAGGATTACTATGAAGGGTATGATGAGAATGATAAGCATCAGCCTGGATATCAAGAACTTATTAATGAGTTATGTTTGAAGTTCCCTCTTGGAGAGCAGATTTATGGAGAGCAGAACCAAAAGGACTTCATTAAACTCTTTGGAGCAATCTTAAGGCTGAAAAATATCCTGACTGCATTTGATGATTTCGAGAACAATGAAATCCTGACGCTTAGAGACTATCAGGACTACCAGAGTGTCTATATTGACATCTACCAGGAACTGACAAAGGACAAAACTTCTGAGAAAGAAAAGATCAATGAAGATATCGAGTTTGAACTTGAGCTGATCAGGCAAGTTGAAATCAACATCGACTATATCCTCATGCTGGTTGCTAAGTACCATCAGACCAACTGTGAGGACAAGAGCATTCTTGTATCCATCGACAAGGCTATCAGTTCTAGTATGCAGTTGAGAAGCAAGAAGGAACTCATTGAGCACTTCATCGATACAGTCAACGCTGCTACAAATGTAGATGAAGACTGGCGTAAGTTTGTTTCCGAACAAAAAGAAACAGATTTGAATCAGCTGATTACTGAAGAAAAACTCAAGCAGGAAGAGACAAAAAGATTGATGGACAACTCATTCAGAGATGGTCTTTTGAAGACTACTGGAACAGACATCGACAAGATCATGCCCCCCGTTTCCCGTTTTGGTGGTGGGAACAGAACTGCAAAAAAGCAGAGTGTTATTGAAAAGCTGATGGATTTCTTCGAGAAATATTTCGGGTTAATTTAGTATTTGTAATCTCTATCCTCAATTTAGCTGTAAGGAGTCACATTATGAACAATGGTCAAAAAACACTGAATGATTTATTTGACGGGAAAAAGATATTTAGAATTCCTGAATATCAAAGAGCATACGCATGGGAAGATAAGCAGTTATCTGATTTTATTGATGATTTTAAGAATCAGAAGATCGACAAAGATTACTTTTTCGGTACCATTCTATTCCAAGAAGTAGGAAAGAAAGGTGCTTATGACTTAATCGAAATCGTCGATGGTCAGCAAAGAATTACTACACTTATTATTTTTCTGAATTCACTGTTATCAAAGTACACAGACTGTGATGCTGAAACAAAGGAACTATATGTTGAGACATACATTAAATACAAAGCTGCATTTAAGCTAGAGGTTCTTTTTGATGATAACGACTTTTTCGTTTCCTACATCCTAGAGAATAGCGATATTCCTTCAGAAATTATCTCTACACCTTCGTTCGCAGAAAAAGTTGCTCTATGCCAAACAGTTTTTCGACAAGAAGTTGAGCCAAGAGTTCACTCAATCACAACTCAAGGAGCTTTTGCAGAAAGTAGACCAGACAAAGGTTCTTACATACTCTGTTCAGGACAAATCAGAAGCAACGCTAATTTTCGAAACCACTAATGATAGAGGAAAGCAGCTCACAAATCTTGAAAAGACAAAAAGTTTCATGATGTACAAAACCTACATCTCCTCTGATGAACCTGATTCGATGCTATCAAAGATTCAATCAAGATTCAGTGAGATCTATAAATCATATTCGTCCATCGATAATCTCATTGATGAAAATTCAATTCTTCAATACAATTTTATCGCTTATGAGGATTGGAAAATTACTCAAAAGAAAAAAGAGTATCAAATTTATATGGATATGATGAAGAATAAAGTGAATGATCTGATTAAAAATGATAAGAAAGATAAGACACTAAAGTATATAGATGGGTACACAAAGAATTTAAGAGAAACCTTTTCAGTGATGTCGAGTATTCTGTCCCTAGACACTCCTGAACTTGCTGATATTCAAATCCTCGGAAATATGGCTAACTTTTATCCTCTACTTATCAAAGCTTACAGGTATGATATGACTGAAGATAGGCGGAAATTCAGAAAGGTCTGTAGACTGATTGAGATATTCAGTTTTAGAGTTTACAGTATTTGTGATGGTATGGCTAATAAAGGACAGACACGATTATATACAATCGCCAAGGAGTTCCGCGGTGACTATGATAAGCTATATGCTGATTTAAAGGCCGCAATTTTCGACTTCAGTTCTGACAAGAACTTTATCGAAAATCTTTCAGATGGAGATTTTTACACATATTACTCTTCAAATGTTAGAAATTACTTCTTTTGGAAATATGAGAATTATCTTAGAGATATAGAAATGCCTGTAGCTGCTCCTATTCCTCATTCAATATTTAAATCTCTGAACAAGCGGACAAAGTTTTCAATAGAGCACATTATTCCGCAGAACCCTAAAGAAGATACATTGAAGGTTATTACCGCAAAACTCAAGCATGATAAAGTTACTGAGAGCTTTATTGAAAACTATCTACACTCAATTGGCAATCTTACAATTGATCCAATATCTGCCAACTCAAGTAAAGGAAATGCTGGGTTTGAAGTGAAAAATACAATGTATTTCCAAAAGGCTCCATTCAAAACTCAAAATGAGCTGGGAGATTTCTTGGTTGATGGTAAATGGACACATGCTTCTATTGATAAGAGAAAAGAAAAGATTATTACTTTTGCAAAGAAAACTTGGTGTGACTTTTCAACCCTATAAAGCATGTAAATCCTGACAAAAAAAGACAAGCCTCATAAGCTGTATAATCGCTTACTAGGCTCGTCTTTTTTTACGCCGATGGATCTGGTACGGTGAGCCGTATCATAAATAAAGGTGCAAACCTTCTCACTATGTATGTATGGGAATGAGTCCCTACAATTTACAAAGGCATACATTTAAGATGTTGCTTTTCTTTATCATTTACATCAATAAGTTTTAAATCTATATTTTCATTATTTTTTTTCTTTTTAGAGTGAATTACAATTAAACAAATTCTAAAATCCAGGTTCCATAGGTAAAAGAATGTGGTTATACCCAAATTCACATACTCACTCCCTTCAAGAACCTATTCTTCTACGAAGCTATAAAGATCTTCCACTAGAAGATGCATCGTAGTTCCTGGATCAAACTGTGAAGGTCTCAAATGATCTCCTTTAAATGTGCTCATTCTTCGTTTCGCATGTTTTATGGCCGTAACCAATCCCTCTGAGCAAGAGAGTAGTTCATAAAGGTTATGAGCGTTTTTTTGGTACTTTCCACTTCCTAGCTTCCGTTCGGAAAAAATAGCATCCAACTTTTTGCACCATTCATCCCGATGCAAAGCAGCATCACTATAGAAAAAGTGAAGATAAGCCCAGTATTCAAAAGACTGATTGCTCCAAGCGACTTGATATCCCTTCTTCATACCTTCTGCTATAGCTTCATCAAAGTCCTGAAAATCATCTTTGTCAAAAACAACCCAGATATTCTGATAGAGTACTTTTGCTTTCTTTACGATCTCTTCAGTTTTTTCAACCAATTTGCATGTGGCGCATCCTTCTCCTTTGATATCAAAGACAGGAACTGCCATCAATTTCACATTTCCACCAATACTGTTTTTTATTTGTTTTACTATTCCTTGAAGGTACAGTGGTTCACTTTTTTCACCTTCAGTAACAATTAAAAAGGAGTTTGCTCTCGGCTGGCGGAATTCACTGCCTCTTTTTTTTCGAATTTCTCTCCTTTTCTTGAAAAGATCATCACTCCCCATAATTCTCCTCCTATAACTGATATTCAGTGAGACTTGGAATTCCTCCGTATACCCCTGCTAGATAATCCTTCTCAAAAGATGCATCAGATCGCACTTTATAGTCGGAAAGAGCAACTAGATCGGAACGGCCATACTCATCCTTATCTACAAATAGAATCTGGTCGCGACGGAAAAAATGCCGATCAAGAAGTGTTGTATCATGTGTTGTGTAAATAATCTGTGCCTTTGTGTCATGTTCATAAAACAAGTCAATAATAAACTTCAGCAGCAGAGGATGTAGCCTAGCATTCAACTCATCAATCATCATGGTAAATCCATTCTTAATAGCCAACTTGCTGAGGATATAGATCATAATGCTCTTGATCGTCCCTTTAGATTCCCTCAGAAGACTCAGTTCATAACAGTTCCCATCCACATCATGATGTTCCGTCCACACTAAAGTCCGGTCTTCTAATTTCTCATAATGGATGTCTTTAATACCGCTATCAATGGCCTCAAGAAAGCGTAAAAGATTCTCTTTATCGGCATCAATGACCTCTGGAAGAAACTTCGTAAGAAACGTTTCACTCTCAAAAGATCTTGAATCGCTTACCATAATATTGGTAATCGCACTCGACGCATCACTAAAAGTATTCAGCGGCAGCTTCAGCTTGCTTAAAAAGGTAAGCGCTAAAGTCTCTTTAGGAATCTGGTGCCTATAAGGTTCACAGTGTTTTCTTACTGATGCACCAAATTGAATCTCATCCACAGTCCTTTCAAATACTATTGCATTCCGATTGGTCTTCGTATTCTTCTTGTAGAACCATTCAGTCTCAATTCTCTCGCTGTTATACTCAAATCCGTACTTATATTCATAGTCGTCATGAATCCAAACCAGTTCTAGCTCCGTGTTTTCGCGTTCTTTAGTAAATTCAAAAGGCAAATAATACTTGGCGACTGCCAGATCTTCTTTTTCTTTTGCGCTATTTAGTGACTCTTCAACCAATTTTTTGAAATTGGCCAGTGCTAAACAGAGATTGGATTTCCCACTGGCATTTGCGCCATAAATCGATACCACTTTGAGAAACTTATCCTTCAGCCCCAAATCAATGAGATTGGATTCATGTTCTTTATATGCATGAACTGCTGAAAGATCTAGTGTGACTTTATCTTGAAATGATGTGAAGTTCTTGATGCTGAACTGAATAATCATAGGACCTACCTCCTTTTATTAAGCATACCGCAAAATGAATATCACATCAATCTTTTTGTGATTATTTCTCACTTTATTTAATGTGGTATTGATTTTCTTCTTCAGACCCTATGTATTTTATACTCTGTCTCCAAGGAAGTAGCAACTATACCTACAAAAAATCTAGACTTTAGATTCTGTGCAACCATAATTTCTGTGTTTTTCATCTGGATCTATCAGAAATCTAGAACTGCTTTTTGTGAAATGAGACGACTTTAGCATACACTCTACCCGCTTTTCTTCTCATCCTGATGATTATTGATGTTTCTATAAACAAACTTCCGGTATCCCATAAACCCAAACCATCTTGCGTGCATAAGATATATAAGATCTAGTGCGATTACTGTTCAGGCCTAGTTGAACGATTTATTTCAACGAGATATTCTACCTCATCATCAGTTCATACAAAAAACGGACCAGAAATGGGCTACCCACCTTCTGGTCCATGATCTCCTCGTGATGAGCTTCACCACACATTATAGGAATCAGAGTCGTATCTATTCAGTTTTTCGTAGGGTAACGGCAGATGAGTCTATTCACCCCCCAATAGACTCATCTGCTCCACTTCCTGGTGGTAGCGAAGCATCTCCAGGTTTTCTTCTGCTGGTTCCTCTTCTCCGTTATAGGTGCTTTCCTCCACCTTCAGATACTCCATGGTACCCGAAGTGTTCTCAACGATCTTCATCATGAAAATCACCTTGAACTGATTCATGATGGAGTTCTGTTTAAGATCCGTAAGGCAGATGAGCTGGGTGTTGTATTTCTTGGCAATATCAAAGAGCGGCTTCAAGAGATGATCCGATGAAATCGGCCCAAAGGGGTTGTCCATGAGGAGTACCTTGGCATCCTGATTCTTCCTGCCATAATCCTCCGTTTCCTTTCTGCTGTTTCTTGCATAGGACATGAGGGCAATCATCACGGCAAAGAAGGACACAAACCGCTCCCCACCAGAGTTTTCCCGCATGACCTTCTCCCAGTCTTTCGCCTTGCTGTTCTGGGCATTGATGTCCACTTTATAGGCCTTGATGCGAAGATCCGAAAGGTTTGAGATGACATTGAGAAGCTCTTCACTGGACATGAACTTTGAAATCAGATCCCTCACTTCTTTTTGCCCTTTCCCAGCCTTCAGCTGATCCTTCACCTCGCTGGCACACTCTTTGATATAGCTTCTCATGGACTCTATGCCTTTTTCCTCAGGTTCCAAATCCCGAAGAAGAATCTCAATCATCTTTACTTTACGGTTTCTGCCATCCAGCTGGATGCTGGAGTCCTCGGCAATGCGGTTCACATGGTCATAGATTTCCTTGGAAAGATTGTAGCTTTGCATCACCATATCCTGGAAAGTGTTTTCCATTCTCTCCAGCCGTATTTCCTGAACATGAATGAGCTTTCTCAAAACTTCCAGCTGATTTTCCATATACTCGTAAAGATAGTAATAGTTGTCAGGATCCCTTTCCGCCGACTCCTGCATTTTGCCCACCTGATGTAGAATATCGGTGATATTCTGATGCTTTTCCTTGAAGCCGTCCCTTAGATTCCAAAAGCTTTGCTGAATCCTTATTTTCTCTTCTTCCATCTTTCTAAGAAGCTCAGAAAGCTCTCCGGATAGCTCTTTAAAGCCTGTCTCCACATCCCGGTCCTCAGGCCAGACCATGGTGCTGACCTTTATTTTACTCATGCGCAGCTTTTCTTCAATCTGTATCCTCATGTCCACATAGCTTCTTCTAGTATTTTCCAGGCCTTTCACCCGATCTTCAAGCCTTTTCCTGCTTACGCTGCACTCTGCTTTCCGCTCTTTATACCTTCCGTGAATGTCCTCTTTAGGCAGGAGGGCTACCCCTCTCGACTTGAGAGACTCAAGCATATTTTCACAACCCCCAGAAAGCTTGTCAGCTTCAGAGGATACCTCATCAGAGATTTTCCGTTCCTTCTTATATGTAATCTCAAGTTGCTTTCTAAGACCCAGCAGTCTGTCTCCTTCGGACTCCAGATACTTGATATTGAGATACTCTTCAGAAGGAACATCCTTCTTTAAAAGCTCCTTCTCTTTAGATTTCAGCACCTGGGCTCTTGCTCGTCGCGTCTCTTCCAGCCGCTTCACATTTCCATCCAGTCTTTCCTGATACACCTTATATCTCTTCTGAAGCTCCTTGATACTGCCCTCTTCCATGGTTTTTTCCGGTGTTGCTGCATAATAGCCATATTCTTTTTGGCATCTCTCGTGTTCCTCAAGGGTCCTGAAACTCTCCCGCTCCAGTTCCAGCTGCTTTTCTGTAAGAAGGCTCTCCTCATTCTCCAGATAGAGAAGACGTTTGTTGAGCTCCTCCAGTTTTTTCTTCAAGTTTTCTGTTTCTTGAAGATGCCTTTCATAGGACTCATTTTCTCCCAGATGCTCCTCCAGTTTCCGAAGCTTTTGGGATGCCTCTTCAAAGATACCTTTCTTTTCGTCCTTCTCTTTCTCCATCTGGAGCCTGATTTCCTTGATCTCTTCTCTTCTTTTTAAGAGGTGCTCTTCTTCCTCCTTGAGCCTTAGGATGTCAGACCGAAGCTTTTCTTCTGTAGCCACAGCTTCACTGAAATAGCTTTCCGTATAGGTAAACTCTGCCAAAAGTCTTTCATTTTCACGCAGCTCCTGAAGATGGTCTTCGTAATGTTTTCTCCGTTCCTCTTCTTCTCTCAGCTTTCCCTCCAGTTCTTTTTTATAGGCATCCAAACCTTCACTTTCAAACAGTCTTTCATCAGGCATTGAAAAGATCATCTTTCCAGGACCGAGGAGAAGGAAGCTTCCTTGATTCTCCTGGTCTCCTTGTAGGCTTCCGTAAGTCATCACAGGCACCGGTTCAAGCAGAGGCCTTTCCGGCATACTATTTTTCAGTTTCTCCAGTTCTTCCTCCGTCATAAGAAACGCATAGGGAAGAAGGGGCATCGCATGCAAGAGTTTTCTTCGGATGTCCATGGTATGTTTCTGAAGGTAATTCTCCCCCGTATCAAATTCAATACCAGACTCCTGAAGATGATAAAAGAACTCTTTGGACACATGAAGCACGCCGTTTTCCATGGCCGTTTTTCGGCTTATGAGGCTCCGGATCTCTTCCTTTGCCTGGTCCAGCTTCTCCTGACCATCTTCTAGCAACTCTTTAAAGACGCCTTTCAGATACGCCTTCTGAAACCGCTTCGAGGCACTGATCTGATATTTACTAAGGCACTGAAGCACCTTTTCTTCCTTCTTCTCAAAGTCTGAAATCTCTCCTTGAAGCTTCTTTAGCGCGTTCTCTTCATCCTTTGTTTTCAGTCTTATCCTTGGAATCTCTTCCTGCAGCGCCTCTTCTTCCTGGTAAAGGTTCTCCCTCTTTTCTTCCAGAGCCATCAGATTCTTCTTGGCTCTTTCTATGTCTTCCCGGATTCTTTCCAAAAGGACTGCAGTGCTCTTCTCTTCAAGGCTCTTCATGAGATTTCTTGAAAGGGCCATCTGATACTTCTCCTGAATTTCCTTCTCTCTCATTTCAAACTGGTGAATCAGCGTAGAAAGAGCGCTTTCTTTCCCCAGGACCTGTCTTTCTTCCTTACGAATGGAGGCGGCCTCCAGCTTCCCTTTTTCTTTTTTCTCCCCCACATCTTCCAGTAGTTTTTTCAGATCAGACTGCTTTTGAAGAAGCATCTCCGCCTTTTCGCCCAGCAGCATCTTTAACGAGTAGGCAATCCTTGCCATGGTCTCCTGGTCTTCGGAAGGCTCTTGAAGCCTTTTCAGTTCTTCTTTTATACCTGCGGTTTCCACTTGAAGTGAGAGGATCTCCTCGTAGAGTTTCCGGGCATCTAGCACTTCAATGTCCTGCTGCACCTTCGCCCGTCTTTCTTCCAGCTGTTCCAGCTGAGACCTGTATCGATCCGCCTGCTCCTTGCTCTTTTCAAAGCGCTCTTTCGATACATAGTATGCTTCTGATTGCTCCTCTGCATCAATACGGGCAAGCTCCTTCTGAATCTCTAAGAGTTCCGCTTCCCCTTGGCTCCTCTTTTCTGTGATCCGCTCCAGTTCCACATGAAGAAACTGCTCTAAAGATCTCAGTTCTTTTTCTTTTTCCATCTTCTCCGCCTGGGTGCTGGCTAGGCTGTAGGCAGATACGCTGAGCCCTTGAAGCTTCTTGGAGAACTCTAAAAGAAGATCTCTCTCCAGGATAAATGCTTCATTGTCAATCATGGACTGGCCCAGATTTCCCATCATCTCCGTGAGGCTTTGGGACTCCTTCTGGTTGTCATAGAGGACTTTATTCACGGTGTTCAGGATCCATTCTTTCAGAAGGAGCCTTGGGGTTCTGCACTTCTCAAAAATCTTGATGAGACCGCCTTCTTCGGAGTTAATGGGGAGAAGCACAGTTTTCCACTCATCGGGATGGATGTTAAAGCTTTCCAGATGCCTTTTATAGTCTCCCCGTTCAGAATCACTGAAATAGGACACGCTTCCGCCTCTTTTCCTCTTGGCATCCTGAAGAAGCCTCTGGGCTTCCCGATATCCTTTCACTAGAACTCTGTTTTTTTCTTTGGTGGTGAGCTCCAAGTGTCGGATGTCCATAGGGTCACTGAGCTTGTAGTGCACCGTGAAGGCGAAGTAACGGATGGCATGGCTTTCTTCTTCCTGGTCCTGGGAGGCACTTTCCTTATTCATCATGGCGATGCCTGTGAGAAGATATCCTCCTCCCTGGTCCAGTTTCCACTCGATGAGGATATAGGCTGGCTGCTTTTTTCGGATGAAAAAGTCGCTCATTTTTCTTTTTTGAAGGGGCTGATTGGGTAAAATCGGCTGCATCAGCGCCTGGACCAAAACACTTTTTCCACCGCCATTTTTTAAGCTGATGAGCGTATCTTCTCCTTGATGAAGATTGAAAAGCTCGTCCAGGATCAGCCTCTTGTCGCCGTTGTAGGAGAAGTTTATGATACGGATTCTACTGATTTTCGGCATAGTCTTCCTCCCTGAATATCTTCTGGATCTCTTGTACCCGTTCTTCGTTGAGATAGTAATGGAGCATGAGATCGTCCAGCTTTTCTGTGGTTCTTACCTCTTTCTCATCTTCTGAGATGCGGAGAAGCCCTTCCATTTGAAGGAGCTTGACCACCCTTAAGAGAAAGCCCATCTTTGTGGTGATTCTGCTGTTTTCTTCATGTCCCTTCTTGATGTCCCATACCTCTGCACAGATTTCAAAGTTCATACTGATCTTCTGGTCCAGCTCTTTGGCCGCCTCTTTCTTCTGAAGCACCTCCCCTGTTCTTCTGTCCATTTCCTCCACCACGTGGAGAAGGGAGAGAAATTCTCGTTGCTTGGGATCTCTGTTTTTTCCGCCGTAAAAGAGATTGAGAATCACAGCTGCAATATAATAGGCAAGGAAGGCATCTGCCTGACGGGCACTGCTTCCGAGCCATTCCCTAGTGTCCTTGTGTTTAAAACCCAGAAGCTCATTTTCCTCTGAAGGAATGAGATAGAGGGTATTATTTACCCTCTTCACTTCTGCCTCTAGCTCTTCTGCCATGGTTCCAAGGATCTCCTCCACCTCCAGCTCGCTGATGTAGGAAATAAATAGATCCTTATGACTGGTTCTCGTGAGTTTCCCCTCTCCCATGAGCACTTTCAGAATTTGCGAAGCTACTCTAATATGTTCCATAATTTTTCACCACCTTGATGCTGATATTGTCGACGTCTATGGTCCTTCGATAAAGAACTGCGTCTGTCTTTTCTTCCAAAAGAATCGTAAAGCTTTCTCCTTCGATTTTCTGAAACTGTATTTTCTCTATGGACTCAAAAGGCGAGCCCCGGTAGAGTAGCTGATATAAAAGGGCATCCACGTTGAACTCTCCCGTAGGATTGCCTAGAAATGTCTTGTCGGATTCCCGGAAGGCCTTCACATCCAGGGTCTCCATTTCATAGAGTTTCAGCATGGTGATGAAGAGAAGATTTTCCTTCGTAAGGTCTTGAAACTCCTCTGGATTTTTCTGAAGGACTTCACAAAGGGTTTTAAAGTCTAGGGTTCCTTCTCTTTTTTCTGCTTCCTCCACCATACTCTTTAGGATGTTCAGATAGACTTCACTTCTCTTTTCATTTCTTTCTTTTTCCACATCTTCTTTCATTTCCTCCACAAGGATCCCCACAGGATCCTCCGAAGCTTCTTCTGACAACTTTCCCTGAGGCTTGTAGAAAAGGCTTAGGGGAAGATGCCGATATGGCTCCACATGGAACAGTGGGGTGAATATCTTCCAAAGGTCCTTTGTTCTCTCTTCTCCCATACGCTCCATGGGCTTTAGGATCTCTTTTTCAAAGTCGTATCTTCTTTGAGTAGAAAACTGAAAACTTTCTTCCAGGGTGGACTTCAGGATTTTGTAGGATCCTTCCCGGCTATTGATAAGGTGAGCCTGCTCTTTTCTGGCGAGAGCTAGGTTACTCACAATCCTCTTCATTTCCATCTGGGCTTTTCTCAGGTCTTGCGTAAGCTCTCCACGCTTTTCATAGTCTTCCCGGATTCTTCCTTCCGAGCGCCGAACCATGTTCTGGATCTCTCCTAGGGTCTTGTACTCCTCCTGCAATAGCTTATAGGTGCTGGAGATGAGTTCATCAAATTTTGTGAGATCCAGATTCATGATGTTTCCTCTGGCCGCCTGGATAAACTGCTCCAGGTCTCTTTTTTTCTGACGGACCATCTGTACCAGATTACTGCTTTGCTGCAGTGCTTTCCTATAGTTCTTCCTCTTAATGAGTTCCCGCAGCTTGAACTCTTCCACGGAGAAGCTGATTTCATTGTCTACTTCCTTGGTTCGGAAAAGAAAATCATAGCCTTGATCCGTCAGGGAATAGACGCTCACATAGCCTTGGGGCCGATCCTCCACTTTTTCATTGAGTAGCTTGATCCGAAGCTCTGTCCATTCTTTGGTCTCATAATTCATCACCGGATAATAAGTGTTCTTTCCTTCAAACTGAAGGATGGTTTTGATGATGTACTCTGTGACTGAAATTGCCTGGTCTTTGGCGTTTGGATACTGGTAATACTCTTCTAGAACATGCTCTACGAAGACCGAAATGGTTTTTATGGTGCACTCTTCCTCTTCTGTTAAGGTCTTTTCCATAATAAATACCAGAACGGAGAAAATGAGGTTTTCAAACTCTTTGTCTCCAATGGGGTGTTCCAGTTCCACTTTTTTGTTTCTCCGGTTGATGAGGGCATCCACCACTCCAATGAGCTGCATCCGCTGATGAAAGCCTTCTAAAAACTCATACATACTCTATTCCTTCCATTTTGGATTTCAGAAGACTCCAGTTCAAAATCTCCTGGGGGATGTATCGCCCCTTCTCCAAAATCTGTAGTATCTTCTTCTGATGCTCTTCACTGAAATTTGCAAGAAAGCCATCAAGGTCTGCCCTAGGTGTCCTATGGTCTCTTGTTTCTGGGTAGGCTTTCTGAAGCTTTTCCTCCAGCATAGCCTCATAGGCTTTTAGGAGCAGTTTTACGTTCACTTCCGGGTTCTTTTCTTTTGCTTCCTGATAGATGGAGATGCCCTCGTAATCCAGGTCTCCAAAATAGTAGAAGTCATTTTGATGTTCTCCCAGCACTTCTTCCATATACTCTCGAAGTCTTCCTGACTGCCTGGTGATTTTCTTTCCTTCTCCGTAAAGGAGAACCTTTACGGG
>Ga0075011_10000993_pt1 | contig 15136 bp, 12 predicted proteins | sample TARM_MetaG_T_14_FD_72354 | JGI IMG/M metagenome (GOLD analysis project Ga0075011, IMG submission 72354) | Freshwater microbial communities from Pennsylvania, USA, analyzing microbe dynamics in response to fracking - TARM_MetaG_T_14 | ecosystem: Environmental > Aquatic > Freshwater > River...
CCGCTACAGCCGCTTCCCCGCTGCCGATGCTGTCCAGCCTCAACCATGGGGCTTTTTATTCAACCCAACTGGCCCCTTTTTAAACCGGTGCCTGGCCCGTTTTTATCCCGGTGTTGACACATGGGTCTTGGTGGAAGAATCATGAGTATTGCAGAATTCTGTGTGGAAATCCGTTCCGCCATGACTGCAAAATGAGCATATCGCGGCGACCGGAGCGCTGTCGCGGTTGATTCACCTGCCTTCCCTTCGTCGCCGGCAATCCTACAAGTTTGGAAAAATGCGGTGTCGCTTAGCCTCCGAAATTGGATCAAAAACCTGATTTCAAACAGATTGTTCTTGTATTCGTCACCTTCCATCCGGAAGAAATCCGGAAGCGTTCGACAGTCCCAGCGGCCTGTGATGACCCTTGCTGCATCGCCATCACACGGGATGCACTGCCATGACCAACACCCTGCCTGCCCCCATGCTGCTCACGGCCAATGATGTGCTGCGGCTCAGCGGCTACAAGAGCCGTTCCTCGCTTTATCGCTTGATCCGCCAGAACCGTTGCCCCGCTCCGGTCAGCATCGGTGGCAGCCAGATCCGCTGGCGGGCACAGGACATTGAGGCATGGTTGGGCGGTCTGCCCCAGCGCGTCTATTGATGCGCGGCGAGCGGCAAGGACCAGCGCCATGGCCAGAGAGGTCATTGATTGGGCCGTCGAGCGCAAGGTCAAAGGCATCGCCTTGCGCCAGGTCTTCCTCCACATTGCCAGTTGGGCCGGGGCGGATGGCTTCTGCAAATTCCGCAGCGTGCGCGACATTGCCGAGAGCGTTGGTTCCTCGGAGCGCACCGTGCAACGCGCGCTGGATCGGTTGGAGGCACCCGTCTCGCAAGGCGGGCTGGGCCTGATCCGGCGCGTCTCACGCCATCATGCAAATGGCGCGCAACGGGCCAACGGCTTTGTGCTCGTCGGTTTTCAGGCGGGACTGGGGCTGGGTGACAATCTGTCACCGACCGGGTGTCAGAATGACACGGGAGGGAGGGGCCACAATGTCACCCCTGATTCAAACAAAGATTCTGGAAAGAAAGACTCCCCCTTGAAGCCCCCCTCGCCGGGCAGGTCGCGCCGCGCGATGCCGAGCGATTGGCAAGTGCCATCGGTCGAGGATTTGCCCGCATGGGCGCGCAAGATGGCCAGCCAGTGGCCCGGCGATGCCTATGCCGCGCAGGGCGAGGCATTCCAGCAGGAGGCTTTGGGGGGCGGTCTGCGTCAGGCCGATTGGAGCGCCAGTTGGGCCGCCCATGTGCAGAAGGTGCATGAGCAGGTCATGCGATCAGCACGGGCGGGCGGGTTGTTCGCGGTGCCAGCAGCGCCTGTTGCGGTCACGCTGCCTCTGCCATCGCCCGTTCTGGCCCAGGAGCGCGAGGACGCGCATTCGGGCCAACTGCGCGAGGCATTGCAGCGTGACCTGCCATTGCGCATGTGGGAGCGGTTCTTTGCCCCATCGGCTTACCTTTTTGCCGATCCCGGCCTGAAGGTGATCTGCCCGAACCAAAGCGTGCGCGACTGGCTGGAAACACACGCCACCGTCCGCCTGCGCAAGGTCGGTGGGCTTGTTCGGCCCGGTCTGCTGTGGGTCACCTTCGAGGTTGAGGTGCGCATCCACCCGAGCTTTCAGTCTGATCTGCGGAGGGCGGACTGATGGCTGGGCTTGTTCATCGGCCTATCGGCCTTCGTAGCTCCCCAACAGGGGCCGGATTCTGCTCAATGCTCTCCAAGCATCCCCCTGTTGAGAGCGGCGGTGTAAGGCAAATCAGGCACACACCACGCTACCGAGTAGTCTCGGTTCTAGGTGATGAAAGTGCCGTAAATCAGAGGTTTGTCGTTTTCTATGCCGCCCTATCTAGGCGGTGGCGACTTCATACCGCCCGCTGCATTTCGCGAATGCTACCTGCCATTAGGCCTAGGCGCACCCTAGAACCGCGCAATTCCGCCCCTTTCGCGCCTAGCCGCAAGGGAGGCTGCTGATGGCCCAACTCAACGTCAGCTTCGACGATGCGCTGCTGGCCGAGGTCGACCGGTTGGCGGCGGAGCGCGGCATCAACCGCCCCGAACTGCTCCGCGCACTGGTGCGCGAGGCGATGGGCGCGGAGGGGAAGGTTGGCGTTGCGGTCGTGCCGCCGCCCGTCGCGCCGGAACCGCTGCTGGTCACCACACCGCAATTCCTCGACAGCTTGGAACGCATGGCCTTGGACCTCGACCGCGTGCTGCGCGACATGGACCGGCGCGAGCTGCGGCTCGGCAAGGCACTGGCCGCCCGCGCCGCGCTGGATGCCGGGGCCGAGGCGCAGCTTGCTGGCGTGATTGCTGAGCGGGTGGATGCCAGGCTGGGCGGTTTCGAGCATCGCGTGACCAAGCATCTCGCCCGCCTGCCCAGCGAAGTGGCGATGCAGGACATTCTCGACCGGCTGGAACAGAGCGTCAAAACTCTCGCCAAACTGCCGCCGCCCCCGCCGCTGGTCGATCCCAACAGCCTTGCGGCGCTTTTCGCGGCGATCCTTTTGGGGGCACTGCTGGCGTTGATGGCCTTCTGGGGGCTGCTGCACCGCTACCCTTGGCAAATCGTCGTGCCGGTCAAGCCCACCCCGGCCGAGATCATCGACATGCGCCCCGAACCCACCACGCCCACCAAACACCGGAGCAAACACCCATGATCTCGATCGGCGCGGTCAGTTCCGCGAGCGGGGCGGCGGGCTATTATGCCCATGACAATTACTACACCGAGGGCGAAGGCGCCGACCACAGTCAATGGCACGGGCGCTGCGCCGAGGCTTTGGGGCTGGCCGGATCCGTATTCACCGCCGCCTTCGAGGCCGTGCTGGAAGGGCGCCTGCCCAATGGCGCCAGCATCACCACACCTTCGGGGCAGGACCATCGCCCCGGCCTCGACATGGCCTTCTCCGCGCCCAAGTCGGTGTCGCTGATGGCGCTGGTCGGCGGGGATGAGCGTCTGCTCACGGCCTTCGAGGCCAGCGTGAAGGCAACCTTGGGCTGGGTCGAGCGCAACCTGATCGAGGCGCGGCGCTTTGACGAGAAGAGCGGCACGCAGCAGCCGGTGAGAACGGGCAACATGGTCGCGGGCCTGTTCACCCATGACCTGTCGCGCAACCGTGATCCGCAATTGCACATCCATGCCGTGATCGCCAATGCCACGCAGCGGCCCGATGGGGCATGGCGGGCTTTGCGCAATGACCCGCTTTATGCCCAGCAGGCTACCATCGCCGCCGTCCACAACGCTGACCTGCGCGCGCGGATCGAGGCCTTGGGTTATCAGACCAAGCCAGCGCAGAACCCCGCCTATGGCCAGTTCGAGATTGCGGGCATCTCTCGCGACCACATCATGGCCTTTTCAACCCGCCGCGAGGAGATCGCCGCCGCGCTGGAAGCCAGTGGGCGTGGCGGCACGGCGGCAGAGAGGGAACTGGCGGCACTTTCGACACGAGCGGCCAAGGATCCAGGTATCTCGCGCGAGGAGGATCGGGCGGCTTGGGCCGAGCGCGCGGTCAGCGTTGGCTTTGATCCTGCGCCTTTGCGGGAGGCCGCCTTGGCACAGATGGCGCGGGGCGGGACGATCTGGGATCGGGTGGCCGATGGCATCAAGGGGATAGCTGCCAAGGGGCACGCCATTGCTGCCGCCATGGGCCTCGCACCGCGCGAGAAGGATCCACTGGTGCCGGAGGGGCCGGGCAGGCTCTCGCCGCAGGATTATGCCGCCGCGCAGGCGGTGGCTTCAGGCGTGCGGCATCTCAGTCAGAATGAGGCGGGCTTCAGTCGCTTTGATCTGATCCGCGCCAGCCTGTCCTTTGGCGGGCCGATGCAGGCGGCTGACATCGAGACGCGGATCGATAGCTTGGCCGAACGCCGCATCCTCCTGACCGATCTCGATGGCGCGATGATGACCACGCGCGGCGCGGTGGCGCTGGAGCGAGAGGTGATTGCACTCTGGGCGCAGGGGAAGGATCAAGCGGGGCCGCTGGTTGAGGGACTTGCCGCGCCGCAAGTGCAGCAGGTGGCGCGCGAGATGGGCTTGCGCCGCCTTTCGTCCAAGCAGGAGGCGGCGGCCAGCCTGATCCTGGAGGCCAAGGATCGCGTCATCGGTGTGCAGGGTGTAGCGGGCGCGGGCAAGTCGACCATGCTTCAGCCCGTCGCGCGGATTGCTGCCGAACAGGGGCGGCCCGTGATGGCGCTGGCCGTTGGCGCTGAGATTGCCCGCAAGCTGGGTGAGGATCTGGGTGTGCCGTCCAGTTCGGTCGCGGCCTTCCTTGGGCGGCATCGCGCTTTGCTCAATGCGGACGCTCCGGCAGCGTTGCAGGGCAAATCGCTCGCCGAACTCAAAGGCGCGGTCATCATCGTTGACGAGGCCTCGACGCTGAGCAGCCGTCAGGCCGCCGATCTGATGCGTTTGGCCCATCGCGCTGATGTCAGTCGTCTCGCGCTGGTGGGCGATACACGGCAATATGGCGCGGTCGAGGCGGGCAAGCCCTTTGCCGATTTGCAGGCGCAGGGCCTCACCACCGCCGAGCTGACCGACAATGTTCGTGCGCAGTCTGGCATCATGAAGACCATCGCGCCGCTGCTCGATCAGGGCGAATTGCACAAGGCGATGGGCCTGCTCAATCCCAATACGCATGAGGTGCCATCGGGCGATCTGGCCTCCTACGCGGTTGCCATCTGGGCCAACTTGCCGCGTGAGGAGCGCGAACAGACCTTGCTGCTGACCGCTGGACGGGCTTTGCGCGCCGAGGCGAACACGCAGGCGCAGGCGGTGTTGAAAGCGCGTGGCGAGATCGGCAAGCAGAGCGTAGCCATCCCGATCCTCGACCGTGTGAACCTGACCCGCGAGCAAGTGCGGCACTTGGAGCCCTATGAGCGCGGGCGGATCGTCGAGTTCTGCAATGCCATGCCGCGACAAGGTCTGGCTAAAGGCACGATGGGTCGGGTCGTGGGCCACAAGGGAGATAAGGTGCTGCTGGACACGGCGCAGGGGCGCGTCAGTTTTACACCCAACAGGCTGGCGCATAATCTGAAGGAGGATGCCGTCAGCGTGTATGACGAGCGGACCATCGCGTTGCATCAAGGCGACCGCGTGCGGTTCAGCGCCAACAACCACAAGCTGGGAGTGCTGAACGCGCAGGCCGGGCAGGTTGAGGCGCTGGATCAACACTCGATCACCATCGCGCTGGCCGGGGATCGCAAACTGACGCTGGCGCTGGATGATCCGGCGTCGCGCAAGCTCGATCTGGCCTATGCGCTCAACGCCTATGCCGCGCAGGGCGTGACGACGCGGCACGGGATCGTCGTGATCGACAGCACTGAGACGCGGCTTGCCTCATCGCGCACCATGGCGGTGGCGCTGACCCGCATCGCCGATCAGCCAAGGTTGGTGATCGACAGTGCGCCGAGGCTGGAGCGCGCTGCCTTGCGCAATTCCGCCGAGAAGCTCTCGGCGCTGGAGGTGCTGGGCAAGGCGGGGAAGGATGACCTGCCCAAGGGCGTGCGGGAGCCTGTTGCAGGGCGGGAAGTGCGAACCGCTGAGCAGGTCCAGCGTGAGGAGGAGCGGCTTTGGCACAATGCCGTGCGCGTCCCCGGCGGCATGGGGCCGGACTTCAAGGCCGACGGCTATCCCTTCCAGCGCGCCCATCAGCCGGAGAAGAGCCTGGAATTGAGTATGTGATGGGATTTTTGGCTTACCGCTCGGTAAGAATTTGAGCAGCGAACCATGCTGGCAGGCTCATTCTTCCCGCTCGGTAAGAATGCCTCTTGAAACTCTCTCCAATCCATGCAATCTTCCCGTTCGGTAAGAAAATGATGATCGACAACGCAACCCAATTCGGCGCAGCCATCGCCTCAGCCCGCAAGGCCCTTGGTCTCACGCAGCGGGAACTGGCGCTTGCCATCAACAGCGGCGAACGCTTCATTGTCGATCTGGAGGCAGGCAAGCCTACCGCGCAACTTGGCAAGGCGCTGGCGGCGGCCAAAGCGGTTGGCTTGCGCCTCACCGCTAACGGCCCGCAGAACTGATGGTGGACGTTCCCATCCACTACGAGGGTCGCCGCGTCGCTACGATCAGCGCGGACGGGCAGGCAACCCACCTTGCCTATGACGATAGCTGGCTGGCGTCTGCGGATCGGTTTCCCGTCTCGCTGGCCATGCCAATCCGGCCAGAGCCTTATGATAGCGCGCTGGTCCTCCCTTGGTTGATGAACCTCTTGCCAGAGGGCGAACCGCTGCGCGCCATGACGCGCGCGCTTGGCGCCGCGCCGGAAGACGCGCTGGGCCTGATCGCACAGACTGGCAGTGATTTGGCAGGGGCGCTCAGCATGGCCCCGCAACCGCCGCGCGGCGAGCCTGTCTATCGCGTGATCCCCGATGCCGATGCGCTGGAGCGGATCCTCAACGAACTGCCAGCGCGGCCCTTTCTGGTAGGCGAAGACGGTGTTTCGATGAGCCTTGCCGGGGCTCAGGAGAAGCTGCCCGTTGCCGTCATCGATGGGAGGATCACGGTGCCGACCAATGGTGCACCATCAACGCATATCCTCAAGCCTGATAATCCGCGCCTGCCCGGTAGCGTGCAGAACGAGGCTTTGTGCATGGTGCTGGCCCGTCGCATTGGCCTGAATGTCGCGTCAGTGACGACGGGCGTTGCCGGTGGCCGCAGCTACTTGCTGGTCGAGCGCTATGATCGGACTGGCGCTGGCAACGCCGTTCGCCGCCTGCATCAAGAGGATTTCTGTCAGGCGCTGGGCCGGGCGCCTGCCGCCAAGTATGAGTTCAACGGCACCGGAACGCGTGGCCCCTCGATTGCCGATATGTTTGACCTCGTGCGCCAGCATATGACCGCGCGTGACATTACCCGGCTGCTCGATGCGGTGATTTTCAACATCGCCATCGGCAATGTGGATTCGCACGCCAAGAATTACTCGATCCTGCTCGGCGCTGGCGCCCCGCAACTGGCGCCACTCTACGATCTCATGACGGGCCTCGCCTGGGTCAACATCACGCAGAACCATGCACAGGCCATCGGTGGCCAGCGGCGTGGGCGTCATATTTATGGTCGCCATTGGCGCCGTATGGCTGAGGCGGCTGATCTGGCCGCACGGGGGACGATCCAGCGCGTTGAACAAGTTACCGCGCGATTGCTGCGCGAATTGCCTTCTGCGGTGGAAGATGTCGCGGCTATGCCTGCTGGCGCGGCGATGCTGGATATCTTCGCCAAGGAGATCGGGGAGCGGGCTGGCGAAGTCCGGGCGCACGCTGGGCAAGAAGGTGTGCCGGATGTGGTGGATACAGCCAGCGACGATGCGGTTGGTAATGCAACGGCCTATCGGGGCTGACGTATCCTGCGCTTACACGGTATGCATATCGCTTCTGCGCTTATGGGCGATCCACTCGCGCGCTTGGTCAAGGAATGTGGAAACCGAGCCGTCTGGATTGTGCGTCGAGAAGCCACCGCCTTCGCGTACCAAAGGGTGGGCATCGCTGTCATCGGTTCGACACAGCTGTTGAGCCCGGTCAGGGTCGTTGTTCAAAAGGTTCAGGCAGACTGCCAGTGCGCGCGGCGGCCCGCGCAGGTCTTCACCCTTGGGCAGGGCGTTCAGCATGGTCGTGATGCTGGTACTTGCGACAAGCTCTCCCGCCCAGCGATCGATTTCGGCCATGGCCAGTGCCGCGAGGGCCCCAACATCGCTGACATCCGCGCCAAACCGGGCTCTTGAGGTCGCGGGCCGCAAAACCCAAGCCCCATTCGCGCGGAAAGACAGTGGCAGCGCGCGATTCTCGCCAAGGCCGACTATATCCCAAAAGAGTGGGTCTAGCTCCATCGGTTTGATCCCGATGTCGAGCCCGACGCCGTGTTCCCACGACAATCCGGCGGTCGCGTTGATGAACCAGTCCTCACGCTGGCAAAACACAGAACCGCCGGCGTATCCCCATTTGGACAAGCGTGCCTCGCTCTTCAAAGCCGCATCGAAGTCTTTGTTTCGCTGCTTGAGTTGCCGCTGTTGCTCGCGGGTCAACTTGGTAGGTCTGTAATCCGCAATGGTCATCTCCCGACTATGTCACGTGAGGGTATGAGTTCCCAAGTCATTTTCGGAAGAAGAGAGGCGAAGGGGGCGGGTGCTTTTCGAGTTTGGATAGGCTCGGAAAGGATTTGGCGATGGTTGGGGATTTAAATGCGCGGGTCAGGGCGATGGCGGCCCATGCTGCCGAACTGGTGCCTGATGCCGCCTATGTGAACTACATGATCCTCGATCCCCGCGAGGCTGATCCCGATGGCATTTTGCCCGGCGCGCCGATCTATGTTGGGCAGACGGCGGACATTGCCAAACGGATCGCCAGTCATATCCGGCAGGCCTTGGCGGCGGGCAATCCTCCGGCAAGCATCTATGCCCGCGTCGCGACGATCATCGCAGCAGGCCAGATGCCGATCTTCCGCGTGCTGGAGGTGCATAAGACGCGAGCTGCGGCGTTGCGGGCCGAAACGGTTTGGGCGCAACGCATACTGCTTGGTGGGGCGCGCCTGTGCAACCAGTGGCCCGAACAAGCACAGCGTTTACCTGAGCACGATGTTGCCCGCCGCCAGCAGGTGCGCTTGCGCAATCTCACCCTGACTGAGGGTGTAGAGGCGGGTGTGTTCCTCGCGGTGCGATGCCGGAAGCGGTGTTGGTCGGCGACCTTCGCTCCGGCAGATCTCATTCATCGATTTGGCGAAGCTGCTACCTTCCACGCCGTGCGGAAGGCGACGCGGTATTGTCCAGGTTGCGGCAGTTTGGTGCAGCATGATGTCGTGACGAGTGCAGCAGAGGTTGTTCCGCCATGGGCGCCATGGCCGTTCGGGGGCGCCATAACGCCACTCCGTCGAGCGGCGTAATTCATGCCGCCAACCAGACCTGGTTCAAGATGGTCGCGGCCAGCGCCGCTTTGTCCTGAGGAAAGAACCGCCCGTAGTGCTTGGCAACCATTTCCGGCGTGTCCTGAATGGCATAGCTGGCCTGCTCATAGGAGCCGGTCTGTTTCAGGATATGGGTGGCCAGCACGTCGCGGATGTTGTGGGGGCCGTGGGGCAACAGCCCCTTGATTACGCCCCTGCCCGTGTAGGGGTTCCAGATGCCGTAGCGCTGGATGGCCAAACGCCACGCTTCGTAGAAGGTGTTCTGGTCGTAGGCGGCGTCACGGCTTGTTGCCTTCACGGTTTTGACGAATAGCGTGCCGGGGTCTTCGGCCTCCGCCAGCAGGGCCGCGCGATGGCGCTCGATATAGGCCGCCAGATGCCGATAGAGATCGCCCAGATCGGGCAGCACGAGCCGAAATGGCTTGCCCGAGAAGAACGAAGAATCCGCGTTCTTGAATGCGACGGCGGGGATCAGCACCTCCCAGCCACCGGCGCGGTCGCTCCAGCGGATTTCGCCGCGCTTCAAGCTTTCCAATTGTCGTTCGGTGCGGGGTGGCCTGCCGGGCAGGCAAACCATCAACTGCCTCAGGTTCTTCTGTCGCAGGCCGAGGTGCAGCCCTAGGCGCAGCATCAGGAAGGACCGGATCGCCTCGGCGGTCTGCCTTGGATAACGGCGTTCATCGGGCAGGGTGCGCAGGATTTCCTCGGTGATCTTGCGATATTCCCCGACCGGGCTTTCAGCTTCAAGAATGGGCAGGATCGGTTCGAAGGGATCACGGTGGACCTGAGCCACGCGCTCAATTTCGCGGGCACGGGCAAGCACATGGGTATGGATGGTGTCGCAGGCGGCGTCCCAGTCCTGCCGGGCGGCCTCGATTTCCTCTGCCGAAATCAGATTTGGAATCGGGCACAGCCTTTCTGCCAATCGCGGCGTCTGGCGAATCCAGCCTGTTTCTGGCCGGGTTAGCGAACCGATCAGGCGCAGCATGTCGGCTTCCCAGCCCGTGTAGAAACCGCGACGCCGTTCGCGCCATTGGACGTACCAGTCCCAAACCGTTGGGAAGATCAGCAGTCCGAAGCTGAGATCGGCCAAAGGCACGCCGAAGCCTGCGACTTCGCCTTTGGGCGCCGCGGCCAGCGCGCCGAACATCAGCCCGAAATGCTCGATCTTCTGGGCCGAGGTTTCCTCATTCCACACACCGCTGCGGCGAAAGCCGATCGCGGTGAGCGTGGCGGTCTTGAAGCGCACCAGGTCAGCCATTTCCTTGGCCAGCCCGGGCGGAGCATCCCTGGCGGCGGCCAGCAAGTCCGGATCGACGCCATCGGGGATTATATTGCCGGTCGGTCTGCGGCCCGTCAAAGCGGGGAAACGGATAGCGTAGCGCTGCTTCATCGCGGCGGCCTGAAAGCGGCGGTAGTCCGTGGCGCCCGACAGGATGTGTTCGCGCACCCATGCGAGGATTTCGTTGCGCTCCTTCAAGGGGCGCTGGTTGAAATCGTCGGGCAGGTGCCAGGCAAGTCGGCGCTGTTCCGAGGCGGCAACACCCTTCAGTTTCAGGCCACCCGGCGCGCGGGTCTGGTGGGGCAGCATGGTGCGGAAATACCCTTCTTGCAGGCGATAGCGATGCTCGATCCGATTGAGCATTTGCAGGCTGGAGAGCGTGCGCGGGATGCGTGAACCAGCCACCCAGTTCTGGATCGTGTGCCGGTTCAATGTGTCTCCGGGCCGGATGATGCCGCGCCATAATTGCCAGCAACTGTCACCATGGCGCTGCATGTGCAGGGCAAGCGCCTCATGAAAGGTGCCGGGATCGATCCAGTCGCTGAACAGTGGCTCGGGGAACTCGACTACAGGCGCGGCCTTTGGTCCGGGGCGATTGGCCGATGCGACTGCGGCTGACTTTTGTAGGGCACGTTTGCCGCGCGTTGCGGTCTTGGAAGATTGCATTGAAAATAGGGATCCGAAACCGAGAGGTTGTGATTCATGGCGGCGACACCGAGGGGGGCGCTCCCTATCGACCTCACGTAGGCAGGTATATGGTGGAGGTCAGTTTATGACCAATTTTCGCGCTGGTGGTGACCTGATTGAGGTGTGGCACAGAATAGTATTGCATGGCGCAAATTGGCACAGTAAACTGCGTTAGAAATCGTAAAACTGACGTCACTCGCGATTTTGTGGTATAAACTGTGGTAGAAGGCTGGCTTGGTTTTCTTCTTAAGTATTTGATAGATAATTGAAATATCTATTTAAAAGGCGGACTCCCGCTCCGCCACCATCATGTCCATCGACGTCCGCCAATGTCCGCCGATGCGCTGGTTAAAGCCTGATATTCCTAGGTATTCTGTCCACCACTGATCGTTAACATCCGTCACCGGGCGTCCTCAATGGACCTTCCAGTGGTGGGATAAGTGGTGGGAAGCATTATGGCTTTGAAGAATACCCAGATCCTCTCCGCAGCCCCGGGCTCGCATTGCGATGGCAATGGCTTATACCTTGAGGTGACACGCAAGGGCTCCAAGAGCTGGATGTTTCGCTATCAGATGCGCGGCAGGCGCCGTGAAATGGGCCTTGGCTCGCTGGTGGGGGTGACCGCACGTGAGGCTCGCGCCAAGGCGGCCCAGCTCAAGCTTCAGGTCGCCAATGGCATCGACCCGCTGGCCGAGGCCGAGGCCAAGAAGCTGGCCGCAGAAGTGGCAGCACGCGCGGCTCAGGCCGAACAGGCGCGCCAGACCCACACGTTCCAGAAGGTGGCCGAGACCTACATCGCCGACCAGTCGCCGAGCTGGAGTAATGCCAAGCATGCCCAGCAGTGGACCAACACGCTCAAGACCTATGCCTATCCCAAGCTTGGCGCCAAGCCGGTGGACGAAATCACCACCGCCGATGTGGTGGCTGTGCTGAAGCCGATTTGGAGCAGCAAGTCGGAGACCGCCAGCCGGGTGCGGATGCGGATTGAGGCCGTGCTCAACAGTGCCAAGGCGCTGGGGCTGCGCAAGGGCGAGAACCCGGCGATCTGGAAGGGCGGGCTGGATGCCGTCTTGCCTCGTCGGAGCAAGATGAAGGCGGTGCGCCACCACTCTGCCATGCCTTGGGCTGATGCGCCTGCCTTCGTGGCGGTGCTGAAGGAGCGCGAAGGCATGGGGGCATTGGCTTTGGAGTTCACCATCCTGACCGCTGCGCGCTCTGGCGAGGTGCGGGGCGCGCGTTGGGACGAAATCGACCTTGAGAACGCTCTCTGGGTGGTCCCTGCCGGACGCATGAAGGCCAAGCGTGAGCACCGGGTGCCGCTCTCCGCTGCTGCTGTGGCGCTGCTGAAGGGCACGCCGCGCATCGCCAATTGCCCGCTGATCTTCCCCGGCACCAAGCGGCAGGCCCTGTCCGATATGTCGCTTTCGGCGGTGCTGCGGCGCATGGATTTGGGCCACTTTACCGTCCACGGCTTTCGCTCGACCTTCCGCGATTGGGCGGCAGAACAGGGCTTTGCCTTTGATGCCATCGAATCGGCCTTGGCGCATACGGTCGGCAACAAGGTGGTGAGCGCCTACCTGCGCACTGACCACCTCGACATGCGTCGCGACATCATGGCGAAATGGGCAGACTATCTGTCCGGGGACGCCTCCGCGTAAGCCTGCATATCCGTCAACATGTGTCGGCGGCTGACTATAACTCTGGTCAGCCGCCGATGTGTGTTTGCGTCCACCACCCCAAAAAAGGAAAATAAATCCATAGACAACACGATTGGAATGTCTCTCTATGGAACTGATAACTATCTCTATCCCTGAAGCGGCCAAGGCCCTCGGCGTATCTCGCAGCACCACGTATGAGTTCATCAACAAGGGCCAGCTCCACGCCATCAAGCTGGGCCGCCGCACGCTGATCACGGTCGCCAGCATCAAGCAGCTTGTGGCCAACGCCAAAGTGGTCGGTGACATGGGTTGGGAGAAGGCGGCATGAGCGCGGCGCTGAAGATCGCGCAGGGGCTGGACCGCAACTATCGTGCTTCGGGCAGTGGCTATGACTGCAAGTGCCCTGTTCACGACGACCAGACCGCTTCGCTGTCCGTCACGGATGGCAAGGAAGGCCGTGTGCTCGTCTATTGCCATGCAGGCTGCGCCCCCCGCAATGTCATCGGCGAGTTGAAGGCACGCAACCTCTGGCCCGAGGTGACCCCCAAGCACCGCCCTCGCTCGGCTGGCGGCTATGCCGAGGGCGCCAATGATAACCGGAAGGCAACCGCCCCCAAGGGGCAGCGCGGCAAGATCGCCAAGACTTACGATTATTTTGATCACTGGACCGGCGAACTGAAGATGCAGGTTTTGCGCTATGAACCCAAGGGCTTCAGCCAGCGCCGCCCTGATCCCGACCGCCCCGGCCAGTGGATCAAGACGGTCAGCGCCGAGCACCGCACCCTCTACAAGGCCCGGAGTGTGGTGCAGTCCAATTGCGTGGTCCTGATCGTGGAGGGCGAGAAGGACGTCGACAATCTGACCGCGCTGGGCTTCGTTGCCACCTGTAACCCCGGCGGGGCTGGCAAGTGGCAGGGCAATTATAGCGAAATCCTGCGCGATAAGACGGTCGTCTTGCTGCCTGACAATGATGACGCTGGGCGCCGCCATGCCGATCTGGTTGCTTACCAGCTTCGGGGCATCGCCGCATCTGTCCGCGTCCTCCATCTGCCTGACCTGCCCGAAAAGGGCGATGTCAGCGATTGGCTGACTATCGAGGGCAATGACCGCGCCGCGCTTGAGAAGTTGATCGAGAGCCGCAACGATACGCCTCCTGCGTCACCGACCAGCGCCCCTTTGATTTCGGTGGAGGACTTCTTGTCGAAGCAGGGAGGCCACGCCTCTTTCGAAGCCGGGTCGGAAGTCGAGGTCGCGCAGGTTTTGCATTCCATGCTGAAGCGGCATTTGGGCACCCTCGTGCATGCCGAAGGCGAGTTCTGGCATTACCGGGAAACCCGCTGGCAGGTGCTCAGCAAGACCGAGTTGTGGCGCGGTGTCCAGCACTTCGACGGCGCAGAGGTGGGGAATGAGCGCCCGACCCTGTTGAAGCTGGGCACGAAGAAGATCGAATCCATCTTGCACGAATTGCAGATGATGTGTGCCGTGCCCGACTTCTTCGAAAACCCCGTCATGGGCATCAACTGCACGTCTGGCTTCATCACCTTTGATGCTGATGGCCAGCCGTCACAGCGCTCCCATGCCCCGAACGACCGCGCACGGCACACGTTGCCCGGTCGCTGGGCGGCTGGCATGAGTGGTGACGTGCCCGCAGGCAGTCTGCTCGACCGTCTCCTGACTGGCTCCTTTGCCGGTGACGAAGACGCTGCGGAAAAGATCAACCTCTTGGCCGAAATCGCGGGCGTTTCGGCGCTGGGCTATGCCACGGAACTGCGCGAGCCGAAGGCTGTGGTCTTGTATGGCATGACCGCCGAGAACGGGAAGAGCCAGATTCTCGACCTGATGCGCGGGCTTTTGCCGCCCAGTGCGGCGAGCGCCATCACGGCAGCTAAGATGAGCGACGAGCGCTATGTCGTCGGGTTGGCGGGCAAGCTGCTCAATGCCACAGACGAATTGTCTGGCGCCGCCATCGCCTCGGATACCTTTAAGACGATCATTACGGGCGAACAGGTCAACGGGCGCGATGTTTACAAGAGCTGCATCGAGTTTCGGCCGCGCGCCCAGCATCTGTTCGCCACGAATGTCTTGCCGCCTTACAAGGGCGGGATGGACCGTGGCGTGCAGCGCCGCCTGCTGGTGATCCCGTTCAACCGCACCGTGCCCAAGGCTGAGCGCGTCGAGCACATCGGAAAGCGCATCGGGGCCGAGGAGGCTGATCTGTTGCTGGCATGGGCGGTGGCAGGCGCCTCGCGGGTGATCCGCAACCGCGCCTTCAGTGAGCCGCAGTCCAGCAAGAGCGCCCTGCGCGAATGGGTGTGCAAGGCGGATGCGGTGCAGGCGTGGATCGAAATCGGCATCGAAACCGCGCCGGGGCATTGGGTTGCCACCAGCGTGGCCTATGAGGCGTTTTGCAATTGGGCGGTTAGCGAAGGCTATATGCGCGACCGCCTGCCCAATGTGTGAGTAGCCCCTAGATTTCTGGACGCCTTCGATCTTTATTTTGAGGATAGGAGGCGATGATGGGGAAGCCCAATTTCAGTGATGAGTTCAAGCGTGATGCGGTAGCCCAGATCACCGAG
>Ga0075011_10000994_pt1 | contig 15118 bp, 18 predicted proteins | sample TARM_MetaG_T_14_FD_72354 | JGI IMG/M metagenome (GOLD analysis project Ga0075011, IMG submission 72354) | Freshwater microbial communities from Pennsylvania, USA, analyzing microbe dynamics in response to fracking - TARM_MetaG_T_14 | ecosystem: Environmental > Aquatic > Freshwater > River...
CAAAAAGTTAGATTTTAGAGGGAAAAGTTAGATATTTTTTGTGTAACCCTTGTGCGTAAAGGGATTCCTAACTTTTTTATCTAACTTTATGTTAAGGGTGTTTTTTTTGAGTTATACGGGTAAGGTTGTGCCTTCAAAATCAGTAGTATTGCGATTTTCGGAGCTTTCTAAAGGGAAGAAAGTGCTTGTAATGGGCTTGCCTGTTCTTGCTGCGGCAGCCATTTTTTCATCGGCAAAGTCTGAATTAAGTCCACGTCATATTCCATTATCATTGCCTGAAACTCAGTTTGTTGCCGCGACGTTAAGCGAACCGAATCAAAAACCGGTTTCTAATCCGGACTATGAATATGTAATTAAATCCGGTGATAACCTCAGCTCGATTTTTAATCAACTTGGTTTCTCGTATCAAGAGTTAATGAAGGTCATGGAGACGGACTTAAACTATCTGGCTCTTGATACCATTCGCCCCGGTGACATCCTCCGCTTTTGGACGGGATCTGATAGACGTGTTCTCGCCAAGATGGAATTAGAATTCAGCCTGGTAGAGCGTGCAGTTTATTCCCGTCTGGATGACGGCAGTTTTGATTATAAAGATGTTGTTCTGCCAAGCCGCTGGAAGGAACTGGCATTAGTGGGTGAAATCAATGGCAGTTTCTCTCAGTCTGCGCATCGTCTCGGGTTGGGTAGTACAGAAGTAGATCAGATTGTTTCGTTACTGAAAGATAAGGTTAACTTTGTCCGTGATTTGCACTCCGGCGATAAGTTTGAAGTGGTGCAGTCACGCCAGTATGTCAATGAACATTTAACCGGAAACCGTGAAATTCAGGCTATCAAAATATACAGCCGGGGTAAGGAAATCTCTGCCTATCGTTATAAAGATGGTCAGTATTATGACAAAGACGGTAATAGTCTTCAGCGCGCTTTTCAGCGTTATCCTACTTCGTCTCACTGGCGAATGTCATCGGGATTCAATCCAAACCGCCTTCACCCTGTGACTGGTAGGGTGTCGCCTCACAACGGCACTGATTTTGCGACGCCGGTTGGGACGCCTGTTGTTGCTACCGGTGACGGTGTTGTTGTGATGACCCGTCATCATCCATACGCCGGTAACTATGTGGTGGTGAAACATGACAGCACTTATAAAACACGCTATTTACACTTGAGCAGAATTCTGGTGCGTAAGGGGCAGAAAGTGACTCGCGGTCAGCGTATTGGCTTATCAGGGAAATCAGGCCGGGTTACAGGCCCTCATCTGCATTATGAGTTGATCGTCAAAGGGCGACCTGTTAATGCGATGAAGGCCAATATTCCGATGGCGACGTCGGTTCCGAAAAGTGACATGGCCACTTTTGTGGCGAGACGGGATCAACTGGATACTATGCTTGATCAGCAACAGAGCATGCTTGCGTCAAACAGTCAGGATATTGTGCCAGAGAGTTGATAATTGCGATGCCTTGGTTGACTGCCACAGGCATCGTTAAGTTAATAATCTGAACACAAACTTATTCAGCTTGGTATAATTCGCTGCTTACACATACTTGGAGAGCTCCTGATGCAACAAAATGAATTCGAAACCTTGGTTAAAAGCTTATGTGAAGCAGAAAATCTTCCCCAGGCTTTGGAACAATTAAAGGTATGTGAAGATCAAGACGTGTCGCAGGTTGCGCAATCATTAGTTGGTCAGTTTGCGTTAGCAGAGGTGGAAGGTGAAAAGCGTATTTATCATGTCACTTTACAACAAAACGCTCAGGGTGAAGAGCAGGAATTTGTTGAACATGTTATGAATGAAGGCGATGACATTATCAGATTTGTCGCCTGGTTCTTTGATGCCCATTTTGACGTGAAACAAAAAGACACTTATCAGGCCGCAGGTAAAACATATAAACAGCCAAAACGTAATTAAATTACAAAATAGTGTGACTCGAGTCTTGTTTTTTGTGTTATGTGTGATATAGTTCACACATAATTTGGTGGTTAACAACAAAAATCAAGAATATCGGAGATAAACTATGGATTATCAAATTTGTGCTCTTTATATGATGAGAGGCGAAGCGATTGCAAAGCAACTGATGGACGAGCAGTACAACGGTAAAGCAAAAGCTAAAAAGCCATCTCGTATTAAGGCAATGTTCAAGAAAATCAGCAAATAATCGATTTTCATAACAGTATTTAAAAGCCCTGAAATCGCTGATTTCAGGGCTTTTGCTATTGGCTAAACAAATACTGAGATAGTATCCTTATTGCGATGAGCGTTGTTTGTCAAAGGGATGAACATTATCAGCATCCGTCATGGCGCTTTTCATTGCTAACCAATCCTCCAGCTCGTTACACCCGCCAATGTATTGATCATCAAGCCAGATCTGCGGTACGGTCACTGGCGTTTTATCGCCAATTATCGCTTTTACTTCCGGGATCATCCGGTACAACGCGGCACTGTCTTTGACCACGTCAAAGTATCGAAACTCCATGCCAGCTTCTTCAAGCAGTTGTTTGGCTTTGACACAAAATGGACATGATGCTTTGCCGAACATGACATTGCCTGTTAATGAATCCCGCTTACTCCACTCGCTAACAATGGCTTGTATTAATACGCCTCTGTTGAGTGCTTCTCCCTGACTGACAACTTTGCCTTCAACGATGACAATAGGGGCATGCCAGGCTCCGTATTTTAGAGGTTGCCACCAGTGAGATAACCAGTCTTTTATCTCCAGTTCAATAGGAACGTCACTCAACTCATTACCAAACGTGTCCTCTAGAATGTCTTTGGTCAAAGTGCATTCACCACAGGGGATATTGACCTTAAATGGGCCAAACTGACCAGCCCATCGATAGAGAGTCACTTTAATTGCTTGTGCCATAACGCTCCTTCTGAATAGAGTGTTTGTTTATTCATATGAACGGTATTACGCCGGTTTAATTTCAGTTCGATACTTTTTATTCTCCCATTGAGTAATAAATGCTACCGACATGATGATGATCATCGCCCCCAGCCATAATCGTCCTGGAGGGGCCCAACCAAAAACCACCCAACCTGCAATTACGTTCAGTGGTAATTTTGCATGATCAAAAGGCTGAACAAAAGAAGCATCCGCAACCGAGTATGCTTTCACAATTGACCACTGGGCTAATGCGGTCATAGCGCCTGCTGCAAGCAGTAATAGCCATAATGTTCCTCCAACCGGCGTCTGCCAGTCGGGGAACGCTAGGAGAATGTTGAACGGTGTAATCAGTAGCAACAGGTACACCACCATAGTGGATGGGCTGTCTACGGAAGAAAGTCTTTTTACCATCAATGAATAGCATGCCCAGAAAAATGCGGCGCCAACCGGAAGTAGGGTTGCCCAGCTAAAGTCCTCTGCCCAGGGTTCAAGGATAATCATTGCACCAATGAAGCCAGTAATGGTTGCCCCCCAACGTGCTTTACCGACTTTTTCTTTGAGAAACAGACCTGAGCCGACCGTTGCAAACAGTGGTGATGTCATCAGCAGTGCAATGCCTTGCCAGATGGGAACCGGATAAGCGAGAGCCCATAACCAGAGCTGAATACCGATAACAGCGAGAAAAACACGAAACACATGCCAGCCAAAATACTGTGTGCGCAGTGATTGACGTATTCCCAGGGTTTTTAGATAGGGCAAAATGACGATAATAGCTACGGCATATTGGATTAAGGCAACAGTGGTAGAGTTAAGGCCAAATCGGATAGTGGCGATTTGAGTGACGCTATTGACGACTGCGAAGGCAAGGCCTGCTGTCAGCATCCAAAATGCTCCCTGGATTGGTTGGTGTTTCCCGCTCATGATTCGTACTTCACTTGGTGATAATGATGTGCAAATAATACGTTTTATTCGCATGGAAACCAATTGAGAAAAGTTGGTTGAACTATTCAATAATTTTGATGATAGGAAGAGAAAAAAAAAGACCCCCATAAAGGAGGTCGAAGAACATGAAGTGACCAGTGATTTCTGCCTTATCACTGAAAAGAAGCACAAACGCTGCCTGCATTTGTACTAATAGTATTGCAGTATGTGTGCCAATTTTTATTTTTGTTATATTTCAATACGTTATTGGTTTTTAAAGGTTTCTTGCACTTAATTTATGTGCATCTTATTGGAGCATAACGCTGTGATATGGTGCAAAAAAACGGCCAGATACAGATCTGGCCTAAAGGATTTAAACTGGGAGTATATACAAAGCCGCAAAGTGAGTGCTGACGGTTGTCTGCGTCACTACCGTATTTGATGCCGTGTAGGTTAGAAGGCTCAGGTTACGGTTTTATTGCGACTTGTTTACGTTTGTATTGCCTCTCAGAATCAGTAGATTTCTATGATTTTCTTAAGCGATTTTTACGCCATTTGCTGTTACCGCAACATCTATATTACCGCGTGTTGCGTTTGAATACGGACAAACCTGATGTGCAACTTTAACCAGTTCTACCGCTTGTTCTTGTGGTAGATCCAGCTGTGAATCCAGACTAACTGTCAGAGCAAAGCCGCCGTTTTCGTTTGGACCAATACCCACTTCAGCGGTAACCGGTGCCGATTTTAAGTTTACTTTAGCTTCACGAGCAACGTGAAGAATCGCATTGGAAAAGCAAGCAGAATAACCTGCGGCAAACAGTTGCTCTGGGTTTGTTGCTGTGCCGTTACCACCCATTTCTTTTGGATAGCTTAAATCTACAGAAAGTAAGCCATCGTCAGTGGCTACTTTACCGTTACGTCCTGCAAGTGCTGTTGCTTTTGTTGTGTAGATAGTTGTCATGTGAAACCCCTTTAATTAAGTTGTGCACAATTAGATTGTTTACAATAATAGATCGATTTTTCGATCCAATGCAAGTATATTGTGCGCAATTTATTTTATGAGACATAACCATGACACGCTGTATTAAACCAGAAGATTTGGATTCAATTCCTGAAGAAGAGCGATTGTTACTCGATAACCAACTCTGCTTTCCTCTGTATAGCGCAGCTAATGCAGTGGTACGCGCATATCGCCCGCTGCTGGAGGAGCTTGACCTGACGTATCTGCAGTATTTGGTCATGATGGTGTTGTGGCAGAATAATGGCATCAGTGTAAAAGCATTAGGTGACAGGTTGTATCTCGATTCCGGCACTTTGACCCCGTTACTTAAACGTTTGGAAGTGAAAGGGATCGTTGTAAGAAAGCGAAGTCAAAGTGATGAACGGGTGCGAGAGTTACATCTGACCGAGCAAGGTATATCATTAAAGTATAAGGCAATGTCCGTCCCTAACTCTATGATATGCAAATTGAATTTGCAGCTTGATGAGCTGATTACGCTAAAAACAATTTGTGAAAAAGTCATCAACAACCTGTCTTAACGCTCAAAATTAATCATGGAAAGATTAATTTTCTTGTCGATTCAATGAGCTAAGTTAAACTTTGGAGCTTATTTATTATTCAAGGAAGAACTATGAATCCGGTTCGTTTAGGTCAGCAAAAGATCTACCCATCAAAAGTTGTTTGTGTCGGGCGTAATTATGTAGAGCACATAAAAGAGCTTGATAATGCCATACCCGATCAGATGGTGGTGTTTAATAAGCCTAACAGCAGTGTTACTTCGACGCTGCACTCCTATCATCAGGAAACATTGCACTATGAAACTGAGATCTGTTTTATGATCAAAGATGGTCAGTATAGTGCAGTTGGGCTGGGGCTCGATCTTACTAAACGCGGACAACAGTCAAAGTTAAAGCAACAGGGGTTACCCTGGGAAAGAGCCAAGGGCTTTGACGGCTCTGCGGTTCTTAGCCGTTTTATTCCATTAAATAATATTGACACAAATGCTTTACAGCTTGAGCTGCTAATCAATTGCGTGCGCGTTCAGTGTGGTGGTGTGGAACAGATGATGTACAAACCGGATGTGATTCTGGATGAGTTGAAATCTTACACAACACTTTTTGATGGCGACATTGTAATGACTGGTACACCCAAAGGAGTGGGAGAAGTCCATCGTGGAGATGTATTTCTCGGGCGTTTAAAGTGTGGTGATCAAACCCTGATTGAAATAGAGTGGTTGGCTGAATAATCCAACCTGTTTCGGCCAGTTTTACGCCCAGACAACTAAGTTCAGAATCAGAAACACCACCATACTGACTACCGTGGTGAGCAGCACGTTTTTTGTTTTCCAGGCAATGAGACCGGCTAATACCGCAGCCCATATGTAAGGGTTGTTTGCCCCAATACTGAGTCGACTATCATGGGTAAATACGATTGGTGCCCAGATAGCAGTGAGTACCGCCGGGCTTGAGTAGCTCAGTAGTCTCTGTACTGCCGGGCTTAAACGTAACGGTAATCTGGGTTCTAAAAACAGGTAGCGACTGAGAAATACCAGACAAGTCATCGCCAGAATAGACAGTAAAATCACGCTTTACCTCCTAAGCCTAACTCTGTGAAGTAACCAGCCAGCATCGCCCCGATGCTGGCGTACATCAGGCTACCTTCTACATTGAGCAGAGCCAGCGATACTGAGAGTATCAGTGCGGCTATTACTGAGACTAAAACCGGAATACTCTTGATGTTGGGCACGACAATCGCAATGAAAGTTGCGGCAACGGCAAAATCTAATCCGATATCATTGAGCGAAGGAATATAATTTCCCGCCACTATGCCAACCAGTGTCGCCAGATTCCAGATCAAGTAAAAGCTCAGACCTGCCCCCAGCGCGTACCAGCGGTTAAACTGTTTTTCACTTTGCTGACCGCATAAAGCGAACAGTTCATCTGTAAGTAAGAACCCGAGCGCCAACCGCCATCGTAAAGGTAGCGGACTGATTTTTCCTCTCATTGATACGCTGTAAAGAAGGTGGCGCGAAGTGATAAAAAAAGTGGTGATTAGCATAGTGACTAACCCCGCTCCGGCTTTAATCATCCCTGTGGCAACAAGTTGAGCCGAGCCAGCAAACAGCACTGCGGATAAGGCCTGACTTTCCAGCGGAGTAAGACCTGCTTCCACTGCAAAAGATCCCGCCAGCAGCCCCCAGGGTAAAACGGCGATACTCAGAGGTAACATGGCTATGGTGCCTTGCCAGAATAAGCGTAGCTTTGAGTCGACAGTGGTTTCAGGCAAGGCCGTACTTGTCATAAATCGTCCTTAATTATTATTTAACAGGCACATCATGTGCCTGTTCCGGAGTTGATTATTGTTTTGGCTGAAACAGGTTGTTTTCTTCTGGTTGTATCATGAGAGTTCGCGTTGGGAAAGCAACGTCAGCGCCGTTTTGGTGGATAATATCCATCACTTTAAGCAGCACATCTTGCTTAACTTCGTGATAACGAACCCAGTTAACAGTCTCAGTAAAGGTGTAAATGAAGAAGTCCAGCGATGATGCGCCAAAAGAGTCAAAGTTGACGATAAGTGTTTGCTTAGCATCAATATCTTTATGGTTTTTTAGCATTTCTTTTACTTGACTAACAATGGTACCCATTTTATCCGCGTCTTGGTAACGTAAACCAATAGTCTCGTAGATTCGTCGGTTTTTCATTCTTGACGGGTTTTCAACCAGAATGTTACTGAATACTGAATTCGGAACATACAAAGGTCGCCTGTCAAAGGTGCGGATAATGGTCATTCGCCAGCCGATTCTTTCAACCGTCCCTTCAATTTCACGATCGGGGGAACGAATCCACTCTCCGACTTTAAAAGGTCGGTCAAAGTAGATCATCAAGCCACCAAAGAAGTTTGAGAGCAGATCTTTTGCTGCTAAACCGACAATCAAGCCACCGACGCCACCAAAGGTGAGTAGGCCTCGCAGGCTGACACCAAAGGTTTGCATTGCTGTGAGTAAACCGATACTGATAATAATCAGCCGGGCTATTTTACCGATCGCCTGAACAGTGGTTTCATCGTGTTTACGATTATTCAGCACATAATGTTCGATATTATTGGCTAGGCGGAGCAGTATCCAGATAAAGACTGTAGCCAGCATCAGTTTTTTACTGGTTTCGAACCAGTTAAACTTATTCTGGATGTTTTCTTCCAGTATCAGTCCTAGTGATATTGTCGCCGGCCAGCACCAAATCAGTGTACTGATTGGAGTTTTTAACGCCTGAAGGACTAAATCATCCCAATGAAATTGAGTTTTTTCACTGAGAACGGATAAGCGATTATAAATAAAGCGCCATAAAACCCAGGCGATAAAACTTGCCAGAGTAATAAACAAAACACTGTCATTCCAGTTCTTGAAAAAGTGCGAGGTCTGAACTTCCGTTATTAATTCGTTCATATCAATCCGGGTGTATACTCAAGCGCTCTCTGAAGATGGAAACCAGAGATTGAACAGTGAGTTAAGTTTAAGGAAAACATTAAAAAATGAGGCTTTCTTTCGAAGTCTATGATTTCATTTTTCTGCGTCTAAATTAACAAAAAAATCTTATATTCTCTACATAAGTGGCGAATTTCTAACAGCATTCTATTATAAATGATTATTCAACAAGTTGCTTTATCACCAAGGCTGGGGTTAACAGACCATAAAGAGTCAATGGTCAGGATAGAATAATGAAAATTAGTGACAAACAGTTCGCAGTAATAGGATTAGGTCGTTTCGGGTTGTCTGTCTGTCAGGAATTGACAGATTCAGGAGCCCAGGTTCTCGCTATAGATATTAATGAAGATAAAGTGAAAGCGGTGGCGCAATTGGTGACGCAGGCGATTGTTGCAAATTGCACCCTGGAAGAAACCGTCTCTGAACTGAAGTTGAGCGACTACGATATGGTAATGGTATCGATTGGCGAAGATGTCAATGCGTCTATCCTTACTACTCTGGTGTTGAAAGAGGCTGGGGTAAAGTCCGTGTGGGTCAAAGCCAATGATAAGTTCCATGGTAAGATCTTACAGAAAATAGGGGCCGACCACGTAATTATGCCCGAACGTGATATGGGCGTGCGCGTTGCGAGAAAGATGCTTGATAAACGAGTACTCGAATTTCAGGAGTTAGGCAGCAACCTGGCGATGACAGAAGTGGTGATTGGTGCCCGGTTAATGGGAAAAACGATTGGTCAGCTTAGTCTGTGTCAGGATGAGGCGATTCAGATTTTAGGGTTTAAGCGTGGCCCGGAAATTATTCAACAACCGGACTTGGCCAGAACACTGGAAATTGGTGATTTGCTTATCGTTGCTGGCCCTAAAGATCAACTGATGATTAAGCTCAAAGCATTATGAATCCATTTCGTAGCGGCGTTTTTTATCCGTTAAATCACGATCCGGGCAAGAAAAAAAGTTCAGAGCCTAAAATCATTGTGCTCAGCTTTTTATGGGTGTTGATCCCTTCCGCTCTGTTATTGACCTTGCCTGTTTTTTCGGTATCCGGGCTGAGTTTTGCTGATGCTTTGTTTACAGCAACCTCTGCGATTAGTGTCACCGGGTTGGGGGTGGTTGATACCGGCCAACACTTTACACTGGCTGGAAAGGTTCTGCTTATGACGCTGATGCAAATCGGTGGGCTAGGGCAAATGACATTATCTGCTGTGCTGCTCTATTTGTTTGGTGTGCGATTAAGTCTTCATCAGCAGGCGCTGGCAAAAGAGGCTTTGGGTCAGGACCGCGGGGTGAATATCAGACAATTAGTGATCAAAATTATCACTTTTGCTCTGATCACCGAGTTGCTGGGTTTTATCATATTGTCGTTTCGCTGGGTGCCAGAGCTGGGTTGGTCGACAGGGCTATTTTACGCTCTATTTCATGCTATCTCTGCATTCAATAATGCCGGTTTTTCTCTGTTCTCCGATAGTCTGGTTGGCTATGTTGGTGATCCCCTGGTGATATTAACGCTGGCTGGATTATTTATACTTGGTGGGCTGGGATTCACTGTGGTAGGGGATGTGTGGTCAAACGGACATTTAGGTTGGCACCGTTTACGACTGCATACCAAAATCATGTTGACAGCAACGCCAACACTATTAGTGGTAGGTACATTGCTGTTCTGGGTATTGGAACGTCAGAATCCGGGAACTATGCAGTCGCTTGACAGTAGCTCTCAATGGCTGGCCGCTTTCTTTCAGTCTGCGAGTGCTCGTACCGCTGGTTTTAACAGCGTTGATCTCGCGCAGTTTGGTCAACCCGCATTATTGGTGATGATTATACTTATGTTAATCGGAGCCGGTTCCACTTCGACGGGCGGCGGGATTAAGGTATCTACATTTGCTGTGGCGTTTGTCGCAACCTGGTCTTTTTTACGTCAGAAGACACATGTTGTGATGTTTCAACGTACAGTTAGCTGGCCAACGGTAACCAAAGCGCTGGCTATCATTGTTGTTAGTGGCGCGATACTGACCATTTCGATGTTTTTACTTATGCTGACCGAAACGGCGCCTTTTGAACAGATACTGTTTGAGACGATTTCGGCATTTGCAACGGTTGGATTGACCACCGGGCTTACGGCTGAACTGTCTGAACCGGGCAAATACATTATGGTTGTGGTGATGATAATCGGTCGTATCGGACCATTAACGCTGGCTTACATGCTGGCCAGGCCCCAGCCAACTTTACTTAAATATCCTGAAGATACCGTTTTGACCGGTTAGAGTGAATATCCTCTAAGATTTTAAGTGCTTAGAATGGCTGCTTATTCCTCAGAGAAGTGCTGCGATAACATGTTACGGCGTAAATCGGTTGATTGACCTTCAGTACTAACGGTGTCTTCATAGCCTTGTTTAATAAAGCGTTGTATCGGTGATGCTGGCTCAGTTCGTTTAAGTTGTGGCGAATTTTCCGTGCCCGCTAAAGCGTAAACGTAACGACCTTTACCTGTTTTAATTTCAATGTTTTTGCCGTCATAGTCAAAGTTGGTACTAATCAGTCTATGGTTACGGAAGACACCCTGATCATTCAGCGTTAAAACTTCTGTACGGTAGCCAGGAGCATTGATTTCAATCCAAGAGCCGTAAACCTGCTTCGGACTTGTATAGGATTGATAACCGAAAAAAATCAGTGCTCCACAAGCTAATGCGGCGATGATCAACCCCAGGGCAAAGACTGATTTGAAAATATTCTCTTTTGACATGACGGAATAACTCTACTGCTTGTACGTCCATATTCACATTTCTACATAACGTAGCAGCTGTGTTTGCTGTTTATATTGGTGATTTTTGAATCTCAACAAGGGCCATAAGGCTGTCGTAGTGAGTAGCTAAGTGCAACTGGAAAAGATAAAAATCTGATCATCTACACAAAGTTTTTGCTTACACTACCATTAACTGGCGACTGTTATCGTGACAAAAAGGATATGTTGGTTGCAAAAGCCAATTAAGTAAAGTTAAAGTTTTGGGTATTGAGTCAAAGAATGTTATGCGTTAAAACAATACGCTGTCCTATGGGATGCAGACAGTAACTAAAAATAGACAAGGAAGAACGATGATTAAGGAAAATACTTACTTTGAAGGCAATGTTAAGTCTTTAGCTTTTACCCAACATGATGATGACTGTTCCGTAGGCGTGATGTTGCCGGGAACCTATACTTTTAACACTGCGAGCGCGGAGTGTATGACAGTGGTCAAAGGGGCTTTGACCATTAAGCGTATTGGTGACGATGACTGGAAAACTTTTAATACCGGTGATTCGTTTGAAGTAGCAGGTAACGCTTCGTTTGAAGTACAGGTAGCAGAATCAACGGCTTACCTATGTGAATATCTGTAACTGAGATTCTCTGATCGCTGATTCCAGCCCTAAGTTATGAAAAAACCACACTAGTCATTTCACTAGTGTGGTAAAAACAAAAAGGAATGGCAGTGGATTATTCACTTTTTGTGTTTCAATACGTTTCAAACAGACCCGCGTTGTAGTCCTGAACGGCTTGCTCAATTTCTTCAATGCTATTCATGACGAATGGACCATAATGGACAACAGGTTCATCAATTGGCTGGCCTGCAAAGATTAGAGCGCCGCTGGTATCATGTGCCATTAGCTCTACCTTCTCACCATGTGATAAGAATGCGAATTCACCTTGCATGATCGTTTTACCAGAAATGGTGATACTGCCTTTGTACACGTAAATCATTGCATTGTGCTCAGCAATGGTAGTGAGTGTCACACTGCTGCCTGGCATTGATTGCCAGTCCGCAACGGTTGCTGGTACACCGGTTTGCATTAGTGGACCTTGTACCGTTTCGTCATCCACACCGATTTCACCAGAAAGTACTCGCATTAGACCGATTTTCGGATTGCGAAGTTCGCTAATGGTTTCAGGCTGAAAGTCGTGATATTTAGCCGGGTTCATTTTGTCGCGTGCTGGCTGATTAATCCAGATTTGGAATCCATGTAGCTGTCCGTCTTCCATAATCGGCATTTCGCTATGAATAACCCCTTGACCGGCAGCCATCCATTGCGCTCCTCCGCTACGTAACTCGCCAACATTGCCCATATGGTCTTTGTGCTGGAAATGGCCCTGCAACATATAAGTCAGTGTCTCGATACCACGGTGAGGGTGAGGGGGGAAACCACCAACGTAGTCAGCACGTTGATCTGATTTGAGTTCATCCATCATTAAAAATGGAGAGAAGCTCGCATTATTAAATCCTGCAACACGCTGTATCTTGACTCCGTCACCGTCTGAAGTCGGTTGTGCTGGAACTAATTGTCTAATTTCTCGAACAGTGCTCATTGTTTATCTCCGTTGATGGAATATGAGGGAATTGTAGTAGAGCAAAGCCAAAAGGAAGATAGCTTTCATCTGAGGATGTTATTCAATAAATTTGAACAACCATATGGCAAGCAGCCTTGTGAACAATGGATGCAGATTGGTCTTTGTCAGCGTGGTCTATACTTAAAGAAATAGAGCAACTAGGAGTTTACTTATGGCTGTTCTACCGAAACACACTGACAGAAACACTCGTTATGATCCTGATGATGATCTCACGTTGGATCAGTTACATCGCTTTACTCGTGCGGCAAATAAGGCTCAGAAAAAGCGGGAAGTAATAGAAGAAAGCGATGAACCTTCCATCATAGAAGTGGCACGTCGTGAGCGTCGGGCCGCAAAACGAGAACAGTTAAAAGCAGGGAAGTCGAAAAAGATCAGTTCCAGACAGTACGCACTTTGGATGGTGTGTGCCGCAGTTATTGCGTTGTGTATTATGTATTTGAGCCCGTAGGCTTGGTTATTGGCGTTACTTTAGCGCTGTCTTCTATGGCCTCATCGGATACCGGTTGATTGATCCTCTGATAATAACAGTATTGGTTTTTACCATTGTGTTTGGCACTGTACATCGCTTTGTCGGCACATCGGGTTAGTTCTGGCAGATTATCAGCATCCTGAGGGTATAAGGCTGCACCGACACTGATAGTAACATTATTGAGTAACTCTCTGCCTTGATATTTGCTGTTAAATAGATGGCAGATGCGTTTTAAGATGTTATCTAAATCCACCAAGGAATTGACATCATACAGTAACAAAACGAACTCATCCCCGGCGAAACGAGCAATAGAGTAGTCGCTTTTATGGTTTTTTCTGTCACTGCTTCGGACGTTATTTTTTAACCGGTGGGCGAAGTTTTTCAGAACTTTATCACCGATATCATGACCATAGCTGTCGTTGATATGTTTGAAGTTGTCGATGTCGAGAAATACCAGCGCTGTAATTGAATCATCGTACTTTTTTTCAGCAAGTTTGGCTGTCGCCCAGGTTTCAAAGCTCCATCGATTGGCTAATCCAGTGAGCTGATCGCTGTAAGCCAGTTGTTCAATCCCCTCATAGTACAGGCATTGGATATAATTTATGGCTTTGGAATAAAAGAAGGCTGCTGTATTGCAGATAGCACATAAGGTGACCAGGCTAATAAAAAAGCGTTGCACGGCAAATGGATCGGCAGATATAAAAATATAGCCCCCCAGAATTGCAATGCCAGCAAATGCACAATATCCGCAGCTGACCAGCAAACCAATTGTGAAAGAGTTAATGAATATCGTCGAAGCCAGAATAGGGAATAGCCACAGTAAGCGGTTTTCTATCGCATGACCGTAAAGCAAGACCAGGATACCCTGAGCAAGTAAAACAACGGTTAGCACTATATCGGTATGCCGAGGTTTACGTGCTTTTAATAAATAAACCGTATTGAAAAAAGTAACGACCAGACAGAGTGAGTTCAGGATACCAAAGATATAATTATCATTGCTCAGGTGATGGTAGCCGTAGGATGAGAATACGATGACGGAAATGACAGATGCCAGCAAAATGACTTTATGCTGTCTTACTGTACTTAGCTCCGCCATTTCTTTCAGCTGGTGGCCCATCAACTTTTGCATTAAGTTTACTATCTCACGTGCAAACAAACCCAATTAAAGTTTAGGGGAAATAACCGTGATTGAACGCTGTAGTCAATAAAAGAGTGTGATGTGTTTCACTATTTTATCTAATGCTTTAATCAATATACTCAATATCTCCGTAGACGGAAAATTTGTGCCCGGTCAGAATATGAATATCCCAGCTATTTTTTTACCAGACCATAGGGTAAATTGGCGAATACTTTTGGTTGATTGTCCACTGTGGGTATTGCATTGACTTGTTGCCAGTCCAACAGCATGATAGCCAGAACGTTACGATGTTCTCCGTAAGAAAGGTCAAAATCCCCATTTGTTGAAGGAATCATACCTTTGTCGCGATCAATGGCTTCTCTAATGTGCTGACGTGTCTTTTCAACCACAGGATCATTGGGTAAACCTGCCAGTAAAAATGATATCCCCACTTCCGCAATAATGTCTTCTTTGGCTTTCAGCAGTATCTGATCGATATTGTTGCGAAAATAATCGAATATCCACTGATGTTCCTGTTCACTTACCCTGTGTTGGTAATAGCCTGAATCAGCGAAAATAATATGGGTCATGCCATAAAGCTTATTGCCGTATTGTTGATTGGACAAAAACTCATCCTGATCATCGGGGTAAGTTTGACGAAAGGATTGTACGAAAAGCTCGACCATGTCCTGCTCGCCAAGCTGACGCAGCCAGTACACTTGATTAGCCAGCTGTGCAGCCCAGGCTTTAATCATTCCCTCGTCTTGTACGTATTTAGTAAAATCGTACCGATTTATGATATCTCTAAGCTTTTCATCTTGTTGGTGTTTAAGCCCGTATTCATTGGCTCGGGCCATTGAACCGAGGAGGCCTACGC
>Ga0075011_10000998_pt1 | contig 15088 bp, 14 predicted proteins | sample TARM_MetaG_T_14_FD_72354 | JGI IMG/M metagenome (GOLD analysis project Ga0075011, IMG submission 72354) | Freshwater microbial communities from Pennsylvania, USA, analyzing microbe dynamics in response to fracking - TARM_MetaG_T_14 | ecosystem: Environmental > Aquatic > Freshwater > River...
TCTCTAGTACGGTTTTTAGCTCACCTTCTTCAATCCCCTCACTGTTTCCATCCAAGCGTAGGGTCATGCGAGAAACCAACAACGCAGGCAATCCAAACCACGGGGTTTTAAAGGCAACATTAGGCTCCTCACCCAAAAGGGAAAGCTTAGCTACATGTAAAAACTGCTCGTACTCTTTTTTGCGTGCACGCTCTTGCCAATATTCGCGCAAATAGTAAAAACTCATATGCACCACCGAGGCGACCAAAAGGGCAAAAACAGGCGCAGTCACCCACAATGCAACAGGAAGTGTCACGCTTACACCAAAAAACTCCTTTGTTAGCTGCGTGCCCTCAAAACTAAACACATACAAGCCAACGGCAACAGTAAATATAAGGGATAAAAAGATGTAGCGTTTAATTCCCATGGGGGACTCCTTTATCTGGCTGTTTTTTCAACAATTTCACGGCACACAATACAATACTTTGCATGGGGCTTTACTTTTAGCCGCTGGATGCCTATATCCTCTTCACACATATCACAAATACCATACGATCCATTGGAGATTTTGCTCAGAGCAATTTCAATTTCCACAAGTTCACGGCTTTGCTGGGATGAAATAGCTTGCTCAATCATGCGGTCAGTGCTAATAGAAGCAAAATCCGCCTCATCATTGGCTTCACTCTCGTTCAGTCCCTCAATCTCCCGGTGCGCATCCTCAATATTTTTCTTGATTCGGCGCTTTCGTTCATGAAGTAGCTCTTTAAAGTATTTCAAATCACTCTCGTGCATCGTCTTCCTTTGGCGATTATTTGTGATAAGGGTGATGGTGGTTAATACATAACCCCCGATAAATTTGCTCAAATAAAACTACTTTGGCAATTTTGTGTGCGTATGTTAGTCTACTTAAGCTTATAACCTTTTGATGTTTCGTGAGATATTCTGGTGAAAATCCGTACGCCCCACCAATAAAAAACCGTATGTCTGAAGCAGAAGCTAACAGTTTCGCAAACGCTTCACTCTCAAGAGCTTCCCCCTCAACGTCTAGCGCAACACAAAATCCTTTCCTGTGGGGTTCAAACGCTTTGGCATATGCCATGCGCGCAGTGGGCATGTCCACCGTTTGTGCCTTTGCAATCTCTTTGTTAAACAGAACAATATCTTCAAGCTTCGCATAACAAGCAGCTTGTTTTGCGTACTCCTTCACCAAACCATCCACAAAAGCACTGGAGGATTTTTCGATGGAATACACACTTATTTTCACGCGTGGGATGCCTTTAGTTTCAACTCAAAGTCCTCTGCCTGAGAAACCCGAGCCGCCGTTGGCATCGTAAAGCGCAACATGTCCGCCACCGCTTTTTTCATCTGAGCGCGCTGCACAATCATGTCTATCAGGCCGTGCTCTAGCAAAAACTCTGAGCGCTGAAACCCTTCGGGTAAATCTGCCCCAATGGTTTGTTTAATCACACGCTGCCCCGCAAAGCCAATAAGCGCACCTGGTTCTGCCATGATAATATCACCCAGCCACGCAAACGAAGCACTTACACCCCCCATGGTTGGGTCGGTTAAAATGGAAATATAAGGGAGTTTTGCTTTGGAAAGTTTTTTGAGTGCAGCCGAAGTTTTTGACATTTGGAGTAGCGAAAACGTACTCTCTTGCATCCTTGCCCCGCCGCTTGCACTCACAATTACCAGCCCTTGTTTGTTGGCAATAGCACGGTGAATAGCCCGCACAATCTTTTCGCCTTCAACAGAACCAAGGCTCCCCCCCATAAAACCAAAATCAAACACTACAAGCTGGATGCCTATGCCCTCTACTTGACACTCGCCACTAATCACCGCTGCGTTGCGTCCAGTTTTTTCAAAAGCTTCTTGAATCCGTTTTTTGTAGGATTTCTTATCAACAAATTTCAGCGGGTCAACGGGGGCTAGCGCGCTATCGTGCTCAACAAATGTACCCTCATCACTCAACAACTCAATGCGTTTTTGTGCATTGATACGCATGTGAAAGCCACATTTTGGACAGACGCTACATTGGTTTTCAATCTCTTTGTAGTACATCAACGACTGGCACTGCTGACACTTAACCCAATGACTTGGCGCTTCCGCGGGAGCAGCTTGCTGGCGCCTGATTTTGGAGAAAAATTCACTAAATTTCATCGTAGGTACCCTGAATGTGAAAAAATTTGCGCTATTGTATCTAAAAGTTCCTTATGGGGCCTTAGGGGGAGATTGGCCGAAAAATCCAAATCGGCATCCAGCCAAAGTCCCTTCCCCGAAAGACCCAACAAAAGGTTATTTTAGTAAAGCCTCAATAATAGCCTCGGCTGCTTTTTTTCCCTCAGCTGCTGCGGTTACCACAAGATCAGACCCCCGTTTGCAGTCTCCGCCCGCATAAATACCTGGCTTGGTTGTCTCCATTTTTTGATTTACCACAATACCGCCCCACTTGTTCACTTCAATGCCATTTTCAGCCAAAAACTCTGGCGTACTAGGTGAAAACCCTAGGGCAAAAATCACCACGTCCCCATCGACACGAAAATCACTGCCTTTAACAATCTCAATGTTTTGACGGCCAGAGCTGTCTTTGTCGCCCAAGATGGTCTTTTGCACTTCTATGCCAATCGCCTTGCCATCGCTGTTAACAAGCACTTCCTTGGGAGCGACGTTGTATAAAAATTCCGCCCCTTCTTCAAGGGCATTTTTAAACTCTTTTTTAGAACCTGGCATGTTGTGCTTGTCGCGGCGATACAAGCATGTAACACTCTTAGCGCCTTCACGAATAGAGGTGCGAATGCAGTCCATGGCCGTGTCACCGCCACCAATCACCACCACATTTTTCCCTTTTACCTCTATAGCAGGAGCTTTACTTTCTTGAAATAGGCGTTGCTGGATTGAACGCAAAAAATCAATAGCCATGACCACTCCCGAAGCGGTATCGTTGGCAATATTAGGACGCTTGGATGTTTCAGCGCCAATAGCCACAAACACGGCATCGTGGGTGCTTGCAATGGCATCAAACCCTATGTCTTTTCCCACTTCCGTGTTTACATGTAAGCGCATCCCCGCCTCTTCCAGCCAACGCATACGGCGAAAAATTACCTCTTTTTCAAGCTTAAATCCAGGAATACCGTAGGTCATCAATCCACCGGGCCGATTTTGTCTTTCGTACATGGAAACCGCAATACCCGCTCTTAGTAAATACGTTGCCGCTGCGATACCTGCTGGCCCCGCGCCAATAATAGCAACGGATTTTTTCGTGGTGATACCAGGAAATTCTGGACGCAACCCTTTTTTGAACCCATTTTCGCTAATAAACGTCTCAATAGCCCCAATCGTAATAGCCCCATGCCCGTCATTCAACGTACAATCCCCTTCGCATAAACGGTCTTGCGGACAGATTCTTCCTGTTATTTCAGGAAAAGGGTTGGACTCGTTAGACAGAGCAAATGCAAGCTTCTCATCCTGCCGATAGGTGGCTTTGAGCCAAAATGGAATGTAGTTGTGCAATGGACATTTGCTATGGCAAAAAGGCTCACCGCATTGGATACAGCGGCCCGACTGGGACGAAGCTTCTTCTTTGCTCATCACCTCATAAATCTCACGAAAATCCTTGATGCGCTGGGTGGCCTCACGGCGTTTTGGCTCAATGCGCTCTATTGAAATAAAATTTTGCATCTTAGTCTCCATCCTGAGGATTCAAGGGTACTTTAGTCATGTCTTTGGGGCGCACCATCCAAAAATCGCGCACGGTATGTCTAAAGTTTTCCAAAATATATTGGGCTTTTACGCTTTCTGTTTCATTGATATGGGTGCGCAGCAACCGTTTAAGAAAGTGGCGCGCCTCATCCATCTCATCCGTGTCAATGCGCGCTCCGATAACCAATTCTTGGTTAAGCTTATCGATAAACTCGTGCTCTTCGTCATACACAAAAGCGATTCCCCCCGTCATCCCCGCACCAAAGTTGACGCCTGTTTTACCCAAAATACCCACAACCCCGCCTGTCATATACTCACACGCATGGTCTCCTGTGCCTTCCACAACAGCTGTTGCTCCAGAGTTTCGCACACAAAAACGCTCCCCAACACTTCCTGCTACAAAGACTTTTCCTCCTGTTGCGCCATACAAGCAGGTGTTGCCCGCACACGAATAATTACGTCCTTGGTATTTGGGCGTGATGACAATTTTGCCACCATTCATCCCTTTTGCCAAATAGTCGTTAGCCACCCCTTTGAGGCGAATAGTCAAGCCGTTGGTTAAAAATGCCCCCATAGACTGGCCTGCAACACCGGTTAAGTGAAAGGTAATGGCATTATCTGGAAGGCCCTTGTTGCCATAAAATTTTGCAACTTCGCCACTGATGAGTGCGCCAAAACTTCGGTTTGTGTTGCGAATATCTTTATGCACCACCATGGTTTCATTGGGATTCTCAATGACTTTATACACTTCTTTGAGGATTTTTTTCTCGTACGCATTGGTGTCAAAAGGAGCATTGGATTTTCCACCCCATGTGTTGGGGCCATCAATGTAGCGCGTGATTTCCGTGAAGTCAAACAATGCTGCACGCTCGTCTTCGATTTTCGCCAACAAGTCTGTTCGGCCAATGATTTCTTCCAAAGAGCGGTATCCCAAGGTCGCTAAAATTTCCCGCACATCTTCGGCAAGCAAGGTAAAATAGTTCACCAAACGCTCTGCGGTACCTGTGAAATAGGTGCGCAATTTTTCATCTTGCGTTGCTACCCCAACCGAACAACGGTTCAAGTGGCACACACGCAACACCTTACACCCCACGATTGCCAGTGCTAAAGTTCCAAACGCGTACTTTTCAGCACCTAAAATAGCGGCTTTGACAACATCAAGCCCCGTCTTTAAACCCCCATCGGTTTCAAGTTGCACGTTGTCGCGTAAATGGTTTACCTTAAGCGCATTGTGTGCTTCGCTTAACCCAATCTCCCAAGGATTTCCTGCAAACTTAATGGAGGTATGGGGTGCTGCTCCCGTACCGCCATCACCACCAGAAATAATGATTTTGTCCGCATAGGCTTTGGCTACCCCAGCAGCAATGGTGCCAACACCTGCGGTGGAAACCAGCTTGACTGCGATGATGGCCTCAGGGTTAATCTGCTTTAGGTCAAAAATCAGCTGAGCCAAATCTTCAATCGAATAAATATCATGGTGTGGTGGCGGAGAGATGAGCGTCACTCCAGGTATTGTGTAGCGCAAGGAGGCAATCAATGGGGTTACCTTATGGCCTGGCAACTGACCGCCTTCTCCAGGCTTGGCTCCTTGGGCCACCTTAATCTGAATCTCCGTGGCGCTGCGCAAATACTCTGGGGTCACCCCAAAACGCCCTGATGCGATTTGCTTGATTTTAGAGTTTTTTGGGCTTTTTAGGCGTTCTGGCGCTTCACCGCCCTCCCCAGAGTTACTAGACGCCCCAAGAATATTCATCGCCTCAGCCAACGCTTCGTGGGCTTCTGGCGAGATGGAGCCAAGGCTCATGGCTGCTGTGCTAAAACGCCTCCAAATGGCTTCTTTTGGCTCAACTTCTTCCAGTGCAATGGATTTTTTATCGGAACTAAGTTGAAAAAAGTCCCGAATCATTTTCAAATCCCGCTTATTAATAAGCGCCTTTAGGGCCTCATAATCCTCTTTTTTACCCGTCTGGGAAGCATGGTGGATGGCATGCACAACACTTGGACCATAGTCGTGGTATTCGCCCCCATCAAGGTACTTGTAAAATCCGCCAAGCTCCAAAGGAAAGAGTTTTTTGGTTAAATCCAAAGAGAAAGCTGCCGCATGGTTTCTGATGACGCGCTCTTCAATCTGCGCATACCCAAGTCCAGGTATCAGCACATAAGAGCCCGCAAAACAGTCCCTAACAACCTCTTTGGAAAGACCAATAACATCAAACAAAGCTGAGTTTCGGTACGAAGCAATGGTGGAAATCCCCATCTTGGAGATAATCTTGAGCAACCCTTGGCCCAACGCATGGTTGGCATTTTTTAGCCGCGTTTTTGTCTCATAGCTTCCCAATTCCTTGGTTTTACACTCTTCCAGCACAGTCGCGTAGAGCAAATAAGGGTAAATAGCACTCACGCCATATGCCAGCAAACAGGCGCTTGAATGGGCATCATACACTTCTCCCGTAATAGCCACGATGGAGATTTTGTGACGCACGCCCTCTTCTTGCAATGCGTGGTTTAATCTGCCAGCCACCATCATCATAGGGATGGATTTGAGGGTTTTATTGACACCGCGATCGTCCAAAAAGATGATGCGCACACCCTCTTTTTTGACCGACTCCACCACATCATAAACCAAGTCTTCCAAGCTGCCGCGCAAATTGTCCTCGTAGAGTGTCGAGAAAAATTTATTTTTGTAGTATTTTTTGTAGCGCGGTTTCGTCACATCTCCAAACGATTGCAAAACTTCAAATTTCTCTTGCATTAAAATAGGCGAAATGGACTTGATGCGTCTAGCATGCAACGGTGTCTCTTCTAAAATATTGCGCACTTCGCCAAATCCCACGTTTAAGCTCATGACCACTTTTTCTCGAATAGGGTCAATAGGAGGATTGGTGACTTGGGCAAATTTTTGTTTGAAAAAATCACTGAAATTGCGCTGTTTTTGGCTAAAGGCCGCCACAGGAGTGTCGTCCCCCATGGACCCTGTGCCCTCTTTGCCATCTTTCATCATAGGTTCAATGACAATCTCTTTAACCTCTTGAGTGATGTTAAAATAGCGCTGAAGATGGTGAAGGTTGGAGAGCTTATAATCACTTGTTTTGGAAAAAGGAATCTCCACAAACTCTTGCAAGTAAACCAAGCTTTGGTTGAGCCAGTTGGTGTAAGGATTGGTGTTTTTTAGATAATCGTTGATTTCGTCATTTTTCATAATCTTGCCAAACTTCAAATCAATCCCGATCATCTGGCCACTTTGCAATCGGCCACGCTCTAAAATATTCTCCTCTTCAAGGTCGATTACCCCATATTCGCTTGAAATAATAATGCGTCCGTCTTTTGTGATGATGTATTTCGCAGGGCGCAATCCGTTTCTGTCTAAAATACAGCCGATATAGCGCCCGTCGGTGAGCGATACCGCTGCAGGGCCATCCCAAGGCTCAAAACTAATGCTGGAATATTCGTAAAAAGCTCGCAGTGCCGAGTCCATGTGGGGCGCGTTTTGCCAAGGAGCAGGGATGAGTGAGCGGGCCGCTTTGAAAAAATCCACTCCATTGGCCAATAAAAATTCAAACATATTATCCAAGCTGGCACTGTCGCTTTGGTTACCGCCTGTAATGGGCAACAAGCGTTTAAGCTCTGCTTTTGAATAGACACTGCTTTGCACAGAACCGCCCTTGGTGATGGCATTAAACCGGTTGGCGGAAATAGAGTTAATCTCACCATTGTGTGCCAAAGCCCTAAAGGGCTGGGCAAGGCGCCATTTTGGAAGGGTATTGGTAGAAAAGCGCTGGTGGAAGAGTGCAAAGGTAGATTTAAAGCTAGGGTTACTCAAGTCTGGATAAAAGGCTTTAATGTGCGTAGGCATCACCAACCCTTTGTACGAAACAACCTTGCTTGAAAAAGAGGGGATATAAAAATCTTCTTCATCTTTGAGCGCCCTCTCCACGTCTCTGCGCGTGAGGTACAAAAGTGCTTCAAAGCGTTTAGTTGCGATGAGTGAATTAGGGGCAACAAAAATTTGCACAATCTGAGGCAAGGTATCCAAGGCCAGCTTTCCTAATGCCTTGATATTCACAGGCACGTCCCGATACGCCAGCACCCTGAGGTCGTTTTGTTCACAGGTCTCTTCAAATACCTGTTTTTGCTCATCGTTTTGTAAAAAAACCATTGCCACACCAAACTGGTTTGGCAAATCCACCCCAAGCTTCTTGGCCTCTTCTTTCATGAACTCAACAGGAAGTGAAAACAATAATCCACTCCCGTCCCCACTTTTACCATCCGCCGCAATAGCGCCGCGGTGCATCATGCGCTCTAGCGCCGTGATAGCATCTAGTACGTTTTCATGGGTTGGGGTATTGTTAATGTTCGCTAGCAAACCAAACCCACAGTTGTCTTTGTAGCTCGTAAGGAGTTCCATAACCTTGCCCTTTAAAAGAAATTCACCCTTGGCCCAATGCGCATATCCTGGGTCAAAAATTTTCCGATGTTATAAAAAATATGCTTAATAACTACTAAATTCAGTAAATAAGGGCTTTATTTAGCTTTACATATCTTATTATTACTTAATTGTCAATATCTTTACATGTAAAGGGGTTTTGGGAAGAATAATGTTATACTTTCGCCATCATTTTAGAGGGTATTGGACACCATGCAAGGGTATATTGTTCACATTACAAAAGTCAAAGAAGAGGATGTTATTGTTCACATTCTCACAGAATCCAAACTCAAAACCACCTACCGTTTTTATGGCGCAAGACATTCTGTCATCCATGTAGGCTATAAAATTGACTTTGAACCCCATTTTTCGACCAAATCCACCCTTCCGCAATTACGAGAAGTGTTGCATCTGGGGCATCGCTGGAATGGCGCTAGAGAGCGCATGCTGCTGTGGCAACGGTTCATCGGGCTTTTTTATACGCACCTGCGCGATGTTGAGTCTCTGGATAGCTTTTATCTCTCTTTGCTTGATTGGTGTGCCTTGCGTTGGGAAAAGCAAAACCCCAAGCGCATTGGCCTTGAGGCGTATGTTAAACTGTTGCGTTTTGAAGGGAGGTTACATCAAGATGACCGTTGCTTTTTATGTGAAGAGGTTTTAAGCCAAAGCGTAGCCTTAGCTAGGGGTTTTTTAGTGGCCCATCCCACATGCCTTTATCAGCAAGGAATGCCCGCCTACGCCATTGAGCGTTTTTTTACAGAAGAATCCACCCTGCATCTGGATGACAACACGGTGGATACCCTTTGGAGGACGCTTTTAGAAGGGCTTTAACGCAGTTGTTCGGGGTCCATGAAGCTGGAGGTATGAATACGCTCAAAGGCGGATTTGAGCGAAACAAACAACTTGGGATGGTCTGCTTCTAGCGAAGCAAGCAAAGTCTTGGTGCTTGCTCTTGCATGGGGCATTTTTACATCAAACCGCATCGCCGGACAAGCCTCATCGCCAATGACTTCTAGGTTATTCTTGGTTGCATTATCGCGCAGCTGACGTTCGCGCACATGGATAAATGGGCGAATAACCACAAGACCATTTTCCGCAGTATACTTAGGAGCCAAAGAGCGCAAGGCACCGTTGTACATAAAATTCATGAAAAAACTTTCCGCCGCATCGTCAAGGTGGTGCGCTAGAGCCAATTTATTAAACCCATTCTCAAGGGCATATGTATAAAGAGCCCCACGGCGCATGCGGGAAAAAAAGCTACAAAAAGAGGAGTTTTTACGAATTTTCTCCCCTGCTAACGCATAAACGTTGGTATCAATCACCTCATGGGCAATCCCGTAAGCTTCGCAATGGGCATGTAGCTTGGAGTAGTCTTCGCCCATCCCATAAGAAACCGTCACTGCTTCAAAGGAAAAATCAAAAGGAGCCACTTTTTGCATGTGGGCGAGTACATGCAAAAGCGAAAGGGAATCTTTGCCGCCACTTAAACCTAAAAGTACCTTGTCGCCCTCACCAATAAGGCCATACGCAGCATTGGCACGCCCTGTTTGGCGCAGAATCTTCTTACTCAACTCAACCATCAGCAAGGCTCTCTAACATCGCAAGCACAAAACTGCTACTGGTTTTAGCAGAGACTTTCAAAAAAGCATCAAAATCAAAATGCGCATCTGTATCTGCTGTATCGCTCATGGCCCTTAGGACAAAAAAGGGCACATTCAACGCATGGCACACCACCGCCACAGCGGCTCCTTCCATCTCAATAGCATCTGCCTTAAACGTTGTAGCAATCCACTCTTTACGCTCAGGACTGGCCACAAACTGGTCGCCTGTAGCAATGATGCCTTGGTGCAAGACTAGCCCTTTGCGCTCTGCCACGTCTTGCGCAAGCTTAATGAGCTCTTGGGAAGGGGAAACATACACCGCCCCTTCTGGCACAAGCCCGTGGGGATGGCCAAAAATACTAATATCCAAATCATGCTGGCACAGCGCGGTTGCAGCTACCAGATCGCCAATCTTGTACGCAGGGTTAACCGCCCCAGCTACCCCTGTAAAAAGTAGCATTTGCGCTCCAAATTTCTCCAGCAACGTACTGGCTGTCAAGGTTGCGTTGACTTTTCCAATTTTACTGTACGCCAACACAAGTTCAAGATTTTTATAGGTTGCCTGACGGTATGTGTTTCCGCCGTGTTCTACCTTGGCTGTTTTATGAAAGTGCTTCAGCAGGGGATCAGGATTGGTTTCGTCTAAAAACGAATGGATTTCTTCGGGCATCGCGCCCATAATAGCTATTTTCATTGTTTTCCTTATGCGTGACGTAGATAATATTTCTGAACGTTTGAAAGGGTTTTACTGAGCGTTACATGTAAAAGAGCAGACTCAAAAAGAGGGGCTTGACTTATTTTTTTTCCCTCAGGGCTGACCACACACGACCCGCCCCAAAAGCCAAGACCATCCTCAAAGCCTACACGGTTAACAAAAACCACATAAGCCTTTGCATGCAGGGCGCACGCGGCCAAAAGAGTCTCCCATGTTTGCTGAATCTCGAGCTCCTCGCCAAAACCCCTTGCAGGAGAATTGGAAAGCACAAGCACTACATCGGGATTGGCTTTGGCAATAGAAGCCACTAAGGAAGCATCAAACAAATCCTCACACACTGCCATTACTGTTTTGCCAAACTGGGTTTGGAAAGGAGCAATGCCTTCGCCTTTGAAAAAAAATCTGGCCTCTTGAAAAAGGCCGTAATTGGGCAAAGTGCTTTTTTTATAAATGGTCATCTCTCCACTTTTGTGGGCATAGACAGAAGCATTGTAGATGCGGTGATGCTCTTTGAAAACGCACCCAAAAACCACATCGCACTGCTGGCTCAAAAGGGGGAGGCTTTTTAGCTCCTCTTGCGTGTAAGCATCTTCAAAAACCGCATCCTTAAGCGCGTAGCCGTTTAGGGAAAGTTCAGGAAAAATCACTGCATCACAGCTCCCCTCACAGGCTTTGACGTGGCTTACATGTAATGCCTCGTTTTGGCGAGACAGCTTAGGAGCTATTTGTGCGAGAGCGAGTTTCATAGGTAGAGTGCTGCTGCTTGCTCCAAAGAAGCCATGTCCACGATTCCATGGGTTGGCTTTTGGGTAATGCGTCGATTGAGGCCCTTTAAAACCGTACCACCGAACTCCACATATGCCTCCACATGGGGGTCAAAAGCCTCAAGAGACTGTTTGTATAAAACAGGCATCGTAAGTTGGTTTTTCAACAAAGAAAGGGCTTCCTCTTTACTTTGATAGGCTTTGGCGGTGACATTAGAGACAATGGGTGCGCTAAAAGTATTTTTTAGGGATGCTTGCATCAGCGCCAACAACGCCTCACCTGCACTTTCAATCAAAGGGCAATGGCTTGCTACAGACATGGGAAGCACTAAGGCGCGCTTGGCTCCTGCTTGCTTAAAGGTTTCTTCAAGGGCAATAAGATCTGCCTTGACTCCCGCAACCACAATCTGTCCTGGGCTGTTATAGTTTGCAGGCCACACCTCACGTCCCCCATCCCTTGCTTTTGCACATATATTCTCCACATCCACATCTTCAAGGCCTAAAAGCGCCATCATCCCTACTTCGCGGCTCTTGCATGCCTGCACCATCAGGTTCCCGCGTTCATGCACAAGCTTCAGTCCTGCCTCCAGTTCCAAAGCGCCAGTGCCATAAAGAGCGGAAAACTCCCCCAAAGAGTGGCCCAATAAAAAAGTAGGCGCTAGTGCCACGCGCTCCATAAAAAGCCTATAGGCTATGGCGCTCACCAAAAAAATGGCTGGCTGGGTATATTGGGTCTGCTCAAGGCGGTCGCTGGGCTCAAACAAAAGAGTGCGCATGTCCCAGCCAAGGGCATCGGAAGCTTGCTCGACCATCTGCTTTGCCGTGGTACTGTGTTCGTAAAAATCCTTGCCCATGCCAAGGGACTGGCTACCTTGGCCTGGAAAAATAAATGCTGTTTTCACTTCTTTTCCTTCACGTCTAGTTGGGAAGCATATTCACCAATTTTTTTTCTTAGGGTGTTGCGGTTGAGGCCAAATTTTTCCGCCATAGCCAACTGAGATCCAAAAGCCTCATAGCCAGCCTTAATCAAAGGAACGTCAAAAAGATAGAGCAAGTCCCTGTAGTCGTTTCCTTTTCCAATCTTTTTTTTCAGATAGTTTTGCATGAGTGCGAGAATCTCTTGTTCACCAAAAGAGCTAGCCAAATACGCGGTATAGACTGAGCGGCGCAACGAGTAACCATTTTGACTCAAATCGGGTGAAAAATCTTTCAAAAAACGACGCTGGGTATTTTCAATATTAAATACCTTGCAAATTTCAGTGAAAAATTTATCCACCAGAGGCTCCACGTCTTCAGGGCGTTCCTTCAGGGGCGTGAGGGTAATTTTTAAGCTAAAAAAATCATCCATAAGTGCATCGCTAATAGGAAATGATGCTGTGGCAATCATGCGCGTGCCGTGCTTGGCTAGCACTTCTTTGAGAAGATGGTATTGGCCAAATTTATCAAAATTTTTTACGATAAGTTTTGGATTTGTTTCTGCCATTTTAAGAACTTCGTGGGCGTTTTCACCACACACGACCGGTGCTTGAATAATGTGTGAAGCCAAAGTGGCTTTTCCCACACCGTGCTCGCCCAAAATAAGGGCGTTGATATTAAGACTTTTAAGAAGATTTGCCGACTTTAGAGCCTCCAAAGAGGCTCGTGATCGGGCAATAAAATTAGTGTGATCCACAGCAACTTCCGCCATGGCTATGTCCATGACTTCCGCAACACTCGTCTTCATCACCGTGAAAATGTGTGTGGCTACCGCAGCCACCTGATCCACCACAACAACCGCCAGCAGCTGCACTGCCGCCCACAACACCCGTTAGAAGCTCGTCTTCGGTTGCATCACGTACTTCCGCGACAGAAATAGCAAAAAGCAAATCTTTTCCTGCAAGAGGATGATTGAAATCTACCTCAACGGTTTCATCACTAAAACCTTTTACGGTCACTTGAACAGTTTGTCCGTGCTCGCCTTGACCATAAAGGGTCATGCCTTCAAACAAGTCAATGCCTGCAAATTGCTCTTTAGGAAGGGTTTGCACCGCTTCTGCATCATACTCGCCGTAGGCATCTGCTGCCGCAACTTTAATTTCTGCTGTTTCGCCTTCTGCAAGTTTAGCAATTTCAGATTCAAGCCCAGAAATGATATGTCCTTTTCCTAAAATAAACGATAGGGGGGCAGATCCGAGGTTGGAGTCTAAAACTTCGCCGTTTTGAACATCTTTGAGTTCATAGTGCATAGAGACGACACTGTTTTGTTCAATAGCCATATACAGTCTCCTCATTAAAAAATAAGGGCTGATTCTAACATAGGTTTGTTTTAGTAACGCTTAGTGTTTACATGTAAAGAAAAACAAAAAGAGGCGCAATATGCGCCAAAAATCTAGCGGTTCGGAGAAGCTTGTGCCTCTTTAGAGTTGGGGTAGTTGGCTTTTAGTGCGCGGTAAAAAGGAGTAGCATTGTTTGGCTCTCCAATTTTATCGAAACTAATAGCAGTATGGTAAAGCAAACGAGGGATATACTCAGCCTTGTCGTACAAATCAATACTAATCTTATAGTGCTTGATGGCCGTTCGCCACTGCTGTTTTTTGTAAGCAATTTCGCCTAAAAAATAGTTGCTTCGTGCGGGCATATAGTTCTTTTTGACTAAAATATCATAGCGCACCCACGCTTCGTCCAAATTTTCTGCATTGAAAAAATTCAATGCCTCTTGCATCAATTCAGCCCCAGGCTTTGCCTCCAGGGCCGCTATGTTGCTTGCCGAAGGAGAAGGAGCGGAGCTCTTTTTTGCCTCCAAAGCATCCAAGCGTTTAGCCATCTCTTCCATCGTGCTTTTACTAGCATAGCTAGAGTTAATAGAATCGATTAAGGAGCTCATTTCGCCCAAAACAACACGTAGCCGTTCATTATTGGCCGCTTGGACACTTCTGTGCTCTTCTAGGGATGTTTCTAGGATAAGAATTTTCTCTTCGAGTGTTTTTAATCGCTCTCCAAGCGCACGCATATCGCCATCACTTCGTCCAACACGCGTAGCGGTGCCATCTAGTACCGAACGCACGCCTTCCATCTGTTCTTTAATGGCGCCGACATCATTTTGCATGGTAGCTAGCTGCCGAGAAAGCCTGTCAACCTCTTGGGTTTTTTCAAGGAGAAGTTTTTCGTTCTGGGTCAAGCCGTAGGGCGTGGCACTTTGCAAGTTTCCTGCCCCAAAAACAGAAACCTCTGCTGCATACAAAGAAGCAGTGGCCCCCAATGCAAGGGCCACTTTCATGTATTGAATACGCATTGATTAAGGAAGTAGTTTAAACTCTGCGCGTCGGTTGCGATCCCAGCATTGCTTGTTGCTCTCACTGCACACAGGATTGCTCTCGCCAAAGCTTACAATCATAATACGATCAGCAGCAACGCCTTGTGTGACAAGAGCATCTTTTACTGCTTTTGCACGGCGCAAGCCAAGGGCATAGTTGTACTCATCTGTTCCCCATTCGTCACAGTTTCCTTCTACTTTGATAGAAAGACCAGATGCTGCAGCTTGTTTAAAGAGCGCCGCATTGGCTGCAATAACACTTTGCATATCGGGGCGAATGTTGTATTTGTCAAAATCAAAATACACTTTGCCTGCTTTTTGCTCCAAATCAGCAATAAGTTTTGCAAGTTGCTCTGCAGCGGTATCCACCTTGGTTGCATCAATGCCTGAAATATTATTCATTTTTGAATCAACCGAACTGGGCGCCGTAGATTGCGTCATATCAACTTGAGGACTCTTTTGACTACAACCAGTAAACGCCAGCACTAAAGCTGCTAACGAAGCGACGACGACATGTTTCATTTTTTCACCTTTAAAAGAAATTTGCGCGCATTGTACCATATTTTTTGCTCTTTTCACCAATCAATGGATTGAATATGGCCCGTTTTCAAGGGG
>Ga0075011_10000999_pt1 | contig 15088 bp, 12 predicted proteins | sample TARM_MetaG_T_14_FD_72354 | JGI IMG/M metagenome (GOLD analysis project Ga0075011, IMG submission 72354) | Freshwater microbial communities from Pennsylvania, USA, analyzing microbe dynamics in response to fracking - TARM_MetaG_T_14 | ecosystem: Environmental > Aquatic > Freshwater > River...
GGGGTGGCCGGGGGGCTGGCCTATGCCCTGCTCGGGCGCAGCCGGTTTGCCGTTGTTTCGCCCACGTCTTCGTCGGCGGCCATTCTGGCTGCGGCGCTCGCCAACCTGGCTGACGGGAGCGGGGCACAGGCGATGGACGCCAATGTCACCGCGCTGACCCTGCTGGCCGGGCTGCTGTTTGCCGCGCTGGCGCTGGCGCGGCTGGGAAGCCTTGCCGGGTTCGTCTCGCGGCCCGTGCTGCGGGGTTTTGCCTTTGGACTGGCACTCACGATCATCGTGCGCCAGTTGCCCCATATCGCCGGCGTACCCGACCTTGGTGGCCCCGTCTGGTCCGTGCTGTGGGGCGTGGTCCGCGCCATGCCCAACTGGAACGGGGCCAGTCTGGCCTGCGGGCTGGGGGCACTGATGCTGCTGGCATTATTGCGGCGATGGCCGGTGGTGCCCGGCCCCTTGCTGGTCATGGCGCTGGGGATCGCGGGGGCACGCTGGAGCGGACTGGGGGGCGGGCTGGCCGCGCATGGCGTGGCGCTCGCTGGCCCCGCCCCGCTGGCGCTGGCCCTGCCCACCCTGCCCGGTGATCCGGCGGTCTGGTTGCGCCTCGCGCCGCTGGCCTTGCCGCTGGTGCTGATCCTCTTTGCCGAAAGCTGGGGCACGATACGCACGCTGGCACTGGCCCATGGCGACCGGCTCTCGGCCAATCGCGAGCTGGCCGCGCTCGGCCTTGCCAATGCCTGTGCCGCGCTGGCGCAGGGGATGCCCGTGGGCGCGGGCTTTTCGGCGGGGAATGCCAGCGCGGCGGCAGGCGCGCGCAGTCGCATGGCCGGGCTGATCGCCGCCGTGGCGCTGCTGGTGCTGGCGCTCTGGGCCGGGCCGCTGATCGCGCAGATCCCCCGCCCCGTGCTGGCCGCCGTGGTGATCGCGGCGCTCACCCATGCGCTGGCGCCCGCGCCCCTGCTGCGGCCATGGCGGCTCGGGCGCGACCGCTGGACGGCGCCGAGCGCGGCGCTGGGCGTGCTGATGCTCGGCGTGCTCGACGGGATGCTGCTGGCCATCGGCCTCAGTCTGGCCCAGTTGCTCTATCGCCTCGCCCACCCCTCGCTGAGCGAACTGGGCCGCCTGAGCCCGGACGTGCCCGACGACCCGGAACAGGGCCATGATTTCGTCGACCGTCGCGCCCATCCCGAAGCCGGGGCCGTGCCCGGCCTCGCGCTCTATCGCCCCAACGCCCCGCTGTTCTTCGCCAATGCCGAAACCGTGCTGGGGCTCGTCGCCACGCGGGCGCAGGCGGCAGGGTGCAAGGTGGTCGTGCTCAGCCTCGAAGAAAGCGACGACCTCGACAGCACCGCCGCCGAGGCGCTGGCCGAACTGCACGCCACCCTCGTCGCGCGCGGGGGGCGGCTGATTCTGGCGCGCACCCACGACCGCGCCCGCGCGGTCATCGCCGCCGCCGGGCCCGCGATGGCCGAACTGGCGCGCCATGCCACTTTCAGCGTTGCCGATGCCGTCGCACTGGCGCAAACAACCATCCCGGAGGCCTGAGCCATGTCCCTTGCCGGTCCAATCATCCAGCCGATTCTCAAGGCCGTCGCCATTGCCGACTTGCGCCCCACGCAGATGACGGTGGGCATGCGCGAGGTGGAGCGCAAACGGCACGACTGGATCGCCCGCCGCTCGGTTCACGAGACCGAGGCCGCGCGCTATCTGGGCGCGCACATGATCCCCGCCGTGGTCGGCCCGGACGAGACATGGTGGATGCTCGATCACCATCATCTGGCGCTCGCGCTGCACCTTGAAGGGGTGGAAGACGTGATGGTCTCGGTCGTTGCGCGACTGTCGCACCTGTCGCGCCGCCGCTTCCTCGCCTTCATGGACGCGCAGAACTGGCTGCACCCCTATGACGCGCGCGGGCGCCGCCGCGAATGGAAGGCCCTGCCCCACCATGTCGCGCAACTGGAGGACGACCCGTGGCGCTCGCTGGCAGGCGCCGTGCGCCGGGCGGGCGGCTATGCCAAGACCGGGCGGCCCTATGCCGAATTTCTCTGGGCGGACTTCTTTCGCGACCACTTCGGCCCGCGCAAGCTGGCCCACAAGTTCGACAAGACCCTGTCCGACGCCACCGACCTGGCCCGCAGCCATGCAGCGCGACACCTGCCCGGCTTTGCAGGCCCCGAAGAAGACGACTGAAAGCAGGGCCTCGCCACAAGGACTGCCCCATCCAAAACTCATGGGGTGCAGGGGGCCCTGCCCCCTGCAATATCCCTTTCTTTTATTACAATTCGCGAGGCGACAACCCGCCCCGCAGCTTTACCGGGCCAGTCCGAACGTGCCGGGGGGCATGCCGGTCACGCCGCTGTCCACCTCGAACAGGGCGCCATCGAACTCGGTCGGATCGTCGAGCCCCACGCGCGCGCTGGTCACGAACATGCGGTCGAGGGCGTCACCGGCAAAAGCGACGTTGGTGATCCGCCGCGCGGGCAGCTCGATCACGCGGTCGAGGCGGCCATCGGGGGCATAGCGGCTGATCCGGCCGCCGTCCCAGTGGGCCGACCACAGGAAGCCTTGCGCATCGCAAGCCATGCCGTCGGGATAGCCATCGGCCTCGCCCAGTTCCACGAAGACCTCGCGCCCGCTGGCCCCTTGCGCCTCCAGCGCGAAGCGGTAGATCGTCCGCCTGGCGCTGTCGGCATGGTAGAGCCACTGGCCGCATGGCGAAAAAGCCGGGCCATTGGGCACGTTGTAGCCGGTGTCGATGGTTTCAAACGTACCATCGGGCGCGAGGCGATAGAGCGCCCCCGTGGCTGCTTCCTCGGCCATGTCCATCGTTCCGCACCAGATCGCGCCGTGGTAGTCGACCTTGCCGTCGTTCATGCGGTTGCCCGGCAGGTGCGGCTCGGGATCGTGGCAGGGGCCGATCTCCAGCGGATCGAGCGTGATCCGCGCCACCCCGCTGCGAAAGCCGCCCAGCAGGCCGCCCTCGCCATGGGCGGCCACCCAGCCCAGCGGCTCGGGCATGGTCCAGCGGGTGATCGCCCCGCTGGCCAGATCGAGCCGGTTGAGCGCGGGGGCCAAGATGTCGGTCCAGTACAAGGCGCCGTCGCGCGGGCACCACAGCGTGCCCTCGCCCAGCGTATCGGCAATATCGCGCTCGACCTTGCGCCAAAGCGTCATCCCGGCCTCCGTCACGTCTTAGTGGTTGTCGCGCGGGAGGCCGCGCGTCTGGGCGATACGCTGATACTTTTCAGCGCCTTCGAGGATCGCCCCGGTGTTCATCTGGCCGACCAGCGCGCGCTGGATCTCCTGCCACGGGGTCTGGCTGGCGGGATAGGGATAGCCGCCTTTCGCCTCAAGCGCGGCCCGGCGCGCGGCCAGTTCCTCGTCGGAGACCAGCACGTTGACCGTGCCCGCCCTGAGGTCGATCCGCACGCGGTCGCCGGTTTCGAGCAGGGCCAGACCACCCATCGCCGCCGCTTCGGGGCTGGCGTTGAGGATCGAGGGGCTGCCCGAAGTGCCCGACTGGCGCCCGTCGCCAACGCAGGGCAGCGCGCTGACGCCTTCGGTGATCAGGTAGGCGGGCGGGCGCATGTTGACGACTTCAGCCGCGCCCGGATAGCCGATCGGCCCGGCCCCGCGCATGAACAGCAGCGTTTCGGGCGTGATGCCGACCGCCGGATCGTCGATGCGGTGGTGATAGTCTTCGGGCCCGTCGAAGACCACGCAGGGGCCTTCGAAGGCTTCCGGGTCATTGGGGTTCGACAGGTAGCGGTCGCGGAATTCGGCGCTGATCACGCTGGTCTTCATGATTGCCGCATCGAACAGGTTGCCCGAGAGGACGAGGAAGCCCGCCTCTTCCTTGAGCGGCTGGGCGAAGGGACGGATGACCTTCTCGTCCTCGATTTCCACGCCCCGGCAATTCTCGCCCATGGTCTTGCCATTGACGGTCATCGCGCCTTCATGGATCAGGCCCTGCCCGATGAGCTGGCTGACCACCGCCGGAACGCCGCCCGCGCGGTAATAGTCCTCGCCCAGATATTCGCCCGCCGGTTGCAGGTTGACGAGCAGCGGCACCTTGTGGCCCAGCCGCTGCCAGTCGTCGAGCGGCAGGTCGACGCCGACATGCCGGGCGAGCGCCGCCAGATGGATCGGCGCATTGGTCGATCCGCCGATGGCCGAATTGACGACGATGGCGTTGTGGAAGGCCTCGATGGTGAGGATGTCCGAGGGCTTGAGGTCCTCGCGCACCATGTCCACGATGCGCTTGCCGGTGTGGTAGGCGCATTCCTGACGGTCGCGATAGGGCGCAGGGATCGCCGCCGAACCGGGCAGCATCATGCCCAGCGCCTCGGCCAGCGAGTTCATCGTGGTGGCCGTGCCCATCGTGTTGCAATAGCCGGTCGAGGGGGCCGACGAGGCAACGAGCTTGATGAAGCCCTCGTCGTCGAGTTCACCCGCCGCAAGCATCTGGCGGCCCTTCCACACGATCGTGCCCGAGCCGGTGCGCTCGCCCTTGTGCCAGCCGTTGAGCATCGGGCCGACCGAGAGCGCGATGGCCGGGATGTTGACCGTGGCCGCCGCCATCAGCAGCGCGGGCGTGGTCTTGTCGCAGCCGGTGGTCAGCACCACGCCGTCGAGCGGATAGCCGTAGAGCGCCTCGACAAGGCCGAGATAGGCCAGGTTGCGGTCGAGCCCGGCGGTCGGGCGCTTGCCGGTTTCCTGAATCGGGTGGACCGGAAACTCGATGGCGATGCCGCCCGCCTCGCGGATACCCTCGCGGATGCGCTCGGCCAGCACGAGGTGGTGGCGGTTGCAGGGGGAAAGGTCGCTGCCAGTCTGGGCGATGCCGATGATCGGCTTGCCGCTGCGCAGCTCTTCGAGGCTGAGGCCAAAATTCAGGTATCGCTCCAGATAGAGCGAGGTCATGTCGATATTGTCGGGGTTATCGAACCAGGCGCGCGAGCGCAGCGTCGAGGGGCCATGGGGCGTTTTGGGGTCGGTCATAGGGGCCTGTTCAGCGCGAGGTGGTGACGCGATAGATCATGACATGGCGATAGGGCTTGCCAGGATCGACGCGGGTGGAAACGAAGGCGGGATGGTGAACCGCATCGGGGAACTTCTGCGGTTCGAGCGCGATGCCATCGCCCATGCGATAGACATGGCCGTGCTTGCCAACGAGCGTCCCGTCGAGGAAATTGCCGGTGTAGAGTTGCACCCCCGGTTCGGTCGACAGCACTTCGAGCACCCGTCCCGAGGTGCGATCTTCGAGCCGCGCAACCAGTTCGGGGCTGGCGGTCACCCCCTTGTCGAGCGCGAAGTTGTGATCATAGCCGCGCCCGGCGACGATCTGCGGGTCGGTGCCGTCGCGCAGGCCATCGGCCAGGCGGCGTCCCCCGGTGAAATCGAACACGGTGTTCACCACCGGGCGCAATTCACCCGTGGGGATCAGCGCGGCATCGACCGGGGTATAGGCGCGGGCCGGAATGGTCAGCACTTCGTCCATGGCCCCGTCGGGCGAGCCTTCGCCCGCGAGGTTGAAAATGCCGTGGTTGGTCATGTTGATGATGGTGGGCTTGTCGGTGCTCGCGGCAAAGGCGATGGTCAGGTCGCCCTTGTCGTCGAGCGAATAGGTCACGCTCGTGCGGACGGTGCCGGGATAGCCAGCCTCGCCATCGGGGCTGACACGGGCCAGTTCGACACTGGCGACCGGCCCGGACCTGACCGCAACGACCTGCCACACCTGCTTGTCGAAGCCCTGCCCGCCGCCGTGGAGGCTGTTGACCTTGTTGTCGTTGAGGGGGAGCTGGAAGCTCTTGCTATCGAGCGTGAAGCGCCCGCCCGCAATGCGGTTGGCCACGCGCCCCACGGTGACGCCGAAGAAGTTGGGATGATCGACATAGCCGGCCAGATCGTCGTAGCCGAGCAGCACGTCGGCCAGATGGCCCTGACGGTCGGGCGCGACAAGCGATTGCAGCGTGGCGCCATAGCTCAGGATGCGCGCGGAAACGCCGTTCCGGGCCTTGAGCGTGATGGCCATGATCCGGCTGCCATCGGCCAGCGTGCCCGCCTCGTCCTGAAGCGCCTCCACGGTCGCGGCGGTCGTGGCCGGCGTGGCACAGGCCCCGCCCTGTGGAACAAGGGCCAGAGCCGCCACCGCGACACCGACGGCAAGACTGACTGCCTTCGTGTTCATCCCATCCTCCATCATCGGCCTGTTTTTCCCCGCTGTTTTACCCCCGCCGTTTTCCCCTCTTCGCGAAACGCGCAGGCAGCGCAGCACGGGTCATTGACGCGGCCATGATTTACCATATAGTCTGACAAATAGAAGGAACGCAAGCCGGATCATAAAAGCCGCCGGACGTCCTTCGGGTATCAGTTGAGAGGATTTCCATGCTCCCTGTCGTGACTACGGCGGCGTCGCAGGCCGACCCGCATTCAAACGCCCCGGACCAGTCCATGCCTCATGGCGGAAGCTATGGGCGCGCGCTGACGCTGCTGGCCACGCTGTTCTTCATGTGGGGCTTCATCACGGTGATCAACAACACGCTGCTGCCGCATCTGCGCAGCGTGTTCGAACTGACCTACACCCAGACCACGCTGATCGAATCGGTGTGGTTCATCGCCTATTTCTTTGCCTCGATCCCCTCGGCCAAGCTGATCGAGCGGATCGGCTACAAGGCCTCGATGGTCACCGGCCTGCTGATCATGGCAGGCGGCGCGCTGGGCATGATGCTGGCGGCCAGCATCCCGTCCTACAGCGTCACGCTGGTCATGCTGTTCGTGATCGCCAGCGGGATCACCCTGCTTCAGGTCGCCGCCAATCCCTATGTCGCGGTGGTCGGCCCGGCCGAGACCGCCTCCTCGCGGCTCACGCTGGTCCAGGCGCTCAATTCGGCGGGTACGATGATGGCCCCGCTGTTCGGCTCCTATCTCATTCTGGGCCGGTCGAAGAGCGGCACGGCGGTTGACGGCGCAGTGCTGACCCCGGCCGAGCGCCTGGCCGATGCCCACTCGGTGATCCTGCCCTATGCGCTGGTTGCGGTCGTGCTGATCGTGCTGGCGGTGGTCATCGCGCGCTATCCGCTGCCCGCCATGGGCAGCGCCAACAGCCGCATGGCGCGTGAGGAGCGCAAGGCCCATTCGCTCTGGGCCCACCGCAACCTCGTCTTCGGTATTCCGGCGATCTTCATCTACCTGATCGCCGAAATCGGCGTGGCCAACCTTTTCGTCAACTTCACCAGCCAGCACGACATCGGCAACCTCACCCACGAGCAGGCCGGTCGCTATCTGACGCTGCTGTGGGGCGGGATGATGGTGGGCCGCTTTGCGGGCGCGGCGATCATGCAGAAAGTCAACGCACGCCATGTGCTGGCGGTGGCCTCGATCGGCGCCTTCATCGTCATGATGATCACCGTCCTGGCCCACGGGCCGGTGGCGATGGCCGCGCTGATCCTTGTCGGGCTGTTCCACTCGATCATGTTCCCCACGATCTTCACGCTGGGAATCAAGGGCCTGGGCCCGCTCACCGAGGAAGCCTCGGGGCTGCTGATCATGGCTATCGCGGGTGGGGCGCTGGTCGTCGTGCAGGGCCAGTTGGCCGATGCCTTCGGCCTTCAGACCTCGTTCCTGCTGACCGCCGCCTGCGAACTCTACATCCTGTTCTATGCGCTCTGGGGCGCGAAGACGAAAGAAGAGCAGGTTCGCTGACCGGAGTTTTGCCGGCGGCAAGGAAAAACCCGGAGAAAGATGGCTTTCTCCGGGTTTTTTCGTGGTTTCTTCGGAAGCCCGACGCCAAGGCCTCGCTCACTCCCGCCCGGCGTCAGCCATCACACTTGCGGTATCTTCGAGCGCGAGCTGGACAAGGGCCCCCATCGCCTCTGCCGCACCATCGCCATCGCCTTGCGCGATGGCCTCGTAGACGCGAACGTGATCAGGGATCGGGTTGCGCGGCAATTCGCGGCCACGCTGCTTGAACTGGGTGGTCCAGTGAACCGCCGCGCCGATGCTGGCAGTCAGCACGATCATCGCGGCATTGTGGGTGGCATGGAGGATCGCGTCGTGGAAATCACGGTCGGCGGCCCGCCCGGCCTCGGTCGTCAGCGTGTGGCGGCGCATCAGGGTAAGCGCATCCTTCATGGCCTTGAGATCGGCCTTGTCGCGCCGCTGGGCAGCCAGCCTTGCCGCCGCCGGTTCGACCACCGCGCGCAGTTCGAACAGGTCGCGCACGAACTGGACATCGGGTTCGCCGGTAAAGGCCCAGGCCAGAACTTCGGGATCGAGCAGGTTCCAGCGCTCGCGCGGCTGGACCCGCGTTCCGGCCTTCGGGCGGCTCGACACCAGCCCCTTGGCCGTCAAAACCTGGATCGCCTCGCGATAGGCGCTGCGCGAAACCTTGAGCTCCTCGGCGAAGGCGACCTCGCCCGAAAGGATGTCTCCGGGCTGGTATTGGCCCGACAAAATTGCCGTTCCCAGCTTGAGCGCGATGGCGCCATGCAACCGCCGTCCCGGCCCGCGCGTATCCAGCCCGCGCGCCTCGGCGCCGCGCAGGCCATCGCCCGCCGCGCCAGTTTCGCACGCGAGCGCCGCATCACATTCTGCCGTCAAAATTTTCCGTTCTGTCACCGGGCCTGACTACCTCCTTGTCCGCTTTTGCTAGCAGGGAGTAGGGGGGCGGGGAACGACAATTATTGCGTTTGACAAAAACCCGGAATATGTCGGAGTAAATACTGGAGATGCACATGACCGAGTTCCGCTCCATTGTGGCCGAGACCGGCGCCGCCCATGGCGACCCGATTGCTGTCCACGGGCTTGAAGACGTGGCGCGCCTGTGCGCTGCTGCCGATGCCGCTTTCGATACCTATCGCGCCACCCCGCGCGAGGCACGCGCGGCCTTCCTCGAACGAATCGCCGACGAGATCCTCGCCATCGGCGAACCGCTGATCGCCGCAGCCATGCGCGAAAGCGGCTTGCCGCGCGCACGCCTCGAAGGCGAGCGCGGCCGCACGATGGGCCAGCTGCGGATGTTCGCATCGGTCGTGCGCGCGGGCGCATGGCAGCAGCTGCGCATCGATCCGGCCCTGCCCGACCGCGCGCCCCTGCCCCGTCCCGACTTGCGCCTGCGCATGATCCCGCTCGGCCCGGTGGCGGTGTTCGGTGCGTCGAACTTCCCGCTGGCCTTCTCGACGGCCGGGGGCGACACCGCCTCGGCGCTCGCCGCCGGGTGCCCGGTGGTGGTCAAGGGCCATCCGGCCCATCCCGAAACCGGCGCGCTCGTGGCCGGGGCGATTGCCCGCGCGGTTGCCGCCTGCGACCTGCCCGAGGGCGTGTTCGGCCATCTGGTCGGCCCCGGAAACGATCTGGGCGCGGCGCTGGTCGCCGATCCGCGCATCACGGCGGTGGGCTTCACCGGCTCGCGCGCAGGCGGCCTCGCGCTCGCCCGCATCGCGCAGAACCGCGACGTGCCGATCCCGGTCTATGCCGAAATGTCGGCGGTCAATCCGGTCCTGCTGATGCCCTCGGCGCTGGCGGCACGCGGCGCGGCGCTGGGCACGGCGTTCGTTGGCTCGCTCACGATGGGCGCAGGCCAGTTCTGCACCAATCCGGGCCTCGTGCTGGCGATTGCGGGCGAAGGCCTCGACGCCTTCCTTGGCGCCGCACGCGAAGCGGTGAGCGCGGCCCAGCCGCAAGTCATGCTCACGGCGGGCATCCATGCCGCCTATGAAAAGGGCGTCGCGGCGCTCGCAGGCGCGGCTGGCGTGGAAACGCTGGGCAAGGGCGCCGAAGGCACCAGCCCCTGCGGCGGCGCGGCCCTGTTCGTGACCGATGCCAAGGCATTCCTCGCCAATCCGGCGCTGGGCCACGAAGTGTTCGGGTCCAGCTCGGTCATCGTGACCTGCGCCGACGAGGCCGAACTGGTCAGCGTGCTCAAGGGCCTCGAAGGCCAGCTGACCGCCACGCTGCACATGGACCAGGCCGACGAGGCCCTGGCCGCGCGCGTGCTGCCGATCCTCGAACGCAAGGCCGGGCGCATCCTCGCCAATGGCTGGCCCACCGGTGTCGAAGTGTGCCACGCGATGGTCCACGGCGGCCCCTTCCCGGCCACCTCGGACGCGCGCACGACCTCGGTCGGCAGCATGGCCATCGACCGCTTCCTGCGCCCGGTCAGCTACCAGAACCTGAGCGCGGAACTGCTGCCCCCCGAACTGACCGATGCCGCCTTCGGTGATGGCGCCCCGCGCCTGATCGACGGCAAGCTGACCCTCTGATTTCAAGTCCTTCCTTCAACTTCAACGACAAGAGGCCGGGCGCCATCGGACGCCCGGCCGAGGAGACCCTGAACATGGCAACCCGCCTTCTCCAGCACCGCGCCGCCGATGGCGCGCGCTCGGTGATCCTCGCCCGGGGCGAAAGCGCCGTCTTCCTTGACGGCGTGCAGACCGTGCGGGAGCTGGCGCTGGCCGCCATTGCCGCCGGGCAGACCATGTCGCAGGCCGCCGCCGCGCGCGCCAGCGACAAGACCGTCGACATCGCTGCGGAGCTGGCCGCCGGAACCCTGCTCCCGGCCATCGACCACGACGACAAGGCCCGCGTGCTGCTGACCGGCACCGGCCTCACCCACCTCGGCTCGGCCGAAGGGCGCGACAAGATGCACCGCGATGCGGCGCAGGCCGAAAAGCAGACCGATTCGATGCGGATGTTCCTCGAAGGGCTCGCCGGCGGCAAGCCCGCGCCGGGCGCCGAAGGCCAGCAGCCCGAATGGTTCTACAAGGGCGACGGCACCCAGCTCGTCGGCCCCGGCGAGGCGCTGACCATGCCCGCCTTTGCCAAGGACGGCGGCGAGGAACCCGAACTGGCCGGGATCTACCTGATCGGCGAGGACGGTACGCCCTATCGCCTCGGTCTCGCGCTCGCCAACGAGTTTTCCGACCATGTGACCGAACGCCACAACTACCTGTGGCTGGCCCATTCCAAGCTGCGTCAGGCCGCCCTTGGCGCCGAACTGCTGCTCGGCACCCCGCCCGCCGACATTCGCGGCACCAGCAGCCTCGAACGCGGTGGCCAGACGATCTGGGAAAAGCCGTTCCTCTCGGGCGAGGACAACATGTCGCACAGCCTCGCCAACCTCGAACACCACCACTTCAAGTACGACCTGTTCCGCCGCCCCGGCGACATCCACGTCCACTTCTTCGGCACGGCCACGCTCTCGTTCAGCGACGGGATCAGCACGCAGGAAGGCGACACGTTCGCGATTGTCGCCGCGCCTTTCGCGCTGCCCTTGCGCAACACGCTGGCGCGCGCCGCCGCCAGCCCAGCGCTGGCCGCCGTGACGGTGCTCTGAGGCGATGGACCCGATCCGCATCGCCGTGGTCGGCATGGGCAAGATCGCCCGCGACCAGCACCTTCCCGCCATCGCGGGCAACCGCGCCTTCAGCCTTGCCGCCACGGTCAGCCCACGCGACAGCGGGATCGAGGGCGTGCCCCACTTGCGCAGCCTCGACGCCCTGCTCGAAGAGGGCCCGGCGATCGACGCGGTGGCGCTGTGCACCCCGCCGCAGGTCCGCTATGACCTGGCCGCGCAGGCGCTGGCCCGGGGCATCCACGTCTTCCTCGAAAAGCCGCCGGGGGCAACCCTGGCCGAAGTCCACGCGCTTTCGGCGCAGGCCGAGCGCACCGGTGCCTCGCTGTTCGCCTCGTGGCATTCGCGCTTTGCCGCCGGGGTCGCCCCGGCGCGGGCCTGGCTGGCCGAACGCCGCATCGACAGCGTCAAGGTGATCTGGCGCGAGGACGTGCGCGTGTGGCATCCGGGACAGGCCTGGATCTGGGAGCCGGGCGGGCTGGGCGTGTTCGATCCGGGCATCAATGCCCTCTCGATCATCACCCACATCCTGCCGCGCCCGTTCTTCCTGTCGGAAGCGACGCTCGAAATCCCGGAAAACCGGGCCGCCCCCATCGCCGCCGATCTCCATTTCCGCGACACGCGCGGCGCCCCGATCCACATGGACCTCGACTGGCGCCAGACCGGCCCGCAGAGCTGGGACGTTCTGGTCGAAACCGACGCGGGCACGCTCAAGCTCGCCCATGGCGGCGCGGTGCTGACCCTGCCGAGCGAAACCGTGCGCAACGAGGATCATGAATATCCCGGCCTCTACGCCCGCTTCGCCACGCTGGTCACGGGCGGGCGCAGCGATGTCGACGTATCCCCGCTGACCCTCGTGGCTGATGCGTTCCTGCGCGGCACGCGCTTGACGACGGAGGCCTTTTTCGACTGATCAGGCCTGTCCGGGGGGCACCAGCGGCAGGCGCAGGCGCGCACAGAACATCGCGCCTGCGTGGACGAAATCAAGCCGCCCCCCATGCAGCGCGGCCACCCGCGCGGCGATGGCCAGCCCCAGCCCGGCCCCGTCGCCGCCGCGCGCGGCATCCCCGCGCGCGAACGGACGGCACAAGGCCTCGGCCATTTCGGGCCCAAAACCGGCCCCGCTGTCGGCCACCTCGATCACCAGTTCCCTCCCCTCGACCCGCGCAGCCAGACGATAGGGCCCCGTCCCGTGCCGCAGGGCATTGCCCAGCAGATTGGCAATCGCCCGCGCGCTCGCGCCCGGACGCAGCATGGCTTCCAGTCGTTCGGGCACCACCAGATCCAGTTCCCCTGCCCGCTCCGCGTCGAACCCGGCATCGAAGGCGGTATGGACGAGCAGCGCGACGACATCGGTCGGACACGGCGGCTCGGCGCTCATCGAGCGGGCCATGTCGAGGAACTGGGCGAGCATCGCCTCGATCCGGTCGACCTGTCCGCGCGCGCGCGCCAGCAGGTCGGCGTCGCTGTCGTGGAGCAGTTCGAGGCTCAGCCGCAGGCGGGTGAGCGGCGTGCGCAAGTCGTGGCTGACCGCGCCGAGCATCAGCGCGCGCTCGGCCTCGTGGGCAGCCAGACGCGCGGCCATGCGGTTGAACGCGCGGGCCACGGCGGCAATCTCGGCAGGGCCATCTTCAGCCAGCCGCGGGCCGCCATCGGGCTCCTCCCGAATCAGGGCATCCGGGTCCAATGCATCGACCCCGGCAGCCAGGCGCCGCAAGGGCCGGTCGAGATGGCGCTGGAGCATGATCCCCCCCAGCAGCGAGACCACCAGCGCGGTGAACCCGGCGATCACCATGCCGGTGAACGGCGCCCGCATGCCCGGCGGGGTCAGGCTCACCCACCAGTCCTGCCCGACCACCCCCGGCCCGCCCAGCCAGAGCCGTACCCACAGCCGCGATTGCCGGTCAGTCGTCCATTCGAGCGGGGCGCCATGGTTGAAGCGGTCAGCCATGGCGACCAGGAATTCGCGCTCGATGATCGTCGGGCGGCGCAGCCCCCCGCCGGGCGCATCGGTGCCGGGCCGGATCGCCACGGCCTGCCCGGCATTGAGGCGGCGCACCAGCGCCTCGCGCTCGGGGCCGGTCATCCGGGCCATCTGCATGCCCACGATGTCGGTCATGTCCGCCGTCATCTGGGCAAGCCGCCGCGCCTGCGGCTCCATGACGAGCAGGAAGACCAGCACGGCAGCCACCATCTGCCCGGCCAGCACGGTGAGCACGAGGGTGACGACATTGCGGGTAAACAGCCGCCCCTTCATGCCGCGCCCCCGTCGACCAGCACATAGCCCACGCCCCAGACCGTGCGCACGAAGCGCGGGTCGGCGCCATCGTCGCCCAGCGCGCGGCGCAAGCGGCCCACGGCCACGTCGATCGCGCGGTCGGTCACCTCCGCATCGCGCCCCAGCGCCCGCTCGATCAGCTGGGCGCGGCTGAGCGGGCGCCCGGCACTGCGCGCAAGCGCGGCCAGCAGTGCGAATTCCCGGCTCGACAAAGCCACCGGAGCCCCCTCGCGCGCGACGCTCATCGCCGAAAAGTTGATCGTGAACGGGCCGATTTCGACCACCTCGTCGCGAATCAGCGTGCGCTCGGGGCCCATACGGCGCAGGATCGCATGGAGCCGCGCGACCAGTTCGCGCGGCAGGAACGGCTTGGGCAGATAGTCATCCGCGCCCATTTCCAGCCCCAGCACGCGGTCGATGGCATCGCCCCGCGCGGTCAGCATCAGGATCGGCGTGGTATCGCCCTGCGCGCGCAAGCGGCGGCAGATCGCCAGCCCGTCCTCGCCCGGCATCATCAGGTCGAGCACGATCACATCAGCCGGATCGCGCGCGAGCGCCTGATCGAGCGCCTTGCCCCCGTCGAGCGCGCGCACGTGGAACCCGTGCTCGGACAGGAACCGTTGCAGCAGGCCGCGCAGTTCGGGATCATCGTCGACGACCAGAACGCGGGGCACCAGAACACGGGGGGCTTTTTCGCTCATGCCTGCTTGCTACCAGCCCGCGCCCGCGCGCTCCAGCAACGCAGGTATGACAAACCGTGACAGGCCCGCCCCCCTGTCACGCCCTGCCACACAGGGGCGCTGGCCCGACATACCCTCGATGCACGACACCCTCAGACAGGAGGCGGCCCCGACAAGGGGGCCCGCTTTTTCCCTGGAAAGGACCGATGCGATGCCCCGTTCCCCCTCTTCTCTTCCCGCTTTGGGCACCCTGCTGTGCGCCGCCGCCCTCGCGCTGGGCGCCACCGCCCCCGCGCAGGCCCGTGGCCGCCTGCACTTCAACAATGGCGCGGGAACCGGTGGTGCTGTCGCCTCCGGCCCGCGCGGCGTGATGGCCCGCGGCCACACGATCCAGCAGAATGCCGATGGCTCGGTCACCAGCGCCAGCGGTGGCGGCTTCGTGGGCGCCAATGGCGCGCGCGGCTATCGTGGCGGCACCACCACGCAAGGCGCCGACGGCTCGCTCACCCGCAGCGGTTCGGCGGGCGTGAGCGGCGCGCGCGGCTCAGCCCAGAGCAGCGGCAGCTTCTCGCGCAGCGCCGATGGCACGTGGTCGGGCAGCCGTTCGAGCAGCGCCACGAGCAGCGCGACGGGCAAGTCCTATTCGGGCTCGACCACCATCGACCCGACCACCGGCAAGCCCGTTCACAGCGGCGGCTGCACCGATGCCTCGGGCCAGTCGGTCGCCTGTCACTGATCTTTGTCTGTCACTGACAGGCTTTCCGGGCCCCTCTCGCCCCCCTT
>Ga0075011_10001000_pt1 | contig 15075 bp, 8 predicted proteins | sample TARM_MetaG_T_14_FD_72354 | JGI IMG/M metagenome (GOLD analysis project Ga0075011, IMG submission 72354) | Freshwater microbial communities from Pennsylvania, USA, analyzing microbe dynamics in response to fracking - TARM_MetaG_T_14 | ecosystem: Environmental > Aquatic > Freshwater > River...
GGGGGAGGGGCCATGGGCAGGGAACTCGCTTTCCTGGAGAGGGCTTTGCCGGGCCACGTCACCCGGCGCCGCGGATCGATCAGACAGGCGTGAAGAGGCAGGCGGGCGTGAACCGGCAGGCTGGCGTGAACCGGGATGCCGGTAACGATAGAGGGCGGAAGGAAGGCTGTGTCATGCCGGGTCCGTCTTTGCCGAAGTGTGTGCCTGCAAGTTTGATCACAGATCGACCTGCCTCGCAACTGCCTGCACGGGGATGCAAAAAAAGAAAGGGGCCCGAAGCGCTTCTGGCGCGACGGGCCCCTGGAGGACCATTCCGGCCTACTTGCCGAAGTTGATCCGGGCGCTCAGGCCCCAGGTCCGGGGCTTGGCGAAGACGCTGAGCGCATCGCCCCAATAGAGCGAACCATCGAACGCATACGTGCGATAGGCCCGGTTGAAGATGTTGTTGACGAAGAACGCCAGTTCGAGGTTCTTGCCGGCAGGGATCACACCGATGCGGGCGTTCTCGACGTGGTAGGCGCCTTCGCGCTCGACCGGCGCGCACAGCACCGAGAAGCAGAAGCCCCCCGAGTACATCGCATCACCCTGGACCGAGACCTGCGCATCGCCCACGTTGAATTCGTAGCGGGCCAGCGCATTGGCCGAGAAGCCGGGCGCCTGGGGCAGGTCGTGGTTCACCACGGTGAGCCCGTCGGGCAGCATCACGCCCTTGACCTTGCTGTCCTGAACCGCGCCCGAGGCCTGGAGCGTCAAGCCGCGGATCGGGTGGGCGGTCACTTCGGCCTCGATGCCCTTGATCGTGGCGGGCAGGTTGCGCACGAGCTGGGTATAGCCGACCTGCACGTAGGCCTGATAGTTCTGGTAGTCGTAATAGAACGCCGCGAGGTTGAACTGGACCTTGGGACCGATCTTGGTCTTCAGGCCGATTTCATAGTCGTTGAGCGTTTCGGGCCGGTAGGCGATGTTGTTGATCGTGTCGGTCAGCGCCTGGCCCGCATAGGGCGTGCCGGTCGAGAAGGTGAACCCGCCCGACTTCGAACCACGGTTGTAGCTGGCATAGAGCAGCGTGTCGGGGCCCGGCTTGTAGTCGAGTTCGGCGCGAACGGTCACGCCGTCGAAGCTGGGACGGGCCGCCGAAGGGGTGGCGGTGATGTCGGCGGCATTGGCAGTGCCAGTGGGATCATAGAAGCCCATTCCGCTCGGGCCATAGTTGATCGACAGGCCCGAGATCGATTCCACGCCGTTGTACCAGCCCAGCTTGCTGTCGTGCCAGTAGCGCGCGCCCACGATCAGCTTCCAGTGATCGTCGAACTTGAATTCGTCCTGCGCGAAGAACGCATAGGACTTGGTGCGCTGGTAGAAGCGGACCGAGGGGTCGTACTGGTCGAAGGGGGTTGCGTACTTGGCGCCATAGCTGCCGGTCAGCAACATGCCGAACCCGCCGAAGGTCAGGTAGTTCTTGCCGAACTTGGTGGCCGCGCGTAGTTCTTGGGTGATCTGCTGCGTGCGCGCGCTCTGGGTGAACACGGTGCCCGGTGCATAGCAGGTCAGCGCCGGGGCATTGCTGCACGAACCGGTCGTGTAGGGGGCGAGCGCCTGACCTTCGACATAGGGCAGGCTGGGCGCGCCGTCGTCGGATTCGGTATAGTACTTGGCCAGGTTCTGGTAGTCGGTGACCGAGGTCACGTCGAAGATGCCCAGCTTGGCTTCGAGGCGCAGCGTGGCGGCGAACAGCTTGCGGTTCACATAGTTTTCGCCCGAGCTGTAGGTGCGCCACGGATTGCCGCCCTGGCTGGCCGCGATGGCCGGGTTGGCATAGCCATTGGCCGACGAGCCGGGCGTGCCGCCGTTGTACGACGTGCCGCCATAGTTGTTCCAGTACTGGCAGACTTCGCTGGCGCCGAGGAATTCCCCCTGCAACTGCGCATTGGGGCAGGCGGGCATGAACGAGTAGACGCCGGCCTGCCGTTCGTGGTCGGCCTCGCTGTAGCGCACGGTCAGGCGCGCGCGGAAATCGCTGGTGGGATCCCACTGGAGGATGCCGCGCAGGGCCCAGTGGTTGTTGGCGCCCAGATCCTTGGCGCCGGGCATCAGGTTCTTGATGTAGCCGGAATCGCGGTCGTAGATGCCCGACACGCGCGCGGTCAGGGTGTTGGTCAGCCCGCCCGAGATCGCGCCTTCGACGATCGACTGGTTGTAGCTGCCGGTCTGGGCCTGAAGATAGCCGTCCAGATCGTGGGTCGGCTGGTTCGAGATGAACTGTACCGCGCCGCCCGTGGCGTTGCGACCGAACAGCGTGCCCTGCGGCCCGCGCAGCGCCTCGGTGCGTGCAAGGTCGAAGATCGGGAAGCTGGCGGTCGAGATCGAGGCCGCGTAGCTGTCGTCCTGATAGACGGCGACGGGCGGCTCCTGCTGGTCGCCATAGTCGTTCTGCGACACGCCGCGGATGTTGAACACCACCTGGCTGGAGCCATAGGAGTTGAACTTGAGGTTGGGGATCGCGCGAACGATGTCGGTCGCGTTGGTGATCGCCAGCGTCTTGAGGTCCTTGGCCGAAAGCACCGAGACCGCGATGCCCACGTCATTGAGCTTCTGTTCGCGGCGCTGTGCGGTCACGACGATGTCGGTCGTTCCGGTATCGACGGGGGGCGTGGCCTGCGCCGTCGCGGTGGCCTCGGTCTGGGCCGGGGCGGCAGTCTGGGCAAGGGCCAGGCCGGGCGCGAGCGCCGGAACGGCAATCAGCGCGGCGCCGGCCAGCATGGCGGCGTGGCGCTGGCGGAGCATCGGGCGCTGGCGCGCCGTTGCGGCACCTGCGAACGGAAAATCGACGGCCTGATCCAGATCAAGGCCTCCTTGAAGCGGCTTGTGCATTACAGCTTCCCTCTAAGCTGGCCTCACGTTTTCGGAGGCTCTCACCCTGTGCACAAATGGTGCATCAGGATTGGATTTGCGGCAAGAACGCTGTGACTGTCGCTGCGCAGCATGAATAGCTTGCAAAAGAGATTTTCGGAAAATTCAAGTTGCTGAATCTACGTCATAAAAATGACTTTTTTAGGTTCTCTTGTAAATAAAGCCTGCTTACGACTTGCATTAACCTGACTAATATCAGGCAGTTCTGGCGCGCGATGTGGCCTGCGCGCCATGGATTGTCGGGACAATGATCGGGAGTCTCGGGTTATTGCGGGGGCATTGGTGAATGCTGCAATCGTTCAGACCATCCTCTTTCTAATCTCTATCATTAGTTTGATGAATGCTGCGGTAGCGTGATTGCTACCGGGCCCGGTGTGGCATAGCGCTAGGGTCACAGGCAGCGACAAGAAGCTGAGGCAAGACATGAAGACGACGGCACGGGTTGTGGTTATTGGTGGCGGCGTGGTGGGCGTCAGCACGCTGTACCACTTGGCCAAGATGGGATGGACCGACGTTGCGCTCATCGAGCGCAAGGAATTGACCTCGGGGTCGACCTGGCATGCTGCCGGTCTTCTGCCGCTGTTCAACTTGTCCTATTCGGTGGGCAAGCTGCACCAGTACTCGGTGGATCTCTATCCCAGTCTGGAAGCGGAAACCGAACTCAACGTCGGTTTCTCGCGGGTTTCGAACATCCGCCTTGCCAACAGCAAGGACCGCATGGACGAATACCGCTATTACGCCGGTGTCGCCAAGACGATCGGCGTCGAGGTGAACTTCCTTTCGCCCGAACAGGTCGAGGAAATCTGGCCGCTGGCGCAGATGGACGGCGTGCTCGGCGCGATCCAGCATCCGACCGACGGCTATATCCAGCCCGCCGACCTGACCCAGGCGCTCGCCAAGGGGGCCCGTCAGCGCGGCGCGACGATCTACCGCAACACGACCGTGACCGGCATCACCCAGAAGCCGAACGGCGAATGGGTCGTCTCGACCGACCAGGGCGACATCACCTGCGAACACGTCGTCTCGGCGACCGGCAGCTTTGCCCGCCAGACCGGTGCGATGGTCGGCCTCGATGTTCCGGTGATCCCGGTCGAGCACCAGTACATCGTGACCGAGCAACACCCCGCGATCATGGAGCGCAAGGCCAAGGGCCTGCCCGAAATGGGCGTGCTGCGCGAGAGCGACTCCAGCTGGTACATGCGCGAGGAAGCCGGTGGCCTGCTGCTCGGGCCCTATGAAATCGGCGCCCCGGCGTGCTACCTCAAGGGGCCGGCGGCCAACAGCGAATACGAACTGTTCCCCGACGCCCTCGACCGTCTCGAACCCTATATTCTCTCGGCCATCGAGCGCGTTCCCGCGTTCGCCGAAGTGGGTCTCAAGAAGGTCTACAACGGCGCCATCGCCTATACCCCCGATGGTTCGCCGATCGTCGGCCCGGCGCCGGGGCGCAAGAACTTCTGGCTCAACGAAGGCCACAGCTTCGGCATCACCGCTGCTGGCGGCGCAGGCTGGCAGCTGGCGCACTGGATCGTGGGCGGCGAGCCGACCATCGATATGATGGGCGTCGATCCGCGCCGCTTCGGGGACTTTGCCGGTGAAGGCTATCTCGTCGAAAAGAACGAGGAAGCCTATGCCAAGGTGTTCTCGATCCACTACCCGGACGAAGAACGCGAAGCCGCCCGCCCGCTGCGCCAGACCCCGTGCTACGACCGCATGAAGAAGCTGGGTGCGGTGTTCGGCAGCGTGTTCGGCTGGGAACGCCCCAACTGGTTCGCCCCCGAAGGTTACGAGTTGACCGAGGACGATCTCGAAAAGCCCGAGACCATCCTCAACCACAACCACCCCGACGTGCCGGGCGAGCCGATCCGCGAACGCTGGTCGTTCCGTCGCTCCAACTATTTCGAGCACGTGGGCGCCGAATGCCGCCATGTGACGCAAAAGGTCGGCATTCAGGACATGAGCGCCTTTGCCAAGTGCATGATTTCGGGCCCCGGCGCGGAAGAATGGCTGGGCAAGCTGCTCTCGAACGCGGTGCCCAAGAAGATCGGCCGCGTTTCGCTCTCCTACCTGCTGACCCCGGCTGGCGGCGTGCGCAGCGAATTCACGGTCTACAAGAAGGGCCCGCAGAGCTACTATCTGGTTTCGGCCGGTGCTCTGGAAACCCACGACCACGACTACCTGCGCAAGGCCCTGCCGACCGACGGTTCGGTGCGCTTCGAGCGTCTGACCACGGCCATGGGCGTTCTCGTCCTGGCAGGTCCGCGTGCTCGTGACGTGCTGGCCAAGGTCACCCGCACCGATCTGTCCAACGAGGCGTTCCCCTGGCTGACCGGCCAGCGCATCTCGGTGGGCGCAGCCCCCTGCGACGCCCTGCGCGTCAACTTCATCGGCGAACTGGGCTGGGAATTCCACCATCCGATCGAGATGCAGAACTACATCTTCGACAAGCTGATGGCGGCGGGCGCGGAATTCGACATCAAGCCCTTCGGCATCCGGGCGATGACGTCGATGGCGCTGGAAAAGAGCTACAAGCTCATCCCGCGCGAACTTTCGGTCGAATACAATGCCCTGGAATCCGGGCTCGACCGTTTCATCTCCATGAAGAAGCCGGACTTCGTTGGCCGTGACGGGCTGCTGGCGAAGAAGGAAGCCGGTCTTTCGTGGAACCTCGTTACCCTCGAAGTCATGGGTGTCACCGATGCCGATGCCCGTGGCTCCGAAGCAATCTATCGTGATGGACAACTTGTTGGCCGCGCCACCTCGGGCGGTTATGGTTGGCGCACCGGCAAGTCGCTGGCGCTCGCGATGATTGCACCCGAACACGCAACCCTGGGCACTGAACTGGAAATTTCCATTCTCGGTTCGATGTTCAAGGCCGTGGTGATCCCAGACTCGCCCTTCGACCCCGAAAACCTTGCATTGCGGAGCTAGTTCCCATGCGTACCTTCGATTCGATTGCCGATCTGCTCAACCAGGATCGTCCCGGTTACACCCTTCCTCAGGGGCTCTACACGAGCGAAGAGGCCTTCAAGTTCGACACCGAGGTCATGCTCAAGTCGGTCTGGCTCTATGCCTGCACCGTGGCCCACGTGAAGAATCCGGGCGACTACTTCGTTTTCGACATGGCCGACAACTCGGTGATCATCCTGCGTGGCAAGGACGGGCAGATCCGTGCTTTCTACAACACCTGCACGCACCGCGGCGCCAAGCTGTGTGACGCGCAGAAGGGATCGATGCCCCGCGTGATGTGCCCTTATCACTTCTGGACCTTCGGGCTCGACGGCAAGCTGATCGCCGCCCGCGGGATGCCCGAAGGCTTCGACAAGGGCGCCAACGGCCTTCGCGAAGTGGCCATCGAGAACCTGGGTGGCCTGCTGTTCATCTGTTTTGCCGACAATCCCCCGCCGATCGACCGCGCCAAGGCCGACATCAGCGAGGCGATTGCCATGTACGACATGAGCAAGCTCAAGGTCGCCGCGCAGGAAGAACTCATCGACCAGGCCAACTGGAAGCTGGTCATGGAAAACAACCGTGAGTGCTACCACTGCGAGAGCAACCACCCCGAACTGCTCAATTCGCTGAGCGGCGAGGGCTTCGGCAAGGGCAACCCCGAGGACGGCGTGGCCGGTTCGCACGAGGCGGTCGATGCCGAGCGCAAGCACTGGCAGGAGATGGGGATCTGGCGCGACCTGATCGAGTTCCCCGACAACTGGTGGCACCGCGTCGCCCGTCTGGGTCTGGCCCATGGCGCGCTCTCGCAGACGATCGACGGACAGCCCGCTTCCAGGAAGCTGATCTGGCCCTTCGACCATGCCGAGCCGACCAGCATTTCGGTCTGGACGCACCCCAATTCGTGGCACCACTTCTGCTGTGATCACGTCATCACCTTCTCGGTGATGCCGCTTTCGGCAGGCCAGACCCTCGTTCGCACTTCGTGGCTGGTTCACGAAGATGCGGTCGAAGGCGAAGACTACACGGTTGAAAACCTTACCAAGGTGTGGAAGGCCACCAACCGTCAGGATCGCAAGCTGGCTGAACTCAACCACGCCGGCATCGCCACCGACGGTTATCGTCAGGGGCAGTACGCCCTTGAGGAAAACCTCGTCGATGCCTTCAAGACCTTTTACGTCGAGCGGGGCAAGGCCGCGCTCGAAGCTGCGGGATAAGGCCCCATGATGCGCTTTTCCGGGTTGAATCTGATTGCCCAGGCCTTCAACGGCCACCAGTCGTGGCCGGAGCACTGGCCCGACAAGGCTCCCAAGCCCGCCTACGATGTGATCATCGTGGGCGCCGGTGGCCATGGTCTGGGTGCGGCCTACTATCTGGCCAGCAAGTATGGCGTGCGCAATGTCGCCGTCATCGAGAAGGGCTGGCTGGGCGGCGGCAACACGGGCCGCAACACCACGATCATCCGCTCGAACTACCTCTACGATGAAAGCGCCCACCTCTATGACCACTCGGTCAAGCTGTGGGACGGGTTGAGCCAGGAGCTCAACTACAACGTGATGTATTCGAAGCGGGGCGTGCTGATGCTCGCGCACAACGTGCACGACATTCAGAGCTTCAAGCGGCACATCCACGCCAATCGCCTGAACGGCGTGGACAATGAATGGCTCACCCCGGAAGAGTGCCAGGCCTATTGCCCGCCGCTCGACATTTCGCCCAATGCGCGCCACCCCGTTCTGGGTGGCGCCCTCCAGCGTCGCGGCGGCATCGCCCGCCACGACAGCGTCGCCTGGGGCTTTGCCCGCAAGGCGACCGCGCTGGGCGTCGACATCATCCAGAACTGCGCCGTCACCGGCATCCGCCGGGGCCCTGACGGCGCCGTTCTGGGGGTGGAGACCGAACGCGGCTTCATCGGCGCCAGGAAGATCGGCGTTTCGGCGGCCGGCAACACTTCGGTCGTCATGAAGATGGCCGATCTCCAGTTCCCGCTCGAAAGCTATCCGCTTCAGGCGCTGGTGTCCGAGCCGGTCAAGCCGATCGTGCCTTGCGTGGTCATGTCGAACACCGTCCACGCCTATGTCAGCCAGTCCGACAAGGGCGAGCTGGTGATCGGCGCGGGCACCGACCAGTACACCTCCTATTCGCAGCGCGGCGCGCTTCACATCATCGAGCACACGCTGGCCGCCATCTGCGAGATCTTCCCGATCTTCACGCGCATGCGCATGTTGCGCAGCTGGGGCGGGATCGTCGACGTCACCCCCGATCGCTCGCCGATCCTGGGCAAGACGCCGGTTCCGGGGCTCTATGTGAACTGCGGCTGGGGCACCGGCGGGTTCAAGGCAACGCCGGGCGCGGCCGATCTTCTGGCCTATACCATCGCCCACGATGCCCCCCATGCGATCAACGCGCCTTTCACGCTCGACCGGTTCCGCCGCGGGCTGATGATCGACGAGGCCGCCGCCGCGGCCGTGGCGCACTGATCCCGTCGTCCCCACGCGCATTCCAGGAAGCAAACGGCCATGTTGCTGATCCACTGCCCTTATTGCGAGGAAGACCGCCCCGAGGTGGAATTCGTCTATGGCGGCGAAGCGCATATCGCGCGCCCGCTTGATCCCTCGGGCCTCACCGACGAGGAATGGGAGCAATACCTCTACATCCGTCGCAATCCGCGCGGTCGCCATCACGAGCGCTGGCGCCACACCCACGGGTGCGGGCGCTTCTTCAACGCCGTGCGCGACACCGTGAGCGACATCTTCGAACAAACCTACAAGGCGGGAGAACCGCGTCGATGACCGGCTATCGTCTGAAATCGGGGGGCCGGGTCAACCGCGCCGCCCCGCTCGACTTCACCTTCGACGGGCGCCTCTATCGCGGCTTTGCCGGTGACAGTCTGGCTTCCGCGCTGGTCGCGGGCGGCGTCACCGTGTTCGGACGCTCGTTCAAGTATCACCGTCCGCGCGGCCTGCTGGCCACGGGCGTGGAAGAACCCAACGCGCTCGTCACCGTTGATCGCGGCCCGGCGCGCAAGACGCCGAACCTGCGCGCGCCTTCGGTGCCGCTCTACGAAGGCCTTGCCGCCAACAGCCAGAACCGCTTCCCCTGTCTCAAGTTCGACATGGGCGCGATGAACGACCGCCTCGGCGCGTTCTTCCCGGCGGGCTTCTACAACAAGACCTTCATGTGGCCGCGTTCGGCCTGGGAAAAGGTCTACGAACCGGCGATCCGCCGCATGGCGGGCCTGGGCGAAAGCCCGGTCGAGCGTGACCCCGACCACTACGACGCGACCTATGCGCACTGCGAAGTGCTGGTCGTGGGCGGCGGTCTGGCCGGTCTCGATGCCGCGCTCGAAGCCGCTGCTGCCGGTGGTCGCGTCATCCTGGTCGACGAGCAGGTCGAACTGGGCGGCGGCGCGCTGGCCGATACCACGCTGTGGGGCGAAGTGGCCGACAAGGTCAAGCAGCTCCAGGGCCTGCCCAACGTGCAGGTGCTCACCTCGACCACCGCGTTCGGCTACTATCACCAGAACTTCGTGGGCGCGGTCCAGCAGTTGACCGACCACGTTTCGCCTGCCGCCGCCAAGGGCGCGCGCGAGCGTCTGTGGCGCATCCGTGCGGGCGAGGTGATCCTCGCGCAGGGGGCCATCGAACGCCCGCTGGTGTTCGACGGCAACGACGTTCCCGGTGTCATGCTGTCGAGCGCGGGCCGTGCGCTGGCCGTGCGCTATGGCGTGGCCGTGGGCCGCTCGGTGGCGATCATGGCCGTCCACGACAGCGGCTGGCGCGATGCGCTGGCGCTCCATGCGGCGGGCGTGACCATCACCGCGCTGATCGATCTGCGCGACACGGTCGACGAAGACCTTCTGGCCGCCGTCCGCAAGGCGGGCATTGCGGTCTATCTCGGCCATGCGGTGACCGGCGTTTCGGGCCGTCTGGCGGTCAAGGGCGTGACCTTTGCCGCGCGCGGCACGGGCCAGGAACTGCACCTTGCGGCTGACGCGCTGCTGATGGCCGGTGGCTGGACGCCCACGGTTCACCTGTGGAGCCATGCCAAGGGTTCGCTGCGCTGGGATGCGGAGTGGGGCGCCTATCTGCCCGACGTGGCCATCGAGAAGTGCCGCGTGGTCGGTGCTGGCGCGGGGGCGTGGTCGATGGGCCAGGGCCTTTCGCTGGGCGTGCTGCCGAGCGGTCGCCCGATCCACAAGATCAAGGCTTTCGTCGACTACCAGAACGACGTGAAGGCGCGCGACATCGATCTGGCCGTGCGCGAAGGCATGCGCTCGATCGAGCACATCAAGCGCTACACCACCAACGGCATGGCGACCGACCAGGGCAAGACCAGCAATCTCAACGGGTTGCAGATCGCCTCGGGCAGCCTGTCGAAGCCGGTGACCGACATCGGCCTGACCACCTTCCGCCCGCCCTACACGCCCCAGACCTTTGGCGCGCTGATGGGCCACCACAAGGAAAGCCTGTTCCAGCCGATCCGCAAGACGAGCATCGACGGCTGGGCGCAGGAACAGGGCGCGGTTTATGAAAACGTCGCCCAGTGGCGCCGTGCGCGCTATTTCCCCAAGCCGGGCGAGGACATGGACGCGGCCGTGGCGCGCGAATGTCTGGCCGTGCGCAACGCGGTCGGCATCTTCGACGCCTCGACGCTGGGCAAGATCGAGGTCGTCGGCCCCGATGCCGCCGAATTCCTCAACCGCATGTACACCAACCCGTGGAAGGCGCTCCAGCCGGGCCGCTGCCGCTATGGCCTGCTGCTGCGCGAGGATGGCTTCATCACCGACGACGGCGTTTCGGCCCGCCTGGCGCCCGACCGCTTCCACCTGACCACCACCACCGGCGGCGCCGCGCGCGTTCTGGCGATGATGGAAGACTATCTCCAGACCGAGTGGAGCGATCTCGACGTCTGGCTGACCAGCACGAGCGAACAGTGGGCGGTGATCGCGCTTCAGGGCCCCAAGGCCCGCGACGTGATCGCGCCGCTGGTCGAGGGCATCGACCTCTCGCGCGAAGCCTTCCCGCACATGAGCATCCGCGAAGGGACCATCTGCGGGGTTCCCACGCGCCTCTTCCGCGTCAGCTTCACCGGCGAACTGGGCTACGAAATCAACGTGCCCTCGCACTATGGCCGTCAGGTCTGGGAAGCGATCTACGCGGCGGGCAAGGCCCACGGGATCACCCCGTATGGCACCGAGACGATGCACGTCCTGCGCGCCGAAAAGGGCTATATCATCGTGGGTCAGGACACCGACGGCACGCTCACCCCGGATGATGCCGGGCTGGGTTGGGCCGTGGGTGCCAAGAAGCCCGACTTCGTGGGCAAGCGCTCGCTCGCGCGTCCCGCGATGCAGGGTCCGGGCCGCAAGCAGCTCGTCGGTCTCCTGACCGAAGATCCGCAGGAAGTGCTGGAGGAAGGCGCACAGATCGTCGCCGATCCTGCCCAGCCGATCCCGATGACCATGCTGGGCCATGTGACCTCCTCGTATCACAGCGCCACGCTGGGTCGCTCGATCGCCATGGCGGCGATCGTCGACGGGCGTTCGCGCGATGGCGAACTGATCCACATCCCCATGGAAGGCCGCACGATCCGCGCCCGGATCACGGCCAGCACCGTTTTCCTCGATCCCGAAGGGAGCCGCCTCGATGTCTGATCCGATCGTGATCGTCCCCATGGCCGTGGCGCCCATCGACCTCGTCGTCGAGGAGCAGGCCGTCACTGCGGCGGGCGCCACGCTCACCGCGCTGCCCCCGGCCAGCCGCTGGTCGCTGCGTGCCCGCACCCCTGAAAAGCTGGCCGAAGTCCTCGGCCAGCCGGTGCCCGCCCGCATCGGCGAAGCGCAAGGCGGCATCGCCTGCATCGGCCCGGACGAATGGTTCGCCGACCTTCCGGCCGGCACCAGCCTGCCTTTGGGCGCGGGCGAGCCGGTCAGCGTGGTCGACGTGTCCTCGCGCGGGGTCGCCTTCGAGGTTGAGGGCGAAAAGGCCGCCTGGGTGATCAGCGCGGGCTGCGCGCTCGACATCGCCAATTTCGCCGTCGGACGGGTTACCCGCACGATGTTCGAAACTGCCGAGATCATCTTGTGGCGCACGGGCGAAACGAGCTTCCGCGTCTTTGCATGGCGCTCGTTCGGCCCCTGGCTGTGGAACGCGCTCAAGGCGGTGGAAGCCTGATCATCGGGCCCACACCGGGCTTGATCGAACTCGAAAAAAAGGGGCGTGGCCGGACGGGCTCACGCCCCTTTTTGCGTGCCCGCAAGGGAAGGGGGAACCGGCAGGAATTTGCAGGATAAGGGCAGGTTAACGCCGCCCGGGGGGCCATGCTGCGCCTTTATCCGGGGGGCAGGCCTTACGCCGAATTGAGCAGACCTGGTGTTTCATCGGCAGGCAAGGTCCGCGGGGGTGGGCCAACCTCTCGAAGGATCAAGGCCATGGCCAGCTACACCGACGTTTCGCCGGTTTCGACTTATGCGCTGACCAAAAACAAGTATGTGGACTCGCTGCTCTTTGCCAATGCAGCCATGCGCAACGCGTGGAGCACGCGGGCCGACGGCAAGACGCAGGTGAGCTTTAGCTTTGCATGGGCCAATGTCGCCAATCTGGCCTTCACGCAAGTCGACGAAACCGGCGCGGGCACCGTGGGCGACATCCGCATCGGCCTCTCCTCGGCGGTGAGCGGGCGCTACTGGGGCTATGCCAAGCTGGCGGGCTATGGCGCGTCCAATGCGCATGGCGATATCTGGATCTCGCCCACGTATGGCAGCGGTTCCTATGCGCCGGGCACCTACAATTACATGGCGATCCTGCACGAGATCGGCCATGCGCTGGGCCTCGACCACCCGTTCGAGGGCAACAAGATGCCCTCGGGCTACGACGTGCGCAACTACACGATCATGTCCTACACCGACCCCAAGGGCGTCTGGTGGTTCAACAGTGCGACCGGGCAGGCCGAATACCTGATCAAGTCGCCGATGGTCTACGACATCGCCGCGATCCAGTCGATCTATGGCGCCAACACGGCCTACCACGCCGAGGACACGACCTACACATATTCGCCCAACGCGCCGTTCATCGCCGCGATCTGGGATGGTGGCGGCAACGACACGATCGATCTTCAGGCCTTTTCGAAGGCCTGTGTCGTCAGTCTGCTTGCCGGGACATATTCGACGCTCGGCTTTGATACCACCTCTGGCCTTGCCAACAATCTGGGCATCGCCTTCAACTGCACGATCGAGAACGTGACCGGCGGGGCCGGGGCCGACAAACTGACCGGCAACGAGGGCGTCAATGTCCTGACCGGCGGCGCGGGCGACGATACGCTCACCGGCAATGCGGGGGCCGACAGCCTCTGGGGCGGCGAGGGCAAGGACATCCTCAAGGGCGGCAACGATGCCGACATTCTCGTTGGCGGGGCGGGCAAGGACACGATGACCGGCGGCACCGGGGCCGATCACTTCGTTTTTGCAGCCATTTCCGAGTTTGGCGGGACGACGCTGGCCACGTGCGACGTGATCACCGATTTCAATCACAAGCAGGCCGACCTGATCGACCTGTCGGCCATCGATGCCAATACCGCCAATGGCGCGGGCGACGATGCCTTTGCTTTCATCGGCACGGCGGCCTTCCACCATGTGGCGGGCGAGTTGCGCTACGCCTCCAGTGGCAGCACGACCATCGTCCAGGGCGATATCAACGGCGATGGCGTGGCCGATTTCTGGCTTGCACTGACGGGGCGGATGGCGCTGGTTCAGGCCGACTTCGTGCTCTGAACGGGGCAGGAGAGGGGAGGGCTATCTCCGGTTTGAATGTTTCGCGCGTCCCGTAACGGCGCGCGCGGGGCTAGGATGAAGGCCCCCATTTCCGGTAACAGTCCAAGGTTCTCATGGCGACCTACAACCAGGCCAGTGTCGTCCGGACTTTCCCGTTGACCAGCGACAGCCGGTTCAACGGGTTGATGTTCGCCGATCCGGCCTATCGCAATGCCTGGTCGACGCGCTCTGGCGGCACGACCCAGATCAGCTACAGCTTCATCTGGGCGGGCGGCGTCGCCTCGCGCTTTACCAGCACCTATGGCGCTGAGCCGACAGCCGGAACCGCGGTCCCGTCTGCCGCCTATGGCGAGATCGCGCAGGCCTTCCAGCAATGGGCCAATGTCGCCAACATCAGCTTCCGGCAGGTCACCGAAACGTCGGGCGGCACGGTGGGAGACATCCGTATCGGCCTCTCGTCGAGTGTCGACATGGATACATGGGGCTATGCCAAAGTCAGCGCCAACGGGTCTGACAACAGCCATGGCGACATCTGGATCAATCCCACCTGGGGCAACCAGTCCTTCGCGGTCGATACCTACAACTTCGCCGCCATGATGCACGAGATCGGCCATGCGCTGGGGCTGGCCGATCCGTCCTCGGGCAGCGGCCTTGCCATCGGGTACGACCAGCGCAACTACACGATCATGTCCTACAACGACCCTTACGGGGTCTATGTCTACAACGCGACCAGGCAGAACTTCGACTACATCCTGCGCACGCCGATGGTCTACGACATCGCCGCGATCCAGGCGATCTATGGCGCCAACACGAGCTACAACGCGGGCAACACCAAATATGTCTATTCGCCCGACGATCCGTTCTACGCGACGATCTGGGACGCGGGCGGCACCAACACGATCGACTTGCGCGCCTTTACCCAGGCCAGCTTCGTCGATCTCCATCCCGGCGCCTATTCCACGCTCGGCTTCAACGGGGCGGCTGTCTCCAACAATCTGGGCATCGCCTATGGCGTCCATATCGAGACCCTGTTCGGCGGCTCGGGCAGCGACACGCTGGTCGGCGACGACCTGCTCAACCGCATCTATGCCGGCAAGGGTGATGATCGCATCTATGGCTATGGCGGCAACGACCGCCTTTCGGGCGGGCCGGGCAACGACATCATCTCGGGCGGCGATGGCAACGACATGTTTCTGGCGGGCGACGATACCGGGAACGACCGCTATGTCGGCGGGCCGGGCAACGATCTGGTGACATATGCCGGGGCCAAGGCCGGGGTGACGATCAACCTGGCCACGGGCGTGGGCAACGGCACTGCCGCCGGGCTGGGCACGGACACGATCTCGGGCATCGAACGCGCGACGGGCGGCGCCTACAACGACACGGTCATCGGCGATGGCTACGACAATGTCCTCTCGGGCAATGGCGGCAACGACACCATCGACGGG
>Ga0075011_10001002_pt1 | contig 15048 bp, 19 predicted proteins | sample TARM_MetaG_T_14_FD_72354 | JGI IMG/M metagenome (GOLD analysis project Ga0075011, IMG submission 72354) | Freshwater microbial communities from Pennsylvania, USA, analyzing microbe dynamics in response to fracking - TARM_MetaG_T_14 | ecosystem: Environmental > Aquatic > Freshwater > River...
GCAGTGAAGTGCAGTTCTATGGCCATAAAGATAAAAAAGCGATTATTTTTGCTCTGCCCTATGAGCCGCCCGCTGAAGTGCCGGATCAGGAATACGATTTATGGTTAAGTACCGGACGTGTACTTGAGCACTGGCATTCCGGCTCCATGACACGGCGCGTACCTGAGTTATATCGCGCCTTCCCCGATGCGGTTGTGTTTATGCATCCTGATGATGCCTTGTCGCGCGGACTGCGCCGTGGTGATCAAATAGTCATGGCGTCGCGCCGTGGTGAACTGACCTCACGCGTGGAAACCCGTGGCCGCAATCGTCCGCCGAAAGGGCTGGTGTTTATGCCCTGGTTTGATGCCAAACAGTTAACCAATAAAATTACACTCGATGCCACTGATCCGCTTTCCAAACAGACAGATTACAAAAAGTGCGCGGTTAAAATCAGCAAAAAAGTGTAACGAGTGCGCTGCACAGGGGAGAGATAAAATGAAAAAAGTGTTAACAGTTATTATGGCGGCAGGGATAGTTGCATTAACCGCCGCGCCCGCCGTGAAGGCTAGCGAACTCATCACAGATAATGGCGGCGTTGAATCACTGCGCGGGTATCAGCAGCTTTCGGAGATCAATAAAGCAGAGCCGCTGAAACGGGTACCGCGTGACCGCTTACCTATTGACAGAGAATATGTGCAGCAACCGCCGTTAATTCCGCATACTATCCGCGGTTATCAGGTTAATTTGAATGCCAATAAGTGTCTGTCTTGTCATAGCTTTAAAAATGCCGGGGAAATGGGCGCGACAAAAATCAGCGTCACCCATTTCGTCACCCGTGACGGGACAACCTTGTCTGATGTGTCACCGCGACGGTATTTCTGCCTGCAGTGTCATGTCACTCAAGCGGATGCCAACCCTCTGGTTGAAAATGATTTCAAACCAGTCGATTCGTTACAATAAGTCAGGAGCTTAAATATTATGCTGAACCTATTGAAACGTTTATGGTTTATTATGAAAACCCCGTCATCAGCGGCATTTGGCCTGGTGCTGTTTCTGGGCTTTGCCGGTGGCATTATTTTCTGGGGGGGCTTTAACACAGGGATGGAAGCCACCAATACAGAGCAGTTTTGTGCAACATGTCACGCGCCCATTGTCAAAGAGATACGTGAAACCATTCATTATGCGAATCGCTCCGGCGTGCGGGCTATCTGCTCAGATTGCCACGTGCCCCATAACTGGACAGATAAAATTATCCGCAAAGTGCAGGCATCTAAGGAGTTAGTAGCGTTTGCTATGGGCACCATTAATACGGAAGAGAAATTTCAAGCCAGGCGGGGCTATTTAGCAAACCGTGAATGGCATCGGATGAAAGAGAATAACTCTCAAGAATGCCGTAACTGTCATCAGTTTGAGTTTATGGATTTTAGTGAGCAGGGCGCGCGCAGTGTGAAACAGCACTCAACGGCGTTAGCCTCTGGCGAGAAAACCTGTGTTGATTGCCATAAAGGGATTGCGCATCAACTACCTGACATGTCAGGTATAGAAGGCTGGTAAGCTTGTTGTTATACTCACGAGAAAAGGGGCATTAAGTCCCTTTTCTGTCTATAAAAGGTTAATCTATTTGAAAATTGCAGGGATCGTTTTAGCAGGTGGATTATCGACGCGCATGGGCAAAGATAAAGCGCAGCTTGTGCTGGCGCAGCAGAGCTTGTTAAGCCGGGCAGTAGCACTGCTCGAGTCGGTTAACTTAGACAAAGTATTTGTCAGCGGTCACTACCCCTCTTTTCCATGCATCCCTGATGTGCATCAACAACTTGGCCCAATCGGCGGTTTACACGCCTGTGCTCAGTCTCTCTTTGGTCAGTACGATGCCCTGTTTATTATGGCCGTTGATATGCCGCTGCTCAGTGAGAAAGAGTGCCGCCATCTGCTGGATATGTATCAGCAGCATCGCCAGGGGGTGTTTTTTGAATCAGTCACTTTGCCGATGATTTTACCATTAAACAAACAACTTAACGCCTATTTAGCCGACGTGCTTGCTTGTGCTGATAAAAAACAACGTTCATTGTACCGTTTGCTTAAAACGCTTAACATACAAGCTGTTAATTACTTGGCAGAAGACAGTTTTCGTTTTCAAAACAGCAACACACCCGAGGAATGGCAAATATGCCAGGCAGCCTATGCACAACTGAGTGCACGCAGTTCATCAGAAAAAGATAAAAAGGATTAATAATGAGTCATCTCGCTACAACTGAGTTTAAAGCCGCACAAATTGCCGTATTAACGGTTTCGGATACGCGCAGTGAAGAAACAGATACATCAGGTGGATACCTTGTTAAGGCGTTAAAGGAAGCGGGCCATCAGCTTCAAGACAAGCAGATTGTGATTGATGATCTTTATAAAATACGTGCACTGGTTTCTAACTGGATAGCAGACCCGCACATAGATGCCGTTTTAATTACCGGCGGTACCGGGTTCACATCGCGCGATACCACGCCGGAAGCTGTCTCTGTACTGTTTGATAAAGAGGTTGAGGGTTTTGGTGAACTATTTCGTGCTATCTCCTATCAGGAAATTGGCTCGTCAACAATTCAGAGTCGCGCTGTGGCAGGTTTTGCCAATAAAACAGTGATTTTCTGTATACCAGGCTCAACGGGCGCCTGTAAAACTGCCTGGTCGAAAATTATTGTCGAGCAGTTAAATTCACAACATACACCGTGCAATTTTATGCCCCATATTGGAGTCTGATATGCGCAGTCCATTTACCCATATTAATCAGGATGGCAAAGCCAATATGGTTGACGTCACCGGCAAGCATGTCACTGAACGTCAGGCTATCGCGCAAGCTTATATTGAAATGTCCGCAGAGACGTTAGATTTAATTGTAAGCGGCGCGCACCATAAAGGCGATGTTTTTGCCACCGCGCGCATTGCCGGCATTATGGCGGCTAAAAAGACCGCAGATCTTATTCCTCTCTGCCATCCGCTGGCATTAACAAAAGTGGAAGTTGAGCTAACCGCCGAGCCGCAATTTAACCGGGTGCGAGTACAAAGTTTATGTAAACTTTCCGGCAAAACCGGGGTGGAAATGGAAGCGTTAACGGCTGCCTCTGTGGCAGCGCTGACCATTTATGACATGTGCAAAGCGGTGCAAAAAGATATGGTGATCACCCAGGTTAAATTGCTGGAAAAGACCGGTGGCAAGTCAGGCCATTTTAAAGCAAAGGAGTTAATATGATAAAGGTGCTGTTTTTTGCGCAACTGCGCGACCAGTTGGCGACCAGTGAACTGCATCTGCCAAGCGCTGAAAATCACGATATTGAGACGCTGCTTAAAAATCTTAAAGCACGGGATAAAAACTGGCAACGGGCACTTTCAGCCTCTACTGTGCTGGTGGCGGTTAATCAAACTATGTGCAATGACAATCGCGTGCTGCAAAGCGGTGATGAAGTGGCTTTCTTTCCGCCTGTCACAGGTGGCTGAGATGATTAAACTGCAAGAAGAAGATTTTAGTGTGCAGGCGGAATACGATAAGCTGCGCGAAACATCATCGGTCGGCGCGCTGGTCACTTTTACCGGCCTGGTGCGCGATATGAATCAGGGGAAAACGGTTACCAGCCTGCAGCTTGAACATTATCCCGGTATGACTGAAAAATCTCTGGCAAAGATTGTTGAGGAGGCTAAATCACGCTGGCATATTACTGACTGCACTGTGATTCATCGGGTCGGTGAATTGACATTATCAGATCAGATTATTTTTGTGGGCGTTGCCTCTGTGCACCGTCACGATGCGTTCGCTGCCTGTGAATTTATTATGGATTATTTGAAAACTGAGGCGCCTTTTTGGAAAAAAGAGAGCACAGCAGATAAGCAAAGTTATTGGCTCGATGCCCGCGAGAGCGACCTCACTGCTTTAAATAAATGGCGCAAGTGATGCAACGGCGGCTTTTATCTCTCCTGCTGCTGGCAACCATGCCTGTTAACAGCGCCATTAATGTGGCCGTTGCCAGTAACTTTAAACAGACGCTCAGTGAGATAGCCCTTCTTTATCAGGCTCAGACGGGGCAAGCTATTTTAATTTCCAGCGCGTCCACCGGCACCTTATATAACCAGATTAAACATGGCGCCCCCTTTGATCTGTTTTTATCTGCCGACAGTGAACGGGCAAAGCTTATTGAAGCCTCCGCACAAGGTGTTGCCGGATCGCGCTTTACCTACGCCACCGGCCGCTTGGCTTTTTGGCTGCGCAGTGGCGCGGATGTCAATGAGCAAACACTGCTTGAGTATGAAGGGCGCCTGGCAATCGCCAATCCGCAGCTGGCACCTTATGGACTGGCAGCTAAGCAAACATTGGTGACTCTGCATCTATGGGAAAAATTTTCTTATATCCGGGGCGCTAATATTTCACAAACCTATCAATTTATTGATTCAGGTAATATCGAGGCCGGTTTTGTTGCCTACGCCTTACTCTTGCAGAATGGCCAGACGCACTATTATCTTATTCCCGATAGTTGGCATGCGCCGATTGAGCAGCAGGGGGTGCTGCTGGAAAATTCCACGCAAAAAATAAAAGTGCAGCGATTTATCGATTATCTGAAATCTGAGCCCGTGCAGCAACTGATCCGCAACAAGGGGTATTTATAGCATGCTCAGTGAATGGGACTATCAGGCTGTTTTTTTAACCCTGAAACTGGCCGTTTCAGCTACTTTGATATTACTTGTTATCTCGCCGCCACTGGCCTGGTGGCTTTCGCACAGCAAACGTTTTTACCGTCCTTTTATTGAAGCGCTGGTGGCACTGCCGCTTGTTTTACCGCCGACAGTGCTGGGCTTTTATCTGCTCATCTCTTTTTCACCCGATAGTTTACTGGGTGGTTTCTGGTTAAGCTTAACGGGAGACCATTTAGCCTTCTCTTTTTCGGGATTGTTAATCGCATCGCTTATTTACTCTCTGCCATTTGTTGTACAACCGCTGCAAAGTGCCTTCGTTAATTTAGATAAAGGTTATCTTGAGGTGGCTGCAACCCTCGGCTTTAATCCTGTCGAAACATTTTTACGGGTTATCTTTCCTATGGTGCTGCCGAGTTTTATTATTGCCGCTGCATTGGGTTTTGCCCATACCATAGGTGAGTTTGGTGTGGTGTTAATGATAGGGGGCAATATTCCCGGGGAAACACAAGTACTTTCCATTGCCCTTTTTGACCATGTGGAAACATTGCAATACAGGCAGGCCCATTTTCTGGCTTTTAGTTTGCTGGCTTTTTCTATGCTGCTCTTAATGCTTATCTACGGCGTGCTGCAAAAACGCCAGAAGCGCCTCTATCATGCTTAAATTTAATCTTCTAAAACCTCAGCCATTCTTGCATTTTCAAGGTGAACTCCCTCTGCAGGGCGCGTGCGCTGTATTCGGCGATTCGGGAGCAGGTAAAACCTCGTTTGTGCGTGCCTTAGCGGGTTTAGACACAGGGTTTTCAGGCTTTTTAAATTGTCAGGGGAAAGCGTGGCAAAACGAGGGCGTTTTTATTAAAACGGAAAAGCGCAACATAGGTATGGTCTTTCAGGAGCCCAGACTATTTCCCCATTTAGATGTGCAGGGGAATTTACAATTAGCCTGCATAAAAGCGAAAAACAGTTTATACAGCATAAAGCAGTTAGCTGAGCTGCTTGATTTTAGTGCGCTGCTCAGTAAAAAAAGCCATCAGCTTTCCGGTGGTCAAAAGCAGCGCATCGCCATTGCGCGCGCTATTTTAACGGCGCCCGATCTGCTGATAATGGACGAGCCGCTGTCATCGCTGGATCAGCACAGCCGCGCATTGTTATTGCCCTTTATCAAAACCCTCAGCCAGCAAATCCCGCTCCTCTATATCAGCCATTCGATGCAGGAAATTTTTTATCTCTGCGATCAAATGGTTTTAATCAATCAGGGAAAAATTGAAGCGATAGGCTCACCGCAAGCGCTGTTTCTGGATGCGCGCTTAAGTTTAGTCAAACACGCACATTCAGGTTTACTGCTCAGCGTCGAGTCGCTTTCATGGGATGCGCAATTTTCCCTTGTACATGGTTTTGTTGACGGCCAGGCGGTGGTACTGGCGCAGGAGAAAAAAAGCCGCGAGACGCGTTTACAAATTAAAGTAGAAAGCAAAGATGTGATCATAGCAACCGAGCGCTTTAACTTAAGCTCACTGCAAAACTGCTTATCGGTCACCATCGAGGCGATTGAACCCCTATCAGTGAACAGTGCCTTACTGACGTTAACGATCGGCCGGCAAAAACTGCTGGCCAAAATTACAATGAAATCACTTAATGAATTGAAACTGAAAAAAAATCAATCGGTTTTTGCCTATATCAAGGCACTGAGTATTTTAGGCGATACGTTATAAATTTCTACTTGAAATAAGCGCTGAAACTGCCGACGTAAATATTGCTGGTGCTTATTTACTTGAGAACTATTCTCAATTAAAGTTAGGGCTAATGTAAATTTATGGATCCCTTAATGAATCAGAAACCCCATCTACAAGCTCCGCAGCTGTTGAGTTTAATGCAAGAAAAACGCTATGGGGTTGAATATCAGCCGATCATTGCCATTGACGATAATGAGATCTTCGCTTATGAGTGTTTATCCCGTTTTTTCGCTGCTGATAATAATAGTTGTATACCCCCTGATATTGTTTATGCTTCTTTGCATGATAATCCGCTCAGCTTATTTCAGGTGGAGTATGAACAAAAAAAACTGCAATTAGCCTTTGCGCCGGCCTGTGAAAATTTATTTGTCAATTTAGATCAGGACTCCTATTCAGCCTCAGGTTTGCTCAAAAGCGATAATCCCTTCGTCGTATTATTTAAGCATTATCGCAAAGCAAATGTGATAGTTGAACTGATTGAAAATTCACAACTCAGCGATGCGCTGATGAGCCTGGCGATGATTGATAATCTTGCACAAAACAATATCAGCAGCGCCATTGATGATCTTTTTAACCCCACCTCCATGTTATCAATGTCAGTTATCGAGCTGGTTGATTATATTAAATTAGACAAATATGTTATTGCTAATCAGGGCAATAAAAACTTTATGGCATTAGTCGGGGCGATGGTCAATTATGCCCACCACACAGGTAAAAAGGTGATTCTGGAAGGGGTTGAAAATCCCGCCGATTTGGCTTTTGCTAAAAGAATTAATGTTGATTTTGTGCAGGGATTCCTCTATAAGAAATTATTCATAAATGTCGTGTAGCGAGAGCCGCCTATCTTTTTAGCACAAACTATAAATAAGGGAAATTATGGTACGCCATCTGTTATTGGTTCGTTTTAAAGCCGATGCCTCAGACGATGCGCTGGCAGCGTTACAGGCTGCATTTATGGCAATGGTCAACAAGGTCTCAGGGCTTGTCGAGGTAGAATGGGGCGAAAACAACAGCCCGGAGCATAAAAATAAAGGTTATAGCCACTGTATTATGATGACTTTTAGCGATCTTATTGCGCGTGATAATTACCTTCCCGATCCGGCGCACAAGGCACTGAAAATTATCTTTCGCCCCCTTATTGATGATATTATCGTGTTCGATTATCGCTTTTAAGCGCTTTAAGGTATTACTTATCTTGCGCTGCCTAATGCAAAGCAAGTCAATTAACTCAGAGGTCTTTCATTATGTATAAACTGATCGCTATCGATATGGACGGGACCTTGCTTAACAATGCCAAGCAGATCTCACTACGCACTTATAACACCATTCAGGATGCTAAATCAGCCGGTATCAAAATAGTACTCGCTTCAGGGCGGCCTCTGGAAGGATTACGCCCTTATCTGGATTATTTAGGTCTGACCGGTGACGATGATTTTGTTATCTCATATAACGGTTCGCTTGTTCAGCGTGTTGGCAACGGTGAAGTGATTCACCAGACAAGCTTGCGTGGCTCAGATGCAAAAATATTACAGAAAGTGGCCACACAACTTGATGTTTTTATCCATGCATTTTCAACGAAAGGCGATTTGATCACCCACCAGCATAACCAGTGGACAGATATCGAATCTTTACTCAACGGCATTCCGGTATCTGAGACTGATTTCCAGCAAATAGAGGACAATGATCCCCTTATTAAAATAATGATGGTGGCGGGAGAAACTGCGCTTGATAATGCCATCGCTAATTTACCTGCCGCATTAAGGCTCGATTATACCGTAGTTCGCAGTGCTCCCTATTTTCTGGAGTTTTTACATCTGGAGAGTAATAAAGGGGTCGGTGTTGCGCATTTAGCCGATATTCTCGGGATTGCTGCAGAGCAGGTTATGTGTATTGGTGATGCTGAAAATGACCATCATATGCTTAAGTTTGCAGGATTATCGGTGGCGATGGAAAATGGCTCGCCTGAAACCAAAGCCCTGGCTGATTATATCGCCCCTAACAACGACCAAGATGGCGTTGCAGTGGCGATAGAGAAACATGCGCTGCAAAAATAACCCCGGTGGGAAACTTTTGCAACAGGGTTGCAGGGTCATTTAATAGAGCAGACTGTATAACTTACGTCGGTATTCACTGACTAAAGCGGCATCGTCAATGGCCGCTAAAGTATCTAACATTATCTTTTTAGCCGCGCCGTTTTCATAGCCTAAATCAGCCGCAAGAATGTTGTACAGCAGGGGCAGGGCGTCACTGTAGCGGTTGACTTCTTTATATTCAATGGCGAGCTGATATTGAACCGCCACTTTGTCCAGCGCGGTTTGCAGCTGTGCTTCTAATGCGCTTATTTCAGGTGTCTGCGCGGATTGAAGAGCTTGCTGTAATTGCGTCATTAAGCTGTGGTAGATAACATTCTGATCGGATGCGGGAATAGCTTCTAGAATCGGCTTAGCGCTTTCATGCTCACCCAGCGCCAGATAAATCTGCGCCAGTGCGATTTTTATCTCATTATTGTCCGCATCGAGTTTTAGCGCTTGTAAAATCGTCGCCTTTGCTGCGCTTAATTGCCCCTGTGCAAAGAGTGTTTGTCCCTGTTGCAGCAGTTCAATTGATGCCGCCGGTGCATGTTTATCAATAAACAGGCGGATAAATTCTTCACTTTGCTCTCCAGCAAAACCATCCACTGCCTGACCATCAACAAACATAAAGACACTGGGGACACTCTGCACACCAAAATGGCTGACAATTTGCGGTTCCAGATCGCAGTTGATACGTGCCAAGGTAAATGTTTGCTTAGTTTCACTGTGTAATTTGTTTAATAGGGTTAACATAGACGCGCAAATCGGGCAGCGTGGCGACCAAAAAAATACCAACACAGGTTTTTCTTTTGACCCTTCGATAATAATTTTTGGGAAAGATGAGACGGTTACGTCATGGCTGTTTACTTGCATTTTGACCTCAATGGTAATGAGCTGTAGATATTGTTGTCTAGATTATCGTTTAAATAGGTGAACGCAAGCAGCAATCCGAAGTTTTTGTGCATCGATGTTTAATCTCTGTGCTTTATTGCTTGTTTTTAACTGTTTGCAAAAGTAACATTAAGCCATTCTAAATAGGAGCTTTTAAGATGTTAACAGGTAGTATTGTCGCACTCGTGACACCAATGGATAAAACTGGCGAAATAGATTTCCATGCATTAAAAAAACTTGTTGAATTTCATATAAAATCGGGCACGTCTGCCATTGTTGCTGTTGGCACAACGGGTGAATCCGCGACATTAAATGTTGATGACCATGTAAAAGTTGTCATGAAAACACTTGAATTTGCAGATGGGCGTATTCCTGTTATTGCGGGAAATGGCGCAAATTCTACATCTGAAGCTATTTCGCTGAGCAAATTATTTACCAATAGCGGTATTGTTGCGGGTCTTAATGTTACTCCCTATTACAACAAACCGACCCAGGAAGGGCTTTACCAGCATTTTAAAGCGATTGCCGAATCCTGCGCACTGCCACAAATTTTATATAATGTCCCAGGCAGAACGGCCGTTGATATGTTACCTGAAACAGTCGCTCGCCTGTCTAAAATAGAACACATTATCGGCATTAAAGAAGCAACAGGTGATTTAACACGACTTGCCGCAATCAAAGCGCTGGTTAGTGATGACTTTATTTTATACAGCGGTGATGATGAAAGCGCCTGTGATTTTATTTTGCAGGGCGGCCACGGTGTTATCTCCGTGACCAGTAATATCGCCCCTGTTGAAATGAGCAAAATGTGTCATGCCGCATTAAATGGTCAGGCAGAGCTGGCGCAGCAGATAAACGCTCAGCTATTACCTGTGCATAAAAAATTATTTGTCGAAGCCAATCCGATTCCCGTTAAATGGGCCTGTGCTGAGCTTGGTTTAATTCCAACGGCAGATTGCCGCTTGCCATTAACTCCTCTCTCTGAGCAGTACCATTGTGTCGTTCGTGACGCCTTAACTGAAGCCAAATTACTTTCATGATTAAATTATTTAAACCATCTAGTACAACCGTGGCCGTTTTTATCGCCTTATCATTAAGCGGCTGTACGCGCTTTGAAACTCGCATGCAGGCCAATGGCTCTTTTGATTATCAACATGTGCAATTGACACCCGTTTATCAGACAGGGGAGTTATCCAATGATGAAGCCAGAGATACCTTTGCTACGCCTGTTTTAACTGAATCACAAAAAGCATCCGGTTTTTTGACGCAGGATATTGATGTTCGCCCGCCGACTCAGCTGATCCCTGTGATAGATGGGGTTTTACTTGATGCAGGCGATAAACAAAAGACTAAGATCTGGTTTAATGCGTTTAAAGAAAACGATCGTATAGATTCGCAGGTTTGGCAACTACTGGAATCCTATCTGGCTGAAAACAGAGTCGAGATCATCTCGAAAGATGAATCTTTGCAGGTACTTGAAACCGGGATATTCAAACAGCAAACAGACTTTGGTGGTTTTTTGAGCAGCAATGAGGTGGTTAGACAATCACGTTACCGCTTTACCCTTGAGAAACAAGCGGCCGGGCACAGTGTTGCACTTACTATTGAAGTATTAAGCTACGCTGAATCTAACGATGGCCAGGCATTAAAATTCAAACTTACTGATAAAAACAAAAGAAATGTGCAACTTCGCTTTGCCAATGACTTGTTAGAGTATGCCTATAAAACCAAAGAAGCGAATGAACTGAAAGAGCTGGACTCTCAACCCTTACCCATTAAACTTGGCTTTGATGATAACCACCAGATTGTATGGCTGGCCGATACCAGGTTTTTAGAAACATGGAAAAAACTTCCTGATCTATTAACCTTATTGCATTTTGATATTATTGAAGCAGATAAAAATCTGGGCTTCTTTCTACTGAAATTTAGCAAGCCCGATGATGACTATTGGTCTGAAAATAATTTAAACCCCTTTACACTTAAAAATGCGGAATACTTCATTCAATTAGGGGAATTATCGGGAGACCGGACTTCAATTTCATGGTTAGATGAAAATAAGAAACCGCTGTCGGATCAAAAAATAAGCGAAATTTATCTCAGTATTACCGAGCAAGTGCGCAATGTTTTACTGCAAAACGATAAACAGACGAAAGCACTTTAGCAGTAGCGTTTCAAAGTAGCCTTTAAAAAACCAATGGACTAATCATCTGTTGGTTTTTTTTTATTCTCTTTTTCAAGCACCTCTGCAGCTTTCCTTTTTGCTATGGCCTGTCTGACCTCTTCAGGTAATTTCATATTCGCACTGTGCTTCAAAAGCAGAAGATTGCCGACAATAATACCTAAGACGACCGCTATCAATAAAAAAAGTGCCCAACCATTCATTATCGTTCCTTAAAAAAAAGCAGGAAATAAATCCTGCTTTAATGTTATTTAAAAGATGATTGCCTAATCGGATTAATCGATCAAACCGTATTCTTTATCTAAGATTGCAACTATTTCAGCTTTTGGATTAGCTGATAGTGCTATCTTATGGCCGATAATTTTTTCTGCAATGCCGATATAGGTTTCAGATATTTTCATCAATACAGAAACGGGCAGGGCATTGTCACGTGCCAACGCACTGCGCTCAACCATGCGGTCTTTATTTAAAAGAATATCCGGATCGGGGAAGTGATTTAACAACAGCTGACGGAAATCCTCTTTAGAGTTTTCAACAATCTTTCCGGCTTTGTAGGCGGCAGCATCCCAAATGCGCGAAGAGTCTGGCGTACCGACTTCATCCATATAGATAAGTTTTTCATTACCCGCTTTATCATTAACGTAACCAAATTCAAATTTGGTATCAACAAAGATTTGTCCGATCTTTGCCAGCTCATTGCTGATAACATCAAACCCCTCTTTCAATAATTTCTCGTAGTAGCTGATATCATCTGCTGTGCTAAAGTTAAACGCAGCAAAATTGTCTTCAATATTCTGACGGGTGATATTCACATCATCCACTGCGGCGACCCCTGGAATTCCCTCTAAAATGCCTTTAGTTGAAGGGGTGATTAATAATTCCGGCAGTTTCTGATCTTTTTGTAAACCGTCCGCAATTTGAATACCACAGAATTCGCGCTCACCTTTCTCATAAGCTCGCCACATAGAGCCGGTGATATATTGACGGCAAATAGCTTCAATCATCACAGGTTTAGCTTTCTGCACAATCCACACAAAAGGATGGGGAATATCAAGGATATGGCTATCCGCGAGCCCCTGCTCCTTAAATAATTTGAACCAATGGTTAGATATTGCATTTAAGGCAGCGCCTTTACCCGGTACACCGTTCATGCCGCCTTCGCCATGCCAGATGCAATCAAATGCAGAGATACGATCGCTGATAACCATAATGGCAAGTGGTGCATCGCTTGCAACATCATAGCCTTTGTCACGGATCAGACGTTTGCTATCGGCTTCTGTCAACCAGTAAACAGAGCGTACTTTGCCACTGTGGACAGGTTTGTCTGTGCGAATGGGTAAATCGTTATTAACAGCTAAAACTTTATCGGCAAGACTCATAAACAATATCCTATATATAAAGCCAGATTAAACAGACCATGTCTGTAATGAAATAGTTTTGGTGGCAAATAATAGCAGAATATTATTGACTTATCATGTCAAAAAAAATATTTGCGATTTAACTTGTTAACCCCTTATTTTCAGCAACTCGGCACACTTTATTGCACGAGCAAATAATATTTAATGCGATTTTTATTACTAATAGAACAATGTATTAGTGTATATTTTAGGGCCTTAACGTGTGTTAGCGCACTATTCTCAGTTTCCAGGTGGATCTATGTCGGTTCTTTCTTCAAATAGTGTTTTCACTTCTCTTCAGCAAGAGGGGCCATTAGCTGTTACTAATAATGCCTTTACTGCCGGACGTTTTTCAGCAGCAACACGGAAATGGGTAAAAGCGTTACAACAGGATCCGAACAATATTACCAAATATCGGGCGCTGCGCAGCCAGCTCTTTGAGTTTTTAGCCGTTGACAGTATCGAGCAGATTCAGTCTCTGATTATTGATACCTCCCTGCATCCGCAACGCAGTGACCGTGCGCTGCGTCTGCTTGGGAATATGTTTGGCATTGATGGCAACCTTAATGAGATAAAAAGCCGAGTTAACGAGTATGCGCGCAGTGCCGATGCCGTGGTTAATTCAATTAAAGGCAAAATTCTCGCTCCCTATGCGTCGCATGTTGAAATAACCAATGAAATAGAGGTTACCAATAATCCTGTTGAACTTTTACTTATTATGTTTAACGATGATTATCATAAAAAGGCGCGTTTTGAAGCGCGCCGTAAGCTGATTTTAATGACACTGGCCGGCAGTATTGATCAGCGCGAACGGGAAACGAATATTGAAAATAAATTTTCTGCCTTTCTGGCTTTTTTAAATGGTTATGTGTGGAGTCCGGATCTAAAAATAGGCGAGTTAGACTCGGTTTATCTCCATTCATTGCATAGCAGTGAGGATTATTATTGTACCAATGTTGCTGTGTTAACGCCTGCGCAGGCCAGTTTAGTTGCACCAGCTAAAGGGGAAAAATTAACTTTAATTAAACGCCGTAGTTTTAGCGTCGGCAAAAAACATATTCCCATCTATGTCTCCATCAGAAAAAAACCACCGGAAGCGAAAGTGTTAAAACTGTTAAGGAAAAATGAGAAAAATCCGGCCGTTGCAGTTGATGATGAATTAGGGCTGATGGCGGTACTTGATTCAGTCAGTGATGTTAAAGCGTTTCAGCAGCACCTGACCCACAGCGCCTCTAAAGCTAACTCTTTGATGGTCCTTGAAGATATTTCTGATACCTTAGTTGAGCATACGCAATATCGTGGCAGTGCAACAGGCTCTAGCGATAAAACCGCAATGATGAAGTTTTTCGCCCGTTTAGGTGGGATGCGTGTGGAGTTTATTATCCATACCAATAGAACTTGGTTAAACTATATGTATCAGCAGGATGTGGCGCACGATGAGTATGAAGTAAAACGTATGTTTGATACCGGCGTGATTGAGCTGCTCTTTCCCATGGATATTTACCATCTAAAGCATCTTAATACACGTGCTGAGATGGTGCAGTTTTTTCGCAAACAGATTGAGTCTTAACGTGGCCAGCGACGGGGAAAGGGCTTCATGCAGAGCAGCGTAGATATTAGCTGGATACAACTGGCGCTGTTTTCAATGGTGCTTTTGCTGCCGCTTTTAATTAATCGTTACTACCAGCTTAGCATGACCAAAGAGGTGCTGATTGCCGTTGCGCGTATGGCGGTGCAACTTATTTCAGTCGGTTTATATCTGCATTACGTTTTTTCGTTCAATAATTTATGGGTTAATATCGGCTGGATCATATTGATGGTGGTTATCGGCAGCAGTGCAATTGTCGGTAAAGCTAAACTACCTAAGCGGGTCATTTTTATGCCCGTAGCATGCGGGTTAAGTGTCGCTTTGTTACCTCTGATGCTGTTGCTCTGTTATCTTGTTATTCGCCCCGTTCCCATATACAGCGCGCAATATGTTATTCCGCTGGCGGGGATGTTATTGGGAAACTCCTTAAGCAGCAATATCGTTGCGCTGCAACATCTGTTTGAGGGATTCGCGCAACGCAGAAGCGAATATGAAGCCGCCATCGCATTAGGTGCTAACCCATTTCAGGCTGCTAACC